>ENA-ORCV01000970-ORCV01000970.1-marine-metagenome-genome-assembly--contig:-NODE-970-length-11821-cov-3.076124_pt1 | contig 11821 bp, 11 predicted proteins | sample MGYA00237779_ERZ508509 | MGnify/ENA primary metagenome ERZ508509 (study PRJEB26180, sample SAMN06268772) | marine metagenome | isolation source: Bioluminescent Bay, La Paraguera, Puerto Rico | place... | reverse complement strand
TTCAAGCAGAAGACGGCATACGAGATCTGCACGCCTAAAAACCAATTCGCACAAGCCTTCTCTGTCATTTTGCTCCGAGAACTGATGGCTGAACCTTATAAAATCTGGCTCGAAGAAAAACTCGTCCTCGACCAGCAAAAGCTGATCGAAACTGCCCAGTTCAACGCCTTTGCACCAACCGTCAACGCATTGCTTGCTATTGATGGCAGCCAAACAAGCTTTGGGACCTTCCAGAGTGACTATCTTTCATGTTCCGGCTCGCTGACGCGTAACTAAGCATCACTTCCCCATGCTGAAAGCAAAGCCATACGTAGTTGGCACATCATTGGTCTTTTTGTTGGTTGCCGCTGTCGTTTGGTTCGCAGCTAAACCAAAATCTCCTGAAAACGCGTTTGTGGCAACGTGCGGACATAAACTGCGCGAAAAGCTTTGTTTTGTTGATCGCCACGGAGTTGCCGAATGCAATCTAAGCGAGAGCCGTTTCGACGTTCTCGAGAGTAAACTTCTCGCCATTTTTGAGCACTCTCCGGATCAGGTCCAACAAAAGCTTTGTGATATTGGAGCGATCTCGGTGAACTACCCGTCAAATGGCATAGAACCTTGGATGGGCGCATTCACAAACTACAAAGTTATTGGAATAAACATGTTTGATTGGTTCAACGTTGGCGTTCCATTTGAACGACCGGCGCACGCCTATCTGACTTGGTACCCGACAGAAACTGGTAGCTTCAGCATCCCAAATCGGGAAAAGATCAAAGTCAAATTTACAAGCGACAGCGACTTTCAAGTCGGTTTAAACTATACACTGGCACGCAGTATTTATCATGAAGTCGGTCATTTGGTTCAGGCTGATTTGCGGCATGATCCTTTCAAATGCATCAGCGCTCCAACGCAACCCACAACGTTGCCATTTGCCAACGCTTCAGGTGAAGCTTACTGCGACCAATACATCACGCCACATCAAAACCATACGCTCTTATCAAAACTTCAAAAGAGTGCTCACGTTTCTTACTATGCGTCGTGTACCCGGTATGAGGATTTTGCTGAGACCTATGCCAGCTACATAATGAGCAATTTGATGAACCGAAATATTGTCGCCACTTTAAACGATGAGACCATTTACGACCAAAGAACTCACCTTGGAAACCCTACCGTAAGGCAAAAGTTTAAGGCGGTCGCAAACATAATGAAGTTCGCCCTTGATTCAACAAAGAACAAAAACAAACTCAATCGCTCACTAGAGAACTGTTCCGGTCCATTTGAGCAAAATTGAGACATTTATTCGACACTACACGCTGAAAAGCCACCAAACATAAACCCCATAAGCCACTGAAACATCAATGTAAAATCACCCACAATGCACCTAAATGCAATCGATTACATATCATTAACTACATTCCGCTAGGGTCTTGATGCTTGCGCGATCAGTATGCGCATTCGTGTTCGGGAGGGGAACATGGCAAAATCAAAATCGCCTTTTGGCTCATTTAAATTCTCAACATCCATCGTCGCCCTAACAATCGGCAGTGTTGCAATCGCGCTGATTTTGGCAATCGGTGTTGTCTATATAAATATCGCAAATGGGGTCAGCGACTCTGCGCGCACACAGCTCGAAGCGAACCTTCGGATCACGACAAATCTTTTCACCAAAAGCACGCCAGGCGTTAGCCTTGAGATGAGTGAAAACAATGAAGTATCGAAGATCAAAACCAGCAAGATCCCAAAATTCTTCAACAATATTTTGATTGACCAGATAACCGCTTCCACCGGTCAACAAGCAGCCTATTATAAAGTCGATAAAGATACTGGCGAGCTGGTCACTTCCACTTCAAGCGTTGTTGTTGATGAAGAAGGAAACCGCGCGGTTGGCGAAGTGATTGCCAAAGACAACATCATTTTTAAAAAAACCATGGTGGATGGTCAATCTCACTACGCCAAAGAAGTGCTGCATGGCACAAGCTATTACGGCGTTTACCTTCCTTTGTTCGACAAACAGGACCAACCCGGCGCCGTGATATATGTCGGCGTGGCGAGCGCGCCAATTGATACAATTGCCACAAACACATTGTTGCTTCTCGCGATCACCAGCGCTGCAGTATTCGCGGGCATGGGCATTGCTGTCTATTTCCTTGCCAAGCGACTAATCAGGCCGTTAAACCGACTTGCCGAAACAATGGCGGAAGTTGAAAACAATCCATCTGCTGCGGAAGTGCCATACACCGAGAACAAAAATGAAATCGGTGACATGGCCCGCGCCGTTGAGAGTTTCCGCAAAAACGGGCTTGCGCTTAAGGACATGTCGACCGAACTGCAGGACGCATCACAGCGGCGCGCTCAAGATCGCGCCCAAATGATGCAGTCACTGCAACAAGCCTTTGGTACCGTCGTGAACGCCGCGGTGAAAGGTGACTTTTCCAAGCGCGTAGATCAAGAATTTCCGGACGAAGCCTTGAACCATCTGGCTGAAGGCATCAATCAACTTGTCGATACGGTTGATCGTGGCATTGGCGAAACAGAAAAAGTGCTTGCAGCCCTCGCCAACGCAAATCTGACTGAGCGCGTGCAAGGCGACTATCAAGGCGCATTTGCCAATCTTAAATTGAACACCAATCAGGTCGGCGATCGGCTTATCGAAATTGTATCGAGACTACGCAAGACGTCTGGCGGCTTAAAAACGGCAACCGGTGAGATTTTGGCCGGTGCAAATGATCTGGGGCAGCGCACAACCCGACAAGCCGCAACCATTGAAGAAACAACAGCTTCAATGGAGCAATTGGCGGACACCGTTAGCGCCAATGCGAAGAAGGCTGAAAACGCTACCGAAAAGACCAAAGTCGCCGCATCACTTGCCGCAGAAGGCGGACAGGGCATGGCTGAAGCCAATTCGGCTATGGATCGCATCTCTGCTTCGTCGGAAAAAATTTCAAACATTATTGGATTGATTGACGATATTGCCTTCCAAACCAACTTGTTGGCCCTTAACGCATCGGTTGAAGCAGCACGGGCTGGCGAAGCGGGCAAAGGCTTTGCCGTTGTGGCTGTGGAAGTGCGGCGCCTCGCGCAAAGTGCAGCCGAAGCATCATCAGAGGTGAAAGCCCTAATCGAGCAGAGCGGCCGAGAAGTGTCCGACGGCGCGAAACTCGTGGCAAGCGCTTCTGAAAAACTGGAAACAATGTTGGCCGCAGTTCATGAAAACGCTGAACTGATGGCCGACATTTACAATGCCAGCCGTGAGCAATCTCACTCAATTGATGAAGTGGGTGCCGCCGTCCGTCAAATGAACGAAATGACGCAGCACAACGCCGCGTTGGTGGAAGAAACAAACGCCGCCATCGAAAACACTGAAGCGCAGGCCGCAGAACTAGATCACATCGTCGATATATTTGAGATCGACAGCACGCACCAAGAACCAAGAGAAAAATCAATCAACGCTGCTTGACCGTTGGTTGCCCTGTGGCCGTCGCTGCACCCTCGGCGGCGGCCGCATCTCCCTTTTATTGAGTCGTTGCAACTACGGGTGCGTCGGCTTTGATGCGTTTTAAGACCACGTTCGTATGCATGGCCCGCACACTGGGATTGTTAAACAACGTTGTTTCCATAAAGCGGTTATAAGCTTCGATATCGGCACAAATCACCCGCAAGTGATAGTCAGAGTCACCAGTTGTCGCAAAGCACTCCACCACCTCCGGGCAGCGCTTCAATAGTGCTGATAGCGCCTCCACAGCATCTTTGTTGTGCCGATCCAAGTTCACATGTACAATCGCTTCAAAATTAAGGCCCATCTTTTTGGGTTCCACTACTGCCGCGTAGCGGCGAATTACCCCTGCGTCCTCAAGCGATTTGACCTTTCGCCAACATGAAGAGGCAGACATGTTTGCTTTCTCAGCCAGCTGCGCGTTTGCCAATCTGGCGTCTTCCTGCAGCAGATTGAGCAATTCCACATCCTTGCGATCTAAGACCGTCATGTGAAAGATCCTTTCAAATTTTGGACAAACAAAACCCAGTTTGTTTCATATTCTCCTAATATCTAGGCAATTTTGACCAATCTGTCCACCAATACTCACTATCCTGAAACCCAATGGGAGATATCGCGCGTGATATGAAATCTTGTTTCAAGCGCCGCGAATGAGGAAATGGTAGGGAGATTGGCGCTATGGCCACCGCGCAGCGTATAGACACGCCTATTCAGTCAAATATCGATCCAAATGTGGATTGGAAAACGGTTGTCGAGACCGTGCTCACCTCACGCATGATCGATCATTTGGAAGAAACCGAGCTGGTTCCGGCCAAAAAAGTGCTTTATCAATTCTCTGCGCGCGGCCACGATATGGCGCAAGTGTTGCTGTCACAGCAGCTTGATGACCCGCTTGATGCGGTTTGCGGTTACTACCGTTCGCGCCCACTTCTGCTCGGTCTCGGCGTGGACCTTGTCCATGCAATTGGTTCGGCCATGGCCCGCGAGGGTGGCTACTCAGATGGACGCGATATCGGCGTTGTCTTCAACTACCCAAATCAAAATGGGCCCAAAGCCCTACCGATGTGCGGCGGCGTCGGCACACAATATTCGCCGACAGCCGGCTGGGCGCAAGCCATTGAATATCGCGCCAAAGTGATGAAAGAGGAAAGCGCAAAACGAGCTATTGCCGTGTGCCTAGGCGGAGATGGTTCGGTTGCCACCAACGGGTTTTGGGCGGCACTAACCATTGCCACAACGCAAAAACTTCCGGTGCTATTCTACATTGAAGACAACCAATATGGCATTTCAGTACCATCCACATTCCAAACCCCAGGCGGCAATATTGCAGCCAATTTGGCTTCCTTTGATGGCTTAAAAATTTGGGACGGCGATGGCACCGATCCAGAAGAGGCCTCTACGCTCGTCAAGCAAGCGGTAAACTTTGTGCGTGACCGAAATGGCCCCGCCCTATTGCGTTTGCGCGTGCCGCGCCTTCAAGGCCACTCGTTCCAAGATACTCAAACCTACAAATCAGAAGAGTTTGTTGAAAGCGAATGGGAACGCGACCCGCTACCCAAATTGAAAGAGCATGTGGTACCCGCCATTCTTTCCGAAGATGAGTGGGCAAATCTTAAATCAGAGGTAGAAAACCGCGTTCGCTCGGCTATTGAAACAGCAGATTCCTTGCCGGTGGCCAAGCCTGAGACAGTGGCAACCGATGTCTTCTTTGAAGAAGGCAAAATGCAAAAAATTGGTGGCCAGTGGGCGGAAGGTTACAGGCCACCCGCCTCGTCCGACACGCCAAACCCGGAGAGTAAGAACCGCATCAATATGGTCACCGCCATTCGTCGCACGCTAGAGCACGAAATGGAAATCAATGACCGTGTGACCTTGTTCGGTGAAGACATTGGCCCCAAAGGCGGCGTTCACGCCGTTACACTTGGCCTTCAGGAAAAATTCGGCTTTGATCGGGTTTTTGACACGAGCCTCAATGAAGAGGGCATTGTTGGCCGCGCCGTTGGCATGGCGATGGCTGGCCTCGTACCAGTTCCAGAAATTCAGTTCCGCAAATATGCGGACCCAGCCACCGAGCAGATCAATGATTGCGGCACCGTACGCTGGCGGACAAACAATCAGTTTGCCTCGCCAATCGTTCTACGTATGCCCGGCGGCTTTTTCAAATGCGGCGACCCATGGCACAGCCAGACCAACGAAGTGCAATTCGCCCACTCTATCGGGTGGAAACTTGCGTTCCCTTCCAACACCGAAGACGCGGTTGGCCTGTTGCGCACCTCCTTGCGTGGCAACGATCCCGTGGTCTTTTTCGAACATCGCGCTCAACTGGATGACCCATGGGCTCGCCGCCCTTATCCTGGCGATGATTTTGCCTTGCCATTTGGCAAAGCCAAAAAGATTGCAAATGGAGAACGCGCAACGCTTGTGGCTTGGGGCGCCATGGTCCAACGCTGTGAAGAAGCGGCAAAGGGCAAAGATTGCGACGTGATTGACCTGCGCACATTGATCCCATGGGACCAAGAAATGGTGCTGTCTTCAGTTTCCAAAACTGGCCGCTGCCTCATTGTGCATGAAGACAATTCAACCGCCGGTTTCGGCGCAGAAATTGCCGCGAAAATTGCAGACGAAGTATTCCTCGATTTGGATGCGCCTGTGTCACGCCTAACAATGCCTGACATCCCGAGCCCGCACAATGCAGTGCTGCTCAACGGGGCGGTGCCATCCGTTGATGCGATCAGCCAAAAACTTGATCAATTGCTGGAGTTCTAAACCAATGAGCGATTTGATCGATATTTTGGTGCCAATTGAACAAGAAGGTACAACGGGCGTTGTTCGAAACTGGTTTGTTTCTGTCGGCGACCAAGTTGCCGAAGGCGACCCGTTAGTTGAGTTGGAAACCGACAAGGTGGCTGTTGAAGTGCCCGCGCCACAAAGCGGCATTCTCAAGGAGATTTCACTCCAATCAGACGCCGAAGCACCTCCGGGCGCGCTATTGGGCAAGCTCGACACTTTGGCGCCTGAAGACGCGGCCCAGCCAGTAGAGGCCGCTTCTGAACCTGTAAAAACAGCAGCGCCGATGCCATCAACTCCGGTGGATTCTCAATCCGGTATGGAACACCGCCACTCACCGGCGGTACGTCGAATTCTTGCCGAAGCAGGCACGTCGGGCGATGCGATTATTGGCACAGGGAAAAATGGGCGGATCACCAAGGCGGATGCACTTGCTTTTGTTAAAACACTAAGATCAAAGCCCGCTCCATTGGCACCAACGCCCGCTGCGCATGCACCCGTTTCAGGCACATCGACAAAAGTGCCACATACGCCAATGCGGCGCTCTATCGCCTCGCATATGAGCCAATCACTATCAACTGCACCACACGTAACCGCGGTTTTTGAAGCTGACTTTTCAGCGATCATCAAACACCGCAATGCGCACAAAAACGCGCTGAAACAGCAAGGTGTGAACCTAACCTTCACAGCTTATTTCCTTGCTGCTGCAGTTGAAGCCATGAAGGTTGCCCCGCAAATCAATAGCCGTTGGCATGATGATTTCATTGAGATGTTTGGCGACGTCAATATTGGTGTTGGCACGGCATTGGGTGATGACGGCCTGATTGTGCCTGTGGTCAAAAAAGCGCAAAGCCTTTCGTTGCGCGGTATTGCGGAGCAGCTACAAGATCTAACCGCGCGCGCGCGTGACCGAAAGCTAAAACCGCAAGATACTCAAGGTGGCACCTTCACGATATCAAACCATGGCGTTTCAGGTTCACTTGTTGCAACGCCAATTATCATCAATCAGCCACAGTCTGCAATTCTTGGGATCGGCAAACTTGAAAAGCGCGTGTCTGTTATCGAAGTTGACGGACACGACACGATTCAAATTCGCCCGAAAGCTTTTGTATCTTTGTCGATTGACCATCGTGTTATCGATGGCCATCAAACAAATAGCTGGCTCACCCGTTTTGTTGAGGTGATTGAAAACTGGCCCGCCGAATAAATCGGCGAGCCAGTTCCGCTAGCAATTTGCGTCAGGACGCACATATTTCTCGCGATTGAAAAACAACAAGAAGTTGCGGCGAATAAGGTTCTTCCAAATTAGAATTGGGAGACCTTTGAAGAAATCAACAACCGACCCCTCGCCGCTCATTTTAAGCGTCTTAATCGCGATATCTGGGCGCACAGGCTTGAAGTAACTCTTGGTATTGGCCGGTTTGCCTTTCACCACATTGCCAAGCGCTTGCTTTGTCGCATTTGGGTTATTCCAGTCAGCACGGAATAACACGCAACCCTTCTTGTTGATGATGAAGACAGCGTTCGGATAAGAGCCATAGGCGCTGTGTGCGGTGCCTTCAAAGTCATCCACCAATATCCTTCGCCCTTCGCCGTCTGTCAGCAATTGGTGCGCCCGACCGCGTTTGTCCTCATAGTCCTTATGCCCGCCAATCGACTTTCCCGGATGCGCTTCTCGCACATATAAGACGGCAAAACTCACATTAGAGTATTTCTTCACCAGGTCGCTCATTGGTTCCCGACGCCCCTGAAACAAAGGGCATGTGATTGAACCCAATTCGAGCACCAAGAAATCACCATCAAAATCCAAAAGGTTTGCCTCATCACCTAGCGGGGTTTTCAGAGCAAAATTCGGCGCCTTAGTCCCCACATCTGGTCCATGAAACTGGTTCAGATTGTAGTCGCCAGTTGAAAACTCATCATAGTTGTAGTCAGCCATTTTTCGCTCCTATTTCAGCAAATTTTTGGTCATTTTTTTGAGCAGCCCTACAAGCTGCTTGGTTTCTTCCGCACATAATCCATCTTGCGCTTCACCGATAAGCGCACCTGCGATCGCAGTCAGTGGTTCTTTCAAAGACCGTCCGTTCTCGGTCAACAAAACGCGCGACCGCCGCCGATCCTTTGGATCCTGCTCACGCTGGAGCAAATCCTTTCTCTCCATGCCATCAAGGAACCGCGTGATGGTGGTTCGATCCCGCACGGTCCGCTCTGCAATTTCACTCGGTGCCATGCCTTCTTCCTGCCAAAGCAGCAGCAAAACGGCCCATTCCTCGGCACTCACATTGTATCCCTGCGCCTTAAATCGGTCGCCCAATTCGCGTCGAACAACAAAGCTAAGGCGATTCACCCAATGCAAGCTAATCATTTCAAAGTTCATCATAATAATTGCTATATACAATAGTTGTTTTTTACAATCAATAGAAAATGTTCTTGACGGTTTTGATTTTGGAGCGCAAGATTCTGATCAACCGAAACAGCTGGAAGGAGGTGATCCAATGTCTAATCATTATTCACGTGAAAGTAGAGGCTTTGGAAATGAGGTGCGAGGAGCGACGCCAGCGCATCGCTGAACCGATCTCCTTTCGGGGCAAACGCTTACATGAGCGGCCCGAAGCTGAACTTTTCGAATAAATGATGGAAAGAGCTGCAACCCAAAGTTGCAGCTCTTTTTTATTCAACACGCAAAAAGGTTAGGTGTGACTTGGAACATTCATCATGCTAAATAGCCTTTCAACTGCCCCTGCGCGTACGCGCCAAAACCAACTGGAACTGCTATGCTTGGCCTTGTTGCGGATCTCACCACAACAACATTGATACTTGCGCTTTTGATCGCGCTTGTTTCCGGGATTATTAAAGGTGCGGTGGGTTTTGCTATGCCGCTCATCATTATTTCCGGGTTGAGCTCTTTGATCGACCCAAAACATGCTCTTGCGGCCATCATCATCCCCATTGTGGTGAGCAATCTTTTACAAACCTTTCGACAAGGCGTTGCGCCGGCACTAGACGCCATAAAGGACCATTGGCGATACGTTCTGATTGTCTGCATAATGATCTTCACCTTCGCTCAGCTTGTGCCGCACATCCCTTCAAAGATATTCTACTTTGTTTTGGGCGTGCCGGTGGTGGCGCTCGCGGCCATTCAATTAGTTGGCGTGAGCTTTACGATTTCTGAGAAACATCGCGGCTGGGCCGAATGGGTCATCGCCACGATCTCAGGTGCTCTCGGCGGACTGGCCGGCACTTGGGGACCGACAACAGTTCTCTATCTGCTGGCGATCAACACGCCAAAGGCAAAACAGGTGATCGTGCAAGGGGTCGTCTTTGGCGTTGGCTCATTCACGATTTTGGGTGCCCACATTCAATCGGGCATTTTGAACGCCTACACCATGCCATTATCTTTTCTATTGCTGCCCATCGCCTTGATCGGCATGTGGATCGGGTTCCAAATCCAAGACAAGTTAGATCAAGCCCGCTTCAAGCAGATCACTTTGATCGTCTTGGTTATTGCGGGCCTAAACATTCTGCGTCGCGGATTCTTCGGCTAGCGCAACCTTAGTCCTGCGCGATCAGTCGCAAATATAAATGCCAGGTCGTATGCCCGAGCAGTGGCAGAACGATGATCAATCCCAAAAATGCCGGGATCATGGAGACCAACGTTAAGCCGCCCACGATCAAGGCAAAGCCAATCATCGGGACAAAGTTTTCGCGAACCGCTTTAAAACTCAAAACGATTGCTGAAACAAAATCAATGTCGCGTTCCATCAACAATGGCATCGCCACCACAGTCGCTGAAAAAAGCAAAAAGGCAAAAAGGCCACCAACCATCGTCCCGACCAGTAAGAACCCCAACCCTTGAGGTGTGGTCGTTACGACGACAAGAAAATCCGTGATGGTGGAAAAGCTCATAAAGCCCAAAAAAATCGCCATTAACATGCGAACTTGATAGATCCACATCCAAAATATGAACAACAAAACAAAAGCCATCCAGCCCAATTGCCGCTCGCGCTGCCCCAGCATTACAAGAAAAATCTCGCGCCACACCAAGGGCTTGCCAGCAATCAACCGCCGACTGACTTCATAAAGCCCAACAGCAACAAACGGACCGATCAGCGGAAAGCCAATTGCCAACGGAATAATCATCCATGGCATTTGATAGATCATCAGGCCCGCCCAAATCGCAATGCCACCCAGCGCGTAAAATCCGCCAAAGATGATGCCAAGCATCGGCGCTTTCTTGAAATCTGCCCATCCTGCACGTAACGCACCACGCACATCGTCAAAACTGATCTTTTTGACGTCCGGCAATTTTGGCGGTTGATAGGCTTCTAGCCCTTGATCTGTCATACGCCCCTCCCTTGGCTAACATCAGATTAACCCAAATTGGCAGGGGCGCAAATGTTTTACATCAATCGCTTATCTGGCAGGCGCAAACCGCAAAATCTCACAAGCGTCACCATTGCCCGTTGCCCGCTTCAACACCGGATAGATGCGTGAACACGCTGCCGCAAAGCTGGCGGCAACGGCCGTTTCTTCACCAAACCGACGAACAATTTCTGCGCGCAATTCTTTTGTCGAAGGACCACCCGAAATCGCAGACTGCGCAAACAAAAAGCCAAGTCCACACCCCGTTTCCGTGTCGGCACTACCTTTTGCACATTGCTCCAGATGCGCCGCTGAAACACCCAGCTCGATGGACTGATCAATGATCAGCTGTGCGCATGATCCACAATCGCCATCCAAAGTTGAGGCGAGAGCGGCACCAGCCCACACGTCATGACCGTGTTTTGGCCCGCGATATTGGCTCAGCAATGGTAAAAGCCCGAGCCGAAAACCGGCAGCCGTATTCGCATCAATGATATCGTGCATATATTGCGCGTCATACCCATACTGTTCTTCAAAATCAGAAGTGCTTTTGTGCAAAATTGATTTCAGCATTTTCTATCCTCTTCGTCCGTCCAACTGCGCCAAATAAAGGGCACCCCAAGCCGGCAGTTGAATACCGAACAGATTGCTTGCCGCGATCAGATCAAACGGCATCCCGCGATCGAACCAAATATAGATGTGAAATGTTGCGTGTAGCGCCGGCCAAAGCGCGCCACATATCATTGCAGTTTGATTTTTCGATAACGCGCCGTAGCCGAGGCAAACGGCACTGACAAAAAACACCAAGCCAATATCCATTACAAAATGCATATTGAACGGCCCCATTTCAGGTACGCCGGGCGTTGATTGATACCAAAGCTTCGGCACGAAAAACATCGCCACGGCCAAAAAGGCAAACCAGGCCGCAAACACCCATCTCAATCCAGTAATCATGAAAAACTCCATCTGTTTGCCCCTAAGACGAGACGGCAAATGTTTTTGTGACAGATTGCCCGAACAAATATTTTGTCACGATTTACCAGTCAGTTTCGTCTAAGGTGAGAGCACCAGCGGAGTAAGCATGTGAGCCAGCATCAAGAGATTTTCGAACGCGAACGTAAACGGTTGTTTGCAATTGCTTATCGCATGTTGAGCAGCATCGCCGATGCCGAGGATGTGTTGCAAGAAGGTTGGCTA
>ENA-ORCV01000969-ORCV01000969.1-marine-metagenome-genome-assembly--contig:-NODE-969-length-11829-cov-2.147975_pt1 | contig 11829 bp, 8 predicted proteins | sample MGYA00237779_ERZ508509 | MGnify/ENA primary metagenome ERZ508509 (study PRJEB26180, sample SAMN06268772) | marine metagenome | isolation source: Bioluminescent Bay, La Paraguera, Puerto Rico | place... | reverse complement strand
CAGCCCGCTCCTGCGGAGCATACCGGCCTTGCGGATCGGGGCCCGTCAGACCGTGGCCGTTGAGGTCATAGCGGATCACGCGGTGGGTCTGCGCCAATGGCCCGGCCCAGCCATCCCAGCTCTCCAGCGAGAAGGAAAATCCGTGGATCAGGATAATGACCGGCCCGTCCTCGGGGCCTTCTTCGCGAACGCGGACCCGCGCGCCGGCGATCTCCACGAAGCGGTCATTCTCACCCATATACCGGGTTTCAAGCGCATTGGCCGGCTCGCCGCCAGCCATGTTCTGATACCAGACATAGCCCGCGATGAGGACGACCAGAACGAGGCCCAGCAGGACGCTGGCGATGAGGAGAATCGTTCGCATGAAATTACCCTACACGGCTCTGGCCCGGAGGCCAGAGCCGTCAGGTGCCGCAACTAGTAGCGGAAGGCGATGGTGCCGGTGAATGTCCGCGGATCGCCGTAGAAAGCGGTCAGCGTGCCTTCCAGACCCAGTTCCGGGGCAAACGTCGTATTGTCAACGAAGTCATAGCCGGCAACCTTGTAGCGCTCGTCGCTCAGATTGCGGCCATGGATACCGAACTGCCAGCGGCCATCGTCGGAATTCCAGAGCACACTCGCATTCCAGAGCGAATAGGCTTCCTGGTCGATCGCCGCGAACGGGATCTCGAACTGGCTCGAATCGCCGCGGTAGGACACGGTGGTCAGGGCGGTGAGCTCACCATTGCGGACCGGCGTGGTGTAGGTCAGCGTGGCCGACGCCGTGGTGTCCGGCGTGTTCTGGATTTCGACCTGGTTGGAGATATCGACACCGAACGCGTTGATGAAGGTGTCATAGGATCCGTCCAGTAGACCCAGCGACCAGTTGAAGGTCAGCGTGTCACCCCGGCCGGACATGTCGTCCGAGATCACCGCGCGGCCTTCATATTCAAGACCGCGGATCGTGGCGGCAGCGGCATTGGTCGTGACACCGGTGAAGGTGTCATTGATGCCGTCACCATCGGTGTCGATACCCACCGAACCCGGGATCTGCACGTCCTGGTAATCCATGTGGAACAGCGCGAGCGCATGGCGGAAGCGGCCATTGTCGTAACGCCAGCCGACTTCGTAGGAGTCGACCTCTTCCGGATCAAAGCCCATGAACTGGAAGATTTCGTCCGGGTCGACCGTGCCGCTGCCATCGAAGTCCGGCGCTGCGGACGTCTGGCCGCGCGGGTCGAACGAGCCGCCCTTGAAGCCCTGGCTGTAGGCAAAATAGAGGCTGTTCTGGTCATTGACCGTGAAGTTCAGCGAGGCGCGCGGGCTGAAATCCGTCCACTCGTTGGAACCGTCAAAGTCCGACGTCGTCGCGATCAGGATCGGGTTGCCGCCGAAATACTCCGAGAAGCCCCCGATATAGGTGCGGCGTAGCACGCGCGACTGGCGTTCGTCACTCGTGTAACGGCCGCCGATTGATGCGCTGACCCAGTCATTCAGATCGAAGCTGATGTCGGCATAGATCGACCAAGTCTCGGTCGCGACATCGCCGAAAGTCTGCGCGTTAAGGCCCGGCAGGCCGACAACCGGAAGGCTGCCCGTAGTGTCCAGCAACACGTCGAACACGGTGCTGGAATTGGCATCGAGATAGTAGAAGCCGCCCACACCACTGATCCGGTCACCCTCATAGAGCAACTGCAATTCCTGCGAGAACTGGTCGTTCGTGTAGCGGCCCGGAACATCGACGTCGGCGGACGGAAGGCTGTCGAAATCGATCGGCGTCAGCGTGTCGTCTTCGCGATAGGCCGTGATGCTGCGGAAGGTCCAGCGATCATCGTGGCGGTATTCGCCAAGCAGCGAGATGCCCGAGGCCTCGATCGATTGCTCGACAACATTCAGCCCGGCCCGCGTGTCATAGACATTGTCGAGCACCGGCGCGCCGGTGAACAGGCTCGGAATCAGGCGATGGCCCTGGCGCGGCGCGGAGTCATCCTGGAGCGTGTCGGCCGCCAGGCGGAAGAACCACTGGTCGTTCGGCTCGAATTCGGCCGATGCACGGAAAGCTAGCAGATCCTTGTTGTAATTGTCTTCGCCGGTCGTGAGATTCGTACCGAATCCACCACGCGTGAGGCGGGCTGCCGCACCGCCGACCCGGAAGGTGTCGGTCAGCGGGGCGGAACCGGACACGATCAGGTCGAGCTGCTCGTAGGAACCGACATTGAGCCGGGCATTGAGCGTCGGCGCATCCGCATCGAGCCGGCGGGTGACGTATTTCACGGCGCCGCCAATCGTGTTGCGGCCATACAGCGTGCCTTGAGGTCCGCGCAGCACTTCGATCCGCTCCACATCATAGATATCGAGCACGGCGGCCTGCGGGCGGTTGAGATAGACATCGTCGATATAGATGCCGACACCGGATTCGAAACCCGACACCGGGTCCTGCTGGCCCACGCCGCGGATGAAGGCCGACAAGGTGGTGTTCGTGGCGCGCGAGACTTCCAGCGTCACGTTCGGCGTGGTCTGACCGACATAGGTGATGTCCGGCAGGCCTTGCGTTTCCAGCTGCTCGCCGGAGAAGGCCGTCACGGAGAGCGGCACATCCATGATGGTTTCTTCGCGCCGGCGGGCTGTCACCGTCACGACATCACGATTGTCTTGCGAATCGGCCGCTTCATCCTGGGCCGCCGCCGAAGCTGCCATCACCGGCAACATGGACGCACTTGCCAACAGGACAGCCAGCCGCGTGGAACGGTTACGAAGTGTCATTGTATTCTCCCTCCGGCCTTCCGGACCGGTCGTCGCCGCAACCCCTGCAACCCGACCTGCCTCAAACGAGACCATTCAAACTGATGGCGCACACCAAATTCAACGCTAGTTGAAATGTCAAATGAAATTCATTGAGCGTTGAAATAAGTTTCACAGCCGGGCATCGATGCAACAGTGCGTGATGCGGCTTGCGGGATCGCGCTACGGGTGCGAGGCTTTCGCTTAAGTCTCTGTCTGGGGGAAATAATTTGATCAAACGGGGCGAAAGAACGCGGCAGAAGATCCTCGACTCGGCCGAAAAACTCTTTGCCAGGCGCGGCTATCATGGCGTCACCATCCGCCAGATCACGACGGATGCGAAAGTCGATACGGCGCTGGCGAATTATCACTTCGGCACCAAGCGGAACCTGTTCGATGCCGTACTGCTGCGCCGGGCCGAGGAACTCAACGAGGTCCGGTTGAAGAAGCTCGAGGAGATCGAGGCGGCGGCGGAAAATGGCGTCGCCAGCCTGGAAGACATCATTGATGCATTCTCTCATCCGTTGCTCGATCGCTCTGAACGCGGAGGCCCCGGCTGGAAGAGCTATTTCGCCCTGATCGCCCAGATCAACAACTCGCCGGACTGGGGCGGCAAGCTGATGACGGAATATTTCGACCCGCTGGTGCGCCGCTTTGTTGCCGCGATCAAGCGGGCCCTGCCCGATGCGTGCGAGGAAGACATCTACTGGAGCTACCACTTTTTCTCGGGCGCGCTCGTTCTGACCTATGCCGAGACCGGGCGGATCGACAATCTCTCGGACGGAAAAGTCCATTCCAGCGATCTGGAAGCCGTTCAGCTGCGCATGCCCCCCTTTATCGCTGCCGGCTTCCGTCGTCTTTGCCAGCCCCGCGGCACGCAATAGGCCTCCACGAATTTCAACGCTTGTATAATTTTAGTTGACCCGCCGCGATTTTGTCTCTCCCCTGTACGGCAGATGGGAATTTCGCGGGGGCGCATGACGCTCAACCTGACACCACCAGCACCGTTTCTGCCGGACATATTGCGCCTGCAGGCGAAGTGGCGTGCGGGTTCGCCGGCGATTGTCACAGACGAGGTGTCGCTGAACTGGGCCGAATTCGAAGCCCGCTCCAACAAATTGGCCAATGCGCTGCTCGAAAAAGGGCTTGTCCCCGGCGACACGGTTGCGCTCGTCATGTCCAACAGCGCAGCGATGGCAATCACCATAGCGGCCGCGATGAAGGCGGGGCTGGCCACCGCACCGCTCAATACCAGCGTTCTGCCGGCGGCCATGATCAGCATGATCCGGGACGCGAGCGCCCGGGCGGTCATCGTTTCACCGGCCTTTGTGGACGCGCTTGAAGACGCCGCAGCCGGGGCCGGGTTCGCCCTGCCGGCTATCCGGCTGGCCGATGGCGCAGCACCGGACAACTGGCAGCCGCTCGATACGTTGATGACGCACGGCAACGCGGCACCACCCGACTGGCAGCCCACCCGGGACGCACCGCTCAACATTATCTACTCCTCAGGCACGACAGGCCTGCCGAAGGGCATTCTCCACACGCACGGAACGCGGCTGGACTGGACCTACGCGCTGGCAATTGCGCTGCGCTATCATTCGGGCGCAAAAACGCTGGTCACGCTGGGCCTGTATTCGAATATCAGCTGGGTCATGCTGCTGTGCACCTGGATGTGCGGCGGAACGCTCTTCATCCGCAAATCCTTCTCAGCCCCGGACGTGATCGAACAGGTTCAACGCCACGGCATCACCCATACCGCCATGGTGCCGGTCCAGTATCAGCGGATCCTCGACGCCCCGGCCTTCGATGCCGCCCGCCTCGCATCACTGCAATATGTCATGTCCTGCGGTTCGCCCCTTCTGGCCCATACCAAGTCAGCCTGGCTGGAATTCTGTCCCGGTGTCATCGAGCTTTACGGCCTCACGGAAGGCCTGATCACCACGCTCGACCCCGAGGACGCGCCCGGCCGGCTGGCGTCTGTCGGCAAACCTGTCCCGGGAACCGATATAAAGATACTCGACGAGGACGATCGCGAATGCGCCGCGGGCGAGGCGGGCGAGATTATCGGCTATGGCCACATCGCCATGCCCGGCTATCTCAACAGGCCCGAGGCGACGCAAGAGGCCAGCTGGACCGCGCCGAATGGCCGGATCTGGATGCGCACCGGCGATATCGGAAAACTCGACGAGGACGGCTTTCTCTACATTGTCGACCGCAAGAAAGACATGATCGTTTCCGGCGGGCAGAACATCTATCCCAAGGATCTCGAGGCGGTGCTGATCGGTCACGAGGCCATTGCCGATGTGGCGGTCATCGGCGTGCCCGACGAGACTTGGGGCGAAACACCGGTCGCGATCGTGGTCGCCGCCAATGGCGAGGCCCCGGCGGCGGACGACCTTGTCGCCTGGGCCAATCAGCGCCTCGGCAAGCAACAGCGCCTGCGCGGTGCCCATTATGTCGATGAATTGCCACGCAACCCGAATGGCAAGGTGCTCAAGCGCGAGCTGCGGCATCAATTCGGCTGATCAGGCGTCCAGTCCGCCGGCGCTGCCAGCGTCCAGTGCCCGTATTCGAACCGCATTTCCCGCGTCGGCATCCCGTTATTCATGACGATCAGCCGACGGTGTTCGTCATAGATCAGGGCCCCCGACTGCGATTGCGGCGGCGGCACGATTCGCGCGCAATCATCCCCGCCATCAGGACAGGGGGCCGGCTCGATCACCTCGCCCGATCCGATCGCTTCGATTTCTGCCCGCGCCTCCTCGAACGAAAAGCGCTCGGTCAGGGCGCGTGGCATCTGCGCGGAGAAATCCGGTACTTCGCCGGCATTGTCCGGCATCATGCCACCGCCCCGCATCTGCCTGGCGATCATGGTCCGGGCGGACGGCGGGATATCGACCCAGCCGCCACGTTGCGGATTGAACATCGCGACATCGTCCGGCGCCAGATAGATGCGCTGGCCCGTCCCGGTCAGGTATTCGGAGAAATCGCCCTGATAGGTGTAGGTGACGGTCGAGTCATTGGTCGCCCCGGCCATGCGGATCATGCAGTCGGAGGCCGCGGACTCGCCATCCTCGGCAAGGCAGGGCGGCTCGCTATCCGCCATTGTCTCGATACCCATCTGGGCAAAGGCGGGCGCGGCCGGAAACGCGATCAGCGCCGGCAGCAGGCATAGGGAACGGTACATGATTCACCCCTTCTCGATTGCTTCGATCAACGCCTTGGGGTGCCATGCGCTAACATACACGAAGCCCGACTTGAACCCGGGGTTATCCGACTAGCGGCCTGGTCTGATACAGCCGGATCCGGATCCCGCCATGATCTATCGCCCGTGATGGGGCTCCGAATGGCAATCGCGTCGCCCGGGCCAGCGCGTCATCACTAGTGACAAGGCCCACCCGCCAGCCCGCGAAATTGCCCCGCAGAGCCTGGCCGAGCCCGTGATAAACGCCGAGGAGCGCCTTCCGGTTGCCGATCCGAGCGCCATAGGGCGGATTGACCATGACCAGGCCGGCAGGCCCGTCGGGCGGAACGGCGTTCGCAGCTGCGCCTTGCGTGAATGTCGTCCAGCCTGCAACGCCGGCGCGGTCGGCATTGGCCTGCGCTGCGGTGATGGCACCGGCATCGCGATCCGACCCGGCAAATCCGAATGCAGGTGGCGTGGCCGGCCCGGCAGATCGCATCGCGTCCCAGGCGTTTGCATCGAACGGTTTCAGCTGCTCGAAGGCAAAGCGGCGTGCCCGGCCCGGCATCAATCCCGCCGCCATCTCCGCCGCCTCGATCACGAATGTGCCGGAGCCGCACATCGGATCAAACACCGGCTCGGTTCCGCGAAAACCGCTGGCCTGCAGGAAAAGCGCCGCCAGTGTTTCGCGCATCGGCGCTTTCGCCACCGCCGCCTTGAAGCCGCGCCGGTGCAGCAGGTCGCCGGATGTATCGAGGCTGATCGTGCAGAGATTATTATCGACCCGCGCCATGAGGCGCACGCCGCCCTCCCCTGATGGCGCCCCCAGCGTTGCGGTGATGGCGTTTCCGACCCGCTCGGCCACAGCGCCGGCATGATAGAGTTTCGACTTGCGGCAGCTGGCCTCGACCGTAACCGGTACATCGGCACGCAGGACATCGCCCCAAGCCAGCTTCCGGGCTTTCTTGTCGAGCTGGGAGAGATGGACGGCCGGGAATTGCGCGAACCTGACGAGCACCCGGCTCGCCCCTCTCAATTCGAGATTGGCCCGCCAGACTTCCGGCCAACCACCGCGTATGGTGACACCGCCGGTGGCGATATCCGCCGCCCCGAAGCCGCGCGCGCGGACCTCGTCGGCCAGCTCGGATTCCAGCCCCGGCGGCACAACAAGAAAGATTTCGAGATCATCGCGGATTTGCATGGGCTTCGCTATACAAGCACTTGCGCCCGGGATCGACGCCGCTGTGCGTTCAGTTGCCGAGGCTTTCCAGCCAGTGCTTGCGGCAAAGCGAGACATAGTCGGACTTGGCCACGCCCACTTGCGCGCCTTCCTTGACGGCGGCGCCATGGGAGTCCTGGCGCAGATTCATTGTCGCCTTGCGCCCGCAATGACAAATCGTCCGGACCTCCCGAAGATCATCGGCAATGGCCAGCAATTCCGCCGCGCCGGCAAACAGCTTGCCCTGGAAATCCGTGCGAAGCCCGTAGCAAAGAACCGGAAGCCCCAGCTCATCGCCCACCTTAGCCAGCTGCCAGACCTGGTCCGGGGTCAGGAACTGGGCCTCGTCCACGAAAACCGCATCCAGCTGTCCGCCGGCTTTCCGGGCAGAAATAGCGGCGAACAGATCGGTGTCTGCGCGAAAGACCTGCGCGGTCGCACGCAACCCGATCCGGGATTCGATCTCGCCCTGATCGGCCGTTTCACTGGTGGCGTGATGGGCAGACGTCCAGAGCATCACCTTCATGCCCCGCTCGCCATAATTATGGGCGGCTTGCAGCAGGATGGCCGACTTGCCGGCATTCATGGCGCTGAAGGTGAAATAGAGCTTCGACATGCCAATTCGTTAGCCTGATTCCGCGGTGTGTCGACCTGCTGCCTTCACTCCGGCTCCGGCCTTGTGCGGCACCATGCCGCCTTCTGATAACCGCCGGAGAGCGTATGCGTCTTTCAAGCATTGCGAGAACGGATACCGGACCCATGTCGAACGCCATCCTGCTGAAATACGCCCGCATCAACACGCCCCGCTATACGAGCTATCCGACCGCACCGCATTTCCATGCGGGCGTAACCGGCGATGTGTTTGCCTCCTGGCTGGGGGAGCTTGATCCGGACGCCGATGGCTCGCTCTATCTGCATGTCCCGTATTGCCGCGAAATGTGCTGGTATTGCGGATGCTCGACGCGGGCGACCAGGCGCGACGCGCCGATTGATGCCTATGCCGATCTGCTCCTGGAAGAAATTTCACAGGTCGCCGGAGCAATCCCACACCGCCCCCGGCTGACCCATATTCACTTCGGTGGCGGCACGCCGACCATCCTGTCCGAAGCCCGGCTGTCCGCCATCATGGACGCCCTGCATGCGCAGTTCCAGGTCGAGCCCGGCGCGGAAATTGCCATCGAGATCGATCCGAGGATATTTTCACCGGACATGGCAGCGCGACTTGCGCGCCTTGGTTTCAACCGCGCCAGCATCGGGGTGCAGACATTCGACGCCACCGTCCAGGCCAGGATCAATCGCATCCAGCCCCGGGAAACGGTTGCCGCCTGCGTTGACTCCCTGCGCGCGGAAGGCATCACGAATATCAGCTTCGACCTGCTATACGGCCTGCCGGGACAGACGCTGGAGAGCTGCCGCGAAACCGTCGCCGAAGCGCTGGCGCTACAGCCGGACCGCTTGTCCATATTCGGTTATGCGCACGTGCCCCACATGAAGCGGCACCAGCAATTGATCCGCGATGAGGACCTCCCCGGCGCGGAGGACCGTATCGCCCAATCGATTACCATGGCGCAGGCCGCGGAGGCGGCTGGTTACATTCCGGTCGGCATCGACCACTTTGCGCGCCCGGACGATGCCATGGCGAAGATGGTCGCGGCGGGCAATATGCGCCGGAATTTCCAGGGCTATACGACGGACCAGGCCGGTTTTCTCATCGGGCTTGGCGCGTCGGCGATCAGCAAGCTGCCACAAGGCTATGCGCAGAACACGCCCGATGTCGCGGCTTGGTCGAAAGCCATTGCTGCCGGACGCATGGCAACAGCGCGGGGGATCGCCCTCGATGCCGAAGACCGGGTACGAAGCGAGATCATCGAGCGTCTGATGTGCAATCTCGAAGCCGACATCGACGCTATTGCCGGCTCCACACCGGTCGGGATTGAAACACCGGACCTGTCCGATCTCGAAGAGGATGGAATCGTCCGGCGGGATGGCAACCGGATCGGGATTGCCGGGGATTATCGCATGCTGGCCCGCATCGTGGCGGCCCGCTTTGACGCCCGCCTGCAGGCGGGCGCCAGAGCGAAACACTCTCTGAGTGTCTGATCAGTCGGCTTCGGAGTAATTTGGCGCGTCCGCGTCGGACTCGTCCTCGTCTTCCTCGGGCTCGTTTTCGGTCGGCGGCGTGAAGTGTGTGCCGTCGAACGTGTAGGCAGCCGAAGCCATGGCCGAGTTCGCCGGAGCAAAATCCAGCGTGTAGCCCGAACCGCTGCACTGGCCGGGCGCTTCCGGCATGGCGCGGTTGAACACCATCAGGCCGAGATAATCCCAGCCCGCCGTGTCGATGACGCCGGACGCGCCAAGCGGCACGACATGAATCTCGCCATCGCGCTGTCCCAGCGCGGTCATGGCCAGATTCTCGTCTCCCGACAGCGACACCGTGTAACGGCCATCGAAGCCGATCTCGAAATAGTTGGCCCCAAGTTGCTCGAGCCCGCCCTTCACGCTCCAGCGGTCGGCCGCATAAAGCGCGGCTTCGCGGCGAACCGTCGTGTCGAACAGCGGTGCGAGGTCATAATCGAGCGCGAAGTTCTGCGCCCGCCAGCGTTCGACGACGTCCGGAATGGTCGCGTTCACATCATCGAGCGTTGCCGACATGGTCTCGAAACCATCCAGCTCGACCGCATTCTCCCAGATACGGACGATCAGGCCATCGCCATACATGTCCGCAATCGACTGCAGCAGCGTCCATTGCGAATAGGTGTGGCCACCTTCCGCCGTCGTCCAGCAGCGCTGCGGAGAACGGTAGTCGGACCGGACATAGTCGGTGGCGTCCTGGTCAACCCCGGCCGTGGCCACTTCCAGCCAGGTCGCGGTCGCTTCATAGAGCCAGTTCAGCCCTTCCTGGGCATCATAGCCGTACTGGACGCCGTGATTGAGCTCGTGCGTCACCGTGGCGCGCATCAGGCTCATAGGACCGGCTTCCTTTCCGAGGCCGGCAAAATCGTTCTCGACCAGCAGAACGCCGCGGGACGCCCGCTCTTCGCGCACATCGGGCGTGCTCGGATTGTCGAACACGGACTCGACCGGATAGGTCACGCCCAGCACACCGCCGGCATCGGCGATGTAGGCGATGTAAAGCCCGTCACTGTCGCGCACCGGGGCCGCCCAGCCGAGGGCTTCCTGTGCCGCGAGCATTTCCTCGAACGTATCGCTGACCGCTTGCGCATATTCGGGCGTCGCGGCGTCATCGCCTTCCGTCGTGTAGTACACGATGAAGTTCTCGCTGCGGATTGTCTGGGCTTCACCACTCAGCGACACGACATTCTCGCGGATCTCGCGCAGGATATCGACAGCCGAGGCATCAACGGACGACAGGACAAGGCTGTAAGTCCCGCTCGAACCGGTACCGTCATAGCGGCTGATTTCCAGCGTATAGGTCCCCGATTCCGGAACCGTATAGGCGAAGGCCGAGTTGAGTGAGCCATCGCCACGGTCATCATTCATGGCCACCGGATAGCCGTCTGCGCCAGTCAGGCGCAGCACGGTGTCGAGATCGCCGGACGTGGCGTCGGCGAGCACGTAGAGCGTCTGGCCCTCGGTCAGCTGCACCGGGTATTCCATCGACTCCTGGTTATCCCCGAGCGCGCCCTCATAACTGGCGATCTGCTCGCCCTCGATCGAGGTGAAATCGAACGGCACTTCCGCGTTCGGATCGATGGCCAGGGACAGCATCAGCTCGCCCTGTTCGGATCCGCCATAGCTGCCGACCACGACTTCGTAGCGGCCTGCGCTCTCGGCCATGATCACGATCTGCGAGTTCAGCGATCCATCACCGCGGTCATCATTCTGGCTGATCGTCGTGCCATCCGGGCCGCGCAGCATCAGCGTGGTATCCAGCCCCTGCGTCAGCGCATAGGTCGTGGCGACGAAGATATCGCCTTCTGAAAGATCAACCGGCACGGTGGAGGTGAACTGTCCGGCCGACAGCGTCACCGTGTCTTCGCTGAGGATTTCGGCATCGTCGGAGAGGCCGAAATCGACGCCGCGATAAACCTCCAGTTCGAACGAACCGGTGCTACCGCCATACCCCGTCACAGACGCGGTATAGGTTCCGGCCGACGTGCTCTGGAACACGATGCGCGATTGCAGGTGTTCCTGCGAGTAATCATCATTCTGGTCGATCAGCTGACCGTTCGGGCCGGTCAGGGCCAGGATGGTATCGAAATTCTCGTCCGAATCCGTTGTCAGGGTCACCAGCTCGCCAGCCGCCAGCTCGAAGGTGAAATCCACCCGCGACTGGTTATCGGTGACTTCACCGGTGAAAATCTCTTCGCCGGCATCTTGTGCAGCGGCGCAGCCGGCGGCACCTGCCAGCAGAACTGAAAGTAAGCTGATACGCATCAATGACCCCTTGTCTGTCGCCCGGCTCTCCGCCACAGGCGCCCGCACAGGCTTTAGCCAAAGGAAGGCCGAGGGACAAGGCTGGGCGGCAATCCGGCGCAGGTCAGGCGGATTGCCGAGCAGCCTCCGGGGACTCCCGGAAGGCGAAACAGAGCAGCAGGGGTGCAAACCAGGGAATGATCCGCTCGAACGGATCGCCCGGGATCGCCGCCAGCTGTGCCAGAGCGTTGGCAAGCCCCGGCCCCGCCGAGTCCACGCCGACCTGGCC
>ENA-ORCV01000968-ORCV01000968.1-marine-metagenome-genome-assembly--contig:-NODE-968-length-11840-cov-2.714784_pt1 | contig 11840 bp, 12 predicted proteins | sample MGYA00237779_ERZ508509 | MGnify/ENA primary metagenome ERZ508509 (study PRJEB26180, sample SAMN06268772) | marine metagenome | isolation source: Bioluminescent Bay, La Paraguera, Puerto Rico | place... | reverse complement strand
CCGCCCCCCGCGCGACGGTGGCGAGATGGCACCCTGCGTCCTTGCCGGGCCGACCTGCGATTCGGCCGACGTGCTCTACGAACGCGATCCCTATTCGCTGCCGATCGGGCTGGAGATCGGCGACGAACTGCTGATCGAATCCGCAGGCGCCTACACGACAACCTATTCGGCAGTGGGCTTCAACGGCTTCGCCCCGCTTGCCTCTTACGTGATCTAAGGCTACCGGCATGATCGCTGTGGTTTCGGAGGCGCCGGCAGACGCGCCGGTGATTGAGGGTTTGCTGGACGAGGCATTCGGGCCGCGGCGGCGGGCGAAAACCGCCGAGCGCCTGCGCGAGGGCCGGCTGCCGGAGGACGGGCTGGCGCTCGTGGCGGTCGACGGGCTGTCGCTGATCGGCACGATCCGGCTGTGGAGCGTCGCGGCCGGCGACGTGCCTGCCCTGCTGCTGGGACCGGTCGCGGTCCGGCCGGACTGGCGCAACCGGGGTATCGGCGCCGCACTGATCGAGGCATCGCTGAAGCGTGCCGAAGAGCAGGGGCACGGTGCCGTCATATTGGTGGGCGATGCTTCCTACTACGGGCGCTTCGGTTTTCGCCGCGACCTGGCCCGCGACCTGTCGCTGCCTGGACCGGTCGATCCCGACCGGTTCCTTGGGCTCGAGCTCGTGCCGGGGGGACTGGCCGGGGCGCGCGGGGTGGTGCGGCCGACCGGCGTGCCCTGCCGCGTGCCTGCAGCCGCCGTGCTGGCCGGCATGGACCGGGTGCAATCGGCCCATCCGTATTGAGTTGGACACAACAACGGCTTGCCAGGAGGGCGCCCCAGAGATGGCGGACTGGAAGATACACGCGACGTTTGACGGGCCGGTGGTCATGATCGGCTTCGGTTCCATCGGCAGCGGTACGCTGCCGTTGATCCTGAGGCACATCGACTTCGACCCCGCCGACATGGTGATCGTCGATCCGACCGACGCAAATCGGGCGGTCGCCGAGGAATACGGCATCCGGTTCCTCACCAAGGCGATCACGGCGGACGGCTACCGCGAGGTGCTGACGCCGCTGCTGACCGCCGGCGGGCGCCGGGGATTCTGCGTGAACCTGTCCGTCGACGTCTCGTCTGTCGCCATCATGGAGCTCTGCCTGGATCTCGGCTGTCTCTATATCGACACGGTGGCCGAGCCGTGGCTCGGCTACTACACCGACCCGGATCTGACGATCTCACAGCGCTCCAATTATGCGCTGAGGGAAAAGGTGCTCGATCTGCGCCGGAAGCGTCCCGACGGTCCGACGGCGGTGTCCTGCTGCGGGGCCAATCCGGGCATGGTGTCGTGGTTCGTCAAACAGGCGATGATCAACCTGGCCGGCGATCTGAAACTCGATGTCGACCATCCGGTAAGCCGGGAGGACTGGGCCCGGCTCGCGCAGCGTCTTGGCGTCAAGGGCATCCACATCGCCGAGCGCGATACGCAGCGGGCCAGGGCGCCGAAACCGCAGGAGGTGTTCGTCAACACCTGGTCGGTCGAGGGCTTCATTTCCGAAGGCCTGCAGCCGGCCGAACTGGGCTGGGGCACGCACGAGAAGGCGCTGCCGCCGGACGGGCGGGAGCACGATTCCGGCTGCGGTGCGGCGATCTACCTGATGCGGCCGGGCGCCGGCACGAAGGTGCGGAGCTGGACGCCGACGGCGAAGGCCCAGCACGGCTTCCTGATCACCCATAACGAGGCGATCTCGATCGCCGACTATTTCACGGTACGCGAGGGCGAGACCGTCGCCTACCTGCCACTATGCCTATCACCCCTGCAACGACGCCGTGCTGTCGCTGCACGAGATGGCGGGCCGCCAGTGGCAGGCGCAAACCGAACACGTCATCCTGGACGAGAAGGACATCGTCGACGGTATCGACGAGCTGGGCGTGCTGCTCTACGGCCACGACCGGAACGCCTACTGGTTCGGTTCGCAGCTCTCCATCGAGGAGACCCGGCAGCTCGCGCCCTATCAGAACGCGACCGGCCTGCAGGTCACGTCGGCGGTGCTGGCGGGGATGGTCTGGGCGCTGGAGAACCCCGGGCGCGGCATCGTCGAGGTCGATGAAATGGATTACCGGCGATGCCTCGAGGTGCAACTGCCCTATCTCGGCCCGGTCAACGGCTTCTACACAGACTGGACACCACTGACCGACCGCAGCGACCTGTTCCCCGAAGACATCGACCGGGAGGACCCGTGGCAGTTCCGGAACGTGATCGTCCGGTAGGGGACGCCGCTACTCGGCGGCCTGCGCTCCGGCGATGCTGACCACCTCGCCGCGGGCGGGGTAGTCCTTTGAGAGCACGAAATCGATCGCCTGCATCATCGGGGCGAAGGCGGGGCGGGCAAACGGCATGGTCTGGACGGTGGCGAAGTAGAGCGTGCCGTCCGGACGGACGAGGAAGAGGCCGGGCTCGGAAAACAGAGCCGGCTCCTCGATGCCGATCGAGGTCTTGCCGCGTCCGCTCGAAATATAGAGACCCCACTGGCGCGCCGTCTCCAGATCGAGACCGTATCCGACCGCCAGGTTGGCCAACTTCCAGTCCGACTTGGCCGCCGCCGCCCTGTCTTCGGGATCGGACGAGATTGCGATCGCCTCGACGCCGCGCTTGTCGAATTCGGCCAGCAGTGATTCCAGTTCGCCGAGATACTTGCTGCAGATCGGGCAATGCCGGCCGCGGTAGAAAACCACCATTGTGAAGTTCTGGGGGCGCCTGTCGGCAAGCCGCCATGTGCCGCCGCCGACAAGGTCGACCTGCAGTTCCGGGACCGGCTGGCGCGGCATCAGGGGGGTGATTTCGGACATCGGTAGTGCCTTTTGTTGCCTCGATTGCGCCGTAAAGTGACGGCGATGGGCGGCGACATAGGTTGCAGAGATCGTCGCGGAAAGCCAAATTGCCATCACGTTGGCGTGAGAGCGGCAGGCGGCCTGACGTTAAGAAGGCCGCCGCCGGGGGAGAGGAGGCCAATGGGGGACATTCGCGTTGCGACATTCGACGGGCCCGGCGCGGCGCCCGTCATCCGGACCGTGCCGCATCCGAAGGTGCCGCCGAAGGGGGCGCTTATCCGCATCGGCGCGTGCGGCGTCTGCGGTACCGATCTGCATATCCTGAAGGGGCACTGGCCAAAGCCGCTGCCGTGGCCGTTCACGCTCGGTCACGAGCTTGCCGGCGAAATTGTCGAGAAGGGCGCCGAACTCACCGAGGATTTCATGGGCAAGCCGCTGGCGGTCGGCTCCAGGGTCATGCTGCCGCCGTTGATGCCGTGCGGATCCTGCTACTACTGCATTCACTATCCCGAGACCGCTAACAAGTGCCTGACGCCCGTCTATTACGGGCGCTATCTCGGTTTCGAGAAACCGCCGCACCTGTGGGGCGGCTGGGCCGAGATGGTCTATGTCGATCTCGGCGAACTGCCGGGCACCAAGATCTACAAGCTGCCCGACGATATGCCGTTCCTGCTCGGCTCGCTGTCTGAACCGCTGACCTCCTGCATCCGCGCCTTCACCCGAGCGCAGAAGATCGGGGCGTTCCCGTGGGGGGCGACGGTGGTCGTGCAGGGTACCGGTCCGATCGGCATCCTTGCCGTCGCAGCCGCCCAGGAAATGGGGGCGGGCCGGGTCATCGCGGTCGGTGCGCCGGAGGAGCCGCGTCTGCGGCTTGCCCGCGAGTTCGGCGCGGAGGCGACGGTCGACATCGAAGCCTGCAAGACGGCGGACGAACGCATCCGGCAGGTACGCGATATCGTTGGCGGGTTCGGTGCCGACCTCGTCATGGACTGCTCGGGCCATCCCAGCGCCGGTCCGGAGGGGATCGAATTCCTGCGCGACGGCGGCACCTACGTCGAAATGGGTCAGTTCACCGACGCCGGGTCGATCGAGACGAGCTGGCACCGCATCTGCGCCAAGGATCTCAATGTGCTCGGCTCCTGGGCGTTCACGGCCAACGACCTGCCGCTCGGGGTCGAGATGCTGGACCGCGCGCGCGACCGTTACCCGTGGCGCAAGATGCAGACCCTCTATCCCTTCGACGCCGACGGGGTGTCTCGCGCGGTCGCCGACGCAATGGCCATGCGCAACGTCAAGTCGGCAATACTGCCCAATCCGGAACTCGCAGAGGCATAACAGGCATGGGGACAGCCGAACCGGTACGGATCGCAATGTGGTCCGGGCCACGCAACATATCGACCGCGATGATGCGGGCATTCGGCAACAGGCCGGATACGCATGTGGTCGACGAACCGTTCTACGCGGCCTACCTGGACATCACCGGCATCGACCATCCGATGCGCGACGAGGTGATCGCGGCCGGCGAGACCGACTGGCGCAAGGTCGCCGACGGACTGCTGGCGTCGCGGCGCAACGGTGCGTCCGTCATCTACCAGAAGCAGATGACCCACCACATGCTGCCGGAGATCGGCCGCGACTGGATCAAGCGGATGAAGAACGCTTTCCTGATCCGCCGACCGGAAAACGTGCTGGCGTCCTATGTGCGCAAGCGCGAGGCCGTGACGCTCGAGGACATCGGCTTTCACCAGCAGGCGGAGCTGTTCGACATGGTCACCAGCGCATGCGGCAGCGCGCCGCCGGTGATCGATGCGCGCGATGTTCTTGAGAACCCGCGCGGGACGCTGGCAGCGCTGTGTGCGGCGCTGGACATCCCGTTCGATGACTCGATGCTGTCCTGGTCACGCGGGTTTCGCGAGACCGACGGCGTATGGGGCGCGCACTGGTACGAGGCGGTTGCCGCGTCGACGGGATTCAGCCCGCCGAATCCGGACGTCGAGGATCTGCCGCCGCATCTGTTGCGGATCGCGGATGCGGCGCGTCCGATCTATGAGCTGCTTTCCGCCGACAAGCTCAAACCAAGCGAGGTCTGACGGGCGTCCCGGCCGGGCACGGATTTGGCAGCGACCGGGACGCCGGTACGGTGGTGCGTCTCCTGAAAGGGCGGGCCCGAAAGCCCGCCGGGTGTTCAGGTGGTGCGCATGTGCATCGCCAGTCCGATGGCATCCATTTCGGACTGGGCACGCTGGTTTTCGGTGTGACGCTCGCGCTCATGGTTTCGCTCTTCGAGAAGTTCGACCTTCTTCAGGTCCTCGAAGGCTTCGGCGAGTTCGTCCTGGGCGGCGGCGAGCTGGTCCTGCAGACCGGCTACCGATCCCTTGAGATTGTCGCGGCGCTGCATGGCGGCCTTGGCGAAGGTCGGATAGGCGAAGTGCGATATGTCGTCGACTCCGACCCGCCGTTCCTCTTCGGCGATCTGCCGGTCGAGTTCTTCGGCCATCCGTTCGAAATCGGCGATCATTGTTTCAATCTGGGTCACTTGGCGACGTTTGTCGTCAACCTGGAACCGTTTCAGGCGGATAAGGTTCTCACGTGACTTCATCGGTCGGTACTCCCGGGCTCATGAGGGGCTTCCTCACCATTTCCAATCACGATCCGTGCCAGTTGCTCGTATCCGTCACCGATCGTCGTTGACTCGTCCTTCTCCTGGGCGAGAAAGGCCTCCAGGTCCGCGTTCCGGTCGATCGCCTCGTCGACTTCCGCGCTCGCTCCGCGCCGATATGCACCCAGCCGTATCAATTCCTCCATATCGGAATAGGTCGTCAGCAACTGACGCGCCTTCCGGATCGTCGGCAGATGGTCCGGATCCGCCGATCCGGGCATCGTACGAGAAACCGATTTCAAAATGTTTATCGCCGGAAATCGTCCGCGCTCGGCGATGGCGCGTTCCATGACGATATGTCCGTCTAGGATCGCGCGGACCGCGTCGGCGATCGGTTCGTTGTGGTCATCGCCTTCGACCAGCACGGTGAAGAGCCCGGTGATCGATCCGGTTCCGGCGCCCGGACCAGCGCGTTCCAGCAGGCGCGGAAGTTCGGTAAACACCGTCGGAGTATAGCCTTTCGCGGTCGGCGGCTCGCCGCCGGCCAGGCCGACCTCGCGTTGGGCAGTGGCGAAGCGGGTCAGCGAATCCATCAGGCAGAGCACGTCGGCGCCGCCGTCGCGGAAATATTCGGCCAGCGTCATGGTGAGCCAGGCGGCCTGACGGCGCATCAGCGCCGTCTCGTCGGACGTGGCGACTACGACGACTGCGTTCTTCAGGCCTTCGGGGCCAAGATCGTCCTCGATGAACTCCTGGACCTCGCGGCCGCGCTCGCCGATCAGGCCGATCACGGTGACATCGGCGGTGGCGTGGCGGGCAAGCGAGGAAAACAGTACGGACTTTCCGACGCCGGAGCCGGCGAAGATGCCCATGCGCTGGCCGCGGCAGCAGGTCAGGAAAGTGTTGATGGCGCGGACGCCGAGATCGATCGGTCCGCCGACCCGCGACCGGGTGTGGGCGGCCGGCGGCGAGGCGCGCAACGGCATCGCCTGCGGGCCGTGCGGCAGCGGCCCCTTGCCGTCGACGGGCTCGCCGCGCGCGTTGATGACGCGCCCCAGCCACGCCTGTGTCGGGCGGACGGAGGCATCCTGGCCTGCGACGATGGCGCGACAACCCATCCGGACACCCTCGATCGGGCCGAACGGCATGCAGATGGCGCGGTTGTCCTTGAACCCGACGACTTCGCAATCGATTGGCCGGTCCGCCGCCTCGGCCACCGCGACACGCGAGCCGATGCGCATGGCATGTACCGGTCCGGCGACTTCCATCAGCAATCCCTGAACGGCCGCCACGCGGCCGAACATTTCCGCCTCCGGCAGTGCGGCGATCTGTTCGATCAGCGCTCTCAAACCATGTCCCCCAAAAAGCCTCTCGTAACGATTCGTTTACGTCTCCTGTCAATAATTTCGGAAAACCTCTTAAGGCCTCGTAAACCAACCACGGCCCTTACGGCATCGAGCCGGCTGTTTGAGTCCTGTGAATCGGTTGCAAGGCTTTCTTAATGTAAAATGTTAACTGTAATTTTAACAGGTTTTGCTGGATTCTCAGTAGGGTGGCGCGATTCGCAGAAGCGGAAAGCGAAATGCCCGGTTGACGAAAATGATGTTTTGTTAACCATTGGGAGCTAGCTTTTCGATTCGCGGGAACCAGAACGGTTACCCGTTTGGACCGCCGCGATTCCCAAAGCGGCACCGGCCTAGAAGGGCATGCGGAAGGGGATAGGCATGCGAGTTTTGCTGATCGAGGACGACAGCGCGACGGCGCAAAGCATCGAATTGATGCTCAAGTCGGAAAGCTTCAACGTCTACACGACCGATCTCGGTGAAGAAGGGATCGATCTGGGCAAGCTGTACGACTACGACATCATTCTGCTCGACCTGAACCTTCCCGATATGAGCGGCTACGAGGTTCTGAAGACTTTGCGTCTTTCCAAGGTGAAGACGCCGATCCTTATCCTGTCGGGGCTGGCAGGGATCGAGGACAAGGTCCGCGGGCTTGGCTTCGGCGCCGACGACTATCTGACCAAGCCGTTCCACAAGGACGAACTGGTGGCGCGCATTCACGCCATCGTGCGCCGTTCGAAGGGCCATGCGGAATCGGTCATCGAAACCGGCGACCTGAAGGTCAATCTCGACACCAAGACGGTCGAGGTGAACGGCCAGCGGGTGCATCTGACCGGCAAGGAATACCAGATGCTCGAGCTGCTCTCTCTGCGCAAGGGAACGACGCTCACCAAGGAAATGTTCCTGAATCACCTGTACGGGGGCATGGACGAGCCGGAACTGAAGATCATCGACGTCTTCATCTGCAAACTGCGCAAGAAGCTGTCGGCGGCGACGGGCGGGAAGAACTACATCGAGACCGTGTGGGGGCGCGGCTACGTTCTTCGCGATCCGGATCCGGAAGCCGCCTGATCCAGACTTACAAGGCAACAGAAAAAAGCCCCGTCTGCTGACGGGGCTTTTTTGTATGCGCTGCCCGGTAATGCCGCGGCTATGCTTCCGTGATGTCTTTTCGCGCGCCCCGGGGTGTGTCAGGCTTCCTTTACGTAAACAATAAGGGGAGGAAGTCATGACGGACCTCGATGCACTCTTGCGCGATGCCGTTGCCAGGCGCGAAGCACCGTTTCTTGTGGCGATGTCGGGCAACTCCGGCGGCGTGACCTGGTCGGGGGCGGCCGGAGAGCGGGCGCCAGGCCAGGATGCGACCGTCGATACGGTCTTCCGCATCTTCTCGATGACCAAGGCGGTCGGATCGACGGCGGCGATGATCCTGATCGATCGCGGCAAGCTTGGCATGGACACCGAGGTGGAGACCGTATTGCCCGAATTCGCCAACGTGCAGGTCCTCGAAGGGATCGAGGGCGGCAAGCCGTTGCTGAGGGCTCCGCGCAGGAAGGCGACGGTTCGCCACCTGGCTACCCATACCTCGGGCTTCGTCTACGAGTTCTGGAATTCGATGATGCCCTCCTACATGGAGGTCTCAGGTCATCCGACAATCATCTCCGGCCTGAATGCTTCCCTCAATTATCCGCTGGTGTTCGATCCCGGCGAGCGCTGGGACTACGGTATCGGTATCGACTGGCTCGGCAAGGTGGTGGAGACGGGCGACGGGCGGACCGTCGACAGGTTCTGTCAGGACGAGATCTTCGGCCCGCTGGAAATGGTCGATACCGGTTTCGAGGTCGAGGGCTCGATGGGCGAGCGGCTCGCCAACGTCAAGGCACGTGGCGAGGACGGCAATTTCATCGACTTCGACCTGTCGCCGCCGTCCAGGCCGGAGTTCTACGGCATGGGACACGCGCTTTACTCGACCGCGCCGGATTACATGCGTTTCCTGCGCATGTTCCTGAACCGCGGGGCGCTGGACGGACACCGGATTCTCAGCGAGGACGCGCTCGACCAGATGCTGGCCAATCAGATCGGCGATCTTCGCGTCGGCCTGATGAAGACCGTCGCGCCGCCGGTAACGGCAGACGCCGAGTTCTTCCCGGGGCACGAGAAGACCCACAGCTTCGGCTTCATGCGGATGGAAGAGGACGTGCCGGGCAAGCGATCGAAGGGCTCACAGGCCTGGGCCGGCGTGCTCAACTCGCATTTCTGGTTCGATCCGCACCGGGACGTGGCCGGCCTGATCATGACGCAGATGTTGCCGTTCGCGGATCCCGCGTTCATCCGGGCTTACGAGCGTTACGAGGAAGGCGTCTACGACAACCTGCCGGCGTAGGTCCGAGGTCAGACGCCGGTGCCGGCGCGTTCGACTGCGCCGGCAGTCATCTCAGGCGCGCTGGGCCACCTTCAGGAACGTCTGGCCGCCCGCTGCATCGGGCTTGCGGACGCCGGAGGCCGGCACGGGCCGGTAGAGGCCGCGGCAATTCGGCTCCGCCTCGAAGCGGTCGCTCAGGCCCACGACCGTCTCGGCCGCGCCGAGCACCAGATAGCCGTCGGGTTCCAGCACATCGGCGATGCGCGCCAGCACGTCCGTCTTGGTCGGGCGGTCGAAGTAGATCAGCACGTTGCGGCAGAACACGATGTCGAAGCGTCCGATGCCCGAGAACGAACTGAGCAGGTTCAGCTTCTGCCAGCGGATCATGCGCCGGATGGCGGGATCCAGCTCCCACATGTCGCCGTCCTGGGAGAAGTACTTGATCAGCAGCTGCGCGGGCATGCCACGCTGCACCTCGAACTGGCTGTAGACGCCGGCCTTGCCGCGGTCCATCACCGTTTCGGCGATGTCGGTGGCCAGGACATCGAGCCGCCATGCGTTCAGGCGGGCGTCCTCGCGCGTCGTCATGGCCAGCGAGTAGGGCTCCTGTCCGGTCGAGGCGGCGGCGCACCACACCTTGATCTCGCGGCGGTTGGCGCGGGATTCGAGGAAGTTCGGCACGATGGTGTTGCGGAAGTGGTCGAACGGCGTGCGGTCGCGGAAGAACGAGGATTCGTTCGTGGTCATCGCCTCGACGACGGCCGACTTGAGTTTGGCATCGGGGGTGGTGCGCAGCGCGGCGACGAGGGCCGACAGGTCCGCGATACCGGCACGCCGGGCGATCGGATTCAGGCGCGCCTCGACGAGGTAGCGCTTGTCCTCGGCCAGATCGAGACCGGACTGGCTGTGAAGGAATTCACGCAGGTAATTGAACTCCTGGGGCGTCATACTCAGAATCCCTTCAGCAGATTGGCCAACTGGCCGGGAATACGGTCAAGCGGCAAGACTGCAGAACAAACGCCCGCCCGGGCTGTCGCACCGGGCATGCCCCAAACCACGCTCGTTGCTTCGTCCTGCGCCAGAACAGTGCCGCCGGCGGCGGCAACCGCACGACCGCCTTCCGCGCCATCGTGCCCCATGCCCGTCAGGACGAGCGACAGGGTGGCGGACCCGTAAACCTTGGCCGCCGTCTCGAAGAGCGGATCGACAGCCGGCTTGCAGTAGTTGATCGGCGGTCCGTCATCGAGACGGATCTTCGGAATGCTGCCGCCGTCGACCAGCATGTGCTTGCCGCCCGGCGCCACGTAGATGCGCCCCGCCGTAATCGGCTCGCCGTCCTTGCCCTCGGCGGCCGGACGCCCCGCAGCGCGGGTCAGGTGCTCGGCCAGGATGCCGGTGAAGGTCGGCGGCATATGCTGGGTGATCAGGATCGGAACCTGGGCGCCGGCTTCGCCGAGCGCCTGAAGGACCGAGGTGAGGGCGGGCGGGCCACCGGTCGAGCTGCCGATCACGAGGATCCGCGGCTTGACCTTGGATTTGTCGCGCAGCTTGATCGGTGCGGATGCCGCTGCGGCGGGTGCCGGCCGTGCTGTCGCGCCCGCCGGGCGCGCGGTTGCCGGTGCCGGCGCAGGTGCCGCTTTGCCCGGGCGGATTGCGGGACGGGGCGCCAGCGCGCGGATCTTCTCGACAAGGTCGCGCCGGAATTCGCTGGCGGTGACCATGCCGTGCTGTGCTTCGGGTTTGGGGATGTAGTCGCGGGCGCCCAGCGACAGGGCCTTGAGGCTGATCTCTGCGTTGCGGCGGGTCAGCGTCGAGGCCATGATCACGACGAGATTGGATTTCTTTCCCAGCAGCAGGGGCAGGGCGGTCATGCCGTCCATTTCCGGCATCTCGACGTCGAGGATGACGACGTCGGGATCGGCGGATTCGATCGCATTGACGGCCGCCTTGCCGTTCCGCTGGACCGAAACGACCTCGATATCGGACGCCTCGCCCAGCCAGCGCGAGATCAGTCCCCGGACGACGGCGGAGTCGTCCACAATCATCACTCGAATTTTTTGGCCGGCTAAATTTTTTGGAGCACTGGCGGTCGACGCGGCGATTGGCATGTACTTACTCGGGACTCGGCTACGCTACTGATACAAGACGCCGGCGGTGGCGGGGTGGCTCAGATAATCCCCGCCTCTGCGAATTTCGCCTCGACAATGTCGCGGTCAAACGGCTTCATGATGTACTCGTTCGCGCCGGCCTTGAGGGCACGTGCGATCTGGGCGATGTCGTTCTCGGTGGTGCAGAAAACGACCTTCGGCGCATCGCCGCCGGCCATGGTGCGGAGTTCGCCGAGGAATTCGAAACCGTCCATGACGGGCATGTTCCAGTCGAGCAGGATCGCCTCGGGCATCGACGTGCGGCACGCAACCAGCGCCTGCGCCCCGTCTTCGGCTTCGGCAACCGCGAAGCCCAGTTCCTCAAGGATCCGCCGTGCGACCTTTCGAATGACGCTCGAGTCATCCACGACAAGGCAGTGCTTCATCTCAATTCGCTCCGGACTTCGGTGTTTGCAGGCAGACTAGCTCCCCAAACCTTCGATTTCGTTACGATCAGGCCGCAATCTGTTCCTGATCCATTTCCAGGATCCGCTCGACGTCGAGGATGACGAGCAGATCGCCTTCGAGACGCTGGACGCCGGACGAAACGCGGGCCCAGCGCGGATCCAGGTTGACCGGA
>ENA-ORCV01000967-ORCV01000967.1-marine-metagenome-genome-assembly--contig:-NODE-967-length-11840-cov-3.327467_pt1 | contig 11840 bp, 12 predicted proteins | sample MGYA00237779_ERZ508509 | MGnify/ENA primary metagenome ERZ508509 (study PRJEB26180, sample SAMN06268772) | marine metagenome | isolation source: Bioluminescent Bay, La Paraguera, Puerto Rico | place... | reverse complement strand
CTCCACATCGATGGCGGCATTGTCCATCAGCAGTTCGTCCTTGCCGCTGGCCAGTCGCGCCAGGATCGCCTGGATATGGCCCTGGGCCGAGGTATAGCTGTCGAAATAGGTCTTCAGCTTGTTGCCGAAGGGAATGATGCCGAAGAGCTTGCGCCCGGTCATCTTGCCACGGCGACCGGGATCGAGATCCTCAACCGTGCGGCGCAATTGGCTCAGATCGGCGCCCACGCCGGTTTCCTGGTCCATCGCGCGAACCGGACGGTCGAGGAAGCGGTTGGACATGCCGGCAGCCGCCATGATTTCCTTGCGGCCCATGTTGGTGATCTGGTCCACCTTCTTGCCGAAATCGGGCGATTGCGCGTCGAGCGAAATCAGCTCGTCGACGAAGCCGTCCACCTTCTGGTCCAGCTTGCTTTTCTTCTCCTCATCCACCGGTACCAGGCCGGCAGCTTTATCGGGTGCGACAACGGGAACCGGGTCGGGCGGTGTCAGCTCCAGATCGGTTTCCACCTTGGTCGTCGTTTCGTTGCTCGTAGCCATAGACTGCGCCATCCCTCCTGAAACACTTCTACTGTATTAGGAACGCAAGACACGTATTTCAAGCGTTCCCCTTTTCGCTTGATCCTCATATACCTTGCTTTGGGCCGGGAGGCGAACAGAGATGGCAAGTGAGGCGCCCAAGGCGCAAAGTTTCGAATTCGCAAATGTGTTGACCAGCTGGCGCTGGTGGTGGCGGACCGCCGTCAAGGGCACAGTGGACCAGGCCGCGGTTATAGAGAAGCGGCGGGTGGAAAGTTATATCAGCTCGCGTTACCTGCTCATGCTGGCCATGTCGGCAGGTATCGCCATCCTCGGCTTGCTGCTGTCATCGCCCGCCGTGGTGATCGGTGCCATGCTGCTTTCCCCGCTGATGGACCCGATCATGGGTCTGGGCTTCTCGCTCGCAACGGGCGATTTCGCATGGATGAAGAAATCGGCTCGTTCATTGGCCGTGGGTACGCTGTTTGCGATGTTTTTCTGTGCAGTAGTGGTGTTCTTCTCGCCCCTGCAAACGGTGACCACCGAGATTGCCGCGCGCACCAAGCCCAATCTGTTCGACCTGCTGGTGGCGCTGTTTTCCGCCATTGCCGGTGCCTATGCGGTGATCCGCGGGCGGGAGGGCACGATTGTGGGCGTCGCCATCGCCACTGCCTTGATGCCACCACTGGCGGTTGTCGGTTTTGGCCTCGCAACATTCAACTGGACTGTCTTTTCCGGGGCTTTGGGCCTCTATTTCACCAACCTCATGACCATCGCGCTGACCGCAGCGGTTATGGCAAGGCTCTATGGCTTCCGCACCAATCTTTCCGACAAGCAAACCTGGATGCAAACCGGAATCATATTCGTTTCCTTCGTGGCGATTGCCATCCCGCTCTTTCTCTCATTGCTCGATATCGCGCAGGAAGCCCGGGCGACGCGACAGATGAATTCGCTGGTGATGGAAGGTTTCGACAATCGCGCCCGATTATCGCAGATCGAAACCAATTTCGAATCAGAGCCGATCCAGGTCAGTGCGACCGTGTTGACACCCGAACTCGAAGAGGATGCGGAGCGCACTGCGACGCGCGCCATGGAGCGGGCTCTCGGCGAACCGGTAGAGGTCACGATCACGCAATATCGCGTGGGAACCAGTGCACAGGCTGCAGAAGTGGCGCAATTGTCATCCGCATTGGCAGAAGAGCGGGCGCAACTGGCCGAGGCAGACAGCCTCTCCGAGCGGCTGGCGCTGGTCGCGGGGGTGGGTGTGGAAGCGGTCACTGTTGACCGGGACAGGCACCGCGCAACAGTCAATGCGCGCCCTCTCGATGGGGCAAGCTTGCGGGCCTATGCCGATCTGGAACAGCGCATTACGGCAACCGTCGGGTCGGAGTGGGATATTCGCCTTGTACCGCCGGTCCTGCCGCTGCCGGAAATTGCCATCGGAGACGAAGCGATCACCGCCGAAGGGCAGCAGGCCGTCGACCTGATCGTTTGGACGGTGCAGCGCACCGGCTTGCCTGTAAGGCTTGAAGGACGCGCGGATTCGGTCGCTCTTGCCAATGCCGCCCTTGGCGAGCGCGGCGTAGTGGCCGAACTCGCATCGGGCAGGCCTGGCTTTGGGCCCGTCAGCGTAAGCTGGGCGATGCCCGAAGAATAGGCCTCAGGCTGCCAGCTTCAGCGGTTCGATCTCACCAGAAAGATAGAGCTTCTTGGCCTTGGCGCGGCTGAGCTTGCCCGAGCTGGTACGGGGCAATGTGCGGGGCGGCACCAATTCGACGACGCAATTCATGCCGGTAACGGAACGGACCTTGTCGGCAATGTCATCGCGCAGTTTGAGCCGTTCTTCGGGATCGGAAACGCGGCAATGCACCAGCACCGCAGGCGCTTCCTCGCCATTTTCCATCTCGATGGAGAATGCGGCGATGTCGCCGTGGTTGAAGCCGGGCAATTGTTCCACCGCCCATTCGATATCCTGAGGCCAGTGGTTCTTGCCGTTGATGATGATCATGTCCTTGGCGCGGCCGACAATGAACAGGTAACCATCGGCCATGTAGCCCATGTCGCCCGTATCCAGCCAGCCATCTACCAGGCATTCACTGGTCGCTTCCTGGTTGCGGAAATAGGAATGCATCACGCTGGGACCGCGGCACCAGACCTTGCCGATCTGGTGGTCGCCATTGGCCTTGCCGTTCTCGCCGCGGATCTCGACTTCCATGTCGGGCAGCGGCTTGCCGCAATTGACGATGGCGCGATAGCGCGCCGGGCGCGAAAGGTCGCGGCGCGTGCCGGAGAGACGCTCCTCCTCCACCAGTTCTACACGGATGCCTTCGCCCGGCGGCATCACCGTGACGGCCAAGGTCGCTTCTGCAAGCCCATAGCTGGGAGTAAAGGCATTTGCCTTGAAGCCGGCATCGGCAAAAGCGTTGACGAAACTCTGCATAACGTCCGGACGGATCATGTCCGCGCCATTGCCGGCCAGGCGCCAACGCGACAGGTCGAAGCGTTCGGCGACATTGGATTGGCTTGAGATGCGCCGAGCGCAGATATCGTAGCCGAATGTCGGGGAATAGCTGAGCGTGTTGCCCTTGTTGCGGCTGATCAGGTCCAGCCACGCCAGCGGGCGGCGGGCAAAATGCTCGGTCTTGAGGTAATCCGCGCTTACCTGATTGGCGATCAGCGAGAGAAAGCAACCGACAAGCCCCATGTCATGATACCAGGGCAGCCAGCTGACCGCGCGATCATTGGTGCCGATTTCCATGCTGGCGGCGTGACCATAGAGATTATGCAATAGCGCCTTGTGCGTGACTGCCACGCCCTGCGGGAAGCGGGTCGAACCGCTGGAATATTGGAGGTAGCAAATATCTTCCGGGTCGGCCTTTGGCAGGTCAACTTTCGGTGCCGGGCGCCTGGCGAACTCGTCCCAGTCGATGCCTTCGCAACCCTGCTTGTCCGCTGCAGCCTTGGCCATATCGGCGATTTCCGGCGGATAGATCAGCATCTTCGGATCGGCGCTTTGCAGCTGCACGGCAAGCTGGTCGATATAACTTTCCCTGCCACCGAAGGTAGTCGGCAACGGCAGCGGAACAGGCCATGCTCCCGAATAGGTGCACGCGCAGAACAAAGCGGCAAAATCCGGTCCGGTTTCCGCGATCAGCGCGATGCGATCACCCTTTTTGACGCCGGCATCAATCAGGCGATAGGCCATATCCAGCGCGTCCTGGCGCATCTCGGAGAAGGGATAGACCCGCTCCAGCGTGCCTCGCATGTCATGGAAATTGAGACCCTTTGCACTCTTTGCTGCATAATCGATCGCGTCATTGAACGTGGCGAAATCCGCGCGGATGCGCGGCAGCGGACAATCGTTGGGCGTGGGCGTGAGTTCGGTCATAGGCAGTTAGAGCAACCCTTTATTATTGCGCGCTTTCGGCGCTCCCCCTCATAACAAAAGGATGCCGAGCCTGTCCCGACATCGTATCAAACTTTCCCATTTGTCAGGAAGTGTGGCACGAATAAGGCCAATGACAAGCATTAGACAAGAGGGGAAGCGGCAAAAGAGAGGCAAAATGCCCCTCGATGAAGCCAAATTGCGCGATCTGGCGCTGTCCTATGTGGCGCGATATGCGACCTCGGCGGCGAAGCTGGAGCGCTATCTTTCCCGCAAATTGCGTGAGTTGGGCTGGGCCGAAGATGTTTCCAGACCCGATATCCCGGCCCTCGTCGCCCGCTATGTCGAACTTGGCTATATCGACGATGAAGGCTTTGCCCGCGCCAAAAGCGGCAGCCTGTTGCGGCGCGGATATGGTGTGCGGCGGGTCAACCAGGCGCTGGGACAGGACGGGATTGCCGCCGCTCTGCGCGAAGAGGTGGCCCCCGGCCAGGTGGAACAGCGCCACGCTGTGCTTACTCTGGCAAGAAAGCGTCGTTTCGGGCCTTTTGGCGTTTTGCCGCTTGAACGTGACAAGCGTGAAAAGCAGATTGCCGCCATGCTGCGTGCGGGCCATTCGCTCGACTTTGCGCGCGAAATGGTGGATGCGACGAGCGAGGAAGCTGCCGAGCAATGGGCGCATGAGCTTGACGAGGATTGTGGCGATGAAGGCTGGTAGGTATTTGCGGGCGCTGATGTTGCCCTTTGCGATTGCTCTTGCCGCCTGTTCAACCCAGGCTGCAAGCGAGCAGACGGCACCGGAGAGCCTGCCTACGGATGCGGTCCACCCTGTGTCCGGCCTCGAAGTCATCGTCCTCAAAGTCACCAGCGGTGAGCGCACACATGGCTTCCAGGTGGAAGTGGCGGCGACAAGAGAACAACAGCGCCAGGGCCTGATGTTCCGGACATCCATGGGCCCGGATGAAGGCATGCTTTTCCCGCTGGAGCGCGTGCGCATGGCCAGTTTCTGGATGCGTAACACGGTTATCCCGCTCGACATCATCTTTATCGGCCCGGACAACCGGATCCTCAATATCGCCGAACACACAACGCCCTATTCGGAAGATTCGATTCCTTCGATCGCACCGGCCAAGGCCGTGCTGGAGCTCAATGCAGGGCGAACGGCGGAGCTTGGAATCGCTCCGGGCGATTTGGTCGAGTGGTAGGAGTTCCTTCGTTGCGCACGCCCATCCGGGCGTGCGTCCTCGCTAGGCGGGCAGGCAAGCTGCCCCCGCTGCGGACGGGCGGTCGCCCTTGCGGACCTCCGGTCTGATCTGGCTTGCGCTGGGCATAGGAAAAGCGCTAACCGCGCCCCTATGAGTCTCCTGATGAAGATCTTCACCTGGTGGGAAGGTGCCACGATCGGCACGCTCCTGTGGTCCGCGCGCAAGGGCGAGCATGTCGGCACCGATGCGCAGGGCAACAAATATTACCGTTCCAAAGAGGTCCGCGAGGGCGAGAAGGAGCGGCGCTGGGTCATCTACAATGGCGCCAACGATGCCAGCCGTGTGCCGTCTGAATGGCATGGCTGGCTGCATCATTCCTATGACGAGCTGCCCGAAAGCCACCTGCCGCCGGCCAAAATCTGGGAAGTGGATTACACTCCCAATGCAACGGGTACGGCGCAGGCGTATCGCCCTGCGGGCGCTCTGGAACGGGGTGGGCAGCGTGCCCGTGCAACGGGCGATTACGAAGCCTGGACGCCCGACGCGTGAGATCGCTTCGCCTCGCGTTAGTCGGGGCAAGCGCCTGGGCGCTGGCGGCATGCAGCGGCGGCGCGCCGGAGCCGGAAGCCGAAGAAACCGAGATCCCCGAAGAGCTGGCCCTTGCACCCCTGCCACAGGTCGAAGTGGATGAGAGCCTTGGTACGCCGCTCAAAGACCGGGTGGCGACGCTCGGCCTGATCAACAAGCGCAACAACATCTCGCGCGAATTTGAACTCAAGCCCGGCGAACAGCAGCGTTTCGACGATATCATTGTCCGCCTTTCAAGTTGCGAACGTACGGCGCCGTGGGAAAACCCGCCACTGACCGGTGCTTTCGTGCAGGTGCTGGTGCAGGATCGCGGGGAGAGTGATTTCGAGCAGATATTCTCGGGTTGGCTTTACAAGGAAGCGCCCGCCGTAAATGTGGTGGAGCACCCGATCTATGACGTCTGGATCAAGGATTGCACAATGAGCTTTCCAGGCGAAGAGGCCCCCGCTTCCTCCAGCAATTGAGCATGGGCTGACGGCAGGTCCGTCACGAATCCGTCGGCGCAGGCAGCCTTCAGCAGTTCCAGATATTCCGCTTGCGGCATGGCCACCGCACCCAGAGAGGCAAGGTGCTCGGTCATGAACTGGCAATCGAGAAGGCGATATCCGGCGCGCTTCATCAGCGCCACCAGCCACGCCAGCGCCACTTTGGAAGCGTTGTCGGCCCGGCTGAACATGCTTTCGCCACAAAATACGCGATCGAAGCTGACGCCATAGAGCCCGCCTGCCAGTTCGCCATCGCGCCAGCATTCGATCGAGTGCGCCTGGCCGGCTTCGTGCAGCGCGATATAGCTTGCTTCGATACGGCGGTTGATCCAGGTGTCGGAATGGTCCTCGCGCCGTGCGGCGCAGGCGGCAATGACATCGGCAAAGGCGCGGTTGCAGCTGACGGTGAAGCGGTCCTGCTTCACCAGCTTGGCCAGCGATCTTGAAAGCCGGAACCCTCGCAACGGGATAATTGCCCGCTCGCGCGGTTCGACCCAATAGACCTCCTCCTCATGGCGCGAATCGGCCATGGGAAAGATGCCGCTGCGATAGGCCAGCAGCAGCGTCGCAGCGGGCAGGATCTGGGGCGCGGGAGCGTGCATTTGTCCACTCTATCACGCGATTACGCGCTCGTCGCTTGCCAATGCCGTGCAGGCGCTATAGAGGGCCGGTCCGCTGCAGGGGTGTAGCTCAGTTGGTAGAGCATCGGTCTCCAAAACCGAGGGCCACGGGTTCGAATCCTGTCACCCCTGCCATTTTCCTCAATATTCCTCAGGCTCTTCAGGCGTATCGGCAAGATGATCGGGGCCAGCCTTCCGATCACCCTTGGCGAGTTTGAACACCACGCCGGAGAGCAGGGCCAGTGCGAGCAGGTTGGGCAGGGCCATGGCGGCGTTGGAGATATCGCCAAGGCGCCAGACCAATGTTAGATCCTGCGAGCTGCCGATAAAGATCACCACACACCACAATATGCGCCAGATCATGTGCAACACCTTTTCGCCCGCGCGGGTCGAACCGGGGATGCGGTCATACATGAAAGTGATCGCCCGCTCGCCGTAATAGGACCAGGTCAACAGAGTGGTGAAGACGAACAGGATCAGCGCGAGGCTGGCGATCAGCGTGCCGATCGGCACGGTGGCAATCTGCAAGGGGAAGGCTGCGGCAAATGCACCACTGGTCATGGCAAAACCTTCTAGGTCGGAATTCCATGCATGGCGCACGGCCTCGCCGCCAGCGGAGAAGTTTCCTTCTACCGTCAGCATCACCAGCGCGGTCATGGTGCAGATCACGATCGTATCGATGAAGGTCCCCATCATCGCCATGCGGCCCTGCTGCGCGGGATCGTCGGTCTGCGCCACGGCGTGGGCGATAGGCGTCGAACCCTGCCCCGCCTCGTTGGAAAAGAGGCCGCGCGCCACACCGGCACGGATCGCCAGCATTATCGCTGCGCCGACAAAGCCACCGGTCGCCGCCTGCGGGTTGAAAGCGCCGTGGAAGATCAGGCCGAAGGTTTCGCCCAGATCGCCGAAGTTCAAGATCAGCGCGATGATCGCCATGACGATATAGGCAGCGGCCATGAGAGGCACGATCTTCTCCGCCACATTGCCGATTGCCTTGATGCCGCCGATGATGACTACGAAAACGGCGATGGCAGTGATCAGTCCGCCGAGCCATTCCTCAATGCCGAACAGCTCGTTCATGCCGTCTGCCACCGCGTTGGCCTGGATCGAATTGCCTGTGACGAGCGCAGAGAACAGCGTGCCCACACAGAAGAGGATCGCAAGCCAGGTCCATTTCGGCCCAAGCCCGATCATGATGTAGCTCATAGGACCGCCGCGATAGACGCCGTCGCTCGTCCTCTCGCGATAGCGGATGGCAAGCGAACCTTCGGCAAAGGCCAGCGCCATGCCGATCAGCGCGGTCACCCACATCCAGAAGATCGCGCCCGGTCCACCCAGGGCGATGGCGGTGGCGACACCTGCGAGATTGCCCGTGCCGACCTGACCGGAAAGCGCGGTGGAGAGAGCGGCAAAGGGGCTGATCTCGCCCGATCCGGAACCCTTGCGGCTCTTGAACAGTCCGGCAAAAGCCTTGCCCAATTGTGTCAGCGGGAAGAACTTGAGGCCCACCATCATCCACAGGCCCACGCCAAGAAGGATGATCGTCATCGGCGGCAGCGGCTGCCCGCCTATCGCCAGCAGCGGTTCGCCATTCCAGGTGCCGCCCCAGATAAAGTCGGAAACGTTGGTGACGTGGTCGATCAGCCCGACCGACTGTTCTGCTTGTGCCAAGATGGCCCCCTCAAAGATGATCCTCCGGATCGGGGAAGGCTATAGCCAAGCCGCCCCAGTGGCCAGCCCCAATGTTGCATCCGCAACCTGCGCTCGTCCCTTCGTTCAGCACAGTCTTGCCAAGCACATGCATGCACCCTAAATAGCCTTTCGCCTTCCGACATCGGAAAATCGCAGCCCCTCCCGGTCACTTGGATCGGGGCGGCGATGGACCTATGGTGAAAGGCAAAACAAGTTTATCGCGAAGCGAACAGAGGCAAGAGCAATGGCTCAGGACGGCAAGAAGACAAGCCCCGGCGATTTCATCAACCAGGTGAAGTCGGAAACTTCCAAGGTGGTTTGGCCCACACGGGAAGAGACGATCCGCACGGCGATCTTCGTCTTCATCATGATGTTGATCCTCTCGCTTTTCTTCCTCGGCGTCGATTCGCTGTTCAGTACCGTCGTGCGCTGGCTGCTTTCGCTGGCCTGACGCCGCATTCCGTATTTAATCAGGAAAGAGATTTCAGATGGCCCGCTGGTACATCATCCACGCTTACTCCGGCTTCGAGAACAAGGTCCGCGATTCGATCCTGGCCGAGGCCGAGCGCCTTGGGCTTTCCGACGGTGTCGAGGAAGTCGAAGTGCCGACCGAAACCGTGACCGAGATCAAGCGCGGCAAGAAGGTGCAGGTCGAGCGCAAGTTCATGCCCGGCTATGTGCTGGCCAAGCTCAACATGACCGATGATATCTATCACCTAGTCAAGAACACGCCGAAGGTGACCGGTTTCCTGGGTACCAACAACAAGCCGCAGCCAATCTCCGAAAAGGAGGCCGCGCGTTATTTCGGCGGGGTGGAAGAGGCCAAGGCCGCCCCCAAGAAGGACATTCACGTCGATTACGAGATCGGCGACCAGGTCAAGGTGCTCGAAGGCCCCTTCGCCAGCTTCAACGGCGTGGTGGAAGAGCTCGATTTCGACAAGGCCAAGGTCAAGGTCTCCGTCTCCATCTTCGGCCGCGCAACGCCGGTGGAGCTCGACTTCGAACAGGTCGAGTTGGTGAAGTAAGTCGGGTCCGCGGCTCGCGGTCCAAGCTAATCAAAGCTAAACCGATAATTTCGGACATGCAGCGGGCTGTCCGTGGCCGGTGCTATTTCCGCTAACGCCCCACTTTCAGACGTTCAGTTTGAATGAGTTGAGACAAACGATCTCACGGCCGCGTTATAGGCTTCCGGATTCTCAAAATGGACCATATGTGTGGCATCTGCGATAAACGCAGTCTCATGATCGCTCAGGCATCCTTCATAGTAGTCCATTCCAGCAGAAAAGAACGCGGGCGTGTCTTCTCCGCGAACAAACAGGATTGGAAAGTCTAGTTCGCCTAGCTGATCACAGATCATATCGAATTGGGGAGGACCCGCTTCCATTGGCAGGTCTCCCTCAGTTGAGCTTGCCGCGATAGCTGCGGCCTGTTCTCTCGCCCCGTCTAGCAGATATTGGCGGATGCTCTGCGGTAGTGCTTCAAAACGTCCCTCTCCCATCTGCATTGCGAAGAAATCACAAGTGCTTCTGTCGATGGGATTAGTCAGTTCAACTTGGCATTCTGGCTGCTCCGGTGGAGGCAATGGGCCTTCAACATCAGGAGTTGGTGCCCAAGCAGGTTCTTCTAGCACGAGAGAATTGATCAGGTCAGGCCGCCGAATGGCAAGCTCCATTGCAATACGACTTGAGATCGAGTGCGTGACCAGATTGAAACTCTCAACTCCGAGAGTCCCTTTCAAGTTCTCAAGTGCGTCAATCAGATGTGTCGGGGACACCAGCCCGCCTTCGGGTGGAACGGCCAAGTCTTCGCCAACCATGACTATCATATAATCAGCAGAGAGCGGTTCAGCCTGCATCTGCCACCAGGAGGGGCCAGCTGGATAGTAAAATACGACTGGTGTTCCCTCGCCAATCGTTAGGGCAAGGTTGCCATATTGTGCTCCCTCAATAGGGGCCGAGCTTCCAGCTCCATATTGCGGATCAAAAGATTCAACGAGCAGAGCCGCATTTTCGTCTGAGTCCTCTTGGGAGACTTCAGTTTGAGCGCACGCTCCCAAGAAGAAGCCAGTGGTCAGGAGCGCAACGATGGCGTTGCTTCGTTCAATCATACCTCAATCCCCCGTATCGTCAGAAGAAGCCTAACGAAGCGAATAGCAGAGATAAAGGCGGTGGCTGATCGAACGTCAGAGAATGTCCGCTTTCCACCCAATAGCGGACATCGGCCATCGGTCATGTTCCGCCATAGACTGTCAGCCCGAATACCACCCCAGCGCTTCAGCATAGCCGAGGCTGAGCATCACCGTGTCGACCAAGCCATGCGCAATAACGCACGCCCAGAGGCTGCCCTTCATGTGCAGCCGCAGCCAGCCGAGAAACAGGCCTACGCTGCCGGTAATGAGCACGCCGCCCCAGCCCTGATAGGCATGCGGCAGGCCGAAGAGGAACGCCTGGATGAGCAGCACCAGCAACACCTGTCCGCGCAGCCCGGCAAGGCGCGAGAGGCGGTCCATCAGGAAGCCGCGCCAGAGCATTTCCTCGCCGAATGCGGCGCTGCCCCAGGCGACCAGCAGGATCCACAGGGCAAAGGCCGCGGGGCTTTCGGTAGCATAGCCGATCACGCCTTCTACTTCGGGTGTGGCAATGCCCATGCCGTCGACCACGCGTGCACCCACCCAGAAGATCAGCACGATGATGCCGGTACCCGCCGCGCCCCATGCGATCGTACGCTGCCAGCTTTCCGGACGCGCGAAATTGAAGGCTTCGCTCACCGCGCCATCGCGCCGCAGCCAGAACCACGCCACCAGCAGCCCGCCGCCCATGCTGAAGGCGGCCGACAGGGCGAGCGTCGTCGATGTTTGCCGAATTTCCGGCAAGTTTCCGTAGTCGAGGATCGGGATTACCGATGCGAGAATGAAAACCAGGAATACGGTTACCGCCTGCAGCAGGAAGCGCCACCATCCGAGCGGTTTTACAGTCGGGGAGTTTGCAATCTCTTCCGTCATGGAAACGGGCCTAGCTTCTGCCATGCCGATTTGGCCAGCCGCACCCCCGTCAATCGCTTGCCTTTTGCACGCCTTTCGACTAGGCGCGCGCCTTCCCGAGAGGGAATTCACGCGGGAGGCTCGGCAACGGGCCGTTTGCACCGCTTACCATGACTTCGGATTTAGTCCGGAGAACAGTGAGAAAGGAATGGTCTTATGGCCAAGAAAATTGACGGCTATATTAATTTGCAGGTGCCCGCCGGCACTGCAAACCCGTCCCCGCCGATCGGCCCGGCCCTGGGTCAGCGCGGCGTGAACATCATGGAATTCTGCAAGGCCTTCAATGCCGCCACGCAGGACATGGAA
>ENA-ORCV01000966-ORCV01000966.1-marine-metagenome-genome-assembly--contig:-NODE-966-length-11843-cov-4.077766_pt1 | contig 11843 bp, 7 predicted proteins | sample MGYA00237779_ERZ508509 | MGnify/ENA primary metagenome ERZ508509 (study PRJEB26180, sample SAMN06268772) | marine metagenome | isolation source: Bioluminescent Bay, La Paraguera, Puerto Rico | place... | reverse complement strand
CCCGCCGAAACGCCGGGAGAGGCGGAGCGGGCCGAACGGCGACAGGGCCTTGCGGAGGCCTGCGGCGCGGCGGCGAAATTTTTCGCGGCGATGCTGCGCCGGGCCGACGGCCGCCACGCCATGGATTATCTGCGCGGCCGGGAAGTCACTGACGACCAGATTGGCGAATTCCAGATCGGCTATGCGCCATCCGGGCGCGCGGCCCTCAAGGACCATCTTATCAATAAGGGGTTCACGGAGGAAACGCTGATCGAAGCCGGGCTTCTCATCAAGCCCGATGACGGCGGCGCCAGCTACGACCGGTTCCGCAATCGCATCATGTTTCCGATCACCGGCGCGCGCGAGCGGGTGATTGCGTTCGGCGGACGCGCGCTCGACCCGGACGCGCGCGCCAAATACCTGAACTCGCCGGAAACGCCGCTCTTTCACAAAGGGTCGGTGCTTTACAATCTCGCGGGCGCCCGCGCCGCGTCGGCGGATGACAAGGCTGCTTTGATTGTCTGTGAAGGGTATATGGACGTCATCGCGCTCTGGGGCGCCGGCATCAGGCGCGCGGTCGCGCCCCTCGGCACGGCGCTGACGGAAGACCAGCTCGGGCTGCTCTGGCGAGCGTTCGACGAGCCGGTCTTGTGCTTCGACGGCGACAAGGCGGGGCTTGGCGCCGCGCACCGGGCGATCGACCGCGCTCTGCCGATCCTCAAACCTGGCAAGTCGCTGACCTTCGCTTTCATGCCTCAAGGTCAGGACCCGGACGATCTCATCCGGGAGAAAGGCGCGGCGGCTTTTCAAACGGTTCTCGACGAGGCGCGCCCGCTGGTGGACGTTCTCTGGGACCGGGAAAGGTCGGCGCAGCCCCTCGACACCCCGGAGCGCCGGGCGAAACTGAAGTCGCACTTGCGCGACCTCGTCAAAGCCATCGCAGACAAGGATGTCCGCGGGGCTTACGGGTCGGAGCTGGCGCAGCGTCTCGACGCGCAATTCGCGCCGGCGCCCGCCGGCGCCCGAAAGGGGGGCGGCGACTATGCCTCCGGTCGCGCCCGGCAGCGGAGCAACCCCTGGCGGCCCGGCGGAAGCCGGAATCAGGGCTTCCGCTACGCGGAACCAGCCCGGCCGAGCCCCGGCCTCAAACGCCGAGGCGGGCCCGCCCCATGGGAGCGGCAGGCGATCCTGGTGCTCGCCGCCATCAACCATCCGGGCCTGATCGAGCGGCAGGAATCGGCGTTTTTTGAGCTGGATCTTGCCGATCAGGCCTTGAAATCGCTTCTGGGCGAGGTTTTATCGGCGGTTTCGGCCGATCCCGCCCTTGACAGCGCGGGGCTGAAAAGCCATCTGACCCGGACTGGCGCGGCAGGCGTAATGGAGCGGGTCCTGAATGACCCCGAGCTCTCGAAACACCGATTCCTCCGGCCTGACACTGAGATAGACGAGGTAGAGCGGGGCTTTAAAAGCGCCCTGGCGCATCATCTGTTTGAATCGACCCTCAAGCAGGAGGTCGCCCGGTCGGCGTCTCAGATCTTCACAGACGGCGATGCAGGGTGGCGAGCAGCGGCGGCGGCGCGGGAAGAAATGGTCAATTCGAACAAGGCGAGCGAAACGAGCGTGCATGACGACGACGATTCGCCGAACCGTTTCGAGGACGCGCTCGACCGGATGAAGCGCAATGTTGAAAAGAAATTCAACCGGTAAAGGTTTTTGACGATGGCGAAAAAGGCGGCGGCGAAAAAGCAGAGCGAGACGTCGGGCGATCAGGCGACGGACGGCCCGATTCTCGATCTCACCGATGCGGACGTTAAGAAGCTCATCAAGTCGGCGAAGTCGCGCGGCTTCGTGACCTATGACGAGCTGAACAAGGTTCTGCCTTCCGAGGAAGTCTCATCCGAACAGATTGAGGACATTCTCGCCCAGCTTTCCGAGATGGGCATCAATGTCATCGACCAGGAGGACGAGGAAGACGCCGACGCCGATAATGATGATGATGGCGATGACGCCCAGCCGTCGAAGTCGCGGGCCCTTGCGACCAAGGACGACAAGAAGGGCGGCAGCGTCGTCACCACCAATACGAGTTCGTCGGCCGACCGCACCGACGATCCGGTGCGGATGTATCTGCGCGAGATGGGCACCGTCGAGCTTCTGTCACGGGAAGGCGAGATCGCCATCGCCAAGCGCATCGAGGCCGGCCGCGAGACGATGATCCGCGCGCTCTGCGAAAGCTCGCTGACCTTCGAGGCGATCACGGTCTGGCGCGACGAATTGATGGAGGGCCGCGTCCTCCTGCGCGACATCATCGACCTCGACGCCACCTATGGCGGCGGGCCGGAATCGCGTCCCGACATGACCCAGCCTGAAGTCGCCGAACGGGTGCAGCGCGAAGAGGCTGAAAAGGCCGAAAACGCCGAGGAAGACGAGGACGAGTTCGACGAAGGCGCGCTCTCCCTGTCGGCCATGGAAGCCGAGCTGCGCGACGGCGTGATGGCGACGTTCGAGGATATCTCTTCGGACTACAAGAAGCTGCGCCGGCTTCAGGACATCATGATCGAGGAACAGCGCGGCGGCGGCGACCTCACTCCGTCGCAGACGCGCCGGTTCAAGAAGCTGCAGAAAGACATTGTCGAGCGCGTGCGCTCGGTGCGTCTCAACAACCAGCGGATCGAAGCGCTGGTTGAGCAGATCTACGACATCAACCGCCGCCTGATGGCGCTCGAAGGCAAGCTCGTGCGTCTCGCCGACAGCTATGGCGTCAACCGCCGCGATTTTCTGGGTGAGTATATCGGCGCCGAACTCGACCCGGAATGGTTCGACCGGATTTCCGACAAGACCGGCAAGGGCTGGCAGAATTTCGTCGGCAGGGCTGAAAAGCAGATCAAGATGATCCGCACGGAAATCGGCAATCTGGCGACCGAAACAGGCCTCACGGTTCAGGACTTCCGGCGTATCGTTTCGACCGTTCAGAAGGGCGAGCGCGAAGCGCGCATCGCCAAGAAGGAAATGGTCGAGGCGAACCTCCGCCTCGTGATTTCCATCGCCAAGAAATACACGAACCGCGGCCTGCAGTTCCTCGACCTCATTCAGGAAGGCAATATCGGCCTCATGAAAGCGGTCGATAAATTCGAATATCGCCGCGGCTACAAGTTCTCGACCTACGCCACCTGGTGGATCCGGCAGGCGATCACCCGTTCGATCGCCGACCAGGCGCGCACCATCCGTATTCCGGTGCATATGATCGAGACGATCAACAAGATCGTCCGCACGTCGCGCCAGATGCTGCACGAGATCGGCCGCGAGCCGACGCCGGAAGAACTCGCCGAGAAGCTTTCAATGCCGCTCGAAAAAGTCCGCAAGGTGATGAAGATCGCGAAGGAGCCGATCTCCCTCGAAACGCCGATTGGCGACGAGGAAGACTCCCATCTCGGCGATTTCATCGAGGACAAGAACACGATCCTGCCCATTGATGCAGCGATCCAGTCGAACCTGCGCGAAACGACGACGCGGGTTCTCGCGTCGCTAACGCCGCGGGAAGAACGCGTCTTACGCATGCGCTTCGGTATCGGCATGAACACCGATCACACGCTCGAAGAAGTCGGCCAGCAATTCTCGGTCACCCGCGAACGCATCCGGCAGATCGAGGCGAAGGCTTTGCGGAAATTGAAACACCCCTCGCGGTCGCGTAAATTGCGCAGCTTCCTCGACAACTGATGAAAAAGCCCCGGCATTGTCCGGGGCATTTTTTATTGAGCCTCACCGCCGGCGATTTGGGACTTTCTTCGATCCATGTTAGGCAGCGCCGGGTAGTACGGAGGGGCGAGGGTATGCGGCGTTTAGTGGCTTTGCTTGTGTTGGGGTTTGCGACGGCGTTACAGGCGAGCACGCCTTCCAGCTCGATTGAAGATTTCATCACCGCTGAAATGCCGGCTTCCGGCGCGCCGGGCATCGCCTATGCAGTCGTTGAAGACGGCGAAATTTCTTCAGGCGCACGGGGGGAACTCCTGATCGGTAGCGGCAGGATGGTCACGCCGGACACGTCATTCGTGATTGGGTCAATCTCCAAAAGCTTCACCGCATTGGCTGTGATGCAACTGGTTGAGGCCGGCGAGGTCGATCTTGACGCCGGGGTTTCGCAATATCTGGACATGTTCTCAGACCGTCCCTCCGGATCGATTACGATCCGGCAACTGCTCAGTCACACAAGCGGATATTCGACCATTCAGGGAAACGATACGCCTGCTGAGCGGAGCGGTGGCGCGGACGCGTTGCTTGGACACGTCAACCGCATTGCGCAATGGACGCCCGCTTATGAACCCGGCGCCAAATGGGACTATTCAAACGCAAACTACTATATTCTCGGCGCCGTCATCGAAGTTGTCAGCGGTCAGGACTTTGCAACCTATGTCGAGACACGGATCCTCGAACCGATTGGAATGGCGCACAGTTTCGTCGCCGATGGCGAGGGCCATGACAACATCGCAACAGGACACCTTCCCTGGTTCAGCTCTAAGCGCCCCGTAAAAGAGGGCAAGACGGATCGTTTGTCCGCTCCGGCAGGCGGCGTTATCGCAAGCGCCAGCGACGTGGCGCGATATCTCGCGGTCATGATGAATGGCGAAGACGATATTATCACCGCCAGGAGCAAGGCGGAGATGATGTGCCCCGCCAGCGCAGCATCGCCATTCTATGGCTTCGGATGGGGCGTTGATCCCGGTGATGGAACCGTGTCGCATACGGGCCTCACGCCCGGCATAGAAACGCTCGCCATCATGGTTCCGACCGAGCGGAAGGGTGTGGTCGTTCTCGTCAATTCGGGGAGCGGCATGGGGTTTGGCGAAAACGCCAATCTCTTCAATGGCGTCAGCGCTAAAGCCCTCGGCCTGGAATATGCCGCCGATCAAAGCCAATGGGGTCGCAAAGGGTTGTTTGGCATGTTTGTGCTGTTGCCGCTTCTTTTTGTCGTCGGCATGATCCAGGTCGGGTTTCGTCGCAGTGGGTTGTTGGCCAAAACCGGGTTGCTCGGAACGTTCAGCCTTTGGTTTCCGCTTATCATGACAGTCGCACTGGCATGGGCCGCGATACATCTAATCCCGCGGCTCTTCGGCGTATCGATAATCACCATGAGCCGCTATTCACCCGATCTCGCCGTGCTCTTGACGGCTACGGCCGTCACCGGGGTCTTGTGGGCGTTGCTGCGGCTCGGGCTTTTTTATAGCGGCAAGTAAGTCGTTAAGTTACCGGCCGACGTCTGAGCGCACGCTCTGTTCCTTGCAGACTTGCGCATTTCCGCCAGCTCGGGCGTGGCCTTGGTGAAATCGAAACACCCGGGCGGTCAGGAAACTGCAAGGCGGTTTGGGCGGTTCAACCTAGAAATTGCTAAGCCCGGAACTTTCCGTTCCGGGCTTTTTGTTGTTTCGATTTATTTCAAGTCAAACCGGTCAAGCGTCATGACCTTAGTCCAGGCGTCGACAAAGTCGTTGACGAACCGCTCTTGCGAGCCCGCGAAGGCGTAAGTCTCGACGACGGCGCGGAGTTCCGAGTTCGATCCGAAGACAAGATCAGATTCGGTGGCGGTCCACACAAGCTCTCCGGTTTGCCGGTTTCGGCCTTCGAAGACGTATTGCTCACCGGCCTTTGGCGCCCATTTGGTGTTCATGTCGAGGAGGTTCACGAAGAAATCATTCGTGAGCGTTCCTGGTCGCTTGGTGAAGACGCCATGTTGTGATCCGTCCGCGTTTGCGTCCAGGGCGCGCATGCCGCCGACAAGCGCCGTCATCTCTGAAACAGTGAGGTTCAGTAGATCGGCCCGTTCGACCAGCAGCGCCGACGGCGATTTATTGTGCTCGCCGCCGAGATAGTTACGGAAACCGTCATAAGTCGGCTCAAGCACTGCGAATGAAGTGACGTCCGTTTGCTCCTGCGATGCGTCCGTTCGGCCCGGCGTGAAAGGAACCGTAACGGTGACGCCAGCGTCTTTCGCCGCCTTTTCAATCGCCGCCGCGCCGCCAAGCACGATAAGGTCCGCAAGGGAGACCTTCTTGCCGCCTGTTTGGGCGACGTTGAAATCGGCCTGAATTTTTCCGAGCGTTGCGAGGGTTGTTGCGAGCGCCGCCGGATTATTGACCGCCCAATCCTTTTGCGGCGCGAGGCGAATGCGGCCCCCATTGGCGCCGCCGCGCATGTCAGTGTCGCGGTAAGAGGCGGCGGAAGCCCAAGCCGTGCGCACCAGATCCGAAACGGACAATCCCGAACCGAGAATGCGCGACTTCAGTGCTGCAATATCAGCCGCATTGACCAGAGAATGATCGACCGCCGGCACCGGATCCTGCCAGATAAGCGCTTCGGCCGGAGCTTCCGCTCCAACATAGCGCGAACGCGGACCCATATCGCGGTGCGTGAGCTTGAACCAGGCTTTGGCGAAAGCGAGGTCGAATTCATCCGGGTTATTCAGGAACCGCTGTGTGATCTCGCGATAGATCGGGTCTTCTTTGAGCGCCAGGTCCGTCGTGAACATGATCGGCGCGTGGCGTTTATTGGGGTCATGCGCGTCCGGCACAAGCGTCGCCGCCGCTTCTTCAGTGGGAATCCATTGCGTCGCGCCGGCGGGACTCTTCGTCTGCTTCCATTCAAATGCGTAGAGGTTTGCAAGGTACTGATGGGTCCATTGTGTCGGTGTTGACGTCCACGCGCCTTCGAGACCGCTTGTAATGGTGTCGCCTGCATTGCCTTTGCCGCAACGATTGTTCCAGCCGATGCCTTGCTCTTCGACGCCTTCGGCCGCGGGCTCTGCGTCAAGGCAATCCGCCGGGCTGTAGGCGCCATGGGCTTTGCCCAACGTATGGCCGCCGGCGATCAGCGCGACGGTTTCCTCGTCGTTCATCGCCATCCGCCCAAAGGTGTCGCGAATATCTTTCGCTGCGGCAAGCGGATCCGCGTTGCCGTTGGGGCCTTCCGGATTGACGTAGATGAGGCCCATCTGCACGGCGGCGAGCGGGTTTTCGAGCTCGCGATCGCCATGATATCGCTTGTCGGCGAGCATTTCCGTCTCCGGTCCCCAGTAGACGAGCTCCGCCTGCCAGTCGTCTTCGCGTCCGCCTGCGAACCCGTAGGTTTTAAACCCCATGGACTCAAGCGCGACATTGCCTGTCAGGACCATCAGGTCGGCCCAGGAGATTTTGCGTCCGTATTTCTGTTTGATCGGCCAGAGGAGACGGCGCGCTTTGTCGAGGTTCGCGTTGTCAGGCCAGCTGTTGAGCGGCTCGAAACGCTGTTGGCCGCCGCCGGCGCCGCCGCGCCCGTCAATCGTTCGGTATGTGCCTGCGCTATGCCACGCCATGCGGATGAAGAACGGTCCGTAGTGCCCGTAGTCCGCCGGCCACCAGTCCTGTGACGTCGTCATTAGCGTTTCGATGTCTTTTTTGACGGCGCTGAGGTCAAGGGATGCGAACTCCGCCGCATAATCGAAATCTTCCCCCATGGGATCGGCGTCCGTCGCATTTTGACGAAGCGGCGAGAGATCCAACGTATCGGGCCACCAGAACTGGTTCGGTTTTGCTTCGCGGCTTACAGCTTTCGTCATCAAAGCATCGGAGCCGCTCTTAGGCGCTTCAGATACAGTTTCTTCCGCCGGCGGGCTTCCGGCTGCGGCTGAGTCTGGTTCTGTACTTTTTTGTTTAGAACAGGCGGAGGCCATCGCCAGCGCCAGAACTGCGGCGGTCGCCAGCAACGCGGATTTTGAATCGACACGCATGGTTTCACTCCCTTTCATTCGCTTTGCACTGCAAACTTGTTTTGATCAGTCAACAGAGGAAGGGATATCGGCGCTGGCGTTCAAAGTACAATTGATTGTCTCAATGCGTGTTATCGATCTGTTCAATGATGCGCCGAACACGCCGCCGCCGCTGTCGGCAGGGGTGTTGAAAACTATGTCATCTGTGAGAATGAGAACTATGTGAAGGTCAAACTTGAGCTTCACAGCGTGCGAATCACGCAAGAAAGATTGAATACCAGTTGAGGATCTAGCCCATGACATCGCCCGTCGGATCGAAAGCCAACAAGTCGCAGTTCGACTGCTATGACGACCTCGCCGAGGACGAGCCCTATTTCGTCATTCGCGCTGACGATCCCTTGTCCGATGCGCTGATCGAGCTTCACGCCTATATCGGCGCCGGGCAGGCGGGCGCCGCCCACAACAAGCTTGCGGAGATAATGGAGCTCACCCGCGACCGGCCGCCGCGTCCGTCGGATTCTCCGAAATACCGCGAAACCTTCGCCATTTCGCAGGCGATGGAGAAATGGCGCGGCGACAACCGCTGATCCGGCGGCCTCCGGGCTTTGTAACCCGCTTCTATCCTTGCTAGGCTCGCCCTAATGCAGGCGCGGGCAACGTCTGCGCGGCGATGGAGGGGACGATATGACTACATTTTTCCTGAAACTGAGGATGGTTGCGGCTTTTCTCGCGGCGCTTGCGCTTTTCGGATGCGCGTCAACGGGCGGCCCTCTGGGACTCTCGCCGGCGCAGGAACAGGCGCTCGGCGAACAGCAGCACCCGCAAATCGTCGCGGCGTTCGGCGGCGAGGTCGATGATCCGGCCCTGAAGGCCTATGTGCAACGGATTTTCGACCGGCTTGTTCAGTCCTCGGATCAACCGAACGCTCAGCTCAAGCTTACCGTCCTCGACAGTCCGGTGGTCAACGCCATGGCGCTGCCCGGTCATGTTTATGTCACGCGCGGGTTGTTGGCGCTGGCGAACTCGGAAGCCGAACTTGCGGGCGTCCTCGGCCACGAGATCGGTCACGTGTTCATGCGGCATACGGCGAAGCGCGTCAGCCGGGGCAACCTCGCGCAGATCGGCGCGGCCGCCGCCGCGATCCTCACTGGCGATGAGAGTACAGCGCAACTCGCCGGTCAGGCGGCGCAGCTTTATCTCCTGCGGTTCTCCCGCCAGCAGGAATATGAATCCGACCAGATCGGCGTGCGCCTGCTTGGGCGCGCCGGCTACGATCCGCTGGCCGAAGCGGTGTTCCTGAACACGCTCGGCGCGTGGTCGTCTCTCGAAGCGCAGATCGCCGGGGCCCAACGGCCGCCTGAATATCTGAGTACGCATCCCAATTCCGCCAATCGCGTCGAGCGGGCGGTGCAGGAAGCGAATCTGTTGCGGCAGGACGGCACCGCCTCCGGCGAACGTAACCGCAACGCTTATCTCAATGCGATCGATGGTCTTTTGTACGGCGACGACCCGGTCAAGCAGGGCTATATTGACGGCCGCAATTTCGTTCATCCCCAGATCGGCATCGCCTTCACCGTGCCGATTGGATTCGAACTGCAAAACTCCTCCCAGGCGGTTTACGCGCGATCGTCTTCCGGCGCGCAAATGCAATTCACGTCCGGCGCAAGCAATGAGTCGCCGTCGGCGCTGATTGAGGGGCCGATTTCGCAATCCCTTGGCGTCAACCTTGCGCCGGCGAGAGCGGGAAGCATCAACGGCCGCGCGGCGGCGACGGGCCGCGCCCGCGCCAACACACAGAGCGGCCAGGTCGATGTCACGGCCTATGTCATCCGCTGGGAAGGGACCACGAATTATGTGTTCCTGTGGGTGACGCCGGCGCAGACAACGGGACAGCTTCAACGGCAGATCGACCAATCGGTCCAGTCCCTGCGCGACATCGATCCGGCTTCGGTGAACCCGCCGCCGCCGCGACGGGTGGATATCGTAACCGCGCAGCGGAACGACACCGCCGCCGGTCTTTCCTCCTATATGGCGTTTCCGTCCTACCGTGCGGAGCGGTTCTGGATCATGAACGGTCTCAGCGCCGGGGCCGCGGTCAGGTCCGGCGAGCGCTACAAGCTGGTGCGCTGACCCCGGATCGCGCGGGCGGCGCAAGCGTTGCGCCGCCTGTCATCGCCCCTTGCGCCCGCACCGGCAATCGCTAAGGTCGGCGCGGATTTTTCAACGCAAAAAGGGCCTTCCCCAAGGCCCCAACCGCCCCAAGGGGGCCGAACTGGAGGAAAGAATGGCGATCGACGGTAAGTGGAACCTCGTGATCAAAACGCCGATGGGCGACCAGACGGGCGTTCTGACCTTGAAGCAGGAAGGCGACGCGCTCACCGGAGAAATGGCCGGCTCGGCGGGAACGACTGCGATCGAGAACGGCGCTGTCGAGGGCGACACGCTGAAGTGGCACGCCAAGGTGACTTCGCCGATGCCGATCACGCTCGAATTTGAAGGCAAGGAAGACGGCGGCAATCTTTCCGGCAACGTCAAGCTCGGCGCCTTCGGCACCTCGACCTTCTCCGGCACGCCTGCGTAAGGCGCCTCTCATGCGTATCTTTTTCGCCGCCGCCGCCGGTCTCGTTCTAGCCGCCTGCGGCGGCGAAACCGTATCTGAAAAACCTGTTGACGCCGCGCCGGAAGCATCCGCGGCTGCTGACGCCACCGCCGTATCGGCGCTCGATGCGCTGGGCGAAGAGTTTGTGAAACTCTCGCTCGCTGTCGGCGTACACGATCCGGCGTTCGTCGATGCCTATCACGGTCCCGAAGCGTGGGCGGAAGCGGCGAAGCAAGAAGCGCGTCCGCTCGCCGACCTTGAGGCTGACGCCGAAGCGCTGCTGATCAAGGCGGCGCGCGCCAACGCCGATGAAAATTCAGTCAGAAGCGCGATTTTCGAAAAACAGGTGCGCGCGGCACTCACGCGCATCCAGATGGATCTCGGCGAGACCTTTCCCTTCGATGAGGAAACCAGGCTTCTCTACGACGTCATCGCGCCGAAATACGACGTCGCCGAATTTCACGCGGCGCTCGCGGAGATCGATGAGCTCCTTCCCGGCGATGCGCCGCTGCATGAACGGGTCGACGCCTTCCGGAATTCGCTCGCGATTCCCGCCGACCGGTTGCAGGCTGTTTTCGACGCCGCCATCGCGGAGTGCCGCAAGCGCACGCTGGAGCATTACGCGCTGCCGGAAGGCGAGGATTTCACGCTCGAATTCGTCACCGACAAATCGTGGAGCGGTTACAACTGGTATCAGGGCGGCTTCGCCAGCCTCATTCAGGTCAACACGGATTTCCCGATCATCATTGACCGCGCTGTCGATCTCGGCTGCCACGAAGGATATCCGGGCCACCACACCTGGAACGTTTTCCTTGAGCGGGACCTGCTCAAGGAAAAGGGCTGGATCGAGTTTTCAGTCTATCCGCTGTTTTCGCCGGCTTCGGTGACGGCCGAAGGCTCGGCGAATTACGGCATCGAACTGGCGTTTCCGGGTGCGGAGAAAATCGCTTTCGAACGGGACGTTTTGTTTCCGCTGGCGGGTCTCGATCCCGCCGATGCGGACAAGCTTGAAGCCCTGAACGACGCCCGCGCCAAGCTGTCTCATGCGCGCAATCACATCGCCCGCGCCTATCTCGACGGTCAGGTCGACCGCGAGGAGGCGATCCGGATGCTGATGGAGTTCGGCCTTTCCTCCAGGGAGCGGGCCGAGCAGGGGCTCAGCTTCATCGAAACCTATCGCGGCTATGTGCTCAACTACAATATCGGCCGTGATCTCGTCGCCGGATATGTGGATCGCAAGGCTGCAAAGGGTATGGACCGCTGGGAAGCCTTCCGGACCTTGCTCACGACGCCGATGGCGGCGTCGGACATCAAGGCGGCGAAGTGAGTTTCAGCGGTCTCGTCCAGCGATTTCACCTCTGGGCGGGCCTGATCCTCGGCGTGCAGATTGTTCTCTGGATGCTGAGCGGCGTCGTCATGACCTGGTTCGCGCTCGATCTGGTGCGCGGCGAGCGCGCCGCGCTGTCAGCGCCGCCGCCGGAACTTGATGCGCGCGGCTATGCAGCGCCGGGCGGCGTCATCGCACAGATGGAC
>ENA-ORCV01000965-ORCV01000965.1-marine-metagenome-genome-assembly--contig:-NODE-965-length-11865-cov-2.865796_pt1 | contig 11865 bp, 12 predicted proteins | sample MGYA00237779_ERZ508509 | MGnify/ENA primary metagenome ERZ508509 (study PRJEB26180, sample SAMN06268772) | marine metagenome | isolation source: Bioluminescent Bay, La Paraguera, Puerto Rico | place... | reverse complement strand
GAAGAACGACTGCAGCATATCAAGACGCCGCTCTCGCTTTCCGTGCTCGGCTGCGTGGTCAATGGTCCTGGCGAGGCGCGCGAGACCGATATCGGCATCACCGGCGGCGGCGCGGGCAAACACATGGTCTATCTGTCCGGCGTGACCGACCATCACGTGCAGGACAACGACATGGTCGATCACATCGTCAGCCTGGTCGAAAAGAAGGCCGCCGAGATCGAGGAGGGTATGATCGATGCCGGTAAAGCCGAAGCCACAGGATAGCGATCTGACCGAAGCAACGGAGGCCGAGATCCTGCCTCCCGTGGTCGAGGACGAACATCACTCCGCCGAACCCTCAATTGCAGTGGGTGTTGGCGCGGTGGCATTGGGGGCCTTTGCTCTGGGCGCTGTAGCAGTAGGGGCAGTCGCCATCGGGGCGCTTGCCATCGGCAGGCTCGCGATCGGCAGGATGCGCCTGCGCGAAGCACGGATCGATCACTTGAGCGTCGGCTCCATTACCGTTGGCGAAGAAGAGTGACTTGCGCTTGATCCGATCTGCTTGAACGCCGGGCTGGACCACTCCCAAGATCCGCATCCGCCACTTTACCCGAAAGTAACCCCATCCGGGCTATCTCCATCTCGGAGATGGATATCAAGCTGCCCCTTGCCGTATTGCTGATCGCTGCCGGCGCGATCGGGCTGGTCGTGCCGAACCCTGGCGATGACCGGTTGGAGCGCGCGCATGATGGAGCTTCCGCAAGAACCGCGCAGACCAACTCTGATCCAGAACCCCGCGCGGCCTTGGTCCAGCAGCCTGCCGTTACCTGGGCCGAGGAAGTCGTGCTCGATCGTGAGATGGATGGCCATTTCTATGCCGATGTCGAGATCGAGGGGCAAAGCTATCGTATGATGGTAGACACCGGCGCAAGCGTTGTCGCGCTTACCGAGCAGGACGCGCTGAACATGGGCATGACCTGGTTCGAGGAAGACATAGCTCCCATTGCACGCGGTGCGAGCGGGCCGGTCAATGGGGTCAGCGCCACGATCAGCCATATGGCGGTAGGATATCACGAGGCCGAAAACGTGCGGGCCATCATCATCACTGACGGCGGCAGCATTTCGCTGCTTGGCCAGTCTTTCCTCAGTACGCTCGACAATGTGCAGATTGCCGGTGACCGCATGGTGCTGGGCAATTGAGCGGGATAATGGAGCAAGCGCGATGAACATGTCCGGCCTTCTCCCGCAACGCTGGCGTACCAAGCGCGAAGAAGCCCGCCATAATGAGGCGATCCTGGGTGTTCTGGAAACGCCGCCGATCCAGCCCAGGAACGACGGCTTGGTCATCTTCTCGATGATCGGAACCGCAGCCCTGTTGCCTTATCTGGTGGCGGTGAAATCGCTGTGGCAGCAATTGCGGCGCGGCCGCATCGCCATTCTCGACGATGGCAGCCTGACTGCACAGGATCGCGCGATCCTGGCCCAGCATTGCGGCGATCCGCAGATCATGCGCATGCAGGACATTCCCATGGGCGATTTTCCGCAAGGTGGCTCGTGGGAACGCCTGCTCACCATCCTCGACCATCGCGCGGGCGAATACTGGCTCCATCTCGATTGTGACACGGTGACATTGGGCCCGGTTCCCGAAGTCGAGCGGGCCATATCCGCCAATCGCAGCTTTATCCTTCTTGGCGATGGCGATGCACCGGCGGAACCCCAAGAACTCTCTGGCTTTGCAGAATCCTCGGGCATCGAAAGTGCTATTGGCCGCATGGCACCGGGTCTGGGGTGGAAATATGTCCGCGGTTCCTCGGGTTTTGCGGGCTTTGCCGCGGGCAATGCCGGACGCGAGTTGGCTGCGGCGTTCCTTGCCCGCATGAAAGACCTCATCGGGGAAGACACCGCCGCCATCCGGAGTGCCGAACAGGTTGCCTCCAGTTTCCTGATCGCCAATGAGGGTGCGCCCGTATGCCTGCCCCATGAAAACTACGGGGTATACGCAGGGGAACCTTGGCCCGACGGATGCCAGTTCCTGCAATTCACAGGTGCCCATCGGCACGAAAATGGCGCCTTTATCGAAGCGAGCCAGCGGGCAATCGGGCAAATTTCACGCTGAACCGAACTGCTTCGAATTGAACCGAGCTGGACAGCACCCCAAATGGGGAGCATCATGACAGTAATGAAAACAAGCCGTCGCAAATTCCTGGTTGGTGCCACTATCGGCGCTGCAACGCTTGCAAGCCCGCTCCGTGTGGCGGCACAGGTCGCTCCGGACACGCGCACGCGTCGCATTCTCGCCATTGCCCGCAGTGAAGTATCCCGCGCCGGACACCAGCTCGGTCGACGCGATGTGGCCGCCATTGCCGATTTCGGCATTCATTCGGCCGAGCATCGCTTTCACATTGTGAACCTGGAAGGGGGCACGATCCGCAGCTTCCTCGTTGCGCACGGTTCGGGCTCGGACCCCGAACATGATGGTTGGCTCAACGGCTTTTCCAACATCAGCGGTTCCAATGCTACCAGCCGCGGTGCCTATGTGACCGAAGAGGTCTATCACGGCAAATATGGCCGATCGATGCGGCTGGAAGGTCTCGACAGGGACAATTCCAACGCCCGCCCGCGTGCGATCGTTATGCACCCGGCCGAATATGCGCGGCAATCCTTCGTCGACCGCCACGGAAAGCTGGGCCGATCCTGGGGGTGCTTTGCGCTCGACCCGGACAATATGGCGGAAGCGCTGCAATCATTGCAGGGTGGCACCCTGATCTTTGCCGACAGGCTGGGTATCGGCCCGGCCGGCCAGCAGGTCAGCGCGCCCCAACAGCGAGACCTGGCTTTCGGATAAGCTAGCCTTTTGAGGCAGGCGACGCCCCGGTCTGGCGGCAGACAGGCCCGCGATCGCGGCCGCATCGCGATCATAGATATCGGCGAAGCGGGTCATTTCTCCATCGGTATCAGGACCCATCGTGAAATAGGCGATATGAACCGGGATGGGCTGCGGCAGCGGCACCCTTGTATAGACCCCGCTATCGGAAATGCCCTGCGCTTCCTCCTGCGTAATCCCGCCATCTTCCGTGGCCAGCGCAAAGGCGAAATCGAGCGCCCGGTCCGTGCGAATGCAGCCGTGGCTTAGCGCCCGATATTCATCTTCGAAGCGCTCGCGCGCCGGCGTATCGTGCAGGAAGATCGAGTGTTCATTGGGCATATCCAGCTTGACCAGGCCGAGCGCGTTTTGCGGGCCCGGCTGCTGCACAATACTGACATAGCCATTGGCCCCGCGCGTCGCGACATATCCCCTGCTGCGCGCCCAGGCCGGATTGTTCAACACGCGGTTGCCAAGCCCCTCCCCCACCACGATGCTTTGCGGCACCGTCCATGTCGGGTTGAAGATCACGCCTTCGACCTGGTCTGAAAACTGCGGCGTGGCGGTGCGGCCCGGCCCGCCCACGATCACGCGGTGCGTGCGGACGATTTCGCCGTCCACCATCAGGCGCAGATGGTATTCGGGGACATTCACCAGAATATGCGTCGCGCCCAGATCACGTGGCAGCCAGCGCCAGCGATCCATATTGGCGCGGATCAGGTCGCGGGTTTGCTCCTCCTCCTCCGAGGTTGCCGCCAGCGCATCGCGCAAGGCGGCATAGAACGGGTGGATCGGGTCAAGCCAGGTCAGGACTTCCCTGGCATCTTCCCCTGCCTGCAAGCGGGCAAGCAATTCCGGAGCGGGGTATAGCCGCGCATCGGGATCATCTACGTGGTAGGAACGGCGACCGGTGGCGGGCACGCGTCCATCGCGCAAATCCTCCACCAGCCAGCCGAATATCGTGCCGGCGACATCGTCCAGCCGCTCGCTCTCGCCTTGTTCCATGGCAGCACGCAGGGCTTCGGGTTGATAATCATCGGGATCGAGGCCTTCATCCGAAACGGTCACCACAAACTCGAGCAGAGACTGCGCCATGTCGCGCGTCCACTGATGTTGCTCAGTTGCATCGAATAGCGACTGCAGCTGGTAGGCAAAGGGCAGCGCCGCCTCGACATCGCCGCAGGATACGGTGACCTCTTGCGCCTGCACCGGCACAGCCAAGGCTGCGCCACCCGCGCCCAAGACGATTGCGCTCAACAGGCGTGATTTTTGCTTCAAGTGCATTTCTCCAGTCTGGATCAGTGCTCGATTGCGCGCATGCAATCTCACGCGGATCTTATTGCGTGACGCTCCCTGAATCCCGGCCTAACAACCGAGCCATGCAGAGCCGCAGCGCCCTCTATCCCTTCTTGGTCACGCTAGTGGCGGTCGGCCTGCTCAGCCTGATGGACAGCTTCATGAAAGCCGCCTCGGTTGCCGTCGGCGCATTCAGTGCGATGGTGGTCCGCTCGCTCCTGTCGAGCGGGCTGGTCGTGCCGCTTTGGCTCTGGAAAGGCACGGGCTGGCCGAAGAAACATGCCCTGCGCCTGCACCTGATACGCGGCATGGCATCGGTATTCATGGCGCTGACCTTCTTTTCCGCTCTCGTCTATCTACCATTGGCGGAAGCAATTGCGCTGGCCTTCATCAGCCCGCTCATCGCATTGGGCCTGGCCGCCGTCATCCTCAAGGAGAAGATTGCCGGCAAAGCCATAGGGGCAGCCATGCTGGGAGTTGTCGGCGTGGTGATTATCGTGGGAGGGCGCATCGGCAACCAGACCATGAGCGATGAGGCCGCGTTCGGCGTCGCATTGGTCCTGTTTTCCGCGTTGCTCTATGCGTGGAACCTCATCCTGCAGCGCCAGCAGGCGCTAGTCGCCAAGCCGCTGGAAATCGTGACCTTCCAGAACGTCATCGTCGCGCTGGTTCTGCTGCTGGGCACGCCCTTTTTCTTCCAGATGCCACAGGGCAGCGCGTGGATCGATATCGTCATGGCCACCCTGCTCGCGCTTATTGCGCTTGCAATGATGGCCTGGGCCTATGCGCGGGCCGAGGCGCAGGTGCTGGTGCCGGTCGAATATACCGGATTTGCATGGGCAGCTCTGTTTGGCTGGATCTTCTTCGGTGAAGAGGTTCGCCTGACCACCGTGGCAGGTGCCGCGCTGATCATAGTGGGATGCTGGATCGCCGCTCCGAGAAAGCACACTGAGCAGGTGGCGACGGGTGCAGGATAATTCTACGGAGTGTCCGCCGTCAGCACCTCTGTCTCCGTATCATCGCCGAAGAAGCTCGAACCCTGCCAGATCAGTCCCAATGCCCCGCCCAGGAATGCGGCAATGACCAGAGCGAGCAACATGCGCAGCACGCCCAAAGTGCGCTTTTCCTTCTGTCTTGGACCAAAAAGCATGCCCATTCGCTTTCCTAATTGCGTCTCCAGTGCCGTTGCGCCCTTGACCTGAGCCGCGCAAACGCGCAGTTCGCCCGCAAACGGCTTTCCCTCTCTACAAGCAAGGCCGAAACAGCAACAGGCAATCGCCGCAATCGGCAAAGGACACGGCATCTATGACCCAGGTCGGCTCGAACACGCTCGCAACCCGCAGCATTTTGGAAGTAGGCGGAAAATCATACGCTTACTATTCACTCGCCAAGGCTGCTGAAACGATCGGAGACGTCAGCCGCCTGCCTTTCTCGATGAAGGTCCTGCTCGAGAATCTCCTGCGATTCGAGGATGAAGGCTTCACCGTCGGCAAGGAACACATCCAAGCCGTTGCCGACTGGCAGAAGAATCCGGTCACAGGCGAGGAAATCCAGTACCGCCCCGCGCGCGTGCTGCTGCAGGATTTCACCGGCGTTCCCTGCGTGGTCGACCTTGCCGCCATGCGCGACGCCATCAGCAAGCTGGGCGGCGATACCGCCAAGATCAATCCGCAGGTCCCGGTGAACCTCGTCATCGACCACTCGGTGATGGTGGACGAATTCGGCCATCCCAAGGCGTTCGAGAAGAACATGGAGTTCGAATATGCTCGCAATGCGGAGCGCTATGATTTCCTCAAATGGGGCGCGAAGAGCCTCGAAAACTTCTACGCCGTGCCCCCGGGCACCGGCATCTGCCACCAGGTAAACCTCGAAAACATCGCCAAGGGCGTGTGGTCTTCCACCGACCAGAACGGCGAGCTGGTGGCCTATCCCGATACTTGCGTGGGTACGGACAGCCACACCACCATGATCAACGGCCTTGGCGTACTCGGCTGGGGCGTGGGCGGTATCGAGGCTGAGGCCGCCATGCTCGGCCAGCCGATCTCCATGCTGATCCCCGAAGTGGTCGGTTTCAAGCTGACCGGCAAGATGGCCGAAGGCGTGACGGCCACAGACCTCGTGCTCACCTGCGTGCAGATGCTGCGCGAGCATGGCGTGGTCGGCCGCTTCGTCGAATTCTACGGCCCGGGCGTGTCCACGCTCAGCCTCGCCGACCGTGCGACCATCGCCAATATGGCACCCGAATATGGCGCGACTTGCGGCTTCTTCGGCGTCGACGACAAGACGCTCGATTACCTGCGCCTCACCGGTCGCGACGAGCAGGATATCGCGCTGGTCGAAGCCTATGCCAAGGCACAGGGCATGTGGTTCACGCCGGAGAACGAGCCGGTCTTCTCCAGCACGCTGGAACTGGACATGGCCGCCGTCGTCCCCAGCCTTGCCGGACCCAAGCGCCCGCAGGACAAGGTGACGCTGCCCATGGTGGACGAGCTTTTCAACGACGATCTCGCCAAGGTCTATGGCAAGGCCGAAGCTGCCCGCGTCGGCGTGGACGGCAAGGACCACGATATCGGCGATGGCGACGTCGTGATCGCCGCCATCACCAGCTGCACCAATACCTCCAACCCCGATGTTCTGATCGCTGCAGGCCTGGTGGCCAAGAAGGCGAATGAAAAGGGCTTGAAGCCCAAGCCGTGGGTCAAGACCTCGCTCGCGCCCGGATCGCAGGTGGTTACCGACTATCTCGAAAAGGCTGGCCTGCAGGACCACCTCGACGCTATCGGCTTCGACCTCGTCGGCTATGGCTGCACCACCTGCATCGGCAATTCCGGCCCGCTGGCCGAACCGATCAGCAAGGCGATCAATGGCAATGACATCGTTGCCGCTTCGGTCCTTTCGGGCAACCGCAACTTCGAAGGCCGCGTCAGCCCCGACGTGCGCGCCAACTTCCTCGCCAGCCCGCCGCTGGTCGTCGCCTATGCGCTGAAGGGCACGGTGACCGAGGATATTACCGAAACCCCCATCGGGCAGGACCAGGACGGCAATGACGTGATGCTCGCCGATCTGTGGCCGACCAGCCAGGAAATCGCCGATATCCGCGCCAGCGCCATCGACCGCCAGATGTTCGAGAGCCGCTACGCCGACGTCTACAAGGGTGACGAGCACTGGCAGGCGATCCAGGTCGAAGCATCCGACACCTATGCGTGGAAGCCGGGCAGCACCTATGTTGCCAACCCGCCCTATTTCGAAGGCATGGGCATGACGCCCGATCCGGTGACCGACATCATCGAGGCCAAGCCGCTCGCGATCCTTGGTGACAGCGTCACGACCGACCACATCAGCCCCGCCGGTTCGATCAAGGAAGACAGCCCCGCCGGCCAGTACCTGCTGTCCAACCAGGTCGCCAAGGCGGACTTCAACTCCTACGGCAGCCGCCGCGGCAACCACGAAGTGATGATGCGCGGCACTTTCGCCAATATCCGCATCAAGAACGAAATGGTCCCGGGCGTCGAGGGTGGCTACACCACCTATAATGGCGAGCAGATGGCGATCTATGATGCCGCCATGAAGCACAAGGCCGACGGCACGCCGTTGGTCGTGGTAGGTGGCAAGGAATATGGCACGGGCTCCAGCCGTGACTGGGCCGCCAAGGGCACCATCCTGCTGGGCGTGCGCGCGGTGATCGTCGAAAGCTTCGAACGTATCCACCGCTCCAACCTCATCGGCATGGGCGTGCTGCCCTTGCAGTTCCACGAGGGCGACACGCGCGAGACCTTGGGACTGACGGGTGAAGACAGCTTCACCATCAAGGGCCTGGCCAGCATGAAGCCTCAGCAGGACATCGAAGTGGAAGTGACCCGCGCCGATGGGACGACCTTCACCTTCACCGCCAAGTCCCGTATCGATACTGCCAACGAGATGGAGTATTATCGCAATGGCGGCATCCTGCAGTATGTGCTGAGAAAGCTCGCCGCCTGATTGGGAGAGAGATGATGGTTCGATTTGCCGCACCCGCCGCACTGGCATTGGCCCTCGCCGCCTGCACGCAGCAGGCAGAGCGGGAAGCACCGGTGGAACAAGCGGCGACCGAGGAAGCCGCGGCGGTGGAACTGATCCCCGCCGCCGATCTTGCCGCCATGATGGCTGCAGGCGAAGCGCTGGTAATCGACGTCCGCACTCCGGCCGAATTTGCCGAATCCCGTCTGGCCGGCGCTCTCAATGCCCCGCTTTCGACCTTCGATCCGGCAAGCATCCCAATGATGGAGGATCGCGAGACGATCCTCTATTGCGGCTCCTCGCGGCGGTCGGGCATTGCTGCGGAAATGCTGGCGGAGCACAAGGGAGGCAAAGTGCGGCACCTCGAAGGCGGCATTACCGCATGGAAGGAAGCCGGGCTGGAAACGCAGGCTGAACCCGAACCCGAAGCCTGATCGGGCTTTGTCCTACTTCCCCGCGTCGAACAATCCGCTTTGCCCGCCGGGTGCGTCCTGCGGCGGGTTGAGGCCGAGGTGGCTCCAGCCGCGATCGTTGAGGCAGCGCCCGCGCGCGGTGCGCGCCACCAGGCCGAGCTGGATGAGGTAGGGCTCGACCACTTCCTCCACCGTGTCGCGCGGCTCGGCGAGGCCCGCAGCGAGCGTTTCCACGCCCACCGGGCCGCCCTTGTAGATATCGGCGATCATGGTGAGGTAGCGGCGGTCCATGGCATCAAGGCCGAGGCTGTCGATCTCCAGCCTGGTCAGCGCGCCATCGGCGATATCGGCGGTGACGGTGCCATTGCCCGCGACATGGGCGAAATCGCGTACGCGGCGCAGCAGGCGCCCCGCCACCCGCGGCGTACCGCGCGAACGGCGGGCAATTTCGCGCGCGCCATCGGCCTCGATCGCCATGCCGAGCAATTGCGCCCCGCGCGTCACCACGCGCAGCAGCTCGTCCTCGGTATAGAAATTGAGGCGCACGGGGATGCCGAAGCGGTCGCGCAAGGGCGTGGTCAGCAGGCCCTGCCGCGTGGTCGCGCCCACCAGCGTGAAAGGTGGCAGGTCGATCCGCACCGAACGGGCAGACGGCCCCTCGCCGATGATGATGTCGAGCGCGCGGTCCTCCATCGCGGGATAGAGCACTTCCTCCACCACCGGGTTGAGGCGGTGGATCTCGTCAATGAAGAGCACGTCATTGGGCTCAAGATTGGTGAGCAGTGCGGCAAGGTCCCCCGCCTTGGCGATGACCGGGCCACTGGTGGCGCGAAAGCCCACGCCCAGTTCCTTCGCCACGATCTGCGCCAACGTGGTCTTGCCAAGGCCGGGCGGGCCGAAGAACAGCACATGGTCCATCGCCTCCCCGCGCCCCTTGGCGGCCTCGATAAACACGCGCAAATTCTCGCGCGCCGCCTCCTGCCCGACAAATTCGGTGAGCGACTTCGGACGCAGCGCGGCGTCCGGGTCTTCCGGCAGGCGATCGGGGGTGAGGTCGGGGTTGGTGGTCATTAAAGTACGCCAGCCTGTTTTGCCTGAGCGATCTCGATAAACTTGCTGGCGACGGCGAGAACATCTTCGGATGCTGTGCAGGGCTTATTTGCAAGTGTGACGCGGTACCCTTCGGAATCTCGGCGTTCGAACATCAGACCGATTCCATCCACACAGATTGAATTTGGGTCTTCCTGGCGGGTCCAGATTTGCATTGCTTCACGGAACATTCCTGCCTCAACGATCAATTCGTTCAGCTCGCCAATATCGGCTGAGCTAGAAGAGAAAGAGCGATTAGTTCGCGCGCGATCAGCGTGGTGGGGGCAATCATCGCGACTCTTGAACCGACCCGTGACCTTCCCATCGGCAGCTTCATCCAACCGAATGGTGTAACGAAGACAGCGAATTCCAAACGTGGTCAGTCGATAACGCGCATTGTAGCCACGTAGAGCTCGATCATCATACAGTGCAGGTTCTCGGAAGCCTGCTAGGTTGTTCTGAATGTCTGCGGCATCTTCTGGAGAATAAGCATTCGAAAGCTCTCCCATATTGGATGCACAAGCCGACAAGATAGCCATGAAAGGCAAGGCTAGAATCGATAGAGTGGAACCACGACGCAGATTCATGCCTACCATCACCCCGCCGCCCTCTTCAGTGCCACGCGGATCAGGTCGCTCTCGCGGGCATCCTCGCCCAGTTCGGCTTGCGCGTGGGCGACGGCGGCGGCGGCGGTGGTGGGCTTGAAGCCAAGGTTGGTGAGGGCGGAGACCGCGTCGGCGCTCGCCGCACCGGCATGCGAGACCGCGCTTGCCGCAACGCCCGCGACCCCGCCACCGGGCAGAGCGCCCGCCTTGTCCTTCAGCTCATTGACGATGCGGCCTGCCAGTTTCGGCCCCACGCCATTGGCGCGGGCGACGGTGGCGGCATCCTGCGCGGCGCAGGCATCGCGCAGTTCGCCGGTCGAAAGCGCGGACAATATCGCCAGCGCCACCTTGGAGCCCACGCCCTGCACGGTCGTCAGCAGGCGGAACCAGTCCCGCTCCGCGCTTTCCGCAAAACCGAGCAGGCGCATGTCGTTTTCCGACACCTGCAAATCGGTATAGACGGTGCAGGCTTCCCCCTGCTCGCCCAGTGCGGACAGCGTCTTGGACGAGCAATGGACGAGGTAGCCCACGCCGCCCACGTCGATGACGGCCCAGTCCTCCCCGGTTTCGTCCAGCAGCCCTTTCAGCTTTGCGATCATGTTTTGTTCTTATCGTGCCGATCGTCTATGGTCCAGCGATTATGGACACTTGCCCCCACTTGCGCCAAAGCAGCGCGCTATGAGCATGAACACATTCGGACGCGTCTTTCGCTTTACCACCTGGGGGGAGAGCCACGGGCCCGCTTTGGGCGCGGTGGTGGATGGCTGCCCGCCCCTGCTCGAATTGAACGAGGCGGTGATCCAGCCCTTCCTCGATGCGCGCCGTCCGGGCACCAGCCGCTTCACCACGCAGCGGCAGGAGCCCGACCAGGTGAAGATCCTCTCGGGCGTGTTCGAGGGCAAGACCACCGGCACGCCGATCAGCCTGATGATCGAGAATACCGACCAGCGCAGCAAGGATTACGGCGAGATCGCCAAGGCATACCGCCCCGGCCATGCCGATTATGCCTATGACGCGAAATACGGCATCCGCGATTATCGCGGCGGCGGGCGTTCCTCCGCGCGCGAAACGGCAGCGCGCGTGGCGGCGGGTGCCATCGCGCGGCTGGTGATCCCCGAAGTGACGATCACCGCTTATGTCTCCGAAATCGGCGGGGACGCAATCGACCGCGACAATCTCGACTACACATTCATCGACGCAAACCCCTTCTTCTGCCCCGATCGCCTTGCGGCCGAACGGTGGGAGAGGTTGGTGGACGAGGCGCGCAAGAACGGATCATCGCTGGGCGCAGTGGTGGAATGCGTCGCCAGCGGCGTTCCCGCCGGATGGGGTGCGCCGGTCTATGCCAAGCTCGATGCGGATCTTGCCGCCGCGATGATGGGCATCAACGCCACCAAGGCGGTCGAAATCGGAGACGGCTTTGCCGCCGCACGGCTGACGGGCGAGCAGAATGCCGACGAGATGCGCCCCGGCGAAGAGGGTGAAGGCCCCGAATTCCTCGCCAACCATGCGGGCGGGATCGTGGGCGGCATTTCCACCGGCCAGCCCGTGGTGTGCCGCGTGGCCTTCAAGCCGACCAGCTCGATCCTCACCCCGCGCAAGTCGATCACTTCGGCCGGCGAGG
>ENA-ORCV01000964-ORCV01000964.1-marine-metagenome-genome-assembly--contig:-NODE-964-length-11900-cov-3.004398_pt1 | contig 11900 bp, 11 predicted proteins | sample MGYA00237779_ERZ508509 | MGnify/ENA primary metagenome ERZ508509 (study PRJEB26180, sample SAMN06268772) | marine metagenome | isolation source: Bioluminescent Bay, La Paraguera, Puerto Rico | place... | reverse complement strand
TTTGACGTGGGTGCCCTCAAGTCGATCCGTGACGTAGTGCGCGGTAGTTTGTCCATCTACGGTCGCGTTGACGGCCAAAACGACTTCAGTGATGTTGCCACGCTCGACACGTTCTATGAGCGTTGCAATGTTTAGATCTTCGGGTCCGACACCATCGAGCGGTGAAAGCGTGCCACCAAGCACGTGATAAAGCGACTTGTTCGCCCCCGCACGTTCCAGTGCCCATAAATCCGCAACATCTTCCACAACAATAAGCAAACCGGTATCGATACGGCGCTGGTCTGTACAAATATAACATGGCGACTGGGTGTCGACATTGCCGCATTCTTTGCAGGTCACCACTGTTTCCACAGCGCGGTCGAGCGCCGCAGAAAGCGGGATCATCAAGTTTTCTTTTTTCTTGATGAGATGCAAAACGGCACGACGCGCTGAGCGCGGTCCCAAGCCGGGCAACCGCGCCAACAGCTGGATGAGCTGTTCAATTTCTGGACCGCCGCTTTGCGTGCTCATTGCTTTAAGAGTGACCTAGAACGGCATCTTCATGCCTGGAGGGATCGGCAATCCCGCCGTCATTTCCTGCATTTTTTCTTGGCTCATTGTTTCAGCTTTGCCGCGCGCGTCAGCATGCGCAGCAATCAGCAAATCTTCGAGGATCTCCGCTTCTTCTTCCTTAAGCAAAGAAGGGTCAATTTTAACGCTTTTCATGTCGCCTTTGCCGGAAAGCGTAACGGTTACCATGCCAGCACCAGAGCTACCCTCAACTTCAGCACTTTCAAGCTCAGCCTGCATCTCGCCCATTTTGGCTTGCATTTCCTGAGCTTTTTTCATCATGCCCATTAGGTCTTTCATTCGTCGATTCCTTCGTCTTTTTCGCCGTCATCCAGCCATTGCGGCGCTGACAGATCGTCTTCCAATAGTGATTTTTCGTTGACCAAGCGCGCACCTGGAAACGCATTGAGGATTGCCTTCACGGAAGGGTCTTCCATTGCTTTGTCGAGCTTCTCTTGCGCTTCTCGGTCACGTTGTTGACGGATAGTATCCGTCGCTTTTTGCTTTGAAATGGTAATGAACCAAGAATTATTGGTCCATTCTTTCAAGCGACGCGATAGCTCTTGCGCGATGTTCGGATCGCCGTCTGGCGTAAGCGCTATTTCCATGCGTCCGTTCGCGAACGAGATTGGGCTCACTTGGCTTTCAAGCGCATGCTTTAGCACCAGCTCACGTTTCTCGCCGCACAAGGCAACCAATTCCTCAAACGAATTGACCGCCATTTTCGGCTCTGCATTTTGTGCAGGCTGCGGTGCGTGATTGACGCTTACAGCTTCCATAGGCGCAGCAGTTGCGCGCATCGCCCCGCCTCCGCCTCCACCAGACGGTCTGACAGGTGGCGGTGCCACTGGCGCAGCCGCTCCTGTGGGCAGGCTATCAAGTTTTTTGATCAACTCATCCGGCGACGGCAGGTCGGCGGCATAGGCCAACCGGATCAATACCATTTCAGCGGCTTGCACATCATCGTGCGCATTGTTGATTTCACCGATACCCTTGTTGAGGATTTGCCATGTGCGTGACAAGGTTTTGACGTTCAGCTTTTGCGCCATTTCCTTGCCGCGCGTGCGCTCGTCTGGCGTCAACACGGGATCTTTCTCCGCACCCGGCACCACTTTCAAGCGCGTGACCAAATGCGTCGTGGCCGCCAAATCCGTTACGATTGTCGCGGCATCCGCACCGGCATCATATTGCGAACGCAATTGTTCCAGCGCACCAGCCGCGTCGCCGCTCATTAGCGTTTCGAACAGGTCCAGCGTTAGTGCACGATCCGCAAGACCGAGCATAGAGCGAACAGTGTCTGCTTTGATGTCGCCGCCTGAGTGCGCAATCGCTTGATCAAGCAATGATAAACTATCGCGAACAGACCCCTCGCCCGCACGGATGATCAATTGCAAAGCGTCCAGCTCGCAAGAAATGCCTTCTTTTTCCAATATGCCGCCGAGATATTCCTGAAGGGTTTCAGGGTTGATCCGGCGCAAATCAAAGCGCTGACAGCGGGACAGAATGGTGACAGGTACTTTGCGAATTTCGGTTGTCGCAAAGATAAACTTTACATATGGCGGCGGCTCTTCAAGCGTCTTCAAAAGGCCATTGAACGCAGCCTTTGAAAGCATATGCACTTCGTCGATGATAAAGACTTTATAAGGTGCCGACACCGGGCCATATCGCACGCTATCGATGATCTCGCGGATATCATCGATACCGGTGTGTGATGCCGCATCCATTTCCACCACATCAACGTGGCGGCTTTCAATGATCGCGCGGCAATGCTTACCTTCGACATCCAAATCGAGCGATGGATGTGGCCCGCTATCATCTTCGAAGTTCAAAGCCCTCGCCAGAATGCGCGCCGTTGTCGTTTTGCCCACGCCACGAACACCTGTGAGCATAAAAGCGTGCGCAATACGATTGGATTCAAACGCATTTCTGAGCGTCTGTACCATCGCTTCTTGGCCGATGAAACTTGTGAAGCTTTCAGGGCGGTATTTGCGGGCCAATACCAGATATGATTCCTGTTTGTCCGCCAATGTGTGCCCCGCTCATGCTGTAAGAGATTTGGAAGCGTTATTTCACACCGATTCTGATGATCAGTGCAAAATAAATAAAGGAGGCTGGCAACGACCCGTTCCTAACTCGTTAGGGCTGCTTCCTTCCGGACCTGACCCAGTTGGCGAGCGGTTCGTCCGCGCCAACCTCCCGAGCGTCTATATCGGTGATCTTATCGAAAGATGCAAGGGGTAAACGGGTTGTTGGTGCTATTCGCCTTCAACTTCGTTGCCGCTCGCATCATAGCTCTTTTTGTTCGGGTAAACGCCGAGCACATTGATGTAATCGGTGAAGAATGCCAATTCCTCCATCGCGAACTTTACATTCTGGTCCTCAGGGTGGCCTTCAATATCAGAGTAAAACTGAGTTGCAGTGAAGTTGCCGTCGACCATGTAGCTTTCAAGCTTTGTCATATTGATGCCGTTGGTGGCGAAACCGCCCATTGCTTTATACAAAGCGGCGGGCACGTTGCGCACACGGAAAACAAACGTCGTTTTCACATCACCTGTACCTGCTGGCAAATCAAGCATTTCGCGTGACATTACCAAAAAACGCGTGGTGTTGTGGTCCTCGTCTTCGATGTCTTCTTCAATCAAATCTAGGCCGTAAATTTCACCTGCTAGCTTTGAAGCGATTGCGGCGCGTTTTGGATCGCCAAGTTCTGCGACTTCACGTGCTGACCCTGCAGTATCCACCGCATTGATGGCTTCAAGACTATGGTCACGGATAAACTTTCGGCACTGGCCGAGCGCAACCGAGAGGCTTTGTACTTCTTTGATATCTTCAAGCTTTGTGCCTTTGACTCCCAAAAGGCACATATTCACGCGGTGATAATATTCACCAATGATTTTCAGGCCACTTTCCGGCAACAAATGGTGGATATCTGTTATCCGCCCATAAAGCGAGTTTTCCACCGGCACCATGGCATAGTCGGCCTCGCCGCTCTGAACCGCTGCAATGGTGTTTTCAAAAGTCACGCAGGGAATCGCTTCATCGTTTGGAAAAACCGCGCGCACTGCCGCGTGTCCAAATGCCCCTTGCTCGCCTTGAAATGCTACCTTGACCATCACTATGCCTTTAAAACCACTGGAAAATTCGCAGCGCACTATCAACAAGGCAAAATAAAGAGTCAATCTCTTAAAGTTTGGCGCGTAGAACGAGGCCAGATAGGCGGAAATGTCGCATTTTTGCGGAAGCCTATTGCACCCATAGCGCCTAATATATAAGGTCCGCGCGCGGATGAGGGTTTTTGCGTTAGGGTTGCAAGAATCGATTTGGTCTGAATACACATATTTGGACATCGCGAATGCACCGCCGGAATGGGGCGACGGCTTGGAGAAGGCAGAAGATGAACTGGATTGACCTGCAAAAGATTTTTGGCGCCGTATTGGGCACCTTGTTGTTTATTATGAGCGTTGGGTTCTTGGCTGAAGCGCTTTATCACACTGAAGGCGGCAAAGGCGGCGGATATACGCTTGCTGGCGCTGAGGAAGCTCAGGGTGACGACAGCGAGACAACAGAAGAAGTAGCCGTGCCGCTCGCAACATTGCTTGCTAGCGCAGACGCCTCAAAAGGCGAAAAGGTCCTGAAAAAATGTACTGCTTGTCATACATTTGAAGAAGGTGGCGCAAACAAAGTTGGTCCAGCGCTTTACGACATCGTTGGTCGTGAATTGGCAGCTGTTGATGGCTTTGCTTACTCAGACATCTTCAATCAGTATAAGAGCGAAGGCCGCACTTGGACGTATGAAGACTTGAACGCGTTCTTGCTCAAGCCAAAAGATTATGCGCCAGGCACAAAAATGAGCTTTGCGGGTCTGAAGAAAGAAACAGATCGTGCAGACTTGCTTGCATATCTACAAACATTGTCAGCAAGCCCGGTGGCTTTCCCGACCGAATAATCGGCAAACTGACTAGTTGAATGAAAAAGGCCGTGCCATAAAGGTGCGGTCTTTTTTTGTGTGAGGTGGCCGACCATGACGATGTTGATGCACTTGTCCGACGTTAATGAACAAGAATGGGCGGCAGCATTTCGCCAAGCCTTGCCAAACCACAAGATCGTTACTCGACAAGACCACTTCGATCCGCAAGAGATCAAATACATCTATGTGTGGAAGCCAGAAGATGATGCTTTTAATGGCCTCGATAATCTTGAGGTGATCTTTTCGCTCGGTGCTGGCGTCGATGGCATTGTTAAACACCCGCGCCTGCCGAAGAACATTCCAATCGTACGTTTTGTGGATGATGAGCTTACGCAATGCATGACGGATTATGTAGTCGCCAATGTTACCATGCATCATCGGCAAGCCACCCGCTACAAACGTGATCAAGCGCAGAAAAACTGGTCCCAATATTATCCTGAGCGCGCCAGCACCATAAATGTCGGCATTATGGGCCTTGGGCAGCTGGGTAAGGACGCGGCTGAAAAGCTCGCGATGCTTGGCTACAATGTTGCAGGTTGGTCGCGCAGCCCAAAGGGTATAGACGGAATTACTGAGTTTTCGGGTGTTGATCAGTTCGATGCATTTCTTGCGCGCACTGACATTTTGGTCTGCCTGCTGCCATATACACCTGAGACTGAAGACATTCTTTGCTTAGAAACATTCAAGAAATTGCGCCGCGATGCTCTTCCGGGAGGTCCTTGCATTGTAAATGCAGCGCGCGGCGGTCATCAGAATGAAGAAGAGATTGCGGTCGCATTGAAAGACGGGACGCTTGGTGCGGCCAGCCTAGATGTTTTCAAAGTTGAGCCTTTGCCAGCTGAGAGCCCTTTGTGGGCGCTCGACAATTGCTATATCACGCCGCACATCGCCGCTATATCTGGGTTGGATGCTGGCGTTAAGCTCGTTGCCGATCAGATAAATAGATATGAGGCGACGGGAGAGCTCCGCCACCTCGTAGATGTTTCAAAGGGCTACTAGCCGAATCGTTTTTTCAAAGCGAGATAAGCTGCACGTTGGCCTTGCTCCGTGCCGCCAACTGGACGGCCAGGACGCGGCTTGTCTGCCCAGGCCATCATATCGAAATGGCTCCAGTTCTTTGTGTTTTTCACAAATCGGCGGAGGAACAATGCCGCGGTGATTGCACCACCAAATCCGCCGGGAGAAATGTGATTGACGTCCGCCACGGGTGAGGCCAAAAGCTCATCGTAATTGTCCCAAAGCGGCAGGCGCCACAATGGATCGGCTGACGGCAAGCCTTCTGCCATCATTGAAGCTGCAAATTCATCGTCACTCGAGAACAGTGCTGCTAACTCGGTGCCGACAGCCACGCGCGCAGCACCTGTTAGCGTTGCCATGTCTATCATCACTTCTGGAGATTCTTCGTCAGCAAGCGTGATTGCATCGGCCAAAATCAGACGACCTTCCGCGTCCGTGTTTCCAATTTCGACGCTCATGCCGTCTCGTGATGGCAGAATATCACCTGGACGGAACGCGGATCCTGAAATCGCGTTTTCGACGACGGGAATCAAAACGCGAAGGCGCACATTGAGTTTTGCACTCATGATCGCGTGCGCCAAACCAAGAATGTTCGCTGACCCGCCCATATCCTTTTTCATCAAAAGCATGTTCGCGGCAGGTTTGATATCCAAACCACCGCTATCAAAAATCACGCCCTTACCCACCAACGTCACCTTTGGCGCGTCTTGATTGCCCCAAGTGAAATCGAGCAAACGCGGCGCTTGGGCAGATGCACGCCCGACGGTGTGGATCATTGGGAAGTTTTGGGTGAGCAGATCATCGCCCACAATTGAGCGAACATCCGCCCCATGACTTTTCGCGAAATCACGAATTACCTTTTCATAGGTGTCGGGGCCCAGATCGTTCGCAGGGCGATTGATTAAGTCGCGCGCCAGTTCGGCCGCTTCCGCCATCAGTACCACTTCATGTGCATCTGCACCCTCGGTGCCTGCCAGCTCAACTTTCTGCTCGCTTTTTTTGAAGTTCGTGAATTTGTACCCGCCCAACCGGAAACCAAGAGCGGCGATGTTTGGATCAACAAAATCACCCTTCAACTCAAAGGCACCGTCGCTAAGCTTTGCAGCCGCGAGGCCCGTGACCATTGGGTGAGACTTTCCCTTCTCGCCTAGACCAAATGCGTATTTTTCAATTTTGCCTTCAGCATTTGGCAATGCCACCAACTCACCGGCTCTACCCTTAAAGCCATTGGCTTCCAGCCATGCTTTTTGTTGCTCGCTCAAATTAGCAAGCTGATCTGCTTCATCTTGCCAAACGCACTCAATAGTCTTGGTCATTTTATCCCGCTTTGTTGTTGATTGGCCGAACGATCGGCTTGGGTCAGGATAATAAGAGTTAGCGCGCAATTCTCACGATTGCAAATTGCTTCTAGTACCTGCCTTTTAACGCCCTGTTAGGGTTAATGATTTATTGAAAACATAGGCATTTTGCCACTTGATTTGTTTGTGCTTGTAGGCGTGTGATGAATAATTCGATCCTCAAAACTGCGCGAAATATCGCATTAGTTGGCGTTGCAGCAATTGCATTAAATGCTTGCGCGGCAAGTCGCGGCGGTGGAAATCATATTCGTACGCCTGACTTTTCAGGCATGACGCAGGCGCAAAAATACGCCGCTGTTCAAGATATGAGCGTGAAGTTTCAAAAGAACCCACGCGACGTACGCACAATCATTTACTATGCGGCAGCTCTACGCGCCGCGGGTCAATCTGCCCAAGCCGTTTCCGTTTTGGAAGAAGCACGTGTTCGCCACCCTAAAGACCGTAACATTGCGCTCGCCTTCGCAAAGGCGCTGGCGGCTAATGGTCGGTTCCCACAGGCGCTGAACATTGTCGATCAAACGATTAAAGTTGAAGCGCCGCATTGGAATACGCTAAGCGTTAAAGGCGCCATTCTTGATCAAATGGGGCGCAATGCCGAAGCACGCGACCTTTATCGTCAAGCCATGATCACTGCGCCGAACGAAGCGTCTTTATACGCAAATCTTGGTTTGTCCTACGCGATGACCGGTGATTTGAAACAGGCAGAGCAAAATCTGAAGCGGGCCACAACCCTGCCAGGCGCAACGGGCAAAATCCGCCAAAACCTAGCTTTGGTTATTGGATTGCAGGGACGGTTTGATGAAGCGCGCGCCATTTACGCAAAAGAGCTTACGCCGGAAAATGTCGAAAGCAACATGGCTTATATCCGCGCATTGCTCACCCAGCAAAATCGTTGGGAACTTATCAAAGGTAAAAAATAAGCTGCGGGCTTGCATCAGCAAACCGCAGCTAGGCTTACAGGCGCCGTAAACTGAAACCCAGTTCGCGGCGTTTTTCTATCCTGCCACATTTGAGCTGAAAACAGACATCAGCGCTGGTGCCATGATCATGATGAACAAGACTGGCAAGAAAAATAGAATAAGCGGCACTGTAAGCTTTGGTGGCAAGGCGGCAGCCTTTTGTTCAGCAGCCATCATCCGCATATCTCGGCCTTCTTCAGCCATAATTCGAAGCGAATGACCAACAGACGTACCATATTTGTCGGACTGGATAAGTGCTGTCGTGACAGACTTAACTTCATCCAAAGGCACCCGATTGGCAAGGTTTTCGAAAGCACGTGCCCTGCGGTCTAAGAATGAAAGTTCGGCATTGGTCAGCGTCAGCTCTTCGCCAAGCTCTGGGCTTTGGGAAACAATTTCCTGAGCCACTTTTTGAAAAGCGTGTTCAATGGACATACCGCTTTCGACACATAGCAAAATAAGGTCTAGCGCATCTGACCAAGCGCGACGAATGGATAGTTGCCTTTTTGTCGTTTTGTTCTGCAACAAAATGACGGGCAAATATGAAGACAAAATTCCAAGTCCTAGCGAGTAACTAAGGTTGAGGAAGATGGGCGCTTCTTTGTTGAAAATGACGGTCAGATAAAACAGCGCAAACAGCGTCATACCAAGTGGCACGACAAAGCGCAAAAACACAAATGTGGTTATTGCAGATGGCCCACGATAGCCAGCCCGTGCCAGTTTCAATGCTGTGTTTTCGTCCGCAAATGCCTTTTTGAGATCAAACCTATCAACCACTTTTTTGATGGTTTCCGCATTTTCTGTTTTACGGCGCTGCGTTTTGTCCTCGCCGCGAAGGCGAGATATCTCTTCAACACGGAGGCGTTCACGTTCAATCGCCACCTTTTTGATGCGCGATTTCATGTCCTTTTTTTCAGTAAACTGCACGCCGAATGTGAATACGATGGCGGCAGCCGACACGGCAGCGAGAACCGCAATAATAAAATCTGGACTGGTAACTAAGCCGACAAAATCCATAACAATCGCGATCTAAAAGCTAGTAATCAAATTGAATCATTTTGCGCATCACCAACACGCCGGTGGTCATCATGAATGCAGCCACACCGAGCCAAAGGTTGCCAAGAGGTGTCGTAAATAGTGGCACCATATAAGAAGGGCTGACAATCGAAACCAAGATCGTGACAACAAAAGGCAAGGCGCCAATGATGCCTGCTGACGCTTTCGCCTCAGACGATACGGCTTTCACTTTGGCTTTCATTTTTTTGCGGTTCCGCAAAACGGTTGCCAAGTTGCTGAGCGCTTCAGATAGGTTACCACCTGACTTTTGTTGAACTGTGATCACCACAACAAAGAAGTTCACTTCTGAAATCGGCAGCCGATCAAGCATGATCGGCACGGCTTCAGCAATGTTCTTGCCCACTGATTGCTGTTCAATGATGCGGGTAAATTCAGTTTTAACGGGCTCTTTGGCTTCGCTTGCCACAAGTTTCATCGATTCATTGAGCGGCATACCTGACTGCACACCACGAACAATCGATTCCACAGCATTTGGAAACTCGTCCAGAAACTTTGCATGAAACTTTTTCGTGCGCGAAGAAAGGTACCACATCGGTGCCACATACGACCCAGCGGCGCCAAATACGAGTGCGAAAAGAAGTGGCACGCCAAGCAACCATGTCACAACAAAAACAAGCACGCCAAAAATGGCTGCATTTCGCCAAAATGCGCCCACTTCAATTGTCATACCTGCGCGCATAATGCGCTTTTTCATCGAAACGCGCTTGTTTTTCTTATTCTGCTCGTTTTGCTCATCAAGAATATCTTGGAGCGATTTGCGACGGTTTTCTTTTTGTCGAGCGGGGTTGTTGCGCTTGACACGACCGTTCGACTTTTCACCTGCAGTCAGCGCTTTCATGCGCTTATCAGCGCGTCCGCCACCAGCGATGCCCGGCACAAAAGCCAAGCCAATGGCAGTCACCGCTACAAGTCCAAGGATGATCATAACCAAAGGAGGCATGTTACGCAGCTCCCATTGTATCAGTGTTGGCGCGCTCTAGCGCTTCAACAAGGTTAAGCTCTTCATTGTAATAGCGTGCACGCTCCGCAAATTTCGGCTTGGTGATACCGGTAGATTTGTGCACCCCAATTAGGTCGCCATTCGCATCCTCGCCAACAATGTCATAGATAAAGATATCCTGCGTAACGATAACATCACCTTCCATGCCCATTACTTCGGACACGTGTGTGATACGACGCGAACCATCTCGCAAACGTGCCGCCTGCACGATCACGTCCACAGAAGAAACAATCATTTCGCGGATGGTACGTGACGGCAGCGCATAGCCGCCCATCGTGATCATAGATTCCAAACGAGAAAGCGCTTCGCGCGGCGAGTTAGCGTGCAAGGTGCCCATCGAGCCATCGTGACCAGTGTTCATGGCTTGCAGCAAATCAAATGCTTCTGGTCCACGCACCTCACCCACGATGATGCGTTCGGGGCGCATACGCAGACAGTTCTTTACCAAATCACGCATGGTAATTTCGCCTTCACCTTCAAGGTTAGGAGGACGTGTTTCCAACCGCACAACGTGTGGCTGCTGCAATTGAAGTTCCGCGCTATCTTCGCAGGTGATGATCCGCTCGTCCGATTCAATAAACGCGGTCAAACAGTTCAAAAGCGTTGTCTTACCTGAACCCGTACCGCCAGAAATCAAGATGTTGGCGCGAACTTTACCCAAAATTTGCAGGATTTGAGCACCATCTGGCGAGATCGAGTTAAACTTAACCAGCTGATCTAGCGTAAGTTTGTCTTTTTTAAACTTACGAATAGTCAGTGAAGCGCCGTCGATCGCCAACGGAGGACCAATCACGTTCACACGAGAGCCATCCGGCAAGCGCGCGTCACATATTGGGCTGGATTCATCGACACGACGACCAACTTGACTCACAATACGCTGACAGACATTCATCAAGTGAGCGTTGTCACGAAAGCGCACATTGGTAAGACGGACTTTACCGTTCACCTCAATATAGGTTTTTGCCGCGCCGTTGACCATGATATCGGCAATATCATCACGCGCCAAAAGCGGTTCCAGCGGGCCGTAACCAAGCACATCGTTACAAATGTCTTCGAGCAAATCCTCTTGCTCAGATATCGACATCACGATGGATTTAAGCGAGATAATTTCTGAAACAATGTCACGAATTTCTTCGCGAGCGGCCTCAATTTCCATTGTCGCCAACTGGCTGAGATCGATGGAGTCAATTAGCGCATTGAAAACCGAAGATTTGGTTTTGAAGTATTCGCTGTCAACACCCCGATCTTTGACATCGCCCTCGACACGCATTTCCTGCTCTGGCGCAGGTGTTTGTGGCTTCAACGCCGCTGCGGGTGGAGGTGATGATTGTCGGTTCGCCTCAACAGGGGCTTTTGGCGGCGCAGCAGCTGGCGCAGGCTTTGGGGCCTGCCCGTTTGTATTTCCACCAAAACTCGTGCGTTTACCGAACATGGCTACCCTTACTCAACCTATGGCCTAAGCCAACTTCAACTTCTTCAACAGACCCGGCAACATCCCTTGCGATGATGCACCCACATGGTCCTGACGGCCTGTTGTTTTTTGTGACAAATGCGCAAAAATCTCATTCACTTTGTGTGAGGCATTCACCTCAGCGATCATTTGACCGTTGTTTGCTGCAGAACCGAAGATTGCTGGATCAAATGGGATTTGCGAGAAGTCCTCGACGTCAATTGATGCGGCAAACTCGCTTGGCGTGATTTCTGGCCGTTTCGGCACGCCGACACGGTTAATCGTCAAGATCGGTTCAGATTCGCCTTGGCGCAGATCTTTCAAACGATCCAACACTGTTTTCGCGTTGCGCAAGTTTGCGAGATCCGGTTCCGCAACCAAAACAATCTCATCAACGGTTGTCAGCGTATGACGCACCCAGCCGTTCCAACTATGCGGCAAATCGAGTACAACTATCGGAACGTTCTTCTGACAAATCTCTACAATTTGCTCAAATGAACGTTCGGAGAAATCATAGTCGCGA
>ENA-ORCV01000962-ORCV01000962.1-marine-metagenome-genome-assembly--contig:-NODE-962-length-11915-cov-2.813566_pt1 | contig 11915 bp, 8 predicted proteins | sample MGYA00237779_ERZ508509 | MGnify/ENA primary metagenome ERZ508509 (study PRJEB26180, sample SAMN06268772) | marine metagenome | isolation source: Bioluminescent Bay, La Paraguera, Puerto Rico | place... | reverse complement strand
GAAGCCACGTGAATTGGCCCCGGTTCATCGCCGCCCAAAACGTTGGTTCGATCAGTTTTTGTCTGTGTCGAGCACGCCGGTTATCGGCTCCAGTGTTGCGGCAATTGGCCGGGCCAAAAAGGCGATTGCCGAGCAAAAAGACCCAGCAAGCCTCGCGCGCATCGGTTCTTTGGAAGTGCGTATTGCGCAAACCGCGAGCGAAGTTCGTCGGGCACAACGCCTTCGTTTTGCAGTGTTCTATGAAGAAATGTCGGCTGAGGCGGATCCCAAAACTTTGCGCACGAAACGCGATGCCGACGAGTTCGATCCGATTTGTGACCACATTATCGTGGTGGATCATGAAACAACCGAAGGTGTAACTGGGCGCCCCAAAATTGTCGGCACATATCGTGCCTTGCGATCTGAAGTGGCCAACGCCTCGAACGGTTTTTATTCAGCGGCGGAGTTTGATCTAAAATCCATGCTGGCTAAAAACTGGGACAAGGGTTTTTGCGAAGTTGGCCGCTCTTGTGTTTTGCCCGAATATCGCGACCGCCGCACCATGGAAGCGCTTTGGACAGGGCTTTGGGCATATGCGGTGCTTTATGACATTGACGTTTATTTCGGTGTTGCAAGTTTTGAGGGCACAGACCCCAAGGTCCATAAAGAGGCGCTAGATTTGCTCAATGCCATCGCCAAGCCACCAGAAAATTGGCGCGTGAGCGCACGCCCCGATGTTGGTGAGCTTATTGATTATGCTGACGTTAAGCCTGCAGAGCAAAAACGCCTACTCAGCAATTTGCCGCCGCTGATCAAAGGATATTTGCGCATCGGCGCCTATGTCGGCGAAGGTGTTTTTGTCGATCATCAATTCGGGAAAACCGATGTGATGATCGTTACTTTGATCGATCAAACACCAGAGCGCTATAAGCAGCATTTTCGACAAGCCACCGGGCTTGATCGCAAAAACTGAGAATTCCTGACGATAACTGTTGGCACACCGAACGGCTTACCCTAACTTGGGTCTTCCAAGGGCAGGTTGATACGGCTAAACCATAATAATGAACGACAAATCCATCCAATATCGGCAACCAAGTGACGATGTGGAACAAGTGCCGCTTAAGCGCGAAGATGCGCCTGAAAAACCAGTAGAGAAACCGGCGAAAAAACCCAGCGCGCAGCCCACGCCGATGATGGCGCAATATTTTGAAATTCGCGCGGTCAATCCAGGGTATTTGTTGTTCTATCGCATGGGCGATTTTTACGAACTGTTTTTCGATGACGCGGAAATCGCTTCGCGGGCACTTGGCATCGCGCTGACCAAGCGCGGCAAGCATCTCGATCAAGATATTCCAATGTGCGGTGTGCCTGTGCATGCGGCGCAAGACTATTTGAAAAAACTGATCGCACTTGGTCATCGTGTCGCCGTGTGTGAGCAGATGGAAGATCCTGCGGAAGCCAAAAAACGCGGGTCAAAATCTGTTGTTAAGCGCGATGTGGTGCGTTTGGTCACAGCGGGTACGCTCACAGAAGATGATTTGCTCGATAGTGCCGCGAACAACTATCTCGCCAGTTTGGCGATGATCCAACATGGCGATGCTGATTTTGCGATTTGCTATACTGACATCTCCACCGGCGAGATGTTCTTTCTCGATGTGGCAAAAGACCAGCTGTCAGATGAGTTGGCCCGTATCGAACCTACAGAACTGATCGTTACCGGGCAGACCCAGGCCTTTATTGGCAGCAACAATCTCTTGCCGCTCGGGTTTTCCGGCCAGTTGGCCGTTCAGCCTTCTGAGTTTTTCGATTCTGAACAGGCAAACGAAACGCTGAAATTTGCATTTGGTGATGCAGCAGCACCAATCCTTGGGCAATCGCGGATCGTGCGTTCTGCTGTGGCCGCGACAATCAACTATGTTGGGGAAACCCAAAAGGGCGCGAAGGTGCCATTGCGCTTGCCGCAAAAGGCCGGCGAAAAACTGATGCAAATCGATGCGGCCACACGCATGTCGCTTGAGTTGCTGCGCACAAATCGCGGCGAAACTAAAGGCGCTTTGCGCGCCACCATGGATAAATGCGTAACGTCGGCCGGTTCGCGACTCCTGTCTGCACGTCTGAGTGCGCCGCTTTGCGATCCGGCAGCAATTATTCATCGCCACAACATGGTGGGAGACTTTTTTGAAAACAGTCTTGTCACCTCACTGGTGCGCGAAAAGCTTAAATCTACACCAGACATTGTGCGCGGGCTAACACGCTTGGCGCTTGGGCGCGGTGGGCCGCGAGAAATGCTGGCAATAAAATCGGCAATTGAGACCGCGACCCAGCTGGCCGTTGAGTTGAACGCCTTTGATATGCCATCGGATGGAACCAGCGCGCTAAAAGCCGTATTGAATGACGCGCCGATGCAGCTAGCGACCCAAATCGCGGATCGTCTGAAGGAAGACTTGCCACTATTGCCCCGCGATGGCGGTTTTGTACGCGAAGGATTTGACGAAGGGCTCGACGAGTTCCGCACTTTAGCCACGCAATCACGGCAAATTATTGCCGCGCTACAAGCGCGTTATGCCGACGAAACAGGCATCAAAGCTATAAAAGTTAAGCACAATAATGTGCTTGGCTATTTTGTTGAAGTGCCCGCCAGCCACGGCAATAAACTGATGAGCGAGCCGCTGAACCAGACCTTTATTCACCGGCAAACGCTGGCCAATGCGGTGCGGTTTAACACCACTGAATTGTCAGAGTTGCAAGGCAAAATCACCCATGCCAGTGAAGCGGCATTGTCGATCGAATTGCGCATCTTTGATGAACTGCGCGACCTTATTCTCGCGCAGACAACGGCGCTACAACAGCTTGCAGATACGCTTGCAGAGCTCGACTTAACAGCGGGTCTTGCGCAGCTGGCACTGGAAGAGAATTACTGTCGTCCTAAGATTGATGACAGCCAGGCCTTTCACATCGACAAAGGGCGTCACCCAGTTGTTGAAGTGATGTTGGCAAAGACAGGTGAAAATGCATTTGTGGCCAATGATTGCGATTTGTCACCGCCGCAAAGCAAAACCAATGGCGCGCTGTGGTTGATCACCGGTCCAAATATGGGCGGTAAATCGACATTCTTGCGGCAAAATGCGCTGATCGCCATTATGGCGCAGATGGGTTCTTATGTCCCGGCAAGTTCTGCTCATATTGGGGTGATTGACCGTGTGTTCTCCCGTGTTGGTGCAGCAGACGATATCGCTCATGGCCGCTCAACCTTCATGGTAGAAATGGTCGAAACAGCGGCCATTCTCAATCGGGCGACGTCTTCCTCTCTTGTGGTTCTTGATGAGATTGGTCGCGGCACGGCAACATTTGACGGTCTTTCGATTGCATGGGCTGCCGTTGAGGCATTGCATGAAAACACAGGCTGCCGCGCCCTATTTGCGACCCACTATCACGAGCTAACCGCCCTTTCTGAACGGCTTAATCGCGTGTCAAACCACACGATGAAAGTGCGCGAGTGGGAAGGTGATGTGGTGTTTTTGCACGAAGTGGCCAATGGCACAGCGGATCGATCATACGGTATTCAGGTCGCAAAACTCGCAGGACTGCCAGCGCATGTTGTGGAACGCGCGCAAGAAGTGCTCGATATTTTGGAAAAACGTGAGGCCAACGATGTGGCGGCTGGCGTTGCACAATTGCCTTTGTTTGCCGAGCGCAAACCGACACCAAAACCTCAAAGCAATGACGAATTGCAAAAACGTGTATCAGAAATCAACCCAGATGAATTGACGCCGCGCATGGCGATTGATCTACTGTACGAATTAAAAAAGCTTAGCCAAAAACATGCCAAACGCTAGCCGTCCAAAACTGCATTTCACGCTTCGAAAAGCCGACGATCTCATCAAGGAGATTTTGGTCGAGATAGGCGATGAAAACCCCGCAGGTCCAAAGGCGCGAAGCGTTGTTTTGCAAAAAGCCAAGCAAACCCTGGCCAATGCGCACAAGCAAACTGAAATTGACTTGATTGAAAATGGCCGCGGTCGCGACTGCGCCAAAAACCTCAATAAAGCGCAAGACGAACTGATCAGAATGGCGTTCCGCTTTGCGTCAGAATATGTCTATCCGGTGCAAAATCGATCTGAGGCAGAAACATTGTCGATTGCGGCAGTGGGCGGTTACGGACGTGGTACGCTAGCGCCCGGTTCCGACATCGATTTGCTGTTTATCTTGCCGTACAAGCAAACCCCTTGGGGCGAAAGCGTAACCGAATTTGTGCTCTATCTGCTTTGGGATTTGGGGCAAAAGGTCGGCCACGCGGTACGTTCTGTTGACGAATGTTTGCGCATGGCCAAAGCCGATATGACCGTGCGCACCGCCACGCTGGAATCCCGATTTATCACCGGCGACAAAAAGCTCTATCAAGAGCTTCAAACCCGGTTTGGCGAAGAGATTGTTGCGGATACCGGGCCAGAATTCATTGCTGCAAAAATGGCCGAACGCGACGAGCGGCACGAAAAAATCGGTAATACCCGATTTGTGGTGGAGCCCAATATCAAAGAGGGCAAAGGTGGTCTTAGGGACCTCAACACGCTTTTCTGGATCGCGAAATATTTCTTCCGCGTGGAAAAAGCCAAAGAACTGACCAAAAAGGGTGTTTTTTCATCAGCAGAATATCGTCGGTTCCGACGCTCTGAAGATTTTTTGTGGGCCATCAGATGCCATTTGCATTTCCTCACCGGACGGGCCGAAGAGAAGCTCTCTTTTGATTTGCAGCAAGAATTGGCGGAACGGCTAAATGTATCTGGACGGGCAGGTTTGCAGCCGGTAGAGCGCTTAATGAAGCGCTATTTCGCAGTGGCAAAAGACGTTGGCGATCTGACGCGGATTTTCTGTACCTCGCTCGAGTTTAATCACGCCAAAGATGTCGATGTTTTTGGCCGGATGCGTAAAAGTTTGTTGCGCCGCCGCAAAGTGAAGGGCGAAACAGATTTTGTGATCGATCGGGGGCGTCTTAACATCGCCAGCGACGATGTTTTTGAAAAAGACCCCGTTAATCTGATCAAAATCTTTTACCTCGCCGGGCGTGAAGGGATCCTCTTCCATCCCGACAGCTTGAAGCAAATTAATCGCTCGAGAAAACTCATCGATAAGCATTTGCGTGCCAATAAAGACGCCAACCGCTATTTCCTTGAAATCCTCACCCATGCACCTTCTGTTGAACGCATTTTGCGCCGCATGAATGAAGCGGAAGTTTTGGGGCGGTTTGTCCCCGAATTTGGCCGCATCGTCGCGCTGATGCAGTTCAACATGTATCACCATTACACCGTTGATGAGCACTTGATCCGCTCGGTGGGCGTCATGGCGGAAATTGTGGAAGGTGGCTTGAAAGATGAGCTGCCGCTCACCCATGAATTGCTGCCGCACTTAGCTGACGTGAAGCTGTTGTTTGTGGCGTTGTTTTTGCATGATATCGCAAAGGGTCGACCGGAAGATCATTCGATTGCCGGCGCAAAAGTTGCTCGCAAGCTTTGTCCACGTTTTGGGCTCAATGCAGCGGAAACTGACACCGTAGCGTGGTTGATCGAATATCACCTCTTGATGAGCGAAATCTCTCAAGCGCGTGATGTGCAAGACCCAGAAACAGCCGCAAATTTTGCGCAGATTGTGCAAAGCCCTGCACGCTTGAGCCTTCTGCTGGTGCTCACTGCCTGTGACATTCGCGCCGTAGGCCCGGGCGTTTGGACGGGGTGGAAAGGCTCGCTTCTGCGCGCGCTTTATTACGCCACAGAGCCGCTTCTATCTGGCGGCCATTCGCAGATCAGTCAGGATGATCGTATCCGGACAGCGAAGGAGCGATTGGCGCAAGCTTTGCGTGATTGGCCGAAGGCACAAGCGGACGAGTATTTGGAGCGCCATTACCCCGCTTATTGGATTCGCTCAGAATTCCAGTTGCAAATCGATCATGCGCAAATGATCAGGAAGGCCAATCAGTTGGGGCAGCCTTTTGCGGGTTGTGTTGGGGTGAAGAGCTTTGAAGCAATCACCGAGATTTCGATCTATACCCCTGACCACCCACGGCTTTTGTCACTAATCGCCGGCGCATGTACCTTGTCGAGTGCCGACATTGTTGGTGCTCAGATCACGCTTATGCGGGATGGTAAGGCGCTTGATACATTGCGCCTCAAACGCAGTTTCGCGTCAGATGAAGATGAGCGAATTCGCGCACTCAAAGTCATCGAACTTGTGCAAAAGCTCTTGAGCGGTGAGAAAAAACTCCCTGAGCGATTGGGCGTTGATTCAAAGCTCAACAAGCGCGTAAAGCCGTTTAGCGTGCCGACCGACGTGATCATCTCAAATTCGCTTTCAAAGAAGTTCACAGTGATCGAAGTGTCCGGACTTGATCGTTCTGGACTGCTGCATGATCTGACCAAAACCATTGCCGACCTTAATTTGACCATCGGCTCGGCGCATATTGGTACCTTTGGCGCAAGGGCGATCGACGTGTTTTATGTGACAGATCTGACTGGCATGAAGGTCAAAGACAAATCGCGGCAAGAAAAAATACGTGAGGCGTTGATCACGACTTTTGAAAATATCCCAAGCGGCAAAAAGCCAGGCGGCGTTCAAGTGCACGAGATTGGCGCGTGAAACTGATCCGAAACTTCGCCAGTGTCGGCAGCGCGACACTTTTGTCGCGCATCTTGGGTTTTGCGCGCGACATTATGATGGCGGGCATTCTCGGCGCAGGACCCGTGGCCGATGCGTTCGTCGCCGCATTTCGCTTACCCAACATGTTTCGCCGTATCCTGGCTGAGGGTGTGTTTAACACCGCCTTTATCCCCTTGTTTGCCAAAGCGCTGGAACAAGAAGGCGAAAGCGCGGCAAAACGCTTTTCCGCCAACATTGTTTCTTCGTTGATATTGGTCCTCTTGGCGCTGACTGTTTTGGCTGAAATTTTCATGCCACAACTCATTTTGGTGCTCACCACCGGGTTTGCGGACGATCCTGAAAAGTTTGAACTGACGGTTCTGCTGTCGCGGATCTGTTTCCCATATCTTGCCTGCATGTCGCTAATGGCTGCCTATGGTGGTATTCTGAACGGCTTGCGCAAATTCTTCATCGCAGCCCTTGCACCAGTTTTGTTGAACGTCGTGTTAGTGGTGGTTCTTGCCGGATTGGTTCTGGTATCTGTGGAAACCAAGTTTGCCGGCATGATCATCGCCGTTGGCGTTTTAGTCGGCGGTGTCGCACAAATTGCACTTGTGGCATGGGCCCTGAAGCAAACGGGCTATTTTCCAAAACTTCAAATGCCAAAACTCGACAAGGGGTTGAAGAAATTCTGGGCTTTGGCGATCCCCGCCATCCTGACGGGCGGCGTCACTCAGATCAATATTTTGGTGGGCACCAATATCGCGTCGGCGCAAGATAGCGCGATTGCCTATCTCTATTACGCTGACCGACTATATCAGCTACCGCTTGGCATGATCGGCATTGCTATTGGCGTGGTTTTGCTGCCCGAATTGTCTCGGTTGCTGAAATCTGGTCAGGCTGAGGCCGCCGCCAATGTGCAAGAAAAAAGCCTGTTCTTTGGCATGTTGCTGACGCTACCCGCAGCGACTGCGCTGTTTGTGATTGCAGAACCGATCATCTCAACCCTATTCCAGCGCGGCGCATTTGATGGTGTCGCGGCAAATCAAAGCGCAAAAGCTTTGCAGATTTTCGCGCTTGGTTTGCCGTCCTTTGTTTTGGTGAAGGTGTTCCAACCCAGCTATTTCGCGCGGGAAGATACACGTACACCCGCCATTTTCGCAGCGGTCTCTGTTGTTCTCAATATCGCATTTTCGCTTTTGTTGTTCCCAACTCTTGGTCATGTCGGCATTGCATGGGCAACCAGCATTTCTGGCTGGGCCAACGTCTTCATGTTGGTGACAACGCTTTGGTTTTGGCGCCAACTTAACTTGCCACTTCGTGCCCTTGGGCAGATTGCGGTGTTGATTGTGGTCAGCGCGATCATGGGGTTTGGACTTTACTACCTCGCACAATATCTCGCGCCGCAATTTGTCGTGGAGGCGTTTGCGCTTTGGTGGCGGATCGGCGCTTTGGGTCTTCTGATTATCGCCGGTGCGCTGATCTATTTTGTGGGGCTACATCTTATTGGTGTCGCAAAACTCAATGAATGGCGGCAACTGCTAAGGGCGTAATTCATGCGCTGCTGATTGATTGGCGGTTTACATTTGCGCAATCAATCGTTTAGGTACATTTCTTCTCAAAACTTAAAGCTTGGGTCCAAACCATGACGAAAATCGAAAACCGCCTATTTTCAGGCGTGCAGCCAACCGGCGATCTCCACTTGGGCAACTATCTCGGCGCGATCCGCCGCTTTGCCCCTATGCAAGACAAGTTTGAGTGCATCTTCTGCGTCGTTGACATGCACGCCATTACGGTTTGGCAAGAGCCCGAAGCTTTAAGACAAAAAACCCGTGAAGTCGCAGCGGCCTACATTGCCACTGGCGTTGATCCAGAACGTTCAATCATCTTCAACCAAAGCCAAGTCATGCAGCATGCTGAACTTGCGTGGGTGTTTAACTGTGTGGCGCGCATCGGTTGGATGAACCGCATGACGCAGTTCAAAGACAAAGCGGGCAAAAACCGCGAAAATGCGTCGCTGGGTCTTTACGCTTATCCAAGCCTCATGGCGGCGGATATTTTGGTGTACCGCGCAACCCACGTCCCAGTGGGCGACGATCAAAAGCAGCATCTTGAATTGACGCGCGACATTGCGCAGAAATTCAACAACGATTTTAACAGTCAAATTGTTGCTGAGGGCTTTGAAGACGGTCAGTTTTTCCCGCAAACAGAGCCTTTGATCTCAGGACCAGCCATGCGCATCATGTCGCTGCGCGATGGGTCGAAAAAGATGTCAAAATCTGATCCGTCTGAAATGTCATGCATTGCACTGATGGATGATGCCGACAAAATTGCGCAAAAGTTTAAAAAGGCCAAAACGGACCCAGAACCGCTTCCATCTGAAGCGGATGGTTTAGATGGCCGACCAGAGGCCCGCAATTTGGTGGAAATCTATGCAGCCTTGAGCGGTATGACGCCGCAGGATGTGCTGCAAGAGTTTGGCGGCCAAGGCTTTGGTGCGTTCAAACCTGCTTTGGCGGAACTCGCTGTTTCAAAGCTTAGCCCAATTTCCAGCGAAATCTCTCGCATGTTGGCAGATCCTGCTGAACTTGATGGCATTTTACGAAAAGGCGGCGAACGCGCCGCTGCACATGCAGAAGAAACCATGAAGCATGTGCGCGAAATTGTTGGCTTTGTAAGCTAGAATCGCAAAATCAAATCAGCCCCTTTTCCATCTTGGCAAAAGGGGCTGCAAATGGCAGCATGCGCCCCATGGAAAATGCGGCCCGTACTGAACGTTCAAAATACAACCGGAAATTTCTCGCGGTACTCGATGGCACCGACGAGTGCGCGGTGGCGGTTACTTTTGCTGCTTGCCGGATGCGGCGAACCGGCGGCATTGTGAAGCTTTTGGTGGTGATTGAGCCAGACGATTTTCAGCATTGGATTGGCGTTGAAAATGTCATGCGCGCCGAAGCGCATGCAGAAGCAACGCGTTGGCTCGATGAGGCGGAAGCGCGAATCAAAACATTTGGCGACATTCCGGTTGAGCGTGAAATACGTGAGGGCAATAAGGCCGATGAACTTGAAGCGGCCATTGCCGAAGATAAGGACATTTCCATTCTGGTCTTGGCCTCATCCAAGTCCACAGACGGTCCTGGCCCACTGGTGAGCTCAATCGCATCCAGAAGCGCTGATGCTTTGCCCATCCCGGTGGCGATTGTGCCGGGCTTTCTTTCTGACGACCAGATTGAGTTTTTGGCGTAGAAAATTCTTTGTTCTTTGCGTTTAGGCAAGCCAATCTGAGACAATCTACTTGTCTTTTCGACCAAAAATACTATTTTGGAATAGTTCTAAACAAGATTTAGCGCGGCAAAACGCCTGCGCAGATAATTCGGAGATCTAAAAGATCATGTTCATTCAAACTGAAGCGACGCCAAATCCGCAAACGCTCAAGTTTTTGCCTGGCCGCGAAGTGCTCACAGGCGAACCATTGGATTTCCGGTCAGAAGAAAGCGCAAAAGCGTCGCCCTTGGCCTCGGCTTTGTTCACCATTCAAGGTGTCACAGGCGTCTTTTTCGGTTCAGATTTTGTCACAGTGACAAAAGACGACACCGACTGGGCACACATTAAACCGGCTGTATTGGGTTCGATCATGGAGCACTTTATGTCGGGTCAGCCGATTTTGGCGGACGATGCTGACGGCAGTGCCGGTGAAAAAGTTGAAGAGTTCTTCGACGAAGGCGACAGCGAAATGGTGGAAGTCATCAAAGAACTTCTCGATACACGCGTGCGCCCAGCTGTGGCCATGGATGGTGGCGACATCATCTTTAAAGGCTTTAAAGAAGGCACTGTCTATTTGCACATGCAAGGCGCATGCGCAGGTTGCCCATCTTCCACAGCGACTTTGAAAAACGGTATTGAAAACTTGCTACGCCACTTTGTACCGGGCGTAGAAGAAGTTCAACAAATGTAGGCAAAAGGCTCTATTGTGGCGAGCTACCCGATCACTTTGGCGCTCGACACAGCGCAAGCCTGTTGCCAATGCGCGCTCATTGATGCTGATGGCACCAGCTATTCCATGTCCGAAGCATTATCGCGCGGACATGCAGAACACCTTTTCGATCAAATTGACGCGCTTTTGGATAATGCCCAGCGCGAATATGACGATGTCGAGCGGATAGTTGTCACCGCAGGGCCGGGTTCATTTACCGGATTGCGGGTTGGCTTGGCTGCCGCACGCGGGTTGGCTGTCGCGTTAGACGTTCCCTGCCTTGGTGTTTCAACATTGATGGCCTTGTCGCTGAGCGGCAAACACAAGTCGCCCTTTACCGTGCTTATTGATGCGCGGCGCAACCAGCATTATCGGCAAGATTTCTCAGCCATCGCAACGCCCGTTTCTAAGCCAAAAGCGATTGATAACGAACGTGCCTTAGATGGCTTGTCCAACTCAAGCGAGATTTTGGGCAGTGGCGCGGCATGGGCGGCTGAAACAATTGGCGCGCAAAATCTTGAGCTCGCGCGCGATGCGGACCAACGCACTTTTGTGAACATTGTCAAACTGGCTGAATTTGGCCAGACAGCTGACCCAAAAGCATATCCGCCAGAACCATGCTATATTCGCGACGCTGACGCGAAACCACAAACAAAAAAACTGATTGAACGCATATGAAAATCTGGATGGCCCCAGCTGGATTGCACATCGAACCGGCCCAAGCCGGTGACGAAAAAGCGCTTGCGCAATTGCACGCAGAAGGCTTTTTCCGCGGTTGGAATGCGGGGGATTTTCAATCTTATCTGCGTGGTGCTGACACGCCAATTTATGTGGCGTGCGACGCCAAGCACCAAATCGCGGGCTTTTCGATGCTGCGCATCAGCGGCGATGAAAGCGAGTTGATGACCATTGTGGTGGGCAAGAAACATCAGAAAAAAGGTCTGTCGAAAGCGCTGATGCAAGCCATGTTTGATGATTTGTTGATGAGCCCTGTGACCAAGATGTTTTTGGAAGTTGATGAGGACAATCAACCCGCCAGAAAACTCTATGAGCGATACGGTTTTTCAAAGATCAGTGAGCGTCGTGGATACTATCCGCGTCCCGATGGCAAAACCGCTACGGCACTTGTCATGCGCGCTGATCTCGGCTAATCCAAAGCCAAATATTGCCGCTCGGCAAAGGGGCCAAATTGATGTCTGATCAGAACACTTTAGAACAACAATGTGAAATATCAGGCATGCGCATGACCGAACAACGCCGCATTATCGCGCGTGTTCTTGAAGGTGCCTCTGACCATCCAGACGTTGAAGAGCTTTACCGCCGCGCGTCTAAAATC
>ENA-ORCV01000961-ORCV01000961.1-marine-metagenome-genome-assembly--contig:-NODE-961-length-11921-cov-2.810453_pt1 | contig 11921 bp, 9 predicted proteins | sample MGYA00237779_ERZ508509 | MGnify/ENA primary metagenome ERZ508509 (study PRJEB26180, sample SAMN06268772) | marine metagenome | isolation source: Bioluminescent Bay, La Paraguera, Puerto Rico | place... | reverse complement strand
CGGCAATGTGGTGAAGTGCGCATCAGCGCCGCCGACTTCGATCGGTTCGCCAATGGGTTGATTGCCTGCATTGTCTGGAATGCGGAAGTCATCGAAATTGATCGCGACTTTCTCGATTGAGATTGCTGTGCGGCCCACGGCAACGCCCAGCGAAACAACGGTTTCTGGCGCATGCGTTTCGATTGCCTCACGTAACGCCGCAATCGCAGCGAACCTTTCAACCGGCAATATGCGCGTTACAACTTTGCACCCTTCAATCTCCGAACCGTCCAGTGCTTCTACGATTTCCATGGCAGGATTTGTGGTCGCACCGCCAAACGGTCCAAAGCCAGTGAGCAAAATGGTTCTGGTCATTTAGCCGTTCCATTTGGCGCATCTGGATGCAGCACGCCCGCTGCGCTTTTATCAAGTAGCAGATGTCTGTGCGGATAAGGAATTTCGATGTCGTGTTCTTTAAACGTATCCCAAAGTGCCAAGAAAACATCCCCGCGAATATTGGTGATGCCGTTGGTTGGATCTGAAATCCAGAACCGCAGTGTAAAGTCGATGGAACTTTCGCCAAATGCGACCACGTGGCAAACCGTTTGGTACTCGCCAGTGGTCCGAATGGTTCGCGGCTGCGCGAGCGCTGCTTTCACCGCCAATTCTTTGACCTTGTGCGGGTCAGCATTGTAGCTGACGCCGAAGAGAATTTCGATCCGAATATAGGGGTCGTTGAATGACCAGTTTTCAACACGCTGGGTGATCAAATCCTCGTTTGGAATGAGATATTCTCGACCATCACGGGCGGTCACCGATGCATAGCGCGCACTCAAGGATGTGATCCAACCAAAGGTGTTCCCGACCGAAATCACGTCACCTGGTTTGATCGAACGGTCGAGCAGCAAAATGACCCCAGAGATGAGGTTCGAGACCACTTTTTGCAAACCAAAGCCAATGCCCAAACCGATGGCACCTGACACCAAGGTTAACGCCGTGAAGTCGATCCCCAACATGGACAGGCCAATGATCGAAGCCAATGTGAGCAGCAAGAAGCGTGAAAGTTTGCCCACCAAAACCCGCATGGTTGGTGACACATCTTCGAGCGATTGGAATTGCTTTTCCACCAATCGGGAAAGAAAAAACGCAGCCCAAAACAAGAAGGACAGCAGCAATATGCCTTGGAACACCAGAAGCGCGGATAGCCTAAATTCGCCCAACTGGATGGCCAACTGGTCAGCCAGCTCAACCGATGCGGATAGAACGCCCAAAATCTGCAAAGACGCGATAAACCAACCCAAAATGGCCACTGCGCGAGCAAGTGTGCGGTTCTTGATGATCCGCGAAACAATAGAAATGATCAGCCACGCGCTGGCGAGGTTGGCGATGGAAAACAGAAAAAAAGACCGACTATCCCAGGTCAATGCACGCAGCGCGGACACTGCAAACCAAAGTGCAAAAACGAAAAAGAACAAATGCGTGCGGCGCAGCAAGACGGCAACGAGGCGCAATCTGTTCGGCGCGAACTGCATGTCGCGCACTTTGGCTTCGAGTTTCGGTTCAACCCGCTTAGCAGCTATGCGCGCGCCGACAAAACAAAGAATTGCGATGCCAAGTTGAATTACGCCCCAGGTTAGATGCCCCCAATTGAGTGACAATCCAAATATCTGCAACAGACTATTCGCAGACTCTAACGTCTGCGTGAGAATGGGGCCAAAATCAAACATACCGAAACTATAACTCACTGAGTTGTGCCATGAAACACTTCCCTTTCAGCATATCCCCTTTTCTTGTCAGCAATTTGAGATGACGACGTTAGAAATGCCGTATAAATTTGCCTTATGAGCCAAACGGACATCGACAACCAAACCGCCAAATATGTCGCAGAGGCATTCGCCTATGCATTGGATGGTGCAGGCCACGCTTCAGTGGTGGCTGACCAATCGGCGGCACCATCCGCTGGTAAATCTGGCTTTGTTTGGCGACATTTTTTGCGCAACGATCCAAATACACGCGCCCAAATTGGCAAGTTCGCCGCGGACAGTTTTGTGGTGGATGCTTTAACAGCACCGGAAACTCGACCACGCTGCACGGTACATGGCAATGGTGCTCTTTTGATCTTGCGTGGCGTCAACATCGAACATGGCGCACAGCCCGAAGATATGGTGTCAATTCGCCTATGGGTGACCCAAAATCAAATCATCAGCGTCGGACAACGGCCGCTCAAAGCACTGCATGATCTCGTGACCTCGATCACCCGGGACCAAGCGCCCAAGTCTCCAGGAGACTTGATCGCGAAGCTTGCATTGCGTTTGGTGGATGAGGTGGAACCTTTGGTGGCCGACATCAACGGTCAGATCGACGATTTAGAAGAAAAAGTTCTTGATGAGATTGCCGAAACATCTCGCGGCAAGCTGTCTGACATCCGCCGCACTTCAATAGTGCTGCGTCGGTACATGCTGCCGCAACGCGACGCCCTTACAACGTTGCTGATTGAGGATTTGGCTTGGCTGAAAGAGCGTGATCGCTCGCGCCTTCGCGAAGCCAGTGAACGCGTAACACGGCTTGGCGAAGATTTGGATGCCATCCGCGATAGATCGCAAGTGGTGCATGATCAGCTGATGGATAAGCGCGCAGAGACGATGAACAAACAAATGTTGGTCCTTTCCATCGTCGCTGCACTGTTTTTACCGTTGGGCCTTCTGACCGGCCTTTTGGGCATCAATGTTGGTGGCATGCCAGGGGTCGATAACCCTTACGCATTTTCCATTGTCTGCGGGCTTCTTGTCGCGGTCGCCGCAATCCAGTTTTGGCTGTTCAAAAAAATCGGGTTGATGTAGCGGCTATTTCTTCAAGCCACCCATCAGCACATATTTGATCTCGACATAATCATCGAGACCATATTTCGATCCCTCGCGACCAATCCCAGATTGCTTGACGCCACCAAACGGCGCCTCCACCGCAGACGTGATGCCTTCGTTGACCCCAACAATTCCGGTTTCCAGCGCTTCGGCGACACGCCAAACGCGGCCAATATCACGGGCAAAGAAATATGACGCTAGGCCATATTCGCTGGCGTTTGCCTTGGCGATGACCTCGTCTTCGTCTTCAAATTTAATGACCGGCGCTACCGGGCCAAAAATTTCTTCCACCAGCAAATCTGCGTCCTCGGTAATGTCGCGCAAAATCGTTGGTGTGTAGAACAACTCGCCACGATCATGATGTTCGCCACCGGTAACAATCGACGCACCTTTTGTCGTCGCGTCTTCCACTAACCGATCCACTTTTTCAATTGCGGCTTGGTTGATCAATGGTCCTTGCGCCACACCATCTTCAAATGCATCGCCGACTTTCAGCTCAGCGACTTTCGCTGCCAGTTTCTCAACGAATTCATCATAGATCGCCGCTTGCGCGTAGATGCGGTTTGCGCAAACGCATGTTTGTCCTGAGTTTCTGAACTTTGATGCCAAAGCGCCTTCTACAGAAGCGTCGATATCGGCGTCATCAAATACGATGAAGGATGCATTTCCACCCAGCTCTAGGGAGAGCTTTTTCACGGTGTCCGCACCGTTACGCATAATCAAGCGACCAACATTTGTCGACCCGGTGAAGGACACTTTCGCCACATCAGGGTGTGTGGTCAGCAGCGTGCCGACAGCTTCAGTTTGCGTGGTCGGAATAATGTTCACAACGCCTTTTGGAATGCCCGCTTCTTCCGCCAATTGGGCTAGCGCCAACGCAGACAAAGGTGTGTCCGGCGCAGGTTTGATCACAATCGTACATCCAGCAGCCAAGGCAGGCGCCACTTTGCGCGCGATCATGGCGTTTGGAAAGTTCCATGGTGTGATCGCCGCCACCACGCCAATCGCTTGCTTGAGCACCAGGATTTGCGTGTCTGGTTTTGCAGCGGGAACCACATCGCCATAGTTGCGCCGTGCTTCTTCAGCAAACCAATCGATATAGCTTGCGCCATAGGCGATTTCGCCCTTCGCTTCTGCAAAAGGTTTGCCTTGCTCTTGTGATAGCAGGCGCGCGAGTTGGTCTTGATTTTGCATGATCAGGCGGAACCATGCCTTCATGATATCGCAGCGCTGCTTCGCGGTGCGCTTTGACCAATCTACAAACGCGTTCTTAGCAGCAGCGATTGCTTTTTCGGTTTCAACCGTTCCAAAATCCGCGACTTCCGCAATGATATCGCCGTTTGCCGGGTTGCTCACCGCGAAAGTTTTATTGTCACCTGCGGACAACCAATCGCCGTCAACATAGCCATTTGACAGATTTAGTTTAGCTGCAATGTCTAGCATTGTGGTTCCTTTCAACTCATCCCCTTGACGAAAGGCGCGGTGTTTTAATTGTTCATTTGTTATCGCTTACGCGGGCACCGCTTGGTAGGATCTCAATTATGATAGAATTCTCATAATTTAGAAATCATCATTTTGAATGACGACCTCACATAAATTCATGATCCATTGCGCCAAGACCCGAAATTGATCCACAGAACTGTTTGATCCGTAGCCAAAATGGAACAAAGGAGTGCCTTATGGTCAAAAGAATTATCCAGAATGGCCCAAAAATACTGACATGGATTTTGTTTTATGCCGCGACCATTGTTGCTGCCAGCAGTGCAGGCCTTTGGGACATCAAGGGTTATTACGCAGAGCTTACCGCGCCGTCATTTGCGCCGCCAAACTGGTTGTTTGGACCGGTCTGGACGATCCTTTATCTGTTTGTCTCAATAATCGCCTATCGCCTAATCTACATGCCGCGTTGGGAGTGGAAGCCCGTTTTGATCGCGCTTTAGACGTTGCAATTTGGTCTCAACACCATTTGGACGCCTGTATTTTTCGGCGCATACAATCTCGGCGCGGCGTTGGTTTACATTCTCGCGCTTTGGATTGTCATTTTGGTTTTTACCATCGTGATTTGGAAAAAAGACCGCCTAAGCGCTTACCTTTCCCTGCCCTATTTGGCGTGGGTTGGTTTCGCATCGCTGTTGAATGCAAGCTACTGGATGCTAAATGGCTAATTGGGTTTTAGGAGCGCTGATATCAATTGGCGCTAGGGACGAAGCGAGATAGGTCGCCTCGGCATCCCTTGGTTTGGCGAGCAAAAACCCTTGTACAAATTGGCACCTTAAGCCCAAAACGCGCTTGAGCTGTTCTTCGGTTTCAACGCCCTCAACCACGATTTCCGCGTCCAACTCGCGGGCCATTGAAATCATACCGGAAACGACTTTGGTTGTGCGCGCATCCGACAACATGCGTTTGGTGAATGCGCGGTCGATCTTGACCTTGTCGATTTCCACATAGGCCAAACGTAAAAATGTTGAGTAGCCCGTTCCCATATCGTCCAAAGCAAATCGTACGCCCGCCGCGCGCAATCGCTTGATGTTTTTAATTGCGGTTTCGCAATCGTCCATCAACCGGCTTTCGGTAATTTCAAACTCCACGCGTCGAAAGTCCACTTTTGCGCGATGCATAATGGAAACCAAGCGATCAACCGCACAGTTATCTTCCAGCAACGTGGCGCAGATGTTGAATGCTAAGGACTGACTTTCCGGCCAACGATTTAGCTGCTCGAGCGCCTTTGCAAACAGGTCAAAAGTCATTGGTGCCATTAAGCCAATTTCTTCCGCCAAAGGCACGAACTCACTTGGCGGAACGACCTTTCCATCAGCAAGCGTCCATCGCGCCAAGGCTTCAAAACCTGCAATTTCGCCGGTGTTCATGTCGTAATAGGGTTGAAAATCAAGCGACAGCTCGCTCGCCTCAACAGCTTGCTTTAGCTCACGCTCAAGATTTGCACGCAACTGTGATTGCTCAGCAACCTTTAGGCAGAAGTGGCTGATTTTTTTATCGTTATTCTCATCGGCATAGGTCAACGCCAGCTCTGCATAGCTCGCGCAGGAACGAATATCAGCGCTATCATGTGGGTATTTCGCAACTCCCATAAGCCATTCCAGATGCACAACATCCGCATCAACAACAATCGGGTTGCGCAGCAATGTTTGCACTTTGTCGATCAAGGCGTCGCTGTCTGACGATGATTTTGGCTCGCCGGCGATCAAAAAACGGTTTTCAGCCAATGTGGACACAAACCTCACACCGGTGACGTTTTGCAATCGCGTTGAGAAAATACGGAGTACTGCATCGGTAAATTTGGAACCGCGCGCTTGTTTCAACCCAGCGAAATGGTTCAATTCAATCGCAAGAAAGTCACACCGAGATGGTACTGACGTCGCCGAGCCTTCTGCAATTTGTTGCAAATTTTGGTCAACAAAACGTCGATTGGGGAGGCCAGTGAGTTTGTCAAAGCAAAGCTCGTTGACCAGCGCATCTTCTTGCGTTTGTGCCGAGGCCAACGCTGATTCCAATTGACGATTTTTTTGCCAGAATCGCACCAGCAAAATAATTCCCATCAATATGGCGGCTGGCAAAATGTGTGCCAATTGTGGTATGGCAAATGTCACACCGAACGCGGACATTATTTGACAGACCTTCAGGGCTGCGCACATTTGCCAAATCAGCAAAAAGCACGCTGCGAAAATGGCTATCTCGTAGCCGATCTCTCCCCTTTTTCGGTCGGAATTTGTTGTCACGAACTCTTCCCAGATGGTCCAACCATATATTGGATACCATCCAATCGACCAAATATGAACAAATACTTACGCAAAAACTCACCAAAACGTTTTAGATTGCAATTATCGAAATTATTTTGATGCGAGATTGCATTTGCCACTTTCAGGACGCGAGTTTCTCGTCAATTTCGGCTTGCCATTGGGACGCACTGCCGTTCAACTGCGTTCACCTTTTTAGAATCAAAGCCAGATGATCATGACCAAAGACTTTGCCGAGACCGGCCAATTTGCGAATTACATGAGTCAAATTGGCGAAAGCCTTGATGACTTTTTGAAGTTTGAGCACGATGACGCGCTGGCTGGCGATGCAAATTGGCGCGAACAACTTTCCGAACAGCTGCCGCAAAAAGGGGTTGGCATTGACGCCGTTGCGCAGACCTTGCGGAACACCGTCATTGCAAATGGATCCGCTATTGTTCGACCTGGTTTCACGGCCTTTATCACAACTGGCGGCACTACCGCCTCGTCCATTGCATCAGCGGCCGCCTCCATCGGTTCGCCTCAGCGCTACACTTTGAATGCGTTCAACCATTTGGAAGAGCTTTCATTAAACTGGCTTGCCGAAATGCTCGAGTTGGGCGACATGAAAGGGCTTTATTCAACGGGTGGATCGGTTGCAAATCTTGTAGCGCTCGGCGGGGCTCGCCAATCGGCTTTTGAAAAGATCGGCATTGATGTCGCGTCCACCGGCGTTGATCGCAAATGTTGTATTTATGCGAGCGCCGAATGCCACCACACGATCCAGCGCTCCGCAGCCGTGCTAGGCTTGGGCCGACAGTCGGTCAGACTGATTGAATGCGACGACCAAATGCGGATGCGGCCGGACGCGCTTCGTCGCGCCATAGAAGAAGATCGCAAAAGTGGTGTTTTTCCCATCGCGGTGGTTGCCAATACTGGCAGCACAAATACGGGCGCGATTGACCCAATTAAAGAAATCGGTGAAATCGCGAATGCAAACGACATCTGGTTCCACATCGATGGCGCATATGGCCTGCCGGGCATATTGGACGAACGACTACGCGACAGATTTGTCGGGATTGAACTCACAGACAGCGTCATTATTGATCCGCATAAATGGCTGGGTGCTTGCGTCGGTATTGCCGCGACGTTTGTTCGCGATCGCGACATCCTACATCGCGCCTTTACCCAAGAGCCCGCTGATTATTTGGAAGGTTCTGTGGATCATCAAGATGGCGCAAATGCACCTTCGCATTCCATGGATGATTTCGGCATCCCTTACTTTGATTTTGGCGTTGAACTCAGCGCGCCACCGCGAGGCGTTGCTGTTTGGGCAATGCTGAAAGAAATCGGTGTCGAAGGCATGCGCGACCGGATCAAGCGCCACAATGACATGGCGACCGAATTAGGCGATTTTGTTCGAAAGCACCCTAAACTCGAACTTTTGCTTGAACCATCTCTGTCGATTTGCTGCTTTAGGTTTGTCGACGACGCCATACCTGACGTGAATGATTTCAATCAGCGTATTCACCGTCGACTGGTGCGACTCAACCAGTTTATTCCAAGCACAACAAAAGTTGGCGACGCGCTCGCGATCCGTCCGTGCTTTGTTGGCGCGCGCAGCGAAAAGGGGCAAGAAATCGCGCTTGCCGAGGAAGTTGTTCGGCTAGGCGAAGCGTTGTTGGCCGAAATGCTCAGCGAAATAGACTAAAAAAATCCACCAAATCACAACTATGTGCATTTGGTCGCATTTCCTTTCTAATTTAGAATGCTTATAAACAATCAAGGTCGCAGCCTTCGTCATCTCATTTTTTGAATTTGTCTGGCGGCAATTGACCTACGTCATGTCGATCTGCGTTTTACAGATTAGACTCGATAGAGTTCAGATTGTTCTGTGGCCAAGATTGGCCACGTGTTGATAGGGGAAATGTCGATGGATTATCGCGGACTTTTTGAGGACGCCATCGATACACTGCGCAAAGAAAAGCGCTATCGAGTTTTTGCAGATCTAGAGCGGGTGGCCGGCCACTTCCCGCGTGCTATTTTCCGTGACAGCGCAGACAATGCGCGAGAGATCACGATTTGGTGCTCCAATGATTATTTGGGCATGGGTCAACATCCAGACGTCATTAGAGCGATGCAGGAAACGGCGGCTAAGCTTGGCACCGGCGCTGGCGGCACGCGAAATATTGCAGGCACCAACCGACCGCTTGTGGAACTTGAACGTTCGTTGGCAGATTTGCACCGCAAAGAGGCAGCGCTTGTTTTCACATCTGGCTTTGTTTCAAACGAAGCGGCGATCTCAACAATCGCGCGTCTAATCCCAAATTGTTTGGTGATCTCTGACCAATTGAACCACGCTTCAATGATCGCGGGCGTTCGCCAATCTGGCATGGAAAAGAAGATTTTCCGCCACAATGATATGGCGCACCTTCGCGAAATCCTGGAAGCGGCGGGCAAAGATCGTCCGAAGATGATCGTATTCGAATCAGTTTATTCGATGGATGGCGATGTGGCCCCTATCGAAGAGATTGCTGATCTTGCCGAAGAGTTTAATGCCCTGACCTATATCGACGAAGTACATGCGGTTGGCATGTATGGTGAACGCGGCGCCGGCATTTGTGAGCGCGAAGGCTTGATGCACCGCATCGATATCATTGAAGGCACAATGGCCAAAGCCTTTGGCGTTTTGGGCGGCTACATCACAGCAAGCCAGCCGATTGTTGACGCCGTTCGCTCTTATGCATCTGAATTCATTTTCACGACAGCGCTTCCGCCTGCTCTTTGCGCAGCGGCACGCGCCTCAATCGAACACCTGAAGTCATCAAGCGAAGAACGTGAAGGTCAACAACGCCAAGCACAGCGCCTGAAAGAAATTCTGACAGAAGCTGGCTTGCCGGTAATGCCAACCAACACGCACATTGTGCCAGTTATCGTGGGCGATGCACGTCGCTGCAAAGCGGCTAGCGATATGCTGATGGAAAAGCACAATATCTACATTCAGCCAATCAACTACCCGACAGTGCCGAAAGACACTGAACGGTTGCGGATTACGCCAACGCCACTTCACACAGACGAAATGCTGTTCGAATTGCGTGATGCATTGGTGAAGGTGTGGAACGTGCTTGATTTGCCAATGCACACCGACACGTCGCAACTTACAGCGCAGGCGTTGAACTCCGGTGATCTTGTGTTGCCAACAAATGGCGGCTAAGCGCTTAACTCTCTAAGCGCTGCCATTGCTGTTTTGACCTTATCAACAGGTATGAACAAGTGGTCGTGGTAATACCCCGCGACCACATTGCATGGCACACTGACATCTTTCAATTTGTTTGAAATTGCAGCCATAAACCCAACGGCTTCCAGCGCCGAATGGATGTGAAGCGTGATTTTTTGACATTCAAATTCACCTTCAATTGCTGCTGCATGTGCATCCGACTTCAAAAGAATAAGCGTCACACCCTCGTCTTCTTCAAATCGCATGATGGGCTGCATAGCCAATTGATCAGCAACGTCTTTTGCAACCGTTGCAAACAAATAGCGCTCATCCGAAAGGCGTGCATCCATGCCTTTTAGTAGCGCCTGAAGATTATGGACGGGTTTTGTATCGGACATGTTGGCTCCCGTTTAATTGTTGTAGCGGGTCGTCCCGAATAGCCCAAAAAAGTTCGTTAGGTCGTCCAAACGAAAGGCGAGCTTACTATGCACCGAATTTGGTTAGGTTCAAGAAAAATGGGCGACGAATGCGTCGCCCAAATGCGTTCCGGGCCAAGGGAGGACAAGCAGAACGCTAGCTTGTGAGGACGATCCGAACGAGGTCAGCCGTGTTGCGCGCGCCCAGCTTCTCCATAACGCGTGAACGATGCACTTCAACCGTGCGCGGGCTAATATCGAGTTCTCGGCCAGCTTCCTTGTTCGACAAGCCGTTGGTGATCAATTGCAACACCTCACGCTCACGTGTCGTGAGCTGGCTGAAGCCCCTCACCTCCACGGGTCGATGGTGGCCGCCTTGTACTGCGCCGATATAAACATCGCGCCTTAGCGCATCACGTACCGAACGCACCAGTTTTTCAGTGTCGATTGGTTTGATAATCACATCCGCTGCGCCGCTCTTCATCGCATCCACGGCCCCACCCACATTTTGATTGTCGGAAAGCATGAACACAGGCGCGCCCGTTTGCATGCTCTTTAATCTCTTCAATGTGGGTAGTGTGTCCTCACCATCGATATTCATGTTGAGTATGATGACATCCGGCAACCGTCTATCCAAACCAGCTAGAAAGTCTGTCAGTCGCGAGGAGTATTGAGTTTGAAAACCTTCCAATCGGAAGAGCACACTCAACGCTTCGCAAGTGGCCTGGTCGGCATCGATGATGTGCACCAGTCGATCGCGGTTAAATGCATTGTGGTAGTATATGTTGGCTGTCATTTACCGCGTCTCCAACAATCGTAAATGGTGACGCTGGCAGACTTTTTTTGGGAGACCATATAAACTCCTAATCGCTTTAAAAATATCGCGCGCTGATCGCAAAATACGACGCTTTCAGCTGCCTATTAGTATGTTCCCCATGCGCGATTCTGATAATTGCAGTAACACTTGGGGAAACTTCTTATTTTGTTCCGTAATACACCGTATATAAGACTTCATACCTATATTGGGTATTTTTTCCTATCTTTCGCAAATCAATCATAAGTTGATTTTTTATGCAATAGGCAACTTAAAGTTTATTTGTTTTGCATCATGATGGAGCAAATTCGCAAACAAAAGTTGCGCAGTTAAAGTGGCAATGTTAGCCAATATCTATCGTGGCAAAGCCTTAGGAATATTTCATTGTCCGAATTTGATGACGGCCCCGCATTTCGTAAGGTTGTGGACCATTTGGGCCAAGGCATTGCGATGTTTTCCAAAGACCGGGAACTGGTTCTTTCAAACGCTTTGTTTCAGTCGCTGCTTGGCCTTCCCGACCAATTGTCCAAAATTGGCACGCCGCTAGGCGATATCATCAATTTCTTGGCGGAGCGCGGTGATTTTGGCGCGGGCGAAACCGCCGAACTCGCTCAAGATCGGCTGGATGAGATCGAATCAGAAGGCTCAAGTCTGGTTGAACGCCCAACCCACGAAGGCACTTATTTGGAAGTGCGCACGGAGCACTTGCCCGACAAGAATTTAGTGATCAGCTACGCTGACATTACGGCGCGCGTTGAGGTTGAGCGCGAGCTTGCCAAAGTCAATCAATCGCTCGAAGCACGAGTACAAGACCGTACGCAGGCATTGACGCTTCTAAACACCGAGTTAGAGCGCGCTCGCACAAAAGCGGATGCCGCCAATATCGGTAAGACGCGTTTT
>ENA-ORCV01000960-ORCV01000960.1-marine-metagenome-genome-assembly--contig:-NODE-960-length-11923-cov-2.508442_pt1 | contig 11923 bp, 8 predicted proteins | sample MGYA00237779_ERZ508509 | MGnify/ENA primary metagenome ERZ508509 (study PRJEB26180, sample SAMN06268772) | marine metagenome | isolation source: Bioluminescent Bay, La Paraguera, Puerto Rico | place... | reverse complement strand
TGCTCGCTGACAAAGGTGTCCCTGACGCCATGGCCAGTGCTTTCCTGGAGTCTTCTGGACCGCTCGGAGATCGGCTGCTCATCGCCTTGAAGGCCGCGCTCAAGGCTGGTGGAGAAGAAGGCCCAGTTCATTCTGCCGGAATGATGCTTGTGCGGGAGGTTCCATGGCCTGTGGCTGACTTGCGTGTTGACTGGTCGGAAAACTGCCCAATATCCGAACTCGGCAAACTCTGGGAAATATACGCCCCGCAACTCGACGATTATGTGGTCCGGGCGCTCGAGCCGGGCGCGGCGCCGTCTTACGGCGTGCCTGGCGACAATTGAGCTGACCCGACAACTGATTGCGTATCGAAAGCGCGCGATGCGTGTCCTGAACTGACCATCCTGTGAAGCTGGCAGTGGTGCACGCCAAGCCGTGCAACACCCTCACTGGAACAGGGTAGCCAGTCACAAGTGATAACATTGTCTTACATATGGGACCTTTTGCTAAAAGTTGTTATCATGAGGTGAGAGATGGTTGGTCGATAAAGGTATTTTCGACATCTAGAGTTGATCATGTGACCATGCGTTTCACGTTCCGCCAGCTTGAGTATTTTGTTGCCACCGGTGAATGCGGCAGCATCCGGATGGCCTCGGAACGAATACACGTTTCACAACCTTCCATTTCGACAGCCATATCCCAGCTTGAGAAGGAATTTGGCGTCACTCTCTTCGTTCGACAGCACGCTCAAGGCCTCTCATTAACCTCGGCAGGCCACCGCTTCTTGCGTGAGGCAAAGGAAATTCTCAGTCAGGCAGATGCCCTATACGATTTGGCTGACGAGCTGTCGGACCATATACGCGGCCCCTTCCGCGTGGGGTGCATGCTCACTCTGGCGCCCAAGGTATTGCCGCAGCTTTGCTATGCGTTTTCCGGACAGCATGAGGACGTTCGCCTCAGCACAATCGTCGCGCACCACAAGGAACTCATGGAACACCTTATGGATGCGAACATCGATATGGCCGTTACCTATGACCTTGGCATACCGGAAGGCGTGACATTCGAACCCCTTGCTGAGTTGAAGCCAGTGGCTCTGGTTGGCAAAAACTCACCGCTGGCGAAACTGGAGCGAGTCAGCCTTGAGGAGCTTGCCAAGGAACAATTGATCTTGCTGGACCTCCCGCTCAGCCGGGAATATTTCATGTCGCTTTTCTTCTCGTACGGCATCAAACCCAAGGTCCATACCGCCTCTCCATATCCCGAGGTCATCCGAACGATGGTCGGCAATGGCTATGGCTATACGCTCGTGAACCTGGTCGCAGAGTCATCCTATTCTCTCGACGGTCAGGAGCTTGTTTGCCTGGAGCTGACTGGTAATCACCAGCCGATGATTATGGGCATGGCCATGACAACCAACGGCCACAAAACCCGTCTACAGGATGCATTCGAAAGCTTTTGCCGAGGGCAAGTTAATATAGAGAACCAAGCCATCTTTGCACTGCCTGACAATGTGGAGGTTCTTGAGCTCCGGCGCTGATACGCAGGCGTACGGCTGTGCGTGCAGACGGCACCTAGCGTTTTCTGGAGTCCCTGATCTCAGTCAAGGTTGCCCGAGGTGTGAGCGACTCCGGGTCGAGCGTAAGTTCAAGCAGAGCCGGGCCCCGGGCATCCCTCGCTCTTTCAAAGGCGGCCGCAAAATCCTCTGTTCGGTCAACCCTCTCTGCATGCACCCCGAAACTTTGGGCAAACGTGACGAAATCGGGGTTTGTCAGGCTCGTACCTTCGATCCTACCTGGAAACTGGCGTTCCTGATGCATGCGGATCGAGCCGTAGATCCCGTTGTTTACAACGATCACGATCAGTGGAAGACGGTGATGCATCGCAGTTGCCATCTCTTGACCGGTCATAAGAAAGCATCCGTCACCGGCTATCGCGATATTTAGGCGCCGGGAATCGATAAGGCTTGCTGCAATGGCGGCCGGCAGGCCGTATCCCATGACTCCGGCAACCGGCGCAAGTTGCGTCCTGTAATCTTTGAACTGGAAGTAGCGGTGGATCCAGAGCGTGTAATTACCGGCGCCGTTTGCGATGACGGCGTCGTCCGGCAACGTTTGCGAGAGATGCGAAACCACGTCCTCAAGCCGTACCGGTCCCGGTGTCGCGAGCGGAACCCGGTGTGAGTCGTAGTCAGCCTTTGCCTGCTCGAGCCATTTGGACCAGCCAAGAGAGGTTGGACGCTTCAGGTTTTCCAATGCGTTTGCGAATGCGCTGGCTGACGAATTGATAGCCAGGTCCGGTGTTGTCAGCTGTCCGATGGCATCAGCTCCAGGGTGGACATGAACGAAGTACTGCTTCGTGGTGGGAACCTGTACGAGTGAATATGACCGCGTACTGATCTCGTCCAGCCTGCTGCCGACGACTATCAGAAGGTCGGCTTCCTTGAGCTTTTTCTCCAGTTTCTCATCCATTCCGATGTGGCAGTCACCGACGTAACAGCGATGCCGGTTATCGAAATAGTCCTGATGGCGAAATGGTGTCGCTACTGGTAGATCGAAACGGTCGGCAAAGGACTCGAAGCGTTCCTTTATATCTTTGCTCCAACCGGGGCCGCCAAGAATGAGGATAGGCCTTTTCGCATCGTCGAATGCGCTTGCCAGACTCTCCATTGTCGCTGGCGTCGGCGCCGCCTCGGCAACCACAACCTTTTTTGCATCCTGCGCTATCGCCGTTTCGTTCAACACGTCCTCAGGCAACCCGAGCACGACCGGGCCCGGGCGGCCCGACAGAGCCTGCTGGTAAGCGCGCGAAACATACTCGGGGATGCGATTGGTCTCATGCACCACCGCTGACCATTTGGCGACACCGCCAAAGAACGATCCAACGTCTATTTCCTGCCAGGCTTCCCGGCCTTCATGTCCGCGGCGGATCAAGCCAACCAGGAGAAGCAGCGGTGTCTGGTCCTGTTTGGCTATGTGCATGCCGCTCATGGCATGCGCAGCGCCGGCGCCACGTCCAACAAAACAAACACCTGGTTTTCCGATCAGTTTCCCGTATGCGTCCGCCATCATGGACGCGCTTCCCTCGTGTCGGCATACAATCGTCTGGACTGCGTCTGTATCGTGAATGCTGTCCAGAGCCGATACAAAGCTTTCACCAGGGACTGTGAAAACCATGTCACAGCCCTGAATCATTAACTGGTCGACCAGTATCTTGCCCCCCGATCGATTCATCAGATCCGTATCCCTGCTTCTTCCAGCAGCACGCGCGCCTTTTCGCGATGCGTTTCAGAAATCGATAGGCGTTCGGCAAAGTCGCGTCCCTCGGGTTTGGTCGCGTCTATCCCGACCTTGGTGACTGAAAAGTTTTCAGGGTCTGCGGAAGGATCGAGTACCGCGCCCATGGCACCGGGAACGAGAACAACATCCTTTTCCGCGCGAACCCTGGTCGCGACGGCCCACATAACATCGGAGAGATCGTAAATATCGACATCCTCGTCGACGACGACCACGATCTTCGCGTAGTACTCCGTGCCCATCGCTGCCATGATTGCCTGGTGCGGCTGGCCGGATAGAGTCTTTTTCATTGAAATCACGGCCATCAGGCCGCCGCACGTTATCCGGGGCACGTGCACTGCAATGACATTGGGAAAGTTCCGCTTCAGGGTGTTCAGAATTTCGCCTTCACGCGTGATGCTGCCTATCAGGATGTGATCCGACGACATGCCGCCGACAATGCTGTGAAACATGGCATCGGAACGCATGCTGATCCTTTTGGCGACGAACACGTTCTGCGTGCTGCGGTACGAAGCGTAGCCGGTGAATTCGCTGAACGGGCCTTCGGGCTCGTGTTCAGCGGCAAGAATCTCTCCCTCGATAACTATTTCCGAGCTGGCAGGCACTTCAAGATCAGCTGTGCCGCAGCGGGCAACACGGTACGGAGTGCCGAGCAGCCCTCCGATGATCTCGTATTTCCGCACACCCGGGGGATAATGGTAGGCCATCGACCCCATATGATGCAGGGGGTGTATTCCCAGCGTCACGGCTGCGGGCAAAGCTTCGCCCCTTGCTTCGGCCCGGCGGTGGTATTCATACATGCGCCGTCTCGAATGCAATGAAACTCCGAGCCGGTTCCTGTCTTTGAGCATGAGACGATGGAAGCCGGTTGTGTCGACGCCGGACTCCGGGTCACGGGCAGTGATCTGTCCTGCAGTGATGTAGGGAGCCCCGTCAATCTCGAAGTGCCATGGTATCGGAAGTTTGTAGAGGTCGAGATCGTCGCCCTCGATCACCACCTCCTTCCAGGGGGGCGAGTCGACCGTCTCGACTGGCTTGTAGTCAAGGCAGCGTTCGCGGTAGGCCAACGGCAATTCTGCCGACGAAACACCAAGGCTGGCCGCGATCATCTTGCGGTTGGCAGAAATGTTGGTCACTACCGGCATGTCATGGCCGACGACGTTCTCGAAGATGACCACCGGATTCCGGCCCACCCGCTCGAGCTCAAAGAGCGCCGCGGTCAGTTCCACCTTTGGGCTGACAGGTTGGGAGATGCGCAGCAGCTCTTCGGGGTACGTCGTCTCGACGAAATTCAGATATCCGCGCAAACCTTGCGCGTCGATGTCATGGATTGCGGATGTCATCAGCCAAACGTTCCCCGCTTGTCGGTCTGCTTGTCCGGAAACAACGACTGGGTGTCGCGAGACTTGAGCTCATCGACAAGGTCAACGATGGCCTGGTAGTCCTTTAACGCGAGAGGGCTGGCGTCAGCGATCAACAGTTTTTTGCGAACGTCTGCGATCCCGGGATCCTCCAGAGCCCTGAAAAGGCCAGTTTGCAACCGGTCCACGATATCGGCATCATGCGTCGCAGCGGTCACGTATGGCAATCCGGGTGCAAGCGGGCCTAATCCGATAACCGAAAACTTGGCGGCCAACTCCGGATACAGCTGCTGGATCAGCTCGTAGCTGACGCAATCGCAGGCACATGTGTCGGCCATGTTCGATGCGATGGCTTTAAGCGATTTCAGGTGATCGCCCGTGAGCACGACCTTGGAAAAGAACGGCTCGTCGCCGACGTGTTCCTTAAAAGCCGCCTGGAGCGCTATGTAGCCGCTGAATGAATTCAATCCGTTGACGGCTACGCGAGCGCCGCGCAAATCATCCAGCGAGTCGTGGCCATCGGACGCGCGCGCGACTATCAGGCTGCGATAGAGAGGCCCCTCGGTGTAAGGCGTGCTGTAATGGGGCGTGGCCACAAGCTGGACATCAGACTTGAGTTCGTAGATCAGCGGATATCCGCATGTCTGTCCGAATAGCAGCCTTCCGGTGCGGGCTGCCGCATCTTTGTCTAGTCCTCCCCGGATTAGATGGTCAGGAACATCGGGTATACCCAGATCACGGTATTGACGAGCCAGTCCCATCCACCAGCCATCCAATGCCGATGCCGTTTCAGGATAATCGTAAAATTGCAGAGATGCGACGCAGCCATGCTGGTCGGAGGCTGGATCTTCGCGCGTTGATGTCTCGCTCATGTACTGTCCCTTATTTGCTAGTTTGTGCCTCCGTGGCGGGCTTTTGCCCGGCGGACCGGTATTTCTGGAACAGATAAAGCCCGGCCATCACACAACCCGAGAGAACGTTTATGTAAATGTCGTGATAGAGCAGGCCGAGCGCGACGGCGAAAAGAAGGATGCGCTCGACAAACGAGCAACGGGTTTTGAAAAACGCCATCGTCGAGGCGCTCAATGCAACAACGCCCAGAAGTGCCGTGGAGACGGAAATCAAAATTGTAAGAACGTCGCCGTCCAGTAGCAGGGCCTGATTGAAAATAAAGAAGTACGGCACCATAAAGCCGGACAACGCCAGCTTGAAAGCTTCAACGCCAACCTTCCAGGCATTGGCCTTGAGCCCGGCAAGAGGAGCAGCGGCATAAGCGGCAAGCGCGACAGGCGGGGTTACATTGCAGACGATTGCAAAGAAGAACACGAACATATGGGTAGCCATCTCGGGCATGCCCAGGCCGACGAGGGTCGGAGCGCCGAGAGTGGAAACGATTATATAGGCGGCCACGGTCGGCATGCCCATGCCAAGGATCAGGCAAGCAAACATTGCAAAGCCAAGGGCTAGAAGCAGATTGATGTCGCCCATGATCATCGTGATGCTGGACAGGCGCATCCCGGCGCCGGAAATAGCAATTGAATTGGCGATCATGCCCGCGGTTGCACAGGCTAGGGCCACGCCGACAATGTTCTTCCCTGCAAGTTCGGCCGCCTGATAAAGCTTGAGAGGCGTCAATCTTGTCTCTGGCCGTATCCAGGAGATGATTGTGATAGCGGCGATGCCGGAGAGCCCGGCCAGTATAACGCTATAGCCCTGGATCAATACCCAGATGATAATCGCCAGCGGCAGAAGCAGTGGCAGGCTTCCCTTAAAAGCCGGGACAAACTTGGGAAGCTGGTCGCGCGGCAGGCCTTTCAGTCCAAGCCGATGGCTCATGAAATGGACCGCCATCCCGACGGAGAAGAAATATAGCGTCGCTGGCACCAAGGCAGACTTTGCGACTTCCAGATATGGCACGCCCAATGTCGCGGCGATAACGAATGCGGTGGCACCCATGATCGGCGGCATGATCTGACCGCCCGTCGATGCTGCCGCCTCGACGGCACCAGCATAGGCAGGAGGATATCCCAGCTTGCGCATCATCGGGATGGTGAATGTGCCCGTGGTCACCACATTGGCCACCGCTGAGCCGCTTATCGACCCCATCAACCCGCTAGCGAGCACCGCTGTCTTGGCCGGCCCGCCAGTCTGGCGGCCCATGATTGACTGCGACAGGTCATTAAACAAACCCACCGCGCCGGCGCGTTCAAATAACGCTCCGAAAATCACGAACAGGAAAATGAAGTCCGCGGTCACGCCGAGAATGACACCGTAAATTCCTTGGTCGCTCATATAGTTAGAGGCAATGATATACGAGGCATCATACCCGGCATGGGCAATCATTGACGGCATGTAGGGACCAAAATAGACAAAGGCCAGGAACGTAATCGCGATCAAGGTCAGTGCGAGACCTGCCGTGCGCCTGGTGGCCTCAAGGGTCAGCAGGATGATAATTCCGCCAACCCATATGTCGGCCGGTACAGGATTACCCTCCCGCAGCAAGATCTCGTAATTTTGCAGGGCGCCGTAGCTTCCTGCCGCGATCGCCACAATTATACAGATGCCGTCCAAGGCCTTCTCGATGGTGGAACGTACAGGACGTCCGGTAGGCGAGCATAGAGCGTAGGCCAGTACGAGACAGATTGTCAGGAAGATGGTGCGGTGCTGGTAATTTTCGTAACCGCCGTCGATGGCGAAGGCGAGAAAAAGAAAAGAGAATGCGGCGGCCAACACCGAGATTATTCGTTGGCCAACCGTTCTTGGTTGCTGTTGGCCAACGGGGTCTTTTTCCGGTTCAGCCTGCATTCGATTGCCACACACTTTGAGGAAACGAAATCCTCCCGACCGCCTCTAAAGACACGGTCGGGAGGTAAGTCAGGAAAGTGTCAGTTCGCCGGAATGTTTTCCTTGGGAACGTCAACGCCGACTTCCTTGTAGTACCGGTATGCGCCCGGGTGCAGAGGTATCTTGACCCCTTTAAGTGCATTCTCCGGCGACATCGAACTCACGGCCTTGTGTACCTTGACCAGAACTTTCTTGTTTTCGAACAATGTCTTGGTCACGTTGTAAACAAGATCTGCATCCATGTTCTTGTTAACTGTCAGCGTAACAGAATCGCCCAGGGTCGTGGCGTTCGCGTCATGGCCCTTGTACGCACCAGCTGGGATCGTCATTTCGTAATAGGCGGGATAGTTTTCGCTGAACCACTTGAGCTGCTCATTATCGATGTTCAGAACGCGTATCGGCGTCGCTGTTGTGACGTCGAGCAGCTGTGGGACGGGAACCGGCGTGGCAAAGAAAGCGGCGTCGATGCGATTGTCCTTCAACAACCTGGTCATCTCCCCCCAGCCCACGAAGTGGATCTTGCCCCCTGCTTTCTGGATCTTTTCGTAGGTAAGGTCATAGGCTTCCAGCAGCGACTGTGCGAACAGTTCGGTTGACCATCCCGACTTGCCAACGGCAATGCTCTTGCCTGCGAGGTCAGCCGGTGACTTTATTGAACTGTCCTTGCGCACGACGAGGTGATAGGGGCTTTGAAACAAGACGGTTATGGCCGCGACGTTTTCGGTTTTCTTATCCTTAAAAGGCCCCTTGCCGTACTGGGCGAAACCGAGACCGCTGGTCATGGCGAGTCCCATCTCGAGATCGCCAGCCTCGATGCGCTGAATATTCGTAATTCCGCCACCGAGTGTGGCAGAAAACGTGGTGCCGGGGATTTTCTCATTGAGTATGGCTGCAGCCATGGCCGAGATTCTGAACCATGTGCCAGCAAGGCCACTACCTGCGATCTTGGCAAATTTGGGTTGCTCGGCACGAGATGCCGGCGACTGGACGGTAAGGACCAGACCGGCGGCAATGGCCGTCACCGTGACCAAACGAAAAACAGAGAGAATTGTTTTCATGGTGGTGTCTTCCTTCCACGTGAGACTTCGGGGTAAAATGCCGTTACCAGCGCATGATTCCGCGCTTCTGGCGGAAATGCAGGACGGCGCCCCCGGCCGCTAAATTCAGAATTGCCGGACATCCTCCTTAATCTGCGACACAGTGGCACAGTGGATGCTACACACGGCACCTAAGCGGGTGAATTCGTCGTTTTTGATGCTATGGGTCTGAAAAGCTGAGGCATACTTGGCATGCAATTGGCCATGTTCCTAGCAAGCTTTGCCGGATTGCAAGTCAAGAAAAGATCAAAAAAAATCTGATCAGCGCAGCGACTCATCGCCCCTGTCGAACAGGGTCAACACTTGGCCAATGCCTTTACGCTCGGCTTCACCATAGATGTGATGGCCCAACATAATATCGCTGATAGCAAAGCCGCGATGCCAGAAAATGACAAGGCCATCATCTTCTGTGCGACCGGCCTTTTGTCCCGAGGTGATCTGGCCTATTTCAGAATAAATATCATCACGCGTCAGGTCTCCGCTCTCAATGAGCGGGTACAACTGTCCGCCCTTGCAGCATTGTTCCCAGTCATCAACGATGATCTTGCTGGCCCGTTTAACTGTCTTGGGATCGACCGCCATCACCCAACCATACGTGATCAAAAGACAATCATCTTTGAGCCATTCATCTCTTATGAGGACAGCCGGCTTCTCCAGACGGGTTGCCTCAATGACGATATCCGCGTTCTGAACTGTCTCTTCAACACTCGAGCAGGGTACTGCATTGACTGATAGTTCCTCGCGAAGCCTACGCACCAGCTCCTCGCGCGTCTCGGGGCGTTTGCTAGTTAAGCGAACCTCTTTCAGTTCAAATAATTCAGCTAGAGCAGCGATATTCGAAAACGCAGTGCCGCGAGCGCCAATGTGACCGACCACTTTGGAATCGCGACGAGCGAGATGCCTGGCGCCAACACCGGAAACCGCCCCGGTGCGATGAGTGGTAATGTCCGTGGCGTCCATCAACGCAATAGGGATGCCGATGCTGGGCTCATAGAGTGTGAGCATGGCAACCTCGGAGGGAAGTCCCTGAAGATAATTGTCCACGTAGTCGCCGACAACCTTGACGCCGGCTGTATCAATGGGGCCCGACCATCCGACAAGGATATTGAAGTGACCATTGTATCGGTCGTCGAGGTCTATATGGGACTTCGGAGGCAAAACGACCTCACGGGCGCCATGTGCCGTGAGCCCGCGTTCCACCACATCAAGCAGCGTCTTGACGGGGGGCATGAGTTCCTGCACCTCGTCCCGATTCAGGAAACGAAATTCAATTTTCGCCATTCTTGCCTCACCGTCAGGTCAAGAATTCATGACCTCGTCAGTCGACACGCCAGTACGGCGTTTGGATATAACCTTCAGCTCCATCTGTATATTCGTAACTTTTCACCTGTTGGTTCGGATTAACAAATGAGCCTAAAAGCTGGGAACGCTAGCCATGATGGCACCGGCTACGCTTTCATGAAACTTACCGCCCATATTCTGGGATTTCATCGAACGATTAGTCAGCTTTGGGTCAGAAACGGTCTTGCGTCTATACCAATGTCTTTGCTGCTAAGCGTGATCTGTCTAGGCTGGTTGGTCTCACTTTTTACTCCGAAATGAAAAAACAGCTTTCCCTGTCTTATTGCCTGTGGATCTAGAAATACCACCCTAACCTGGCGCTATCGTCGAGCCAGCGGGTCTTCTGCCTGGTTTCTAGAAACTCCTCGAGGCCCCATTCTCCGAGCTCCCGGCCCATTCCGCTCTTCTTGATACCGCCCCAGGGCGCCTGTGCGACAACAAGCTGATTGCAGTTCTGCCAGACGACGCCAGCCTCCATTTTGCCGGCAACGCGCTCTGCGCGTTCCTTGTCCGCTGACATTACAGCTCCGGCGAGGCCATAGGGCGTGTCGTTGGCGAGGTTGAGTGCCTCGTCCTCTTCGCGAAATGTCATAACACTCAGGACGGGGCCGAAGATTTCCTCGTTCCAGATGGTCATGTCCGGACGCACATCGGTGAAGATCGTCGGCTCGACGAAGTAGCCCGTGTTCAGTCCCTTGGGCCTGCCGCCCCCGGTCAGCAGGGTCGCGCCCTGTTTCTTGCCGGTCTCGATATAGCCGGTGACCTTTTCATACTGCGCCTTGTTGATGAGCGGGCCCATGTTGACACCGTCCATGGCGCCGTCGCCGACGGTGATGCCCTCGGCGATGGATTTCAGCCGGGCGAGGAATTCATCGGCACGGTTCTCATGCAGAAGCAGCCGCGAAGTCGCGCTGCAAACTTGCCCCTGGTTGATGAACACGCCGAACGCCGCCCATTCCGCCGCGTGGTCGATATTCACGTCGTCGAACACGATGATGGAGCTCTTGCCGCCGAGTTCCAGTCCGACCCGCTTCAGGTCGCGCGCCGCCATCTCCATGATTCGGCTGCCTGTGCGGGTGCTGCCGGTGAAGGAAATCTTGTCGATGTTGGGATCGAGCACCAGCGGCTCGCCGGCCTCGGGGCCCGTCCCGGTGACGATGTTCAGGACTCCCGGCGGCAGGCCGGCGTCCAAGGCGATCCGGCCAAGCTCCAGCGCGGTGACGGACGTGAACTCGGATGGTTTCACCACGCAGGTGCACCCCGCGGCGAGAGCCGCGCCCACCTTCCAGGTAACCTGGCCGATGGGGAAGTTCCACGGCGTGATCATGCCCACCACGCCAACGGGGCTGTATTCCACGGTCGTGCGCAACCCCTCGTTGGGTTGTTCGACTTCCTGTTGCCCGCGCACGTCCAGCTTCTCGGCGAGACCGGCATACATGTCGTAGATCTGCGCCGCCGTATCCATCGCGAAGTCGGATTCGGGTCCGGGCTTGCCGGCATCCATGGTTTCGTATTTCGCCAGCTCCGCCTTGCGTGCGCGAATCCCTTCCGCGATACCGCGCAGCAGCCTGCCGCGCTCCGTGCCGGTTGTCCGGCCCCAGCCGTTCTCGAACGCCTCGCGCGCCGCCGCGGCAGCTTTCGCAACGTCTTCCTTTCCGCCGGCGGGCACCTGCCCGAATACCTCTTCCGTGGCCGGGTTCACGCAATCGATCGTCTCTTTCGATTTCGCGTCCACCCAGTCCGCGCCGATCAGCATTTTCCACTGCATTGTCTTTATCTCCCTGGAGGCAACTACTGTGCTCTCAGACCGTTTCCTCGACCTCGCTGTCGCCCCTGGCAGGCTTTTCCCGCGAGGCGGAAAGGCCGTCCGTATTGAGGTCGAGCATGAGGATGACGTCGGCGGCGGATTCGGCGAGAAGGTTGACGTGTTCGCGCATGAGCTGGTGCGCCTTCTCGTCTTCGTTCGCCGCGATGGCGTCTATCACCGCCTGGTGTTCGCCCACCGAAT
>ENA-ORCV01000959-ORCV01000959.1-marine-metagenome-genome-assembly--contig:-NODE-959-length-11943-cov-2.793949_pt1 | contig 11943 bp, 10 predicted proteins | sample MGYA00237779_ERZ508509 | MGnify/ENA primary metagenome ERZ508509 (study PRJEB26180, sample SAMN06268772) | marine metagenome | isolation source: Bioluminescent Bay, La Paraguera, Puerto Rico | place... | reverse complement strand
GGTTGATGAAAATCACCATTGTTTTTGATCGTGAGATCGACGCTGTCAGCTTACGCATTGCCTGGCTCATCAAACGCGCTTGCAAGCCTGGGAGTGAATCACCCATCTCACCTTCAAGTTCCGCTTTTGGCGTAAGCGCAGCCACACTGTCGACAACCAACAAGTCAATCGCACCGGAACGAACCAATGTGTCGGCAATCTCAAGCGCTTGCTCACCAGCGTCAGGCTGAGAAATCAGTAAATCATCTATGTTTACGCCGAGCTTGCTGGCATAAACAGGGTCCAGCGCGTGTTCCGCATCAACAAATGCACAGATACCGCCAGATTTTTGTGCTTCAGCAATCGCATGCAATGTGAGGGTAGTTTTACCTGAGCTTTCAGGACCAAAAATTTCAATAATACGTCCGCGTGGCAAACCGCCAATGCCCAACGCAATATCCAAACCAAGAGATCCAGTAGGGATGGATTCTACTTCCACCGCTTGGTTCTCGCCCAGTTTCATCACTGAGCCTTTACCGAAATTGCGTTCGATCTGCGAGAGTGCCGCCTCTAGCGCTTTGTTCTTATCCATTGAGCCCCCTTCGACCACACGAAGCTGAGAATTTGCCATTGTCTCTTATCCTTATTCCAAAACCAACGCAGTGTTGCAATCCGTTGGGAGCGTTATTTTCAAAAGTTTGTACTATATTTGTTCTCATGTTTTCGCAAAATTGTCAAGACAAATAACATACTGATAAATAATGATAAATATTGATGTGTACGTTTTTTGTTCTCAACACATTGTTCGAACACAATCATTGCAGTCAAAAACTTACTACTCAAAGTTGCGCGGGATTCATTGAAATTGGCAGAATCACTTTTATATTAGAATGAACATTCTAATAATTGGGCTGCAAAATGAACCGAATTTCTGGATTGGATTTAGCGCGCTTTTTTGCGTTTATTGGCATGGCGCTGGTCAATTTTAATATGGTGATGGCGTATACTGGCGCCCCATCACCGATATGGATGAGCATTTTTGAAGGCAAAGCGGCGGCGACATTTGTCACTCTCGCCGGACTTGGTCTTGGATTGGCAGCACGAAAATATTGGGGGCAAGAATTCGTTATCACCATCCTTAAACGCGCATTGTTTTTGATGGTGATTGGCTTTTTGAACGTGACGATGTTCACCGCCGACATCATCCACTATTACGCATTCTATTTTCTCATCGCGATTTGGTTGGCGCCCCTGCGCACATCAACTCTTTTGGCCATAACCGGCGGACTCATTTTGGCTTTCCCAGCCTTGTTTGCACTCATCGAATACAATCAAAATTGGGATTGGGAGTTGCTTGAATACATTGATTTGTGGCAGCCGCAGAACTTTTTGATGAACCTATTCTATAATGGCTGGCACCCGATTATCCCATGGCTCGGGTTCTTCACGTTCGGCATGTTCTTGTCAAAGCTAGAGCTCGGCCAGCCCAAAACTGCCCAAAAGCTCACCGCGATTGGCACGTTGGGCCTGATTGCCCTGCCCTTCGTCAGTCAGTTGGCTATGCCACTTGCATCTAACTTCGCTGGCGCATCAGACTTCAACCTGCTCTCCACAAGCCCAATACCTCCTGGGCCTATCTACATGCTAACTGGCATTTCTGCTGCAATGTTTTTGATTGGCCTTTGTTTGCTTCTGCCTAAGGCCTTCCGTCAAACAAAACTCGCCAAAGCGCTCAGCGCCACTGGCACCCATACGCTCACGCACTATTTTGCACACATATTCATCGGCATGGGCATAATTGAAGAATTTGGTTGGCTCGGCACTGCGTCGCCAGAAATGGTGCTCGTCTTCACCGTTTCCTATGTTCTTGTAGCAGTAATGTTCAGCTATCTTTGGGCAAACAGGTTCAAACGCGGACCGCTTGAAACCGTAATGCGCAGAGTTTGCGGTTAGCGAACGGCTTATTCGCCACCTTCCAAAACTGTTTTCACCTTGGCAGCCAACTGCTTGAGTGAGAACGGTTTTGGCAAAAACTCAACGCTGCTGTTATCTTCCAAATCTTTGCGCACATTTTCTTCCGCATAACCAGAAACAAAGATCACTTTGATTTCAGGATAGCGTTCCCGCATGTGTGTAAGAAGCGTTGGCCCGTCCATCTCAGGCATCACAACGTCAGAGATCAAAAGGTCCACTTCGCCGTCAATCTCTTCAAGCACTTCAAGCGCTTCAACGCCGCTGTCCGCTTCGTGAACCACATAGCCGGCAGATGACAATGCTCGAGAAGACACTGCGCGAACGCTATCCTCATCTTCAACCAGCAAGATGCTCTCTTGACCCGTCAAATCGCGGACCTTTGTTTTGGCCACTGCGGCCTCAACAGCCTCTTCTGAACTTTGAGCATAGCGCGGCAGGAAGATTTTGAACGTCGTGCCCGCACCTAGCTCAGTATCAGCATAAATAAATCCGCCCGTCTGCTTCACAATGCCGTAAACGGTCGAAAGTCCCAGCCCGGTGCCTTTGCCGATGTCTTTTGTAGTGAAGAATGGCTCAAAGATCTTTTCAAGCACTTCTGGCGGCATACCCGTTCCGGTATCCTCCACTTCGATAAGAACATAGTCAGAAGCTGGCATACCACGATAATTAAATGTCGCGGCCTCTGCCTCTTCAACATTTCGCGTGCGAATGGCCACACGGCCACCATCAGGCATCGCATCACGCGCGTTCACCACAAGGTTGATGACAACTTGCTCAAGCTGAATATGGTCAGCGCGCACGGGCCAAATATTGGCGGCATGGTCGACGGACAAGGTGATGCTGTCGCCAATCAAGCGCTTAAACAGAACTGTTAAATCATCAACCAGCAAGGAAACCTCAAGCACTTCCAAACGCAGAGTTTGGCGACGTGAGAACGCGAGAAGCTGACGCACCAAGCCAGCCGCACGGTTGGCGTTTTGCTTGATTTCCATCGTATCTTTAAACGACGGATCGTTGGGGCGCAGATTAAGCAGCAGCAAATCCGAAAAGCCAATAATTGCGGTTAGAATGTTGTTCAAATCGTGAGCGATACCGCCCGCCAATTGGCCAACCGCCTGCATTTTCTGGCTTTGGGCAAATTGCTGCTCCAAAACCCGTTGCTCCGTGGTGTCCAGCGCATAAGCGATCACTGCCTCGTCGCCACCATTTCCATCGGCAACACCGCTGAAATAAAGCCGCACGCTACGCTCGTCATTGGCTGCCAGCACAGAATCCACCGGCTCAATGGTTGATTGATTGGCCTTGGCCGCCTCAAGCGCTGAGGTAAAACGTGGCACAGATTCTTCTGCCAACATATCTGTCAGCGGCAACCCTTCTGTCGCGCGTTCGCCATGCTCGTTGCCAAATGTACGCGCAAAGGGTGCGTTTGTTCGCACCACTTTTCCGTCTGCGTCTAGCGCTGCGATGGCAAATGGTGTGTCGTTAAAGAAGCGGCTAAAGCGAATTTCCGCATTGCGCAACTCTTCAGACGCATCAACACCCGGTGAGCGATCCAAAACCAATGTGCGTGTTTCACCTAGTTCACCTTCGGCCAGTCGGGCCGCACGGTGAAGCAAGCGCACCGGCAAACTAGTGCCGTCGCGTTTTACGAGGTCAATATCAATCACTTCGGTTTTGATTTGCCCATCGGTGCTGCCGCCTAGCAGCAACCCAGATCCATCACCGCGCACAACTTCATCAAGCCGCAAAGACCCAGCGTCAAACTCTGCCAAGTCATAACCGAGCCAATTCGCCAATGTTGCGTTGAGATATTGAATCTTACCGCGTCCATCGGTCGAGAAGAAACCCGCCGGCGCATGGTCAAGATAATCAATCGCGCGCTGCAATTCGAGGAAGATGTTTTCCTGTCGCTCGCGATCTCGGGTGATGTTTTCCACTGACCACAAAATCAGCTTTCGTCCGTCGACGCCATCCACATCAGGCAAAGGATGCACAGACACGCGGTACCAAATCGGACCATCTACGGCCTTTTGAATACCAATGTCCTCGGTTAGCCGAATATCTTCAACCGCCCGCCGCCCGTCTTGCGCGGCACGCGACAAACGGTAAATCGCTTCGCTCGCTTCAGCGGCGCTGGCAAAAAGCCGTGGCACGCTCACAACGGACGTGCGATCAAGGCCGGACATCAATTCGCCATAAGCTGCGTTGGCATATACGATGCGCCCCTGTCGGTCTGCAACAACCGCGCCATAGTCAAGGCTGTCCACCACCGCGCTTTGCAGCGCGGGGCCTTCATCGCCTCCAGCAATTTTGAAAAGTCCGGCGGCGAGGCCGAACAGGCAAAACACACCGACAACGGCCAACAGCCCAAGCACCAATAGGAGCATATCCGCCGGGATTTGATCACCGTAAAGCGAATAGGCCACAGCCAGAGCTACGAACACCAAAGACAAGATCGCGACGCGCCAAATGCCGCCATCGCCGCCACTGGCATTAGCTGCAGGCTTTGGATATGCGTCGTCAACGAGCGGTGTCATGGACATTTCATGTGCCCCTATTCGTTTATTGCCACGCCAAATTGTCGGCGGGAATCACCAGAAATTACTTCTTCTCACTGAACATCATTTTGGAGGGCACAATCAAGGCAACGTTAAGCGATTATTCACCATAACAGCGCCGCCAAACGCGCTTTATCAGCAACTGTGCCTATTTTGCTGCCCATGACCGAGATTTGCGAAGTTGCATCACATAGCCGATCACTTTTGCAACCGCCTGGAAATGTTCGCCCGGAATCTCATCCTCGATATCGACAGATGCATGAAGCGCTCGCGCAAGAGGTGGATTTTCAACAATTGGCACTTCGTTTTCAGTGGCAATTTCACGGATTTTGAGGGCTTGCGCATCTGTGCCTTTGGCCACGCAGACAGGCGCAGCCATGCCGCTCTCATATTTCAGTGCCACCGCATAGTGCGTCGGGTTGGTGATCACAACACTTGCGTCCGGCACGTTGGCCATCATCCGCTGACGGCCTTTCTCCTGCCGCAACTGTCGGATTTTTGCCTTTACGGTCGGGTCACCTTCCATTTGCTTATATTCGTCGCGCACTTCCTTGACGGTCATCTTTTGTTTTTCCCACCATTTGTTGCGCTGATACATAAAATCCAGCCCTGCAACTACGGTGATAACGGCCAATGTACCAACGATGATTTTGATCCCCATCTCCTGAAATACCGGCAGGATCATCGCAGGGTCAGCCGTGATGATGGTGTCCAAGCGGTCGCGCTCGGGCCACATCACCAAAAACATGATCAAAGAAACGATCGATAACTTGGCAATGCCCTTCGCAAAGTTCACCAACGCTTCGCCCGAAAATAAGCGCTTGGCTCCACTCAATGGTGATACCTTGGAAAACTTTGGTTTAACTGGGTCGAGTGACCAAACTGGTCGGTGCTGAACCAAGTTCGCAGCGAGCGCAAACACCGCCATAATCAACAATGGCGCCACGGCGACCATCAGAACTGTACCTGACAGATTTCGCCAAAAGGCTTCAAAGCCGCCGCCAGATATTTCAATCTGATCAGCATTGAGAAAAATGCCTTTAAGTTGCAGCATTAAAGACGCGCTGGTGATTGGCGCAATCAGCGCAAAAACCAGCGCCGTACCAAGCATCATGAACCAAGTCGTAAGTTCTTGCGACTTCGCAACGTCGCCCTTTTTATGGGCGTCCTCGAGCTTTTTATCGGAGGGGTCCTCGGTTTTCTCGGACTTATCCGGTTGATCAGCCATCGTTCACCTACCCGATTAGCCGGAGCAAATATTGTTCAATGTGGTTCATGTACCAAGTCATCATCATGCCGAGCAGCAAAACAAACAACAACAATCCGATCCCGATGTTGGCCGGCATCGCGATGAAGAAAACCTGCAATTGCGGCATGAGACGCGCCAAAATGCCAAGGCCAAAATAAAAAACGAGGCCAAACACAATAAACGGCGCGGCCATTTGCACGCCCACGACAAAGCTACCAGCGATAACTTCCACAGCCATATCCTTGGCATCCGCGATCATAATGCCGCCGCCGGGCGAAAACATCTCATAGCTTTTGTAAATCGCCGCCAAAACGAGATGATGAAAATCCATCGCAAAAATCAGCGCAACGCCTAAAACCGCAATGAAATTACCAAAGATCGCCCCCTGCACACCGCCTTGGGTGGGGTCAGAAGTTTGTGCGAAGGACAAACCTGTTTGAAACGCGATTGTGGAACCCGCCACCTGAGCCGCAGACAATAAAAGCCGCGCCACGCCACCTAGCACAAGCCCCACCAAAATCTCTGAGAACAGCAAATGAAGTGCCGGGTAAATCGTAATCTGCGTAATCGAATAGTTTGTCGAAATCAGCGGATACATGATGAAAGTGAAAACCAATGCAATCGTAAGTCGCATCCGCATGGGTAGGCGTTGCGATCCGAAGCCAGGCATCAACATAATCATGGTGCCCACGCGTGCGAACACCAAAACGTAAATTAGAGCTGTTTGCGGGAGCCAGTTAATGCTCATGGCATTAGCCGCCAGAAACGATCAGATCGGCAACGCGGTTCATGTAACCGCCCATCAAGCCGCCCATAAATGGCAGCAGCAAAATCATGGTGATAAAGATGGCGAGGATTTTTGGCACAAACACCAAAGTCATCTCTTGGATTTGCGTCAACGCTTGGAAAAGCGCGATAACAACGCCCACCACCAATCCAACAATCATGAGCGGCGATGACACATAAATCAGCGTCCAAATACCATCCTGCGCCACATCAAGAACTTGAGCGCCTGTCATGTTAGGCCTCCGGTTATATGATGCTAGATCGGCATCCGCATGATTTCTTCATAAGCTGTGATCACACGGTCACGAATCGTCACCATCGTTTGCAATGCGATCTCAGTTTCCGAAATTGCGGTCACCACATCAACCACGTTCCCCTTGCCATCAACAAGATCCATGGCCTTTTGGTCAGCCTGATTGCCTGCTTCCACAACGCTACCAACAGATTCGGCAACCAACTTGCTGAAGTCAGGCGCATTTGTCTCGGTCGGTGATTTTGGCAGTGCCTTCGCACTTTGATCGATTAGATTTGATGCGTTCGCATATGCGTTTGATGCCGCAGAAAACGGAATACTCATCTTTCAAACCCCAATTTGCCAGATCCGCCAAAAGGTGTTCCCCAACACCCCCTACTCAGCGATTGGCTCTCCTAATAATTAGCCCTTCAAAATATCAAGCGTGCCGCCGAGCATTTGCCGCGTCACGGTTACAATATTCAAGTTGGCTTCATATGTGCGCTGTGCTTCACGCATATCCATGGTTTCAATCAGCGAATTTACGTTGGGATAAAGCACATATCCCCGCTCATCAGCAGCCGGGTGTCCTGGCTCATAACGGCTTTGAAACTCGCTCATGTCATATTGAACGCGGCCAATTTCCACCTTATGCGCCGCCAATTCACGATTATAGACCGCTTCAAATGTTGGCACGCGACGACGATATGGATCAGCGCCCGGCTCCTTCGCTGCAGAGCTGGCATTGGCCATGTTCTCCGCAATAATCCGCATACGCGCCGATTGCGCGTGGAGACCAGTGGCCGCAATTTTGAGTGAGTTCATAAAGTCAGACATGATCTACTCCAAAGGCAAAAATTGCCGATTACTTTCCAAGCGCTGTGCGCAACAACCGGATCGAACGCGTGTAAAGCGTTGTCGCGGTTTGATATTCCATTTGGTTGCTCGCAACCTTCATCATTTCGTCTTCCAGCACCACACGGTTGCCTTCAGGCGTTATCTCAAAGCTGTTGAGGCGGCGCGCGCCAAAATCCGGCGTTCCCTGCCCGTCAACGCTGATATGACCTGAGTTGGTTGTGCTGGTTTTAATCCCAGCGCCCTGCAACTGGTTCACGTGATCTGCGAAGGTGAATTTCTTGAGGTCGCGTCCGCGATAGTCAGGCGTTTCCGCGTTGGCCACATTTTCTGCAAGCAAGGTTTGCCGCGTCTGGTGCCACTTCATCTTTTGGCTCAGCGCTTGAAAAATTGGCAATTTTGAAACAGACATTGAAACGACCTTCACCACTACTAGGCAGATATTGCCGCCTAAATGGTTAACGTCGCATTAACGATATCTTCCATATTGCAAAAATTGCCAAGCTCAGGCCTTGCCCTCGCCCTATTTGCCTGTATAGCTAATTTCATAGGCATATATTTCCGGGATTTACTAGGGCAAGGAATCTCGGCACTCGGGGAATTATTTGATGGGTTTTATCAACGACCTTTTTAGCAACGAAGCATACAACATTTGGGTGCTCGTTGGCGGATTGGCAATTACTATTGTCGCCATCATCATTGTGGTTTGGCTATTGAAATTTGCATTTAATGCCAGCCGAAATGGCCTTGGCAACCGGATGAAACGCTTAGGCGTAATCACCACAACACCTGTCGACAACAAACGCCAACTTGTGATCGTTCGGCGAGACAACAAAGAACACCTCATCATGATTGGTGGCCCAAACGATGTTGTCATCGAAACGGGTATCGACCCCGAAGAATCTGTGCTGCCTACGCCAGTTGCAAAACCCAAAAAACAAATTGAAAAGACAGAGCCTGTGAGCACAGCGCCTGTTGCAACAACCGAACCTTTTGCCAAGCAACAAGAAGCGACGCCAAAGGCGCCAATTCGTCAGCCAATCCCGAAACGCCCAATGCAAGACGCAAGCACTGCTCCGCGCATTATTCCTGCGCCAGAAAAATCTACTGAAAGCTCAAACGATGGTGCCGACGTTAGCAACGTAACAGCCATTGACAAGCTACGCGAACTCGGCAAATCCGCACCAGATTCCACGGTTTCAACGCTTAAATATCCTGGCATCCTCCGTCCCGTCACACGTCACAAAGGCGTGGATAGCGAAGAATTGGACGAAAATAACGAGGAACAATCTGACGACTCAGATAACTTGTCCGCCCAAGAAGCGCCAAAAGTAGAGCTGGCGCAAGGAGCGGACGGTGACACCAAGGACGAGCCGAAAAAGCCAACAAAGCGTCGTCGTACAACGAAAAAGAGCGACTAACCCTCTTTCTGACATTGCTTTTGTCAAAGAGACGCTAAAGCGCTGCGCGAAGCTATCAGGGCTGACATTTGTCGTGCTCTTTGGCGTCTCGATATTGGCCTTCCCTGCCTTCGCGCAAGACCTATCGATTGATTTTGGTGACCAGACCACGGTGACAGAACGCGCCGTGCAGCTTGTCGCCATCATTACCGTTCTGTCGCTTGCGCCATCCATTTTGGTGATGGTCACTTCGTTTACGCGGATTGTGGTGGTGTTGTCTCTGCTGCGAACAGCCATCGGCCTTCAAACAGCACCGCCGAACGCGGTTATGATTTCGCTCGCGCTATTTCTAACAGCCTTTGTGATGGCCCCTACATTGCAGCGCTCTTATGATGATGGCATCGCACCGCTCGTTGCCGGTACTCTTGAACTGGAGGAGGCTTTACCTCTTGCAGCCGCGCCTCTTCACGAATTTATGCGCCTGCATGTACGCGACAAAGACGTGCAGCTATTTTTGGACCTCACTGAAACGGATATCCCAGAAAATCCAGAAGATTTGTCCCTGACGATCCTGGTCCCGGCCTTCATGATTTCTGAGTTGCGACGTGCATTTGAAATCGGCTTCCTGCTGTTTGTTCCGTTCATCGTCATCGACATGGTTGTCGCATCGGTACTCATGTCCATGGGTATGATGATGCTACCGCCAATTGTGATTTCGCTGCCGTTTAAGTTGATCTTTTTCGTGCTTGTCGATGGCTGGCATCTGGTCGCTGGATCGCTTATCCGAAGTTTCGGCTAAACCTCGACTATAGCACGTCACCCTGCGGTGAAATCGCACCCGAATCCACATATTGCGTCTTATACGCATTCAAGAAGGAATTGAGCGAATCCACATCAGCAATTTGACGCGCAAGCTTTCGGAACTCGGTGGTGCCATACGCTGTTTGGCTCGTCACAAACTCAAATACCGGCCATTCCGGCGTCGATGACATGCGATCGGAATATTTTGCACGCAAACGGGTCAAGCCAATTTCATCGCCAGCCAGCGTATAAGCCACGGCGGCCTTCACGAGATGATTGCGCGTTGTTTGCGTCAACGGACCATCCGGCAAACCGTCGGCATAAATACGCTCCAACTGTTCAGCGGCTTCACGGTAACGGCGACCCGCCCAGTGTGCGTCGACTTCCAACAATTCAGCATCGCGCCCCTCAACGGCATTCAAAATATCAACGGCCAACTCATCCCGACCCGCATCGATCAGTGCGCGCGCTTCCAGGATTCTGCGCTGACGCGCTAATGTTGGCACTAGGTTCGCCATCCGTGTGCCATAAAGCGTTTTTAGCGCCAAATCAGGGCGACGGTCTGCGATGTGAATAACGGCCAAATCGGCGGCGACTTTCGCGCGCGCAACGCCATCAAGACGGTTTTCAATTTGGTATTCAAGCAGCCCTGCAGCTTGCTCAAGCAAATCGACCTTCACCAGGCGTCGCGCCAAATTGCGGATCATTTCATCGCCTTTAGCGCCAGCGGGCGCCAAGCTACGGAAATCATAAAAGATTGAAAGCGCAGTAATCGGGTCCAACCGGTCCGCTTCACCATTCAGATAAAGATTGGCGAAAACGTCGCGGGCTTCATCATAAAGCGCAGTTTCATCTTCCGTATCCTGGTATTGTGCCGCCATATGCTCAAGCGTCTCAAACCCTGCGCGATAGTCACCGGTGCGGAATTGGAATTGGCCAAGCTTATGCTGAATTTTTGCGGCCAGCTTATCACCGCGCCAAATCAACGACTGCATTTCAAGCGTTGTCTTGGCTTTCTCATAATCGATTTTATCGGTTTTTTCCAAAATCACCAAAGTGCGATAAACCGCCTCCGCATGTGTCGGGCGGACATCCGCATTCATCACAGAACCGTAAGTATCTAGCGCTTCTTCGTAACGCTCTTCAATTTCGTCAATCCGGCCAGCCAGCAAATCATATCGACTTAGATTTTCCCGATCCAAACTCGCAAAATCTATTGAACCCAAATACCTAACCGCAAGGCTCGCATCATTTTGCTCAATCGCCGCACGCGCGCCTGCGAAATAGAACTCGTTTTGCAGCCAGTGAGGGTAGTTTGGCACAACCTCTTCACTTTGCAGAGCATTTTGCCGCGCCACATCATATTCACCGCGTTGAACACGCGCCATCGTTTGCCACATCAAAGAATCTGTGGCTTCAAAAATGCTTTCATCAAGCAAATATTGCAGCGCATCGTCAGGGCGGTGTGCCAAAACGCTCGCCGCCCCCAGCGCCGCCTTCGTGCGTTCTGCGAGTGCCGGTCGGCTCGTTGTATCCTGAACGACATTCAACACACCGATTGCCTCCTGCGGCAGACGCGCAGCGATATAGAAACGCGCAAGTTCCAATCGCGTCGCCTCCAGCTGCGGACCTTCTGCCTCCGCAGCACGGTTCGCAATCTCTTCAAATTTGCCGATGAAGTCTCGACCGTTATCGACTTTGAAAGTCGTCAAGTCGAGATAGCCCGCACGATTTTCGTTCGCTTCCAGGGCGTCAGCGCCGCGCCGCTCCTGCCCTTCGGACAAGATCAAGCTATCCTCGGCATCGATAATCACATTGGTGCCATCGATCGAAAGATTAAGCGCCTCATGATAAGGCTTGACCACAAGGCCATGCACGGCTTTTAGCGCCCGGAAGTCGACATATTCCAAGTCTCGGACCACTGCGCGCGACGGCGGGTAGGCAGTTACGACGTGCAGCAAGTCACCAACATTTGGATCGCGAATAGTGTGCACACGCGCTGGCCGCAAAAGGTCAGCAGCGATGCGAATGCGACCACTTGGCGTAACATTTTGAGAAAGCGTCATCGCTTCGGTCGGCGAAATCAAAATATCACCGAGTGAAAGAACC
>ENA-ORCV01000957-ORCV01000957.1-marine-metagenome-genome-assembly--contig:-NODE-957-length-11958-cov-3.940577_pt1 | contig 11958 bp, 10 predicted proteins | sample MGYA00237779_ERZ508509 | MGnify/ENA primary metagenome ERZ508509 (study PRJEB26180, sample SAMN06268772) | marine metagenome | isolation source: Bioluminescent Bay, La Paraguera, Puerto Rico | place... | reverse complement strand
TGTGTTCCTGGTGTGCCGCTGTTCGCCGATCTATGACGCGGCGCCCATCGCCAGCACGATCGTGACGGTCGTCGGCGCGGTGACGGCGTTCTACGCCGCGACGGTCGGCCTGGCGCAGAACGACATCAAGCGGGTCATCGCCTATTCGACCTGTTCGCAGCTCGGCTACATGTTCTTCGCTGCGGGCCTGGGCCTGTACGGCGCGGCGATGTTCCATTTGTTCACGCACGCCTTCTTCAAGGCGCTGCTGTTCCTGGGCGCGGGCTCGGTCATCCACGCCCTGCACCATGAGCAGGACATGCGGAACATGGGCGGGGTCTGGCGCAAGATTCCCTGGACCTGGGGCCTGATGATTATCGGCACGCTGGCGCTGACCGGCGTCGGCATTCCGGGCACCTCGATCGGCTTCGCCGGTTTCTTCTCCAAGGACGCCATTATCGAGGGCGCCTATGAAGTGGCGGCCGAGAGCGGCGCGACGGCGGCCTATCTGGCCTTCTGGGCCGGGGTCGTCGCGGCGCTGCTGACCAGCTTCTATTCCTGGCGGCTGATCTTCATGGCGTTCCATGGCGCGTATCGCGGGCCGGAGAAGGTCTATGACCACGCCCATGAATCGCCGCCGGTGATGATGGTGCCGCTCCTGCTGCTGGCCTGCGGCGCGGTGCTGGCGGGCGGCCTGTTCGTGAACAAGTTCGTCGGCGACGGCGCGGAGGGCTTCTGGCGCGAGTCCGTGGTTCTGGCCACGCACGACGCGGCGGAGGCCGAAGAGCACGGCGCAGAGGTCGGCGGGCCGGCCCCGGTCGAGGGCGAGGAAAGCCCGGTCGCCGAGCTGCACGAGGGTGAGGGCGAAACCGCGCTCACCGATGCGGAGGCCGCCGACGCCGTGGAAGCGGCCGAGGCCGGCGGCGAAGAGGCCGTCGCGGCTGCCGCCGAAGAGCACGCCGAGGACACCGAGCACGCGGACGAGGAGCATGGCGAGGGCGGGCATCACGTGCCGCTCTGGGTGCTGTGGGCGCCGTTTGCGGTGACGCTGACCGGCTTCCTGATCGCGGTGTTCACCTATCTGTTCAATCAGGGGCTGGGCGCGCGCCTGGCCGCGCGCGGCGGTCCGCTGCACGCCTTCCTCTATAACAAGTGGTATTTCGACGAATTGTATAATGCGACGCTGGTGCGCGGCTCCCGGGCGCTGGGCGACATCTTCTGGAAACAGGGCGACGAGCGGATCATCAACGGCTTCGGCCCCGACGGTCTGGCCAAGGCGGCGCGGGCCGGGGCAGCGCGCCTGTCGCGGCTGCAGTCCGGCTATCTGTACCACTATGCGCTGGCGATGCTGGTCGCGCTGCTGATCGCGGCGACCCTGCTGATCGCGTTCGGGACGGGGGCGTAGCGTCGTGACCGATTTCCCGATCCTGTCCCTGACCACCTTCCTGCCCAGTATCGGCGCGCTGCTGATCCTGGTCCTGAAATGGCTGGCGCGGCCGGAAGACGCCGCGATCATCGACCGCAATTCCCGCTGGGTCGCGCTGTGGTTCACGCTTGGAACCTTTGTCGCCTCGGTCTTCGTCCTGTCCTGGTACGACCCGTCCGAACCCGGCTTCCAGCTGATCGAGGACGCCCCCTGGATGGGCGAGATCGGCTATCGGATGGGCGTGGACGGCATCTCGATCCTGTTCGTCCTGCTGACCACCTTCCTGATGCCGCTGTGCATCCTGGCCAGCTGGCGGTCGGTGACCGAGCGGTTGACCGAGTATCTGGCCGCGTTCCTGGTGCTGGAAACGCTGATGATCGGCGTGTTCTGCGCGCGCGACTTGGTGCTGTTCTATTTCTTCTTCGAGGCCGGCCTGATCCCGATGTTCATCATCATCGGGGTGTGGGGCGGGGCGAACCGCGTCTACGCCGCCTATAAATTCTTCCTCTACACGCTGGCCGGCTCGCTGCTGATGCTGGTCGCCATCGTGGCGATGTATCTGCAGGCCGGCACCACGGACATCACGGTCCTGCTCGATTTCGGTTTCCCGCCGGGGATGCAGACATGGCTGTGGCTGGCCTTCTTCGCCTCCTTCGCGGTGAAGATGCCGATGTGGCCGGTGCATACCTGGTTGCCGGACGCGCACGTCCAGGCACCCACGGCGGGCTCGGTCATCCTGGCCGGGGTGCTGCTAAAGATGGGCGGCTATGGCTTCCTGCGGTTCTCGCTGCCGATGTTCCCGCAGGCGTCCGACCTGTTCGCGCCGCTGGTCTTCGCGCTGTCGGTGATCGCGGTGATCTACACCTCGCTGGTCGCGTTCCGTCAGACCGACATCAAGAAGCTGATCGCCTATTCGTCCGTGGCCCATATGGGCCTGGTGACCATCGGCATCTTCGCGGCCAACGAGGTCGGGATGCAGGGCGCGATCTTCCAGATGCTGTCGCACGGGGTGATCTCCGGCGCGCTCTTCCTGATCGTCGGCGTCATCTATGACCGGATGCACACGCGCGAGATCGCCTTCTATGGCGGGCTGGTGCATCGCATGCCGATGTACGCCGCGGTGTTCCTGCTGTTCACGATGGGCAATGTCGGCCTGCCGGGGACCAGCGGATTCATCGGCGAAATCCTGTCCATGGCCGGCGCCTATCTGGTGAGTCCGTGGATCGCCTTTGGCGCCGCCTTCGGCGTGATCCTGTCGGCGGTCTATATGCTGACCCTGTACCGCCGCGTGGTGTACGGGGAGCTGACCAATCCGCGCCTGGCCGATATCGCGGACCTGACGCGGCGGGAGATCGTGGTGTTCATCCCGCTGGTGATCGCGACGCTGCTGATGGGCGTGGCCCCCAGCATCGTCACCGACATCACCGAGGCCTCTGTCGTCGACCTCGCCGACCACGTGTCCCGGGCGCTGGCGCCGGAAGCTGAATCCATCGAACTGCCGGTGACCCCATGAGCGCCCTGTCCGCAACCGATTTCGACGTCGTCCTGCCGGAGCTGGTTCTGGCGCTGGCCTCCATGGGCCTGCTGGTCGCCGGCGTGATCTGGAAGAAGGTGCAGCCGCGCCAGATGAACCTGGTCGCCATCGCCATGCTGCTGATCTATGGCGCGCTGGCGCTGGGCGGCGCGGCCGGCGGCGGGGAGACCGAGGCGTTCGGCGGCGTGTTCGTGAACGACCGTCTGGCGGTCTACGCCAAGGTCCTGATCTCCCTCGGCGCGGCGGCGACGCTGCTGCTGGCGGACCGGTTCATGGCGACGCACGCCGCGGCGCGGTTCGAATACGCCGTGCTGGCGATGATCTCGGTCCTCGGCATGGGCGTCATGGTCTCCGCGCGGGACATGATGGCGCTCTATATGGGGATCGAGCTGCAGTCGCTGGCGCTCTATGTGCTGGCCGCGTTCAACCGCGACTCCCTGCGCTCCTCCGAGGCGGGCCTCAAATATTTCGTGCTGGGGGCGCTGTCGTCCGGGATCATGCTGTACGGCCTGTCGCTGATCTATGGCGCGGCCGGGGGCACCAGCTTCGCCGCCATCGGCGCCGCCATTGGCGAAGATGCGCCGGTGATGGCGATGGTCGGGCTCGTGTTCCTGATGTCCGGTCTGGCGTTCAAGGTGTCCGCGGCGCCGTTCCATATGTGGACGCCGGACGTCTATGAGGGCGCGCCGACGCCCGTGACAGCCTTCTTCGCCGCCGCGCCGAAGGTCGCCGCGATGGTGCTGTTCGCGCGCACGATGATGGACCCGTTCGCGCAGTCGGTGGATTCCTGGCGTCAGGTCATGGTGGCGCTCAGCGTCCTGTCGCTCGGCTTCGGCGTGTTCGGCGCGCTGGCCCAGACCAATATCAAGCGCCTGATGGCCTATAGCTCCATCGGCAATATGGGCTACGCCCTGATGGGCCTCGCCGCCGGGACGCTGGCGGGGGTCCAGGCGGTGCTGCTCTATATGGCGATCTATATGGCCACGGTGATCGGGGCGTTCGCCTGTATCCTTGCCATGCGCCGCAAGGACGGCTCGGTCGAGCGGATCGAGGATCTGGCCGGGCTGGTGCGCACGCGCCCGGGCCTGGGCGTCGCCTTCACCGTGCTGATGCTGTCCATCGCGGGCCTGCCGCCGCTGGCCGGGTTCTGGGCCAAATGGTGGGTGTTCCTGGCGGCGGTGCAGGCGGGTCTGGTCTGGCTGGCGGTCGCCGGCGCGGTCGCCGCGGTGATCGGCGCCTTCTATTACCTGCGCATCGTGAAGCTGATCTGGTTCGATGAACCGGCGCCGTCTTTCGTGGAGCCGGCCCGGCCGCTGAAGGCCATCGCCTTCGTCTCGGCGGCTTTGGCCTTCCCGGTTCTGGTCGTCTTCATCGGGCCGCTGTTCACGCAGGCCGGGGCGGCGGCGCGCAGCCTGTTCCTCTGACCTCCGTGGCGCGCGTGATGACGCGCGTGGAGTGGCTGGACAGCGTCGACTCCACCAATGAAGAGGCCAAGCGCCGCGCCGCGGATGGCGAGGCCGGGCCGCTGTGGACCGCGGCGCATGTCCAGACCGCGGGGCGCGGGCGGCGCGGGCGGGACTGGACCAGCCAGCGCGGCAATCTTTTCTGCACGCTTCTGACGCGTCCGGGCGGCGGGCCGGACCGCTGCGCCCAGCTGGCCTTCGTGGCGGGGCTGGCCGTCGCGGACATGGCCGCCGGCGTGCTGGACCCGCGCAGCGTTACCCTGAAATGGCCGAACGATTTGCTGATCGCCGGAAGCAAGGCGTCCGGCATCTTGCTGGAGACCGGCGAGGACGGGCAGGGCAGGTGGCTGGCCGCCGGGATCGGCGTGAACCTGGTCTCCGCGCCCGAGGGCACGCCGTTTCCCGCAACGCATCTGTCCGCGCATCTGCCGCCGGGCGGCGCGGCGCCGTCGCCGGAGGCGGCGCTGGAGGCGCTGGCCGCCGCCTTCGCAGTCCGGCAGGCGGAATGGGAGCAAAGCGGGTTCGGGGCGATCCGCGAGGCCTGGCTGGCGCGCGCGCACGGGCTGGGAGCGCCGGTGACCGCGCGGCTGGCCGACGGCAGCGAGGCGCGCGGCGTGTTCGAGGATATGGACGGGACCGGCGCGCTGGTCCTGCGCACGCCGGACGGGGCGCGGCGGGCCATCGCGGCGGCCGATGTGTTCTTCGCATGAGGACGCGGTGATGAACCCGGCGCGAAAAAGCCCTATACAGCCGCCCCGGCTTGGCCGCGCCTCTGGAGAGACCTGAATTGCTGCTCGCCATCGACAGCGGAAACACCAACACCGTCTTTGCGATCCATGACGGGTCGCGCTGGCGCGCCCAGTGGCGCGCGGCGACCTATGCCCCGCGCACGGCGGACGAGCACGCGGTCTGGCTGAGCCAGCTGATGGCCATGGAAGGCATCGAGTTTTCGAAGCTGACCGCCTGCGTCGTATCGACCGTGGTGCCGCAATCGCTGTTCCATCTGCGCAATCTGGCGCGCCGCTATCTGAAGGTGGAGCCGCTGGTCGTGGGCGAGGCCGGCGTGCGCACCGGCGTGCCCGTGCGTCTGGACCGGCCGGAGGAGGTGGGCGCGGACCGGCTGGTCACCGCCGCCGGCGCGCGCAAGCTGGTTCCCGAGGGCGCGATCCTGATCGTCGATTCCGGCACCGCCACGACCTTCGATGTCGTGGCCGCCGACGGGGCGTTCGAGGGCGGGGTGATCGCGCCCGGATACAATCTGTCGCTGCAGGCGCTGCACGAGGCGGCGGCGAAACTGCCCCGCATCGAAATCCGCAAGCCGTCCTCCGTGATCGGCAAGAGCACGGTGCCGGCGATGCAGTCCGGCGTGTTCTGGGGCTATGTGGAGCTGATCGACGGACTGATCGCGCGCATTACCGAGGAATACGGGCAGAAGATGACGGTTCTGGGAACCGGGGGCGTGGCCTCCCTGTTCGAAGGGGCGTGCCGGCGCATAGACCGGTTCGAGCCGGACCTGACGATCACCGGCCTTCTGGAAATCTGGCGGCGCAACACTTCGTGACAAAAAACACCGATTCCGAACTGGTCTTCCTGCCGCTGGGCGGCAGCGGGGAGATCGGCATGAACCTCAATCTCTACGGCTATGGCCCGCGCGACGACTATGACTGGATCATGGTCGACCTTGGCGTGACCTTCGGCGACCAGTTCACGCCGGGCGTGGACGTCATCATGCCGGACCCGGCCTATATCGAGGATCACGCCGACCGCCTGCGCGCCATCGTGCTGACTCACGCGCACGAGGACCATATGGGCGCGCTGGCGCGGCTGTGGCCGCGCTTCCGCTGCCCGGTCTATGCGACGCCCTTCACCGCCTGGCTGGTGCGCGACCGGCTGGCCGAGGCCGGGCTGCTGGAGCAGGTGGAGCTGCACGAGATCCCGCTGGACGGCCGGTTCAGCATCGGGCCGTTCGACATCCAGCTGATCACCCTGACCCACTCGATCCCCGAGCCCAACGGCCTCGCCATCCGCACACCCGCCGGCATGGTCCTGCACACCGGCGACTGGAAGATCGATCCCGAGCCGCTGATCGGGGAGGTGACGGACGCCGCCGCGCTGCGCGCGCTGGGCGAGGAGGGCGTGCTCGCCCTGGTCTGCGACTCCACCAATGTCTTCGTGCGCGGGGAGTCCGGGTCGGAAGCCGGGGTGCGGGACGAGATGGTCCGCCTGGTCGGGGAGCTGGACGGCAAGGTCGCCATCGCCTCCTTCGCCTCCAACGTGGCGCGGATGGAAACGGCGATCCATGCCGCCGAAGCGAACGACCGGCGCGTCTGTCTGGTCGGCCGGTCGATGCACCGGATGGCGGCGGCGGCCAAGTCCGTCGGCCTGCTGGCGGACGCCAGGCCCTTCGTGGACGAGGAGGACGCCGGCTCCTTCCCCAACGACAAAATCCTGTATCTGTGCACCGGCAGCCAGGGCGAGGCGCGCGCGGCGCTGAGCCGGATCGCGGACGGCGACCACCGGCATATCTCGCTGGGGCGGGGGGACACGGTGATCTTCTCCTCCCGCCAGATCCCGGGCAACGAGCTGGGCATCATCGAGCTGATGAACAAGCTGGCCGCGCGCGGCGTGGCGATCATCACCGCCGAGGACCGGGCCATCCATGTTTCCGGCCACCCGGCGCGGGACGAGCTGGCGCAGATGTATCAATGGGCCCAGCCGCGCATCGCGGTGCCGGTGCATGGCGAGGCGCGGCATCTGCTGGAGCATGCGCGCCTGGCGCGCGAGATGCAGGTTCCCTACGCGCTGGCGCCGAAGAACGGCGACCTGATCGTGCTGTCGGATGGCGGCGCGCAGGTGATCGACGAGGTGCCAGCCGGCCGCCTGCACGAGGACGGAAACATCACCACCCGCGCTGGCGACGAGTCGCTGGCCGAGCGGCGGCGCATGGCCTGGAACGGGCATATCGTGGTGGCGATCACCCTGACCGAGGCCGGCAAGGTTCTGGACGGGCCGGTCGTCTCCCTGCGCGGGACGCCGCATCACGGCGCGGGTTTCGACCTGGACGATTTCGCGGACGAGCTGGCGGACCTGGCCGAGGGCGCGCTGAACCGCCTGCCGTCCGCCCAGCGCGCCGACGACGCCAAGGTGGAGGAGGCGATCTTCCGCGCCGTGCGCGGCCATGCGCGCGGGGTCTGGAACAAGCGGCCGGTGACCGACGTGCTGGTCATGCGGGTCTAGGCGCTGGTAAACCCGGTCCCATGAACCCGGTTACCGGCGTTGTCGCCTATCTGATTATCTGGTGGATGGTGTTTCTGGCCGCCCTGCCGTTCGGCGTGCGCGGCCAGTGGGAGCAGGGGAATGTGATTCCGGGCAGCGAGCCCGGCGCCCCGGTGCGGCCGCTGATCCTGAAAAAGATGCTGTGGACCAGCGTCATCACCGCCGGGATCTGGCTGGTCGTCTATCTGGTGCTGACCTTTGGCGGGTTCAGCATCTATGACCTGCCCGGGCCGGATTCCTATTGGGACTAGGCGTCCGCTCAGGCTGGGATCAGGAGTGAACGGCGGCGGGGAGCTCCGCGCCCTCCGGCAGGAACCAGGCGCCCTCTGGCGAGATGACGCCGAGGCGGCCTGAGGGGTCCAGCACCACGAACACCGGCTCCAGCCCGTCGATATATTCGCTCCAGACCGCGGTCTTCAGGCTGGGCGCGCCGGCCGGGGCGTCAGCGCCGCCGATATGGATGGCCGGGACAAAGTGCGATTGCTGCGCGATGGCGGCGGCGTCCAGCCGGACCGGCGCATCGGCGGGGGCGGGCCCTTCGGCGCGGATCAGCCCGGCGGCGGCGGTCAGCGCCGCGCATCCGGTCAGGGCGGCCACGGCCGAAGCTCGGGTCAGTTGGATTCGCATGTGCGGTCCTCCGTTCGGTGACCGCAGTCTAGGAAAGCGAGGGGAGCGACCGAACTTAAATTCCCGCAAGCTTCATTTCCTGCAGCCATCGCGGATTCCGGCCGCCGGTTCGCGTTGCACGGCCAAAGGGGGCGGTTTATCAACGGCGTCCTGCCCCGAAGACCCCGAGTCATGCGCCTTTCCCGCTATTTCCTGCCCGTCCTGAAAGAAACCCCGTCCGAGGCCGAGATTGTCAGCCACCGGCTGATGCTGCGCGCCGGGATGATCCGCCAGTCCAGCGCCGGAATCTATTCCTGGCTGCCGCTGGGCCATGCGGTGCTGAAGAAGATCGAGCAGATCGTGCGGGAGGAGCAGGACCGCGCCGGCGCCGTCGAGCTGCTGATGCCGACGATCCAGCCCGCCGAGCTGTGGCGGGAATCCGGCCGCTATGACGATTACGGCAAGGAAATGCTCCGCATTCAGGACCGCAAGGAGCGCGAAATGCTCTACGGCCCGACGAATGAGGAGATGATCACCGAGATCTTCCGGGCGTCCTGCCGGTCCTACAAGGACCTGCCGAAGCTGCTCTATCACATCCAGTGGAAGTTCCGGGACGAGGTGCGGCCCCGCTTCGGCATCATGCGCGGGCGCGAATTCCTAATGAAGGACGCCTACAGCTTCGATATCGACGAGGCGGCGGCGCGCCGCTCCTATAATCGCATGTTCGTGGCCTATTTGAACACGTTCTCGCGCCTGGGCCTGAAGGCCCTGCCGATGCGGGCGGACACTGGGCCGATCGGCGGCGATCTGTCCCACGAATTCATCATCCTGGCCGAGACCGGCGAGAGTCAGGTGTTCTGTGACCGCGCCGCGGTGGAGATGGCGCCCCCGGGCGATGTCGATTTCGAGGGCGATCTGGAGCCGATCGTGGCCGAGCGCACCGCCCTGTACGCCGCCACCGACGAGATGCACGACCCGGCGGCGTTCGAGGCGCTGCCCGAGGACCGGCGCATGAGCGCGCGCGGCATCGAGGTCGGCCATATCTTCTATTTCGGCACCAAATACTCCGCCCCGATGAAGGCGACGGTGCAGACGCCGGACGGCGAGTCCGTGGCGGCCCATATGGGCTCCTACGGCGTCGGCGTGTCGCGTCTGGTCGGCGCGATCATCGAGGCCAGCCACGACGAATCCGGCATCATCTGGCCCGAGCCGGTGACCCCGTTCGGCGTCGGCCTGGTCAATCTGAAGCCCGGCGACGCCGAGGTCGACCCGGTGTGCGAGGATCTGTACGCCAAGCTGACAGCGGCCGGTTGCGAGCCGCTGTACGACGACACCGACGAGCGGCCGGGCGGCAAGTTCGCGCGGATGGACCTGATCGGCCTGCCCTGGCAGCTGATCGTCGGCCCGCGCGGCCTCAAGGACGGCGTGGTGGAGCTGAAGAACCGCGCCACCGGCGAGCGGGAGACGCTGTCCCCGGAATCGGCGCTGGCGCGCCTGAGCGCCGGGTGAGCGGCCGGTGAGCGACACCGGCGCAACGGCCGGCCGTGCGAACGGCGGCGGCGCGCTGCCCTTTGGCCAGTACGAGCGGATGCTGGCCGTCCGCTATCTGTTCGCCACGCGCAAGGACGGCGGCGTCGCGCTGATGTCCGTCATCGCATTCGTCGGCGTGATGCTGGCGGTGGCGGCCCTGATCGCCGTCATGTCGATCATGAACGGCTTCCGTTACGAGCTGCTGTCGCGCCTGCTGGGCATTGACGGCCATGTCTATGTCCAGAGCGCCTTCATGTCGCTGGAGGACGCGCAGGACGTTTCCGACATCCTGAAGGACATTCCGGGGGTGGAGGCGGCCTATCCGATGGTGGCCGGGGCGGCCGGGGCCAGCGGCCTGAACGGGCGGCTGGAATTCGCCCAGGTGCACGGCATGACGCCGGAGGATTTGCACCAGACCCGGTTCATCGCCGAAAGCCTGCAGGGCGGCGGGTCGGCGGAGTTCGGCGCCGGGCGCAATGGCGGCGACGTCATCTATGCCGGGACCGGGCTGGCGGAGCTGATGGGTGCCGGAGTGGGGGATTCCTTCACCCTGATCGTTCCGCAAGGCGCGCAGGGGCCGTTCGGAACCTCGCCCCGCAGCAAGGCCTATACGATCGGCGACTACGTGGACACCGGCCTGTCCGACTATAACCGGGTGCTGGTCTATATGCCGCTGGAGCAGGCCCAGCTCTTCTTCAACAAGCGCGACACGGTGGACCAGGTGGAGGTCCGCATCGCCGACCCGGACGCGGTCGACGCCATGAAGGCGGAGATCCAGCGGCGGTTGGGCGCGGTCTATGTCGTGTCCGACTGGCGGGACCGGCGGCAGGCGCTGTTCAACGCGCTGGAGGTCGAGCGCGGGGCGATGCGCCTGATCCTGATGCTGGTCGTGCTGATCGCCGCGCTGAACATCATTTCCGGCTTCACCATGCTGGTGCGGGACAAGGCGCGGGACATCGCCATCCTGCGCACGGTTGGCGTGCAGCGCGGATCGGTGATGCGCGTCTTCCTGATGTCCGGCTTCATGCTGGGCGGGGTGGGCACGATAGCGGGCCTCGCGCTGGGGGTCGTGTTCTGCACCTATATCGCGCCGATCCAGGGCTTTCTGGAGGCGATCTTCCAGCGCGAGCTGTTCGCCGCAGACGTCTATGGGCTGGACCATCTGCCCGCCCGGGTGGACTGGGGCGAGGTGGGGGTGATCTCCGCCTGGGGCTTCGCGGTGTCGGTCCTGGTCACGCTGATCCCGGCCTGGTTCGCCGCCCGCCTCGATCCGGTGGAGGCGCTTCGCTATGAGTGAGGCGCCCATCCTGTCGGTCCGCGGCCTGGTGCGCACCTACAAGACCGGCGGCGAGACGCTGGAGGTCCTGCGCGGGGCGGAGCTGGATCTGGCGCCGGGGGAGGTCGTGGGCCTGATCGGCCCCTCGGGCTGCGGCAAGTCCTCTTTGTTGCACGCGGTCGGGCTGCTGGAGCGGCCGGACGCGGGCGAGGTCCGCATCAGCGGCCAGGAATGCCTGTCTTTGCCGGATGCGCGGCGCACGCGCATCCGCCGGCGCGAAATCGGATTTGTCTATCAATTCCATCACTTGCTGGCAGAATTCAGTGCGCTGGATAATGTCGCCCTGCCGCGCATGGTGGCCGGCGGCGGCCTGCGCCGGGCGCGCGAGGAGGGCGAGCGCCTGCTGACCGATCTGGGCCTGGGCGGGCGTCTGACGCACCAGCCGGCCCAGCTGTCGGGCGGGGAGCGCCAGCGCGTGGCCATCGCCCGCGCGATCGTCAATCATCCCTCGGTGCTGCTGGCCGACGAGCCGACCGGCAATCTGGACCCGCATACCTCGGAGGAGGTGTTCGCGGCCCTGATGCGCATGGTGCGGCAGGAGCGGGCCGGGGCGCTGATCGCCACGCACAATCATGAACTGGCCCGGCATATGGACCGGGTCCTGCTGATCGACGAAGGCCGGGTGCGCCCGGCCTGAACCCGCTAGACTGATACCGGCCAAGCTGACCCCGCCACGGAGGGCGACATGACGGACATGCCGAGCACCGACGACCACGGACTCTGGGATCTGTGGCTGGGCTCGTTGCGCCTGCCGGCCCTGCTGGCGGCGGAGGAATGCGGCGTGTTCGGCGCGCTGGCCGAGGCGCCC
>ENA-ORCV01000956-ORCV01000956.1-marine-metagenome-genome-assembly--contig:-NODE-956-length-11987-cov-2.478589_pt1 | contig 11987 bp, 9 predicted proteins | sample MGYA00237779_ERZ508509 | MGnify/ENA primary metagenome ERZ508509 (study PRJEB26180, sample SAMN06268772) | marine metagenome | isolation source: Bioluminescent Bay, La Paraguera, Puerto Rico | place... | reverse complement strand
AGCCCTTGACGGCATTTTGATGGCAAAAGACTTCAGACGCGCCTGCCAGGCCGGGTGGCGCCCAGTTCTTCGCGCGGCGCCGCCAGAAGAAAAGCTGACGCGAATACGGTCGCAACGAACGCAGCGCCTGTGATTGCCAGAATGAACATAACGACACTCCTCGAACTTCTGGCCCAATCATAGCCGAGTAATCTTAAGGGGTGCTGAAGCTCGCGTTCATATTCCATTCACATTAAGAACAGACTGAAACCATTGGAGAATTGGCGTCAGGCTTGACAAGCGGTCAGCTATTCAGCAGGAACGAGCGACCTTAAGCGGGGTGATGCAATGACCACAGCCTTTTATCCGGGATCCTTCGACCCGATCACGAACGTCCGTTACGCCGCCGCGCTGTTCGCCAAGCTGCGCAAGGCCAACCGGTCGATCAGCCGCGCCATCGCGCACTACCATTCGACCAACCGCCACTTCAACCAGCCCTATACCCGCAAGGTCGTCCGCCTGTGGAACGAGGAACGGCGGCGCCATTTCGACCTGGAGCGCCAGCGCAAGATCGAGGCCTGGCACGCCGAGCGAGAGAAGCGGCTGAAGGAACGCGACGCGGCGCGCTGACCCGGCTCCGTCTTGACTTCCGTCCCGCCCCGGACATTGTTGACGGGATGCAAATCCCGACGCCCCGAACATCTCCGTTTCAGCCCTCCGCCCGGCACCGAGCCGCCGTCCGGGAGACCGCCTGAATGCCCTCCATGGCAACAACCGGGGCGCCCGGCGCGCCCGTCCTGCTGGCCGATATCGGCGGCACCAATGCGCGCTTCGCGCTGCTGCACGACGGCCGCCTCACCGAAATCCAGACGCTGGCGACCGCGGACTTCCCCAACCTGCCGGACGCCGCCGCCGCCTATCTGGGCGGGCTGCCGATCTCGGCCGCCGCGATCGCGGTCGCAGGCCCGGTGACGGGCGCGCGCATCGGCCTGACCAACTGCGGCTGGTCCTTCACCCGCGACGACCTCGCCGCCGCGCTGGGGATCTCGCAGATCGACCTGATCAACGATTTCACGGCGCAGGCCCTCGCCCTGCCCCATTACGAAAAGACGGACCTGACAAAGATCGGACCCGGAAAGCCGGTTGCGGACGCCCCGAAGGCGGTGATCGGACCGGGCACCGGGCTCGGCGTCTCGGGACTCGTGCCCGCCGGCGCGGACTGGATCCCGCTGGCCACCGAGGGCGGGCACGTCACGCTCGCGGCCGTAACGCGCGAGGAGGAGGCGGTCATCGCGCGGCTGCGCGACCGGTTCGGCCACGTCTCCGCCGAGCGCGTGCTGTCGGGGCCGGGCCTCACGCACCTGCTGCGGGCGGTGACGGAGATTTCGGGCATTGCCGCGGCGCCCGAGACGCCCGACGAGATCACCGAAGCGGCGCGGACGGAGAGCGATGCGCAGGCGGTGCGCGCCGTGTCGCTGTTCTGCGATTTCCTGGGAACGGTCGCCGGCAACCTGGCGCTGACCCTGGGCGCGACCGGCGGCGTCTATATCGGGGGCGGCATCGTGCCGGCGCTGGGCGAGAGATTCGCGCAATCCGGATTTCGCGCGCGGTTCGAGGCCAAAGGCCGCTTCCAGCCCTGGCTGCACGCCGTGCCGACCTGGGCGATCACCGCCGAACACCCGGCCTTCGCCGGCCTCCGGGCGCTGGCGGAGGGCTCTCCCCCCTAGGCCCGTTTATCCGTACGTAACGTCCGCCTGCATGGCGAGCGCGCCGTCGCCGGTCATGGCCCACAGGGTGCACGTGCCGTCGTCTTCGCCCGGCGCGCCGTGGACGGAGAAGTTCATCGTGTCGTAGACGGGCGAGATCGCGCGCAGGCTGAAGGACTTCATCGTCGCGTCGGGCATCTCGCGCCGGAACAGGTCGAGCATCAGCGTCATCGTCAGCGGGCCGTGCACCAGCAGGCCGGGATAGCCCTCGACGTCGCGGACGTAGTCCTTGTCGTAATGGATGCGGTGGCTGTTCATGGTCAGCGCCGAATAGCGGAACAGCAGGACGGTCGAGGGCTCGATCGTCCGGCTCCAGACCGCCTCCATCGGCGCGGGGCGCGGCGCGGGCGGCGGCGCGTTCGGGTCCGCCTCCTCGCGATAGACCTGGGTGCGTTCCTCGGTCGTGGTCAGGCGGCCGTCCTCGCCGAACACCTCCTCGGTCGTCGTCACGAAGCACAGCCTGCCGGACTTGCCGTCCTTGGGCGCGACGCCCGACAGCGTCACCTTCTTCTTCACCTTCTCCCCGATGCGGATGGGGCTGTCGAAGGTCATCTTCGAGCCGGCCCACATGCGGCGCGGCAGCGGGATCGGCGGGGTGAAGTGGCCCTTGGCGCGGTGGCCGTCGCGGCCCGTATCGGCGAGGCGGACGACTTCGGGGAAATAGAAATAGTGCCAGGCGGGCGGCAGCGCATCGCCGTCGGCGAACGGCGCATCGTCGCGGTCGAGCGTCGCGGTGAAATAGTCGGCGGGAAAGGCGTCGACGAAGCTGTCGGAGGTCTCCGACTTTCCGACCCAGTCGCTGAAATCCATATCGTCCGTCATTCCGAAAATTCCTCCCGTATCGTTTTTGTATGGGCGCCGACCTCCGGCACCGGGCCGAGGTCGCGCACGCCTTCATTGACCAGCGCCGGCGGCGCGACGAGGTTCACGGGCCCGCTGGGCGAGCCGATCTCCACGCGCCGCAGCGCCGGATGCGTGGAAAGCCCGGCGACGTCGTTGACCTCGCCGAAGGCGATCTGCGCGGCGCGCAAGCGCGCGACCAGCTCGTCGCGGCCGGTGGTGCCGAACACGGCGTTGATGACCGCGTCGAACTCTTCCCGGTGGGCGCAGCGCGCGACGTTGGACTCAAACCGCGGGTCCTTCGGCAGGTCGGCGTCCAGCAGCACGTCCGCGCACAGCCGCGCGAACTCGCGCTCGTTCTGGATGGCGATCAGGATCTGCCCGCCGTCGGCGTGATCGTACGCGCCGTAAGGGTGGATCGACGGATGGTTCAACCCGACGCGCGGCACGATGTGATCGCCGTAGTCGAAATGCATCAGCGGCACGGTCATCCAGTCGGCCATACCGGCGAACAGCGACGTCTTGATCGACGATCCTTCTCCCGTGGTGTCGCGGGCGATCAGCGCCTCGAGGACCGCCATGTAGGAATACATGCCGCAGCCGACGTCGCAGACCGACACGCCGACGCGGCCGGGCCCCTCGGGCCGCCCGGTGACCGAGCACAGGCCCGATTCCGCCTGCACCAGCAGGTCGTAGGCCTTCATGTCGGCGAACTCGCCCTCCTCGCCATAGCCGGAGATGTCGACCGTGATGAGGCGCGGATTGCGCGCCCGCAGCTCGTCGGAGCCGAAGCCCGCGCGGGCCGCCGCGCCGGGCGCGAGGTTCTGGATGAACACGTCCGCCTTGTCGAGGATGCGGTAGAGCAGCGCCTTGTCGTCCGCGTCCTTGATGTTGGCGACCAGCGATTCCTTGCCGCGGTTGAGCCAGACGAAATAGGCGCTTTCGCCGTGGACGACGGAATCGTAATTGCGCGCGAAGTCGCCCTCGGCGCGCTCGATCTGGATGACCCGCGCGCCCGCGTCGGCCAGCCGCGACGCGCAATAGGGCGCGGCGACGGCCTGTTCCATCGAGACGACGAGGATGCCCTCGAGCGGTTTGAGCGCGCTGCGGGTCATGGGCGGGCCTCGCAGGGCATTGCCCCCAATTCAATTGTCACCCCGGACTTGTTCCGGGGTCCAGCCGCCCTCTGCAAGCGCTGTTCCGGTTGCCCTGGACCCCGGAACAGGTCCGGGGTGACACCCTTGTGTGAAAGGGCGCCGTGCGAGCCCTCGAACACCATCAATACGACCGCGGCAGTCCGAGGACGTGTTCGCCCACGAAGGACAGCACCAGGTTGTTGGAGATCGGCGCGATGCGGTAGAGGCGCGTCTCGCGGAACTTGCGCTCGACGTCGTATTCCTCGGCGAAGGCGAAGCCGCCATGCGTCTGCATGCACATGTCCGCCGCCTTCCACGACGCCTCGGAGGCGAGGTACTTGGCCATGTTGGCCTCGGCGCCGCAGGGCTCGCCCGCCTCGAACTTGCGCGCGGCCTCCTGCACCATCAGGTTCGCGGCCTCGGTCTGCATGTAGGCCTCGGCGATGGGGAACTGGATGCCCTGGTTCTGGCCGATGGCGCGCCCGAACACGTTGCGGTCGTTCGCGTAGTCCGCCGCCTTCTTGATGAACCAGCGCGCGTCGCCGATGCATTCCGACGCGATCAGGATGCGCTCCGCGTTCATGCCGTCGAGGATGTAGCGGAAGCCCTTGCCCTCCTCGCCGACCAGCGAGTCCGCCGGAATCTTCAGGTCGTCGAAGAAGATCTCGGTCGTCGCGTGGTTGATCATGGTGCGGATCGGCTGGATCTCGAGCCCGTTGCCCAGCGCCTCGCGCATGTCGACGATGAAGACCGACAGGCCCTCGGTGCGCTTCTCGACCTGGTCCTTCGGCGTGGTGCGCGCGAGCAGCAGCATCAGATCGGAATGCTCGGCGCGCGACGTCCAGATCTTCTGGCCGTTGACGATGTAGCCGGCGTTGCCGTCCTTCACCGCCGTGGTGCGCAGGCTGAGCGTGTCGGTGCCGCTGGTCGGCTCCGTCACGCCGAAGGCCTGCATGCGCAGCTCTCCGGACGCGATGCCGGGCAGGTATTTCTGCTTCTGCTCCTCCGTGCCGTGCCGCAGGACGGTGCCCATCGTGTACATCTGCGCGTGGCAGGCGCCGCCGTTGCAGCCGGATTTCTGGATCTCCTCCATGATCACGGAGGCCACCGTGATGCCGAGGCCGGAGCCGCCATATTCCTCCGGGATCAGGACGGACAGGTAGCCCGCCTCGGTCAGCGCGCTGACAAATTCGGTCGGATAGGCGCGCTCGGCGTCGAGCTTGCGCCAGTATTCCCCCGGAAACTGGGCGCAGAGCTTCTGCACCTGTTCGCGGATATCGGCATATTCGTCGGTCATGGAATCCTCACTCTTCGGGGGCCTTGATAGTCCATTCAGGAATTTTACGCACATGTAAAATCCGCGCAAAGGGTTGTAGTGCAGGGCCGCGGGAAATGCAATCGGGGGGATGGGGGCGCTCCCCTTCAGAGCGTCATTCCCGCGAAGGCGGGAATCTCCGTGCCGACGTGCGTTCCTGTCAGGAGATCCCCGCCTTCGCGGGGATGACGGTGTGAAAGAGCGGGAACGACCGCCTCAAGGAGCGGGAATGACGGTGCAAAGGACGCGCGCTCGCCCCGCCTCCCCGGTTGTCATCCCGGATTAATTCCGGGATCCATGCGCCCCGGGCAACCGCACTGCCGGTTGCCATGGACCCCGGAACAGGTCCGGGGTGACAAGGGTGCGGTGGCAAAGAACGTGCGAACGGTTGTGAGACCGCGCGCGCCGCCCGTACTATATCGTTCGCAACAGCCACCCTCACCCGAAGGACCGCCGCACATGCCGATCATCAACCGCATCGCCGAGTACCGCGACGAGATGACCAAGTGGCGCCATCACATCCACGCGCATCCCGAAACCGCGTTCGAGGAGCACCAGACCGCGGATTACATCGCGCTGCGGCTGCACGAGTTCGGCATCAAGGTGCATCGGGGCCTCGCGGGGACCGGCGTGGTCGGCACACTGGAAGGCGAAAAGGGCGCGGGCCCGGCCATCGGGCTGCGCGCCGACATGGACGCGCTCGACATCCTCGAGAAGAACGAGGTCGATTACCGTTCGCAGAACGAGGGCAAGATGCATGCCTGCGGCCATGACGGGCACACGACGATGCTGCTGGGCGCGGCGAAATACCTCGCCGAGACGAAGAACTTCGCCGGCACGGTGCATTTCATCTTCCAGCCGGCGGAGGAGAACGAGGCCGGCGGGCGCGTGATGATCGAGGACGGGCTGTTCGAGAAGTTCCCCGTGGACTCCGTCTACGGCATGCACAACATGCCGGGCATCCCGGCGGGCGAATTCGCGATCCGCCCCGGCCCGATCATGGCGTCCGCCGACATCTTCGAGATCAACCTCAGCGGCAACGGCACACACGCCGCAACGCCGCATCTGGGCCGCGACGCGGTGGTGGCGGCGGCCCAGCTGATCACGGCGCTGCAGTCCATCTCGTCGCGCACGGTGAGCCCGTTCGAGGCCTGCGTCGTCACCGTCACCCAGATGCATGCGGGCGACACGTGGAACGTGATCCCGGAGGACGTGGTGATCCGCGGCACCGCACGCGCCTTCACGCCGGAGATGCAGGACCATATCGAGACCGAGATCGCGCGCCTGACGGAGGGCATCTGCGCGGCCTACGCGATTACCCCCGACGTGCGCTACGAACGCCGCTATCCGCCGACCATCAACGACGCGGCGGAGACCGAGCTGACCGCGAACATCGCGCGCGAGATCGCCGGCGCCGACCGCGTGTCGCTCAACGAGGACCCGATGATGGGCGCCGAGGATTTCGCCTTCATGCTCAACGAGAAGCCCGGCGCCTACATGTGGATCGGCAACGGCCCGCGCGAGGGCGGCTGCATGCTCCACAACCCGCATTACGACTTCAACGACGAGATTTTACCCGTCGGCGCGAGCTACTGGGCGAAGCTGGTGGAGACGCGGTTGGGGGGATAAGGGAACGCCCGCCCGCCCCCCACGGGACAGGCAGGCGTTCGCGCCGGCGGCACCTACGACAGGGACGCGAGCGCGCCGGCGATACGCGACATCTGGGGCTCGGAGAGCAGTTCCCGCATCACCTTGAGGAAGTGCGGGTGGCGCGCGCCGGACAGGATGTACTGCCAGCGATAGGCCTTCAGGAGTTTCTCCCCCAGCTCCCGGCGGTGCAGCGCGGTGAGCGAGCGTTCGCAGTTCGCGATGAAATAGGCCGCGTCGTTGTCCGCCTGCGCCTGCAGGATGCCGTCGACCGCCACGACGAGGTCGATGAACTCGCGGACGCAGAGGTCGCGGTCCGCCTCACCGAGCATGGCATCGACGCGCCGGAATTCCAGCTCGTCGAGCACGGCGTGCTGGCTCTCCTCCTTCCAGTGATACAGGAACACGTCCCGGAACAGCGGCGACATCTTGGGGTGCGTCTCGATGCTTTCGCGGTAATGGAGCTGGGTGAACAGCTCGATATGCAGCGTCAGCGCCAGCACCGCCCAGGTGCTCTTGCCGAGCACCGCGGCTGCGACGGCGTTGGGATCGACGTCGAACACATAGCCGTCCGGCATCACCTCGGCGGCGAGCGCCTCGATCCGGCGAAACAGTTCCTGATGCTTGAGCTCCTCGTCCGAGAACCGGACGAGCGCTTCGAGCGCGGTCTGGTCGCCGAGCCGGTGGTCGCCGCTGAGCTCGAGCACCTTGGCGTTGATGAACCGCTCCGCGAGGCCGAAGACGTTGGCGTAGGTGCGGCCCTGTATCTGGCTGAGGAAGACCTTCTCGTCGGCGAACAGGAAATCGAACCCGTCGACGCCGGAAAGCCCCTCCGGCAGGAAGATGTCGCCGGCATCGAACGTCCGGCCGCGGATGACGTCCTCGTCGATGTCCCAGCGGATGCGTTTCGAGTTGGCGATGCACGCGGCGTAGCGCGTTCCGTCCATGACGGCCGTTTGAGTCTGCATGATCGTACTCCTTCTCAGGGTTGTGATAAGCTCGCGCGCGGCGGTAGGACGCCGGGCGGGCAGTGCGACCGTAGGCAGAGCCGCGGGGCTTCGCTTAAAGACCGGCTTGTTTTTTGCTTCAGAAATGCTTGATTTTGCGTATCCGGCTTGGGGGACGGACCGCATGATCCACGAATTCGGAGAGTTCAGGCTCGATGTCGCGCGCCGCGAGCTGCGGCGCAGCGGCGAGGAGATCGCGGTGGAGCCGCAGGTCTTCAGCCTGCTCGCCCACCTGATCGAGAACCGGGACCGGGTCGTCGGCAAGGACGAGCTGATCGAGACGGTGTGGGAGGGCCGCATCGTCTCCGACGCGACGCTGAATACGCGCATCAATGCGGCGCGGCGCGCCGTGGGCGACAGCGGCAAGGAACAGGCTTTCATCCGGACGCTGCCGCGGCGCGGCTTCCGGTTCGTCGGCGAGATGTCCGCCCCTGCCCCCGATGGAGCCACGGCCGTACCGGCGGCCGCGCAGCTGCGCCACGAACAGACCGTCCGGTTCTGCACCGCTCCCGACGGGGTGCGCATCGCCTACGCCACGTCGGGCGACGGCCCGCCGCTGGTGAAGGCGCCCAACTGGCTCAATCATCTCGAGCACGACTGGGAGAGCCCGGTCTGGGGGCACCTGTTCCGGGAGCTGTCGCGCGGGCACACGCTGTTGAGATTCGACCAGCGCGGCAACGGACTGTCGGACTGGGACGTCCCCGAATTCACCTTCGACGGCATGATCGACGACCTCGCAACCGTGGCCGACGCCGCCGGGTTCGACCGCTTTCCGCTGTTCGGAATCTCGCAGGGCTGCGCCCATTCGATTGCCTATGCGCACCGCCATCCCGACCGCGTCAGCCGGCTGATCCTCTATGGCGGCTTCGCCCTCGGGCAGTCGCTGCGCGGGCCGAAGGACAAGGGCGACGCGCACTGGAGCCGGCAGATGATCCGCGAGGGATGGGGACAGAACAACCCGGCCTTCCGCCAGTTCTTCACCAGCCTGTTCATGCCCGGCGCCAGCAAGGCGCAGATGGACTGGTTCAACGAGATGCAGCGGCTCACCACGTCGCCCGACAATGCCGCGGATATCTACGCCGTCGCCAATTACCTGGACGTGCGCCCGCTGCTCTCCGAGATAAAAGTCCCCACGCTGGTCATCCACTGCAAGGACGACGCCGGCGTCGCGTTCGACCTCGGCCGCGAGATGGCGGCCGGCATCCCCGACGCACGGTTTGTCGCGCTCGACGGCCGGAATCACCTCATCCTGGAGGACGAACCCGCCTGGCCCCGCTTCGTGCAGGTGGTGAACGATTTTCTGGCGGAGGGGGAGACGGCGGGAACGGCTACCAAGCGCGGCTGAGCCGCGGCCCGCGTTTCGGACATCCACCCATCCCCAACCCCGCATTGACTCCCCCGTCCGGTTTCCGGACATTCACCCGATCACAAGGGAGTATCCGAATGGCAACCGACGTTTTTGCCGGCGTGCGTCTGGCGCGCTCGCCCGTGTACGGGACCAAGGGCATGGTGGTGTCCGGGCATTCGCTGGCATCGACCGCCGGCATGCGGACGCTGGACAAGGGCGGCTCGCTGGTCGACGCGATGATCACGACGTCGTCGGTCCTGTGCGTCGTCATCCAGCAGGCGACGTCGCTGGGCGGCGATGCGTTCTTCCTCTATCACGACGCCAAGGCGGGCAAGACGATCGGGCTGAACGCCACCGGCCACGCGCCGGACGGGGCGACGCCGGAATACTACAAGGACGGCATCCCCGACCGGGGGCCGAACGCGATCAGCGTGCCGGGCATGGTGCGCGGCTGGGAGCGGCTGCACCAGAAATACGGCAAGCTGCCCTGGGACGTGCTGTTCGAGGACGCCATCGAGATCGCGGCGGCGCATCCCGCCTCACGCGTGATGACCGCCGGGCTCGACCTGTTCCGCAAGGACGTGCTGGCCGATCCCGGATGCAAGGCGCTGTATTTCAACGGCGAGGAGCGCCTGAAGGCGGGCGAGATCCTGCGCCAGCCGGCGCTGGCCGAGACGCTGCGCAAGATCGCCGCCGGGGGAAGTGCCGCCTATTACGAGGGCGAGATCGGCCAGTCCATCGGCAAATACATCCGCGAGAACGGCGGGCTTCTCGGCCCCGAGCAATTCGAGGGCTACGAGCCGGAATGGGTGGATCCGCTGGGCACGGATTACCGCGGCCACACCGTGCAGGTGATGCCGCCCAATTCCTACGGCATCCTGATGCTTCTCCAGCTCAACGGCCTGTCGGCCCTGAAGCCCGAGCAGCTTTCCGACAACGACACGGACCGGCTGGATTACCTAATCCGCGCCATGCAGGGCGCGTTCACGCTGGGCCAGCCCTACGTGTCCGACCCGCGCGTGGTCGACATCCCGGTCGACCGCCTGCTGGGGGCGGAGACGACGAAGCAGCTCCAGGACGTGGTGCTGAACGGCACCGACCCGTCGACCTTCGAGAACAAGGGCGGCACGTCCTGCATCGTCATCGCCGACGGCGAGGGCAACGCGATGTCGGTGGTGCAGTCGGTGTTCCACGTGTTCGGCAGCGCCTTCATGGACCCCGGCACCGGCATCCTGATGAACAACCGCATGACCGGCTTCCGCGTCGATCCGAAGGACCCGCGCAACGTCGCGCCCCGCAAGCGCCCCTCGCACACGCTGAACCCGGTGATGGTCCTGAAGGACGGCAAGCCGAAATACCTGATGACCACGCCGGGCGGGCCGGGCCAGACGCTGTCGCTGGTGCAGGTGCTGACCAACCTGGTCGACCGCGGCATGGAGCTGACCAGCGCCATCGAATACCCGCGCTGGTCGGTGACGCTGGACGGAAGCTTCCTGTTGGAGGACGGCTATCCGGAGGCGGTGGCGCAGGAGCTGGAACGGCGCGGCCACAAGGTGAGCCACGGCTCCGGCGCGTCCTATTTCGGTTCCGCCAAGACCATCGAGATTCTCGATAACGGCGTGCTCACCGGCGCCGCCGACACGCGCCGCGAGGCGTTCGCCGCCGGGCGGTAGGGAAAGCGCGGGCTTTCCGCGCCCACCCAGGTCCGGCCTGCCGGACCGAGCGCAGGCGCAGAGACGCGCCCGATGGGCGCCCCTCAGGACGAGGAAAGCTCTTAGTTCAAACTTCGCCCTCATCCTGAGGAGGGCGCTTGCGCCCGTCTCGAAGGATGCGGGCGCGCCGGAGTAGTCACACCATGCCCGACCGCACCGCCGACCTGATCGTCACCAACGCGAAGGTCCTGACCGTCGATCCCGCCGACCGCATCGCCGAGGCCGTGGCGGTGGGCGGCGAGCGCATCCTCGCGGTGGGTTCCGCTGCCGAGATCGGGGCCTTCGCGGCAGACGGCACGCACATCATCGACGCCGGCGGCAGGGCCGTCATCCCCGGCATGGTCGACGGCCACGCGCACATGGACCGCGAGGGGCTGAAGGGCGTGTTCCCGTCGCTGGAGGGCTGCCGGTCGGTCGGCGACGTGCTGGACCGCATCCGCGCGCTGACCGAAAAGGCGGCACCGGGCGAGTGGATCGTCACCATGCCGGTCGGCGATCCGCCCTATTACTGGAACGTGCCCGCCTGCCTCGCCGAAAACCGCTTCCCCACCCGGCAGGAGCTGGACGAGGCCGCGCCCGACAATCCCGTCTATATCCGCCCGATCTGGGGCTTCTGGCGCCACCAGATGCCGCTGGAGTCCGTCGCCAACACGCGCGCGCTGGAGCTCGCCGGCATCACGAAGGCCACGACGCCGGAGACCGACACGATCACGTTCGAAAAGGGCCCGGACGGCGAGCTGACCGGTCTGATCCGCGAGATGACCTACATGCCGGTCGCGGAGCTCGGCTATTTCCATATGGCGCCGCGCTTCACGCACGACGACCGGGTGGCGGGGCTGAAGCGCGCGATGCGGCTGTACAATTCCACCGGCACCACCAGCGTCGTCGAGGAGCACGGCGCGGCGCAAGAGCTGATCGCCACCTACCAGGCGGTGAACGCCGCGGGCGCGGCGACGGCGCGCGCGCACCTGTTCTACAGCCCGGCCTGGGGCGGGACGCAGAACGTCGAGTACGACACGGTGCTGCAGAACTGGGCCGGATGGCTCGGCAAGCGCGGGCTGGGCGATTTCTGGCTGCGGGTCGCGGGCATGTTCACGGACGCGGGCATGGATGCGGACGCCGTCTTCCGCGCCACCGCCGCGCCCTATACCGGCTGGTCGGGCTTCAACTACGACAACGGCGTGCCGCAGAACCGCATGGTCGAGTTCATGGTGGAGGCCGCGCGCAACGACATCCG
>ENA-ORCV01000955-ORCV01000955.1-marine-metagenome-genome-assembly--contig:-NODE-955-length-11990-cov-3.048351_pt1 | contig 11990 bp, 10 predicted proteins | sample MGYA00237779_ERZ508509 | MGnify/ENA primary metagenome ERZ508509 (study PRJEB26180, sample SAMN06268772) | marine metagenome | isolation source: Bioluminescent Bay, La Paraguera, Puerto Rico | place... | reverse complement strand
GGGGGGGGGGGGGGGGGGGGGGGGGGGGGGGGGGGGGGGGGGGGGGGGGTGGAGGGGGGGGGGGGGGGCGCAGGTTGGTGGGGAGGGGGATGGCTGAGCGGTGCTCCATGCGACGCCAAGGGCGCGCAGTCTGACTAGTTTTACGGTCTGCCGGAAGGCAATAATGCATCAAGGATGCAGCTTGCCTCGAACAATTGCCTTGCGCCGAAGCTCTTGTGACTTTGCCTTCTTTTGGCTTTTGGAAAGCCCATCGAAATCAGCGTGTGAATGATGCGGATTATTTTCCAAAGGACTTTCGTAGCACTCAATTGGGTTGGGTTCTTCCGCGCACTCACCGGGTGTTATGCCAAAGACGCCACCCGAACGTAGCCCGAGCGAGCGGAAATCGTCGAATGCCTGCTTCGCGGTAGTTGATGCTGAACGGTCGAGTGAGAGCTTGCCATCATCTTTCCGTGTCGGAATGAAGGCTTGACGGGTCGGAACGCCTTCCTCGATCCAGCTTGGATTTACTTGGCGGAACTGCACCTCACTCGGGTCGTTAATCTTCGTCATTAAGGACCACCGCTGTCATCATGTCGAACGCGTCGAAAAACTCTTCTGAGAATTCGCCGAAGGACTGGACTTCAAATACCTCTCCATCTGCGGAGCTACCATCAATTTCCAGCGAACCGTCAGGCATGATCTCGACGGCAAAACTCCAGCCCTGCTTGTCGAATTCCAACGAAATACCGCCGTCTTCAGTTGGGAAGATGCGAAACAGATCTGCCAAGTCCGCTCGCATGAAAATAAGCTGGGTCGCCCGCATGCCGGCTAGATGAACGAGTTGTTCGCCTTGACCATCTCCGAGCCATCCCTTCTCGATTTTGGACAAGTCCTGCAAGCGCCTGATACACCTCGTAACGTCTTCGTCGTAAGGTCGAACAAGGTCTACCGAGTAAACTTCCTCGACACCCTTGAACTCGTCGTGTGCGTCGAGAGCGATTGAGATCGAAAACTCAACAGGAGAGAAAAGTTGTCCATTGAACTGATCTACTGTCAACGAGACGCCTTCGAGAGGTAGTAGAAGATCGCCATATTCCTCGGTTTGAACCTGAACAGTATTGCGAGTTGCATCGATCCCCGTCAAGCTGCCGAAGCCTTCGAATTCTTTGGTGTAGGTTTCGCGCACTCGTGTCAGCAGGTTCTTTCGTCTATAGGAATCCAAGCTGACAACTTTACCATCTTGACCTAGCTGTCCTTGAAATTCAATCCGTTCATCATCTTGAATGTTCGCGCCGAGCTTTGACAAAGCAAGGATAGCATCCTGCGGGAGAGCTTGAGGGAATAAGTCGTGTGCAGCATCATCATAGATTTTTGCGACACGCTCAAATGCTCTCGAAACAATATCTTCCATCTCATCACCGATATTCGGAAGACTTTGCTGCGCGACTTCGTTCTCAAGAGACAGTTTTGGTACAGCGCTACCATCCTCGATGTCGATAAGAGCGAAGGAGATCGCTTTATCAAATCCCTGAGGAACCCGCTTTCGGTCGGGATTATTTTGCCGGAATTCTTGCTTGGCGAGAGCGGCGATCAGGTCACGCAATGCGGGCAAGTCAGACAGCACGTCAAGAGGAAGACGGGCGTTTGTGAACCTACGCCCGACATACCGGAGAGAAAATGACTTGCTTTCATCATCCATAGGAACGGAGTTGCATGTTGTTGCCTAGTCCGTCAAGCTGCCTTGTTGCCACTTGCACGCATGTCGTGACCGCGTTCTGTACTTTGCATGAACATCGACTTCGAGGCTGGTGCGCTCACCGCTCCCACAAAACCAACCCCGCGTTTCCTTTCACATCGCGATTTCCTGGGTCTCCTCACCGCTCGATCCTCGCCACGATCCGCAGGCCGATCACCGGGCCGACGAGGTCGGGGAAGGCGGTGACGCCGAAATCGTGCCGGTCGATGTCGCCGGTCAGGAGCACGGTGAGGCGGGTGAGGTCCGACGGGTCGGTGTCGCGGGGGCGGTAGTGGGTGGCTTGAAGCGTCACCTCGCGGGTGGTGCCGCGCACGGTGAGCAGACCCTCGACCCGGGCTGCGCGCAGCGTGCCGGTGATGCGGGTCGAGCGGAAGGTGATCACCGGGTGGCGCGCGGTATCGAGCCCCTGCGGCCCGCGCATCGCCTGCGTGGCGAGGAAGAAGCCCGCGCGCGTGCCCTGCGCGTCGAGCGTGACGGTGACGTGGCTCTGCCCCGGGTCGGCGAGGTCGAGCGCCATCTCGGCGGTGCGCACGGGCATGGTGCCGTGCCCGGCGTGTCCGGCGAGGGTATAGGTGAAGCCCACCACCGAGCGCGCGGCGTCGAGCCGGTAGGGGGCGGGCGCGGCGAGGGCCTGCGCGGCCAGCAGGAGGAGGGCGGGGGCGAGGCGGATCATGCCCGCCATTCTAGGCGCGCACGGGCGCGGGCGGGGGTCACATCTGCTCGACTGCCCAGGCGCCGGGGCGGCCCGAGAGGTGCCACTCGGCGGGCGGCGCGCGGCGGTCGCGGCGGCGGGCGAGGTGCCAGCGGTCGGCCTGCGCCGCGTGGGCGGGGGCCATGTGCCAGCGGCTCTCGACCCCCGGCGCGCCGCCCTCGCCGGGGGTGAGGATCAGCCCGAGGGGGGGCTGCGCCGCGCGGGCGGCCCCCTCCTCGGCGGCGAGGTGCAGGCGGCGGACGGGGGTGAGGCCGGGGGGCGCGGGCAGGTCGGCCACCACGAGGGGCGCCGCGCCGCTGCGCAGCGCCTCTTCCATGCACCACAGCAGATCGGTGCGGTGGGGGGCTGCGACGAAGATCAGCCGCCCCGGCTCGATCCATGGCACGATGCCGCAGGGATCGGGCCGGTCGGTGGCCCAGGCGGGGGCGATCCACAGCACCGGCCCCGAGAGCGCCCCCGCCACCAGCATCGCCCATGTGTGGCGCGCGGGGCCGCAGCCCTCGTGCAGCCGCCCGGGGGCGAGGGCCGCGGGGCCCGCGATGGGAAGGGCCGGGTGCAGGGGGCGGGCGAGGGCGGTCATGCCCGGAGGATAGAGTGTTCTCTTTATGTTCTCAAGAGGGCGGAAGCCGGCACAGGAAAAGGCCCGGTGCACGAGGCACCGGGCCGAAGCGCGGGCGGACGGGGCGCGTGGCCCCGCGCACGCCGTTCAGAACTTTACCTCGAATCCGGCGGTGGCCGCGTAGTGCCGGGCGTGATCGGAGAACGCGCCGTGCACGTTGATGAAGACCGCGCTGTTGGCGGTCAGTTCCGCCCCCGCCTCGAGCCGGACATCGAGACGCAGGTCATCCGCGTCGGAGATCGGCGCCAGCGTCGCGCCGCCATTGATCGGCACGCCCTGCCCGGTGCCGCTGAAGCTGCCGGTGCCGGCGAGTTCGAGCGCGCTGTAGTAGCGGCTGCCCTTGTGGAACTGTTCGATCATGGCGCGGATGCCGAGCCGGCCATAGGCCGTGTCCTCGTCGAAGCTGGCGACCGCGACGCCGCCATTGCTCTCGGTGTAGGCATCCACCGAATGGTATTCGTAACCCAGCGCCGCGAACGGGGTGAGGTGCAGCGCCGCGGGATTGACCGCGTCCTTGCCCAGCGGCCGCGGGGCCTGCCGGAAACCGATCTCGACCTCGGCACCGAACGATTCGCCGTCGGGCGTGCCGACGAAGGTCGTGGCGCCCGCAACGCGGTTGTTGGTGAAATCATGCCATGCGTACTGGATGTTGCCCTGGGTGTAGAACCCGTCGGACTGCGCGTAGACCGAGTAGAGTTGCAGCGTGGTCGAGTCGGTGTCGAGCGACGACAGCGCCGCCTTCTGGTCGGCCTCGATTTCGCTGTAGCCGAGCGATGCCCCGAACCGCGCCATCCCGGAGGCGACGGGCAGCGCGTGATCGGCCCCGACGAGGATGCCGTAGCCGTCGAAATCGAGCGCGACATTGCTGCCATCCGCGTCGGTGTCGCCGGTGAAGGCCGAGACGCTGGCATAGCCGCGCAGGCCGTTCATGCCGAACATGTCGTTGGCGACCTGCGCGTCGCGGGTCACGGTGTCGCCCTCCATCCCGGCGAGTGCCGCGGGGCCGTAGGCGAGACGCCGCACCTGCGAGCGGTGGTGATCCATCACCAGCCGGGTGCTGTCTCGATACTGGTTCAGCGGGATCAGCTGGCCGCCTGCCTGCGCGGCGACGGTGAGGCATTGCAGCAGCGCCGCCGCAAAGGCGGAGGCCGCGTCGCCGCCTTCGCGCAGCTGGTTGAGGCTGGCCGAGCAGCCGTTCGGCGTCGAGAAGGCGAGGTCGATGTAATCCTCTTCGGTGGTGCCGTCGGCATTGGTCACGAGGCCGAAGGGGGCGGTGGTGAAGGACGTGCCGTCCTGCACGAAGGCGTTGGTGCCATCGGTGGCGATGGCGGGGTTGCCCGAGTCATCCTCGAAATCGGCATCGACCACGGTGATCAGGTTGACGCCGAGGTCGTTGAGATCGCCGGAAATGCTGCCGAAGCTGAGCGACGGGTTGCCGTCGTCGCGGTCCTCGTCGGTGACGAGGATGATCGTGGTGCTGGCACCGACGGTGATCGGATAGGTCCGCAGGATGAAGTCGATGGCGGAGAACCCGTCTTCGAAGCCGCCACTGGTCAGGAGGTCGCCGGTCGCGGTCGAGAAGGCCGCCGCGTTCCCGAAGAAGCCGCCACCTACCTCGATCAGACGTCCGAGATTGTCCGCGCCGAAATCGCCGCCGATGTCGTTGCCGAAGCCGGTCAGTCCGAAATTGACAGTGGAAAAGCCCGATCCGGTAAGCGACGTCTCGATTTCCGAGGCGAATGTCCCGAGGAAGGTCTGTTCGCCGCCCATGGACCCCGACTCGTCCACGGCGAAAATCAGGTTGGCGGTGGTTTGCGCCATCGCCGCGGAGCAAAAGCCGGTGGCGACGAGGAACGTCGTCGCTTTCAATGCGTTGGTTGCGAATTTCAGGCCCATTATCCCGTCCCCCCTTTGCCAAAATATCCGTTCGCCCATCGATGCGCGCTACGGATCTGTTGTTTCAATAATCCCCCTGACCATAAGGATATCGAAGAACGCCCGTCAACGATGGCGGACGCCGCCGCAAAGGCACATCCGCGCCTGCGGCATGGTTGCAACACACGCCATGCATGTCCGGAGGGGGGAGGGGGAGAGGCCCCCGGGCCCGTGGCCCGGAGGTACCGTGCGCGGTCAGCCGCGGTTCATGCGGTTCTCGATCAGGTCATCGACAACCGAAGGATCGGCCAGCGTCGAGGTGTCGCCCAGCGCGCCGTAATCGTTCTCGGCGATCTTGCGCAGGATACGGCGCATGATCTTGCCGGAGCGGGTCTTGGGCAGGCCGGGGGCCCACTGGATCAGGTCGGGCTTGGCGATCGGGCCGATTTCCTGCCGGACCCATGTCTCCAGTTCCTTGCGCAATGCGTCGGTCGGTTCCACGTCGTTCATCAGGGTGACATAGGCATAGATGCCCTGGCCCTTGATGTCGTGCGGATAGCCCACCACGGCCGCCTCGGCCACCGAGGCGTGGGCGACAAGTGCGCTTTCGACCTCGGCGGTGCCCATGCGATGGCCCGAGACGTTGATCACGTCATCGACGCGGCCGGTGATCCAGTAATAGCCGTCGGCGTCGCGGCGGCAGCCGTCGCCGGAGAAGTAATAGCCTTTGTACTGCTGGAAATACGTGGCCTCGAAGCGGGCGTGGTCGCCCCAGACGGTGCGCATCTGGCCCGGCCAGCTGTCCTTGAGCGCCAGCACGCCGGAGGCCTCGGTCTCGGTGATTTCCTTGCCGGATTCGGGCTCGAGCACGGCGGGGGCCACGCCGAAGAACGGCGTGGTGGCCGAGCCGGGCTTCGTGGGCGTGGCACCGGGCAGGGGGGTGATGAGGTGCCCGCCCGTTTCCGTCTGCCACCACGTGTCCACGATTGGGCAGCGGCCCTTGCCCACGTTGTCGTTGTACCAGTTCCACGCCTCGGGGTTGATCGGCTCGCCCACGGTGCCCAGCACCTTGAGCGACGAGAGATCGCAACGGCTGACAAACTCGGTGCCTTGCCCCATCAGCGCGCGGATGGCGGTGGGGGCGGTGTAGAACTGGTTGACCTTGTGTTTCTCGCAGACCTGCCAGAAGCGGCTTGCATCCGGGTAGGTGGGCACGCCCTCGAACATGAGCGTGGTCGCGCCGTTGGCGAGCGGCCCGTAGACGATGTAGCTGTGGCCGGTGACCCAGCCCACATCGGCGGTGCACCAGAAGATGTCGCCGGGGTGATAGTCGAACACCAGTTCCTGCGTCATCGCGGCATAGACGAGATAGCCACCGGAGGTGTGGACCACGCCCTTGGGCTGGCCGGTGGAGCCGGAGGTGTAGAGGATGAAGAGCGGGTCCTCGGCGCCCATTTCCTCGGGCGGGCAGTCGGCATCGGCCTTCTCGGCCTCTTCGTGCCACCAGAAATCGAGATCGCGGCGCCAGGCGACCTGCCCGCCGGTGCGCCGCACGACAAGGCATTTGACGTCGTCGGTGTCGTGCAGCAGCGCCTGATTGACGTTGTCCTTGAGCTTGGTCTTGCGTCCGCCGCGCGGGGCCTCGTCGGCGGTGATGACGAGCTTGGCGTCGCAGCCGTTGACGCGCGCGCCCAAGGCGTCGGGGGAGAAGCCCGCGAAGACCACCGAGTGAATCGCGCCGATGCGCGCGCAGGCCAGCATGGCATAGGCCGCCTCGGGGATCATCGGCAGGTAGATCACCACCCGGTCGCCGCGCCCGACGCCGAGGTTCTTCAGCACGTTGGCCATGCGGCAGGTCTGGGCGTGCAATTCGTTGTAGGTGATGTGCAGCGCCTCGTCGCCTGGCTCGTCCGGCTCCCAGATGATCGCGGTCTGATCGCCGCGCGTGGCGAGGTGGCGGTCGATGCAGTTGGCGGCGACATTCAGCGTGCCGTCCTCGAACCACTTGATCGAGACATTTCCGAAATCGAAATTCACGTCCCGCACGCGGCTGAAGGGCTTGATCCAGTCGATGCGCTTGCCGTGCTCGGCCCAGAACGCCTCGGGGTCGTTGACCGACGCCTCGTACATTTCCTTGTATCTGGCGGCGTCGACATGGGCCTTGGCGGCGAAATCCGCGCTGGGCGCGTAGGTCTGATCGGACATGGTGGCTCCTCCTCGCTGTTGCGGCCGGATCGAAAAGGACAGGCGCCCCGCTGTCAACAGGGAGAGTGACAGCAGGGCGGGGGATCGGCCTCAGATGGCCAGATATTCAGCGCGGAGCTCTTCGTTTTCAAGCACTTCCGCGGCGCTTCCGTCGAACACGATGCCGCCGGTGTCGAGGATCACGGCGCGGTCGGCCAATTCGAGCGCGCGCACGGCGTTCTGTTCGACGAGGATCGTGGTGATGCCCTGTTCCTTGATGATGCGCAGGGTCTTCTCGATCTCGTCGACGATCACCGGGGCGAGGCCTTCGTAGGGCTCGTCCAGAAGCAGCACCTTGATGTCGCGCGCGAGCGCGCGGGCCACCGAGAGCATCTGCTGCTCGCCGCCCGAGAGCGTCGTGCCCTCCTGCTTGCGGCGCTCCTTGAGGCGGGGGAAAAGCTCGTAGAGGCGCTCGATCGACCAGCCGATGGGCGGGGCGATCTGGGCGAGTTGCAGGTTTTCCTCGACGGTGAGGCCGGGGATGATGCAGCGATCCTCGGGCACGAGGCCGATGCCTGCCGCCGCCGCCTCGTGGCTGCGCATGGTGTGCAGCGGCTGGTGATCGAGCCAGATCTCGCCATGGGTCACCTCGGGGCTGTCCATCCGCGCGATGGAGCGCAGGGTCGAGGTTTTGCCCGCGCCGTTGCGGCCCAGAAGGGCGAGGATCTCGCCCTCGTGGACGTTGAAGCTGATGTTCTGGACGATGTAGCTCTCGCCGTAATAACTCTCCATGTTCCACACCGAGAGGAAGGCGGGGGCGGTTTCGGCGTAGTTCTTGCCCTTGGAAAAGTCGGGTTTGACGTTCATGATCCGCGCTCCTGTCAGGCCGTCTCGCCGAGATACGCTTCGCGCACCTTGGGATGGCCCTTGATGTTTTCGGGGGTGTCCTCGACCAGCGGGCTGCCCTGCGCCAGCACGGTGATCCGCTCGGCGAGGGAAAAGACCACGTGCATGTCATGCTCGATGATCGCGATGGTGATGTCGCGCTCGTCCTTGATCTGCTTGAGCAGGTCGATGGTGTTGTTGGTGTCGGCGCGCGCCATGCCCGCCGTCGGTTCGTCGAGCAGCAGCAGCTTGGGGTTCTGCGCGAGGCACATGCCGATTTCCAGCCGTCGCTTGTTGCCGCGCGACATCGAGGCGGAATGCATGTGGCGCTGATCCTGCAGGTTGAGATCCTCGAGCATGGATTCGGCCTGCTCGACGATCTCGCGCTCGTTCGAGGTGTCCTCGAAGGCGTGCATCCGGAACACCCCGTCGCGCTTGGCGAAGATCGGGATCATCATGTTTTCCAGCACCGTCAGGTCGCCGAAGATCTCCGGCGTCTGGAACACGCGGGAAATGCCCATCTGGTTGATCTCGTAGGGCTTGCGCCCCAGCACCGACTGGCCCTGGAACAGGACCGAGCCGGTATCGGGGATAAGCTTGCCGATCAGGCAGTTGAGCAGGGTGGACTTGCCCGCCCCGTTCGGCCCGATGATCGCGTGCACCGTGTTTTCCGCGACGCTGAGGTTCACGTCCCCCAGTGCCTGCAGCCCGCCGAAGCGCTTGTTGACGTTCTTGACTTCGAGAATGCCCATGTCGTGCGCTCCTTATTCGGCGGGGGTGGACTGGGTGGATTTCTTGCCTTCCTTGGCCTTCTTGCGGCGGAAGAGGCGCGCGACGCGCTGGCCGCCCTCGACAAGGCCGCCGGGCAGGAAGATCACCACCAGCATGAACATCAGGCCGAGCGTCAGGTGCCAGCCCTTGCCGACGAAGGGATAGATCATCGTCACCACCAGGTCTTCCAGCCCGTCGGGCAGGAAGGCGAACCACGAATGCAGGATGTCGGAATTGATCTTGGAGACGATGTTCTCCATGTACTTGATCACCCCCGCGCCCAGCACCGGCCCGATCAGCGTGCCGACGCCGCCGAGAATGGTCATCAGCACCACCTCGCCGGAGGCCGTCCAGAACATCCGCTCGGGGCCCGCGAGCGGGTCCATCGAGGCCATGAGGCCACCGGCAAGCCCGGCATACATGCCCGAGATCACGAAGGCCGCGAGCGCGTAGGGACGTGCGTTGAGGCCCGTGTAGGTCATGCGCGTGTTGTTGCACTTGATCGCCCGCAGCATCATCCCGAAGGGCGAGCGGAAGATGCGGATCGACAGGTAGAAGGCGATCAGCATCACCACGGCGCTGAAATAGTAGCCGGCCGAGAAGGTGAAGACCCAGTCGCCCATGACCATTTCGGTCGCGCTGCGCATTTCCAGGCCGAACAGGTTGGGCACCGGAATGCCGCCATCCGCGGTGGTCTGCTGGCCGAGGATGCGCGGGTCCTGCAGGGTCAGTTGCAGCCCGGTTTCGCCGCCGGTCAGGCCCTTTTGGAGCAGGCCCTGCTCATCGGGCCCGTCCATGTCGGTGGCCAGAACCGAATAGGCCAGCGCGTAGGACATCTGCGCGAAGGCCAGCGTGAGGATCGAGAAGTAGATCCCCGAGCGGCGCAGCGAGACATACCCGATCAGCAGCGCGAACAGGCCCGACATGACGACCGCGAGGGTCAGGGCGGGCAGCACGTTCATGCCAAACAGCTTGAACATCCACATCGCCGCGTAGGAGCCCACGCCGATGAAGGCCGCGTGGCCGAAGGACAGATAGCCCGTCAGGCCGAACAGGATGTTGAAGCCGATGGCGAAGATGCCGAAGATCACGAAGCGCTGCATCAGGTCGGGATAGCCCGCGTTGAACTGCGCCATCGCCGAGTCCACCGGGAAGGGGTTGAGGATGAAGGGTGCCAGCATCGTCAGCGCGGCGACGATCAGCAGAAGGGTGACGTCTTTCTTTGCGAGACCGAACATGGATCAGTCCTCCATCACGCCCTTGCGGCCCATCAGGCCACGCGGACGCGTCAACAGAATGATGATGGCGACCAGATAGATGATGATCTGGTTGATGCCGGGAATGAGATCGATGACGGCCCCCATCGACGCGAAGGATTCGAGGATGCCGAGCAGGAAGCCCGCCAGCACCGCACCGGGCAGGCTGCCCATGCCGCCGACGACCACCACCACGAAGCTGAGCACGAGGAAATCCATCCCCATGTGATAGTTGGGCGGGTTGATCGGCACGTACATCACCCCCGCAAGCCCCGCCACCGCGGCGGCGATGCCGAACATGATGGTGAAGCGCTTGTCGATGTTGATGCCCAGAAGCTGCACCGTCTCGCGATCGGCCATGCCCGCGCGCACCACCATGCCGAAGGTGGTGAATTGCAGGAAGGCGAAGACCGCGCCGATGATCACCGCCGCGAAGGCGAAATACACGAGCCGCCAGTAGGGGTAGATGATGGTGTTGGGATCGAACCCGATCAGCGTGCCGAAATCGAACGAGCCGCGGAACGCGTCCGGGGCCGGGGTCGGGATCGGGTTGGCACCGTAGTAATACTTGACGATCTCCTGCAGCACGATGGCGAGGCCGAAGGTCACGAGGATCTGATCGGCATGCGGACGCTTGTAGAAATGCTTGATCAGGCCGCGTTCCATGACCACGCCCACCAGGATCATGATCGGGATGGCGAAGAGGATCGAGAGCGGCACCGACCAGTTCAGGATGCCGCCGCCGAGATCGGGCCCGAGCCAGTGCTCGATATAGGTCGTGTCGACCTTGAGCGGATTGCCGAGAAAGTCGGTCCTCGTCTCGTCGATCGTGGTGAAGCTGATGTTGAGGATGCGCGACAGCGTGACCGCGCAGAAGGCGCCGATCATGAACAGCGCCCCATGGGCGAAATTGACGACCCCGAGCGTGCCGAAAATCAGCGTCAGGCCCAGCGCGATCAGCGCATAGGCCGAGCCCTTGTCGAGCCCGTTGAGAATTTGAAGAATGATTGCGTCCATTGTTCCCACCCATGGGTTAGAGGCGATGGTGGTCTTGTGCGGAGGCGGGCCGCCCCTTGGGGGCCCGGCGAACCGGCCGCGCGAGGGCGCGGCCGGTCCCCGGCGTCAGATCAGACGCCGTTGTTGCACGAACCGAGCGCGCCGCCCGCGAATTGCGGGTGATCCGGCGGGTAGGTGACCTGCTCGACCGGCGTGACCTCGACGATTTCCAGCAGGTCGAACTCGGAGGAGGGGTTCTCTTTCCCCTTCACGACGAGCACGTCCTTGAAGCACTGGTGATCCTCGGCGCGGTAGAGCGTCGGGCCGTTGCCCATGCCGTCGAACTCGAAGCCCTCGAGCGCCTCGACCACCGCGCAGGGCGCGAAGGAGCCGGCGCGTTCCACGGCATCCGCATAAAGCAGCGCCTGCACGTAGCAGGTATGCGCCGCCTGGCTGGGCGGGAAGCCGTATTTCTCGCCGAAGGACTTGACGAACGCCTTGGAGCCCTCGTCCTGCAGCGACCAGTGCCAGTTGGTCGAGCCGAAGATGCCCTTGACGTTCTCGCCCGCGCCGCGCGCCATCAGGCGCGAGTAGAGCGGAACGATGATCTGGAAGTCCTTGCCGTTGACCTGCTTGTCGCGCAGGCCGAACTGCACGGCGTTGGTCAGCGAGTTGACCATGTTGCCGCCGTAGTGGTTGAGCACCAGCGTGTCGGCGCCCGACTGCAGCACCGGCGCGATGTACGAGCTGAAATCGGTCTGGGTGAGCGGGGTCTTGACCGCCGCGACGGTTTCCCAGCCCATGGCCTCGGTCGAGGCGCGCACGGCCTCCTCGGTGGTGTAGCCCCAGTTGTAATCGGCGGTCAGGTGATAGGCCTTGCGGTCGGTGCCATAGGCGTTGGCCAGCACCGGCGCGAGCGCCGCGCCCGACATGTAGGAGTTGAAGAAGTGGCGG
>ENA-ORCV01000954-ORCV01000954.1-marine-metagenome-genome-assembly--contig:-NODE-954-length-11991-cov-2.553634_pt1 | contig 11991 bp, 12 predicted proteins | sample MGYA00237779_ERZ508509 | MGnify/ENA primary metagenome ERZ508509 (study PRJEB26180, sample SAMN06268772) | marine metagenome | isolation source: Bioluminescent Bay, La Paraguera, Puerto Rico | place... | reverse complement strand
CGCAATCTACAAGCGTGAAGATGATGGCATCGTTCTCATCGACCAAGAGAAATGCCGTGGCTGGCGCATGTGCGTTTCTGGCTGCCCTTACAAGAAGATCTACTACAACTGGTCTTCAGGCAAATCAGAGAAATGCACATTCTGCTATCCACGTATTGAAGCAGGTCTTCCAACTGTATGTTCTGAAACATGCGTTGGACGTATCCGCTACCTTGGTGTGATGCTTTATGATGCTGACAAGATCGAGCAGATCGCTGCAACTCAAGACACTAAAGATCTCTATGAGAAGCAGTTGGAAGTGTTCCTTGATCCGAACGATCCAGCAGTAATCGCTGCAGCTCGTGAGCAAGGCATTCCAGAAGATTGGCTGAAGAGCGCGAAAGAGTCGCCAGTTTACAAAATGGCGATGGACTGGAAAGTGGCATTCCCGCTTCACCCAGAATATCGCACTTTGCCAATGGTTTGGTACATCCCACCATTGTCACCGCTTACTTCAGCGGCAGAAGCTGGCAAGATTGGCGTTGATAAGAACAACATGCCTGAGATCGATGATCTTCGCATTCCTGTTCGCTATCTTTCAAACCTTCTTACTGGGGGTAAAGACAAGCCGATTGTCACAGCACTTAAACGGATGATGGCGATGCGTGGCTATATGCGCACCAAAACCATCGATGGTGTGATCGACGACAAGTTTGCGACCGATGTTGGGCTGACACCTGAGTTGATCGAAGACATGTACAAGATCATGGCGATCGCGAACTACGAAGACCGTTTCGTTATCCCAACCTCACACCGTGAGGAAGTGGAAGACGCTTATGACCTTCGCGGTTCATGTGGCTTTAGCTTCGGCAATGGCTGTTCTGGTGGCAACAACTCAGTTGACCTGTTTGGCGCCAAGAAGACCAAAACAGTTCAAACCCCAACAGACGTATTTTGATTTGAGAGAAAACAATGGCAAATGCACTAAAAATCATTTCAACGCTGCTTTCTTATCCGTCAAAAGAGTTGAAGGAAGCCGCGTTTGAACTCAAGGCCGCTGTGCTTGACGATGGTCTAACTGGCGATGCTGAGAAAGCGCTTTTGAACCAGCTGATCGACGATATTGCATCTCGTGATGTTTACGAAGCGCAGGAACGCTATGTGGAGTTGTTCGATAGAACACGCACCTTGTCGCTTCACCTGTTTGAGCATGTTCACGGCGAAAGTCGTGACCGTGGTCAGGCGATGGTCGATCTCAAGCAAATGTATCAAGACCAAGGCTTTGATTTGGCGGTAACCGATCTGCCAGATTACCTGCCGATGTTCTTGGAATTTGCGAGCATTCAAATCGAACAGGAACGCGAAGAGCTTCTTGGTCAAACGGTGCATATTCTTGCAGCGTTGCGGACACGGCTTGAGAAGAAGAACAGCATCTATGCGAACGCTTTCAAGGTTTTGGAATCGATCATTGCGACGCAAGCCGATCCTGAAATCGTTGAGGAAATCCTCGCAGAGCCGACAGATGATCCAAATGATCTCGAAGCGCTCGATGCGGTTTGGGAAGAAGAAGCTGTTCGGTTCGGCGGCGGCATGGGCGAAGAGGACTGCGGTCCAGATCGTCTAAGCCGTCAAATGCGCGCGGCGAAACGCCCCGCGCCACAACCAACAATTCAGTAGGGAGAAGAGAGATGAAGGAATTTCTCAATTTTGCAGTGTTTGGGGTCTACCCCTATATCGCACTGGCGACCCTCGTCGTTGGAACTGTATTGCGTTACGACAAAGACCCATACACATGGAAAGCGGGTTCATCACAATTGCTGCGTCGCAAACAGCTGATCGTGGGTTCCGTCTTGTTCCACCTTGGTGTGATCGTGATCTTTTTTGGTCACCTGATCGGGCTACTTACACCGATCTGGATTTTTGATGCACTTGGGATCAGCCACTCCGCCAAGCAAATGCTTGCGATTGTGGCAGGTGGTATTGCCGGGGTCGCTGGTATCATCGGCGCAACATTGTTGATCCATCGCCGTTTCTTTGATGCGCGCGTTCGCGCGACATCGAGCTTTGCGGACAATATGATCATCTTGATCCTATGGCTGCAATTGGCGCTTGGTTTGGCGACCATTCCAGTGTCGATGAAGCACCTTGATGGACATGAAATGGTGAATTTCATGAACTATTGTCAGGGCATCTTCACTTTCAACTTCCAAGCATCTGGCTACATCATCGATGCAGCGCCAATCTTTAAAGCGCACATGTTCCTAGGGATCACGATCCTTCTGTTGTTCCCGTTTACACGACTTGTGCACATGCTTTCTGTACCTGTTCGCTATATGTGGCGTCCTGGTTATCAGGTGGTGCGCACAAAGAAAAAGCGCGCATAGCAAAATGCATTTTTGGTTGGGCCTTATGGCCCAGCCAACCCATTGGCGCAATTTGGAAAATTAAGCCGCCAATTAGATTAATATATCGCAAGTTCGCCGCCGCAGAATTCTGCCAAAGTCACGGTGAAAATGCTTTTGATAGGGAATGGCAAAATGACAACATTGATTGATAACTCCATGCCAAAACTGGCAAGTGGCGAAGCGGCAAAGGTTGATCCGAAGCCGGTTTCTCCAGAGATTTTTGTCAACGGCGTTGAGATTACGTTGGAAGACATCCAACAAGAAATTCAAAACCACGAAGCGAGCAATCCCGGCGAGGCCGTCGCGAACGCGACGCGCGCGCTGATTGTACGCGAATTGCTTTTGCAAAAGGCAAATACGCTCGGCATCGAAGCTGATCCGATGAGTGACGACCAAGGTCGTCGCGAAACCGATGAAGACGCGAAAGTGCGTCAGCTTTTGGAACAAGAAGTAGACGTGCCGCGCGCCGGCGAAGAAGAATGTCAGCGTTATTATGAGCAACATATTTATCGCTTCTCGTCTGAAACAATTTACGAGGCGCGCCACATCTTGTTTGCCGCCGGTCTCGACGACAAAGACGCGCGCGAAAAAGCTAGGGCAAAAGCCGAACAGGTGCTTGCATCGGTTAAAGAAGCGCCTGGCCGGTTTGGCGAATTTGCGCGAGAGTTCTCGCAGTGCCCATCTTCAAAAGAGGGTGGTAATCTTGGTCAATTGACCAAAGGCCAAACGGTTCCGGAGTTCGAAACGGTTTTGTTTGCAATGGAAGAGGGACAGATTTCGCCGACGCCAGTGCCCACGCCGTTTGGCTATCACTTGATCCAGCTTGATCGTGTGATTGAGGGCCAGCAATTGCCATTTGAGCATGTGAAAACAAAGATCGCCGCCTATTTGGAAGCTTCGAGCTGGAGCCGTGCGGTCGCTCAATATATTGGCATTCTTGCCGGTGCTGCGGAGATCAAAGGGTTTGACATAGAGGGTGCCGACAGTCCGCTGGTGCAGTAAGTTCGATGCAGTTTCAATCAGCTCCAACACTGAATGACCAATTTGGGCGGCAAGCGACCTACCTGCGCTTGTCGATCACCGATCGCTGCGATTTGCGCTGCACCTATTGCATGTCGGAGCACATGACCTTTTTGTCGCGCAAAGAGGTCTTGTCGCTCGAAGAATTGGACCGGTTGGTTTCAGCATTTGTCGACAATGGTGTTCGCAAAGTGCGGCTTACGGGCGGAGAGCCGCTTGTGCGTCGAAACGTGATGAGCCTTTTTGAAGGCCTGTCACGGCATCTCGCCAACGGTGCGCTTGATGAGTTGACGCTGACAACCAACGGCACACTGCTGGGCAAATTTGCCAAACAACTTGTTGATTGCGGCGTGAAACGTGCCAACGTGTCGCTTGATACGCTTTGCCCAGAAAAATACGCTGAAATCACCCGCTGGGGACGCCTAGAGCGTGTGCTTGATAGTTTAGACAAAGCGCAAGAAGCTGGGTTGCACATCAAGATCAATACGGTTGCGGTGAAGGGCAAAATTGAAGATGAGATTGATGATCTCATCAAATTTGCCCATGGGCGCGGCATGGATCTTACCTTGATCGAAACCATGCCATTGGGCGATGTTGGGTTCGATCGCAACGATCAATATTTGTCGCTTTCTTCTTTTAAGGAAGAGCTTTCCAAGCGCTGGACCATGGCCAAAATCGAAGACACCACTGGCGGGCCGTCACGCTACGTACGTGTTGGTGAAACGGGTGGCCGATTGGGCTTCATTACGCCAATGTCCGATCATTTCTGCGCCACTTGCAACCGCGTTCGCGTCTCCTGCACGGGCACGCTTTACACCTGCATGGGATCAGAAGGTTCAGTTGATCTGCGCGACGCACTTCGCGCATCTGAAAGCAATGCTTTGGTTGAAGGCCTTATTCGCGAGACCGTGTTCGCCAAACCCGAATGCCACAATTTCTTGATTGATGAGACACGCACATCTGGTATCAAACGGCATATGTCGTTTTTAGGTGGATGAGTTTATGAGCGTGAAAATTGGGATTGTCACCATTTCGGATCGGGCCAGCCGAGGCGAATATGAGGACAAAAGCGGACCGGCAATCAAAGCCTGGTTGGACGATGTCATCTCATCAGAGTGGCATGCCGAATCTCGGGTCATTGAGGACGGGGTCGACACGGTTGAAGCTTGTCTCAAAGACCTATGCGACAATGTGGGCGTGGATTTGGTGCTCACCACTGGAGGAACTGGCCCGTCACCGCGGGACCTTACGCCGGAAGCCATGGCGCGGGTCATGGAGAAAGAGCTTCTGGGCTTTGGTGAGTTGATGCGCAAGGTCAGTCTTGAGCAAGTGCCGACCGCCATCCTGTCGCGCCAAACCGCTGGTATTCGCGGTAAAACGCTCATCATCAACGTGCCCGGCAAACCTGCGGCGATTGATGTTTGTCTTTCGGCTGTTTTCCCTGCCGTTCCATATTGTCTTGATTTGATCGGCGCTGGCCGCATCGAAACTGAGGGCAGCAAGATCGATAGTTTTCGACCTAAAAAATGATCAAATTTTGCGATTTGTAACAAAAACAGATCGTTTGTTGGCATCTCGCCTTGCGACTTTCGTCTAATTTGAAATAGATGGCTACAAACATTGAAATGTTTGGAGGCGGGAAATGATTGTTTGTTGTGGCGAAGCGCTGATTGATATGTTGCTGCGCGAAATCGAGGGTGAGGGCGCTGGCTATCTCCCTGTGTCGGGCGGGGCAGTATTCAACACGGCGATCACATTGGGTCGCCTTGGTGAAAAGGCTGGCTTTTTCACTGGACTTGCCACAGATCTCTTTGGCCAACAAATCGAACAAAGCCTCGCGGACGCCAATGTGGACGCCTCATTTTGTAAGCGACACGATCTGCCGACCACTTTGGCTTTTGTCAAGCTCACCGATGGCCATGCTGAGTATGCGTTTTATGATGAAAACAGTGCTGGGCGCATGATCACGAAAGAAGATCTTCCGTCATTCGGTGATGATGTTCAAGCGCTGCACTTCGGTGCCATCAGCCTCATTCCAGATCCATGTGGATCGACTTACGAAGCTTTAATGGCGCGTGAAGCGGAAAACCGCGTTATCAGTTTCGATCCGAACATTCGCCCAAGTTTCATCAAAGACGAAGGCGCGTATCGTGGTCGCATGGAGCGCATGCTCAAGCTTGCAGACATCATCAAATTGTCTGATGAAGACATGGATTGGCTGATGCCTGGTCAAACTTTTGAAGAGGTTTCTGCCCAGTTGATTTCAAACAGTGCATCAATTGTTTTGATGACCAAAGGCAGTGCAGGTGTCGATGCGGTAACGCGTTCGGGCACTTTTTCAGCACCTGCAAAGGATGCAATCGTCATTGATACGGTTGGTGCAGGTGACAGCTTTAACGGCGGGTTCTTGGCCGGGTTGCGACGCAACAATTGTCTGTCTAAATCCGCATTGGCTGAGATTACTGAAGCCCAACTTTTGGATGCGTTGGATTTAGCAACCGATGTTGCAGCGGTCACTGTGTCGCGTGCAGGTGCCAATCCACCTTGGCAAAATGAATTGGGTTAATTGCACTTAACCAATCTGCCAAATTTGCGACACATTCTCACGGTTTAAGGCGCGCTTCCAAAGCAGCAATGATTTGGCTTTGGGGTTCCAAGACGACTAGAGAGTAAGACGCAAACGGCCACGCTGGTTTGCCCCATCAAAATATGAGAAAATCGATTGCTGCACTTTTGTGCGCTGTGACTTTTGTTGCCGCGCCAACGGTATTTGTTGCGCCTGCACAAGCTAAAAACCTGATCAAACTTATGCAAAACGATCTCGGTTCGCGCCGCCCAAAAGGGTGCCCATCGAAATGGTGCGCTTGCTATATGGACAATATTTTGGAAGCTGCGGGTTTTGCTAAGCGCCAGTCAAATCGTGCGCGTGACTTTGCGGGCTATGGTAAACCAGCCAAGCCTTGGCAGGTCGGTTCGATCATGGTGATGCGCAACCATGTTGGCGTTGTTATGGGCAAGTGCGACAATGGAAAAGTAAAGCTGATTTCTGGCAATCACAGCAAAAAAGTGTCCGTTGGACGCTACGGCGCCAATAAAGCCATCGCGTGGCGCGCGCCAGTTAAGGCGCGCTAAAGCCACTTATTTTTGTGCCGCAACGGCTATTTCGCCGGCGGTTTTGGCATTGTTGATCAACAAGGCAATGTTCGCTTCAAGCGATTTGCCTTGGGTCAGTTCGACCACTTTGCCCAACACAAATGGCGTCACCGCCGCGCCATGGATGCCGTTATCGTCCGCATCGGCGATGGCGGTTTCGATAACTTTTTCCATCTCGTCATTGGAAAGGGCTCTATCTTCAGGCACCGGTACCGCGAACAACATGCCATTTTCGCTTTTTAGATCGCGCCATGTGCGCACAATCGATGCGGCTTCGCTGGTGTCAGCAACGCTGTGCGGCAACCCGATACCGCTATCGCGGGTGTAAAAAGCGGGCAGATTTTCGCAGCCAAACCCAACAACGGGCACGCCTTGAGTTTCTAGGACTTCCATGGTGAGCGGTAAATCGAGAATAGATTTCGCGCCCGCGCACACAACGGTTACTGGCGTTTTGCCCAATTCCAGCAAATCCGCTGACACATCAAATGGATGGCCGCGGTGTACGCCGCCAATGCCGCCGGTGGCAAAAATGTCGATTTGCGCGGCTTGAGCCAAAATCATGGTGGCCGCAACGGTGAGGGAGCCCGATTTGCCAAGACCAATCAGCGCTGCGAAATCTCGGCGGCTACATTTGGCGATTGATCCGCGCGGCGCTTGAGCAAAGGCTTTTAGCTCCGCTTCGCTCATGCCAATGACAGGCTGTCCGTCTATGATGCCCAAACTCGCCGGACATGCGCCAGCTTCGCGCACAGCCGCTTCCATGGCCAGCGCGGTTTCCAAATTGTGCGGATAATCCATGCCGTGGGTTACCACGGTTGTTTCGAGCGCAACTATGGGCTGGCCCGACATCTTGGCATCAAGAACATGGGCGCCAAACTGGAGATCGAATTTCATTAGGTTTGTTATCCTTTGATTTTGATAGACTTGGCGCCTTCACTCAGCGCTGCTGCGGTCAAATCGGGGCTGTTGCGAAGTTCGCACTGCACGGTCAATCCGGCTGCGACGACACCGAGTTTGGCAGCTTCGTTCAACTCTAGCTCTTGCAAAATGCCATGTATGACACCGGCAACGAAGGCGTCGCCAGCGCCTGAAACATCGATGATTTTTGTGCGTGGCGTTTCAATAAGGGTAAATTGATCGCCTGCCAAACAGCCGATTGGTCCTTCACCGCTGGTGATCACAACGTTCTTGGCGCCTCGGAACTGCAGATATCGAGCGAGGGCCTCTAAATCGTCATCATCGCAAACAGATTGCGCTTCATCCTTATTGCAGAACAGATAGGTCACACCATCCAATGCATCTGGTAAGCGTTTAAATTTCGGGATGGAAACTGCATCAACAGCCAACGGAATATCAGCGTTTTTGCAGCGCTTGATCAGGTTTGCCAGCAAGCTTGGATGGCAGTTTGTTTCGGCAAATACCAAACGCGACGAAACGATATGCTGCCAATTGCCGTCAATAATCTGCTCATTCAACTCATCCATAATGCCCATATCGGCAATGCCGAGATAGAGCTCGCCAGAAGGCTGCATAACCGCGGTGTATGTGCCTGTAATGCCATGCGGTAGTCGTTCAACAAGGCTCACATCAACACCCGCACCTTCGGTGGCTTCAACGATTTGTCGCCCAGCTTCGTCAGCGCCAATGACAGACATCAACTTCACCGGTTCACCGAGCTGTGCCAAATTTTCAGCCACGTTTCGGCCAACGCCGCCACGTGTTGAACTGCTGGTGCCGGGCTGGGAGGTATGCGGAATGGCATCACTTGTCATGCGCAAAATGCGATCAAGTACTGTGCCGCCGATGCATGTTACGCCAGGCACTTGCGCGAACACATAAGCACGACCAAGAATGAGGCCTTTATTCTGCAAACGCTCCACATAGTTTGCGACGCTGGCACGCGAAATGCCTACCGCTTCACCCAATTCTTTTTGGGTGGCGAAGGGTTGTGCTTTGATTTGGGTAAGAAGTCGAGATTCTAAATCAGTTAATGACATATGGCTTTTGTTCTTTCGAATTGCAAAAGCAATATGTTGAATCGCTTTAGCTGTCAATCCACTTCAATCGGTGTGTCCTGCAAACTACCCCATTCGGACCAAGAACCATCGTAAAGCTGAGCGTTGCGACAGCCGATCAATTCAAGCGCCAATACGATAATGGCAGCGGTCACCCCAGAACCGCAGCTCGTGACAATCGGGGCGGTTTCATCGACCTGCTTTTCCGCGAATAATGCCTTGAGATCGTCAGTAGACTTTACCGTGCCGTCATCGTTGAGAAGCGCTGTGAAAGGGACATTGGTGGCGTTCGGCATGTGCCCTGCGCGCATACCGGGCCGGGGCTCTGCCTCTTTGCCAGAAAAGCGGCCAGCGCCTCTTGCATCCAATATTTGTACGTCACCCACGTCCACATGGGATCGCATGGCGCTTAGCCCAACAACGTCACGTGGTGCGCTAGCATTGAATTTAACCGAAGCGATTTCCACAACGTCAGAGGTTGTAGGAAGGCCCGCATTTTTCCAAGCGGGCAGGCCGCCATCAAGCACGCGCACATTTGTTGCGCCGAATTGACGGAACATCCACCACACCCGTGCAGCTGAAAAAAGCCCAGCCGTGTCATAAACAATGATCTGATGTTCATCAGTAATGCCCAGACTGCCTGCATAGGTGCTAAAGGTTGCTGCATCGGGCATGGTGTGGGGAAGCCCAGAATTCGGGTCCGATGCCGTATCAATATCGAAAAACACTGCGCCTGGAATGTGATCTTTTTGATATTCAAAAAGCGCATCGCGATTGGCATTCGGCAAATGCCACGACCCATCGACAATACGGATGTTGGGATCATCCAAGAGCGAATTTAGCTCATCAGCGCGGCATAAAATCTGATTTCGGTCCATAAGGCACACAAGAATTTGTTGAAGTTTCTTGGTGCGATGCTAAATCGTAGTGCGTCACTGTTCCAGCATAAAGTATTGAAAATCATATGGCCGCTGCATTGCTCAGTCTAAAAGAAGTGCACCTCACCTTTGGCGGAACGCCATTGCTTGTTGGTGCAGAACTGTCTGTGGCTGCTGGTGAGCGGATTGCCCTTGTGGGGCGTAATGGTTCCGGCAAATCCACATTGTTGAAAATTGCCGCAGGGTTGGTGGATGCCGACAGTGTTGAGCAGTTTTTGCAGCCCGGTGTGACGGTGCGATATTTGGAGCAGGAACCAGACCTTTCGGGCTTTGAAACGGCGCTAGAATATGTGGAAAGCGGGTTGGCGCCGGGCGATGATGCTTATCGCGCGCCTTATCTGCTATCCGAACTTGGTATCGCGCCAGAAGCTGATCCAAAGTCAATGTCCGGTGGTGAGGTTCGACGCTCGGCCTTGGCGCGCGCATTGGCGCCTTCACCTGACATTTTGTTGCTGGATGAGCCGACCAACCACCTCGATTTGCCCGCCATTGAGTGGTTGCAGTCCGAATTGTCTTCGATGAAGTCAGCTATGCTGATCATCTCCCACGATAGACGCTTTTTGAGCGATCTCACACGGTCAACCGTTTGGCTAGATCGCGGAACTACGCGGCGGTTAGATCGCGGGTTTGCTGAATATGAAGCCTGGCGCGACGAGCTTTTGGCGCAAGAGGAATTAGAACAGCACAAGCTTGATCGTCAGATCGTCAGGGAAGAGCATTGGGTGCGCTACGGCGTCACGGCGCGCCGCAAACGCAATGTGCGGCGTATGTCGGAGCTTGCCGATCTGCGTCAGAAACGAAAAGATCATCGCGGTCCGGTGGGTGATGTGAAATTGTCAGTTGCTGACGCGCAAAAGTCAGGCGCAATCGTTGCGGATATTGAAGGCATTTCAAAAGCATTTGATGGCCGCACGGTGGTGAAAGATTTTTCTACGCGCATTTTGCGCGGCGACCGGGTTGGCATTGTTGGGCCGAACGGTGCCGGAAAATCCACGCTGATCAAATTGATCACCGGAGAACTCGCGCCAGATCAAGGCGAGGTGAAATTGGGCACCAAGCTCGATATCGCAGTGCTCGATCAAAAGCGTGCGCAGCTTGACCCAGCCACCAGTCTCAAAGATGCATTGACGGGCGGCGGCACCGACAATGTGGTGATCAACGACAAGGCGCGTCACGTTGTTGGCTATATGAAGGATTTTTTGTTCCTGCCAGAACAGGCCAACACGGCGTTGGGTAAGTTGTCCGGCGGCGAACGGGCGCGGGTGATGATTGCGCGCGCGCTTTCCTTGCCGTCAAACTTGTTGATTTTGGACGAGCCGACCAACGATTTGGACCTTGAAACGCTGGACCTGTTGCAGGAAATGGTGGCAGAATATCAAGGCACGGTATTGGTGGTCAGTCACGACCGTGAGTTTTTGGACCGCGTGGCTTCCTCGGTTATCGTTAGTAATGGTGATGGCGAGTGGACTGAATATCCCGGCGGATATTCTGACATGGTTGCGTTGCGCGGATATGGCGTTGGCAAACCAAAATCGGAAACGCCGAAGCCGAAAAAGACAAATACTCAACCTAAGCTCGCCGCGAAGCCGAGCAGCAAAAAGCTATCGTTTAAACACAAACATGCGCTGGAAAAGCTGCCCGGTGAAATAGAAACGCTGACAAAAGAAATTGAAGCGCTGAATGCTCAGTTGGCCGATCCAGAGCTTTATGCCAAAGACCCAACGAAATTCCAAAACATCAGCAGCGAACTTGCGGAAAAAGAAAGCGCGCTAGGTGAAAAAGAAGATCAGTGGCTTGAAATAGAAATGCTGCGCGAAGAGCTAGAAGCAGAGTAATAAGCGATAATCCTCGGTTCGCGTTTAGGTCGTTTTCACTATTTCATTGCATCATTTGTGATGCACAAGAGTAGCGTGAGCCATGCCTGATTTTACAAAGCAAAGAGTTGTTATCATTGCTGAACAGCGTTTGATCGTCGATACGGTCCGCTCGGCATTGCGGCATATGGGCATTGCGCGTTCACACCTTTTTGCAACGCCCAAAGACGGGTTGTCATACCTGCATGCCAATCCAAATGATTTGTTGTTGATCGATGATGCGTTGGGGGATGTGTCGCCCTTAGAGTTTGTGGCGAAACTTCGGATCGACAAACAAATCGTGTCGCGTTTCGTGCCGGTAATCCTCATCTCCAGTTGCGGGCGGCCAAAAACGATAATGCGCGCCATCAAAGCGGGTGTAGACGAAGTGTTGGTCAAACCCTTGTCGGAAAAAACGATCAATGATCGTGTTGAGCGCACCATTTTGTTTCCGCGCGAGTGCATCCGTGTGCCGTCAGGCTATATCGGCCCTGACCGCCGTCGTTCGGTCAAAGAGTTTATGAACCGCGATGACCGCCGATCACAGAATAAGGCGCAAACTGTCGAGCGGTGGCAAAAAGCCTAGCCCGCAAACAATGCTTGCAAAAATAAGTGCCAGCACATAGCG
>ENA-ORCV01000953-ORCV01000953.1-marine-metagenome-genome-assembly--contig:-NODE-953-length-12024-cov-2.689294_pt1 | contig 12024 bp, 12 predicted proteins | sample MGYA00237779_ERZ508509 | MGnify/ENA primary metagenome ERZ508509 (study PRJEB26180, sample SAMN06268772) | marine metagenome | isolation source: Bioluminescent Bay, La Paraguera, Puerto Rico | place... | reverse complement strand
CCACTGACCATGCTCGATGTGCCGAATGCGCCAACGCTCAACGTTGAGGCAGCCGCCATCGGCTTTAAGGATGTAAAATTCAACTATGATGGCGGCGAAGAAAAACGCGTCATCGACCAGCTGAATTTGAACATCAAGCCCGGCGAAAAGGTCGGCCTTATTGGTCGATCCGGCGCGGGTAAATCGACCATCGTCAACCTTTTGCTGCGCTTGTTTGATGCCAAAGAGGGTGAGATCACCATCGATGGCCAAAACATCGCGAGGGTCAGCCAAGATAGCTTGCGCCAAGCCATTGGCTTTGTTTCGCAAGACACATCGCTTCTCCATCGTTCAGTGGGCGACAACATTAAATATGGTCGACCTGACGCAACCGACGAGCAAATGATTGCAGCGGCGAAGCAAGCCAAAATCCATGACATTATTGTCGAGCTTGAAGATGAAGACGGCAATAAAGGCTATGATGCGAAAGTGGGCGAACGCGGCGTTAAACTGTCTGGTGGTCAGCGTCAGCGGATCGCTATTGCCCGCGTGTTGCTCAAAAACGCGCCGATTTTGGTGCTCGACGAAGCAACTTCTGCGCTCGACAGCGAGGTAGAGGCGGCAATTCAGGAGCAGTTGCAAGAATTGATGACAGACAAAACCGTCATCGCAATTGCACACAGATTGTCCACCATTGCCGCCATGGATCGATTGATCGTCATGGACGAGGGTAAAGTGGTGGAAGAGGGTACACACCAAGAGCTTCTTGACCAAAATGGGCACTACGCCCAGCTTTGGAAGCGACAGTCTGGTGGCTTTGCGGCCGCCGAGTAAATGCTGGGGCGACATTTCTTGTTGCCCCAACAGATAAATCGATATAAAGAAAGAAAAAACTTTTTAAATAGGCGAGCACAATGCGCAAGATATTCGATTGGTTTGAAGCCCGTATTGAACCATATCCGTCAGAGGATCCATCACGGCCGCCAAATACGCTTTATGCGTTTTGTCGCCACTACACTAAGGGCATGGAATTTTGGCTCGTCATGCTCGCCATCACCTCTGCGGTTATCGCGCTGACCGAAGTGCTGCTGTTCAGCTTTATGGGCAGCATTGTTGATTGGTTGTCGCAGTCCGACCCAAAAACATTCATTCAAAATGAGTGGCCGGCATTGCTTGGCATGGCGCTTGTGGTCATTGTCGCGCGTCCGCTTATGAGTGCCTTTGGCTCTTTGGTGTTGCACCAAACATTTTTGGGCAATTTCCCAATGCGTATTCGCTGGAACGTGCATAATTATTTGATCCGCCAATCCATGTCTTATTTCCAAGACGAATTTGCGGGCCGTATCGCCACCAAACTGATGCAGACATCGCTCGCTGTGCGCGAGACGGTGATGAAGGTGCTCGACATCCTTGTTTATGTCGTCACCTATTTCTTGGGCATCCTGTTTGTCACCTTTGCTGCCGATTGGCGCATGATGCTGCCATTCTTGGCTTGGGTTTTCGTTTACGCCGCCGCGCTCAAATATTTCGTGCCGCGGATGCGCAAAATCTCCGCAGAACAGGCGGATGCGCGCTCTTTGATGACGGGCCGCGTGGTTGATAGCTACACCAATATCGCGACGGTGAAACTGTTCTCGCATTCCAACCGCGAACAAGCTTACGCCAAGGAAAGCATGGACATGTTCCTCAACACCGTCCACCGTCAGATGCGTCTCAGCTCAGCGCTTGAGATTTGCATCACTTTGATGAACTCGGTTCTGTTCTTTGTCGTCGCCGCCATCGGCATCGGCCTTTGGATGAATGGCGAAGTTATGCCAGGTGCCGTTGCGATTGCGCTCGGCATCATCTTGCGGATTTGGGGCATGTCCCACTGGATCATGTGGGAAATGGCCGCACTGTTTGAAAATATCGGTACCGTGCAAGATGGTATCAACTCGATTTCGTTGCCACGCTTGGTTTCAGACAAACCAGAAGCAAAGCCGTTGCCGCCAGTGTCTGGTGACATCAAGTTTGATGAGGTGACCTTCAAATATGGTGGTGAGAAGGGCGTGATTGAAAAGCTCAATCTCACTGTGCCGCGTGGTCAAAAAATCGGCTTGGTTGGTCGATCTGGCGCGGGTAAGTCGACGCTCGTCAATATTTTGCTGCGTTTCTACGACGTGGAAGGCGGCAAGATCACCATCGATGGGCACGATATTTCTGAAGTGCAGCAGGATACGCTGCGCAAAAATCTCGCCATGGTGACGCAAGACACGTCGTTGCTGCACCGTTCAGTACGCGAGAATTTGCTCTATGGCCGTCCAGATGCCACCGAGGAGATGATGATCGCCGCTGCGAAGCAAGCCGAAGCGCATGACTTTATTCTTGAGCTAACCGACCCTGCTGGCCGCAAAGGCTATGACGCACATGTGGGTGAGCGCGGCGTAAAACTGTCTGGCGGCCAACGTCAGCGTATCGCCATTGCTCGCGTGCTTCTCAAAGATGCGCCGATCCTCATTTTGGACGAGGCAACATCCGCACTCGACAGTGAGGTTGAAGCTGCCATTCAGGAGCAGTTGCACCGCCTAATGGAAGGCAAGACGGTAATCGCCATCGCGCACCGCTTGTCGACCATCGCGGAAATGGATCGCCTGATCGTTATGGATCAAGGCAAAATCATTGAAGATGGTTCCCATGATGAGTTGCTCGAAAAAGATGGCGTTTACGCCCCGCTTTGGAAGCGCCAGTCAGGTGGCTTCATAAACCCAGCGGAAGATGAAGAAGACCAAATCGCTTAAATATTCCCGATGAGGCGCTGAGTGATCAGCGCCTTTTCTTTTAAAGCCAGCGCCGCGCCTGCCGGCGATAGGCCGTATACGGCTCACCGAACTTCTTCTCAAGATAAGCTTCTTCGCGCTTGATGACGCCGTAGTGCAGCACGAGGAATACGACGAGGGTCAGCAATACGCCCCACTCAAGGTTCCAGAACATATTCACGCCGAAAAAGAACACGACCATTCCCAGATAGATCGGGTTTCGCGTTAACCGGTAAATGCCAGAGCTGACGATCAGTTTTGAGGGCTTGTGCGGTTCAACATGTGTACCGTGCTTGCGCAGCTCCTGAACACCTAGCATCGCGATAGCGATGCCGATCAATGTGAGTATTGCACTGAAACCTGTTTGAAATTTCGATTCATAGACAGGAGCGAGGAATACGATTGGCAACAGCCATTCCAACAATATCCCTAGCCCGAACATCAGGGCCAGTAGGAGGGGAGGAAAAATCACCACATCGGCGTGGTCTTTATCAGTGCCAGTCATCTCATCCTCAATTCGCCGCAAAGCTAAATTATCGGACTGAGACCTCAACATTGTCAATTAGCCGAACGTCGCCCAAAAATGCGGCCACGAATAAGCGTGCAGGGCGGTCAATTTGATCCAACGGTGTAAGGTCATCACTAGCGCGAAGCTCCAGATAATCAACCTTTGCAAATCCAGTTTCAATCAGACTTGCACCTGCTTCTTGAATCGATACTTTAACGTCCGCGCCGGATTCAATTTCTGCGGCAACGCGCTTAAGTGTTTGAAATAATTGGGGTGCAATCTTGCGTTCGCGTTCCGACAGCCGCGTATTGCGGGATGACATGGCCAAACCGTCATTTTCGCGCTGTGTTGGGCAGCCTTTAATGACAACGGGTATGTTTAAGTCAGCAACGAAGCGCCGAATGACGGCGAGCTGTTGGAAATCTTTCTCACCAAAAAATGCTTTGTCTGGCATTGCCTGCAGCAGCAATTTTGTGACCACCGTTGCCACGCCGTCAAAATGTCCGGGCCGCGTGGCGCCGCAAAGCCCGTCCGAAATACCAGAAACGCTGACATTTGTCGCAAAGCCCGTCGCATACATTTCTTTAGCGTTCGGTGCATAAACGATGTCCACGCCAAGCGGCTTAAGCATCGCGATATCGGTATCCTCAGTGCGCGGATATTTCTCAAGGTCAGCCGGGTCGTTAAACTGCGTCGGGTTTACAAAAATCGACACCACCACGGCATCGCAATGCTCTTGCGCGGCGCGAACAAGGCTCAAATGACCATCGTGCAGTGCGCCCATGGTGGGCACCATTCCAATCACTTTGCCTTCGCGGCGCAACGCACTTGTTGCAGCGCGTAAATCTTCAACGGTGCGGATGATTTGAAGTGTCATTTCTTGTCCGGATAAACGTGATCAGCGGCTGGGAATGTGCGGTCCCGCACTTCGTCGGCAAATTCTGCGATTGCCTTTTCAGCTGCTTGACCGAGATGCGCATAGCGTTTCACGAACTTTGGTTTGAAATCTTGGAACATGCCCAGCATGTCGTCGACGACGAGCACTTGGCCGTCACATTGGTTTGATGCACCGATTCCAATCGTTGGGATGTCCAAAAGCGCTGTTGCTTCATTAGCCAATTCCTCGGTCACCATCTCCAACACCACACAAAATGCTCCAGCATCCTGCACAGCTTTGGCATCGTCCAATACACGTTGGCGATCTTCGCCACGGCCCTGGACAGCGTACCCGCCAATACCCTTTACCGATTGTGGTGTGAGGCCCACATGCGCCATCACTGGGATACCGCGCGTTGTCAGAAAATCGATTGTTTCTGCCATATGCGTGCCGCCTTCAAGCTTAATAGCCGAGCAGTCGGTTTCTTGCATGATGTAGGACGCGGTTTCAAACGCTTGCTCAGGGCTCGCTTCGTAACTGCCGAAAGGCATGTCGACCACAACAAGCGCGCGGTCTGCACCGCGGCGTACCGCTTGACCATGCATCACCATCATATCAACGCTCACACCTTGCGTAGAGGGCAGGCCGTGTAAAACCATTCCGACACTGTCGCCCACCAAAATCATATCGCAATGCACATTTGCCATTTTTGCGATCGGCGTCGTGTAAGCAGCTAAGCAAACAATGGGATCTTTGCCCTTCATCTGCAAAATGGTTTTCGCCGAAATCGGCTTTGAATTTGATGATGCACTCATGTCGGTCTTCCCGCTGACCAATGGATTGGGCCCAGCTCCACACCGGGCAAGCGCCTAAATAAAGCGGATGGCGCGATAAATCAACTTAAGCCGAGGTGAACTCTAAGCGCCAAGTTGCTTTTGCAATGCTACTTACAATAGATGCCGTAAAGCGTGTTCAGGACGGCTTCAACTTCGCTTGATGCTAGCGAGTAGTGAATAACATTTCCTGCGCGTCGCGTTGTTACCAGCTTCAATGCTCGTAACTTGGCTAAGTGTTGACTTAGCGCGGGCTGGCTTAAGCCAACAAGCTCAACCAGCTCAGTCACCGGTTTTTCGCCTTCAACAAGGTTGCACAGAATGGCCAGCCGGTTGGCATTGGCCATTGCATTCAATAGTTCGGCTGCCGCATCGGCATTTTTTTCAAGCTGTTCAATATTCATGTTGACTATATTAGAATATGCGCATATACAAATGCAAGAGATGATTTGCATTATTTATGACACAACACGAGGCGAGGTCGATAGTTGTAATGACGAGTTTCACACCATTTGAGGCCATTTTGGGCGGCAGCCTAATTGGTTTGGCTTCAGTTTTGCTTATGGCATTCCACGGCAGAATTGCCGGAATGACTGGCATTTTGGCCGGCGTATTGCCGCCAATTCAAAAGGATTGGGACTGGCGCGTCAGTTTCCTTCTAGGTGCAATTCTTGCACCTGTTCTTGTCTCCATCATCACTGGCGCACCAGTTCCATTTGATAATCCGGTTTCCATTTGGGCAGTCATTATTGGCGGTTTCATCGTTGGCATTGGTGTCAATTATGGTTCTGGCTGTACATCTGGTCATGGTGTTTGCGGTATGGCGCGTTTGTCGCTCCGTTCAATCACCGCGACAGCCATTTTCATGGTCACCACAGGCATCACTGTCTTTGTTGTGCGCCACATTATCGGTGGGGTGTAAGCAAATGCGTTTGATTTCGACATTCATTATAGGCCTGATTTTCGGCACGGGGATAACTATTGGCGGCATGGCCAATCCCACCAAAGTCATCAACTTCTTCGATGTTGCCGGCACATGGGACCCAAGCCTTCTCTTGGTAATGGTTTCGGCACTTGTTGTTACCGCAATTGGCTATTTCTTTGTGCTTAAACGCCCAAAGCCTGTTCTCGAAGATGTGTTTTCGCTACCCGCCGCCAAGCAAATCGACGCGCCATTGGTGCTCGGTTCTGCAACATTTGGCATCGGCTGGGGCATCACAGGTTTCTGCCCAGGCGGCTCCATCCCTGCATTGGGATTGATGTTGCCTGATCCCTTCATTTTCTTCGGTTCCATGGTCGCGGGGATCACGCTTGCAAAATATTTGCGTGGCCGCGCCGCCTTTAGAACACTCAAAACAACCAACTAGGAAAGGTACGGCCCAATGATCGCGCCACTCCCTTTTGAACCTCAAATGGACGTTCAACCCATCGTCACGGCATTTTTTGATGAGCCGACAAACACGATCTCTTATGTTGTACAAGATCCGTCGAGCAACAAATGCGCGGTGGTCGATTCTGTAATGGATATCGATTATGCAGCGGGTCGGATCACTTATGACGGTGCCGATAAAATCATCAAGTTCATCAAGGATAATGAACTTGAACTTGAATGGCTGATCGAAACCCACGTACACGCCGACCATTTGTCTGGAGCTCCTTATATTCAGGCTGAACTTGGTGGCAAATTGGGCATTGGTGAAAACATCACCATTGTGCAAGACGTCTTTGGCAAGGTGTTTAACGAAGGCACCGAATTCCAACGCGACGGCTCGCAATTCGATCAGCTTTTCTCGGACGGTGATAACTACCAAATCGGTAACTTGACCGCCTATGTTATGCACACGCCGGGCCACACCCCAGCATGTATGACCCATACAATTGGAAATGCGGCTTTTGTTGGCGACACATTGTTTATGCCAGATGGCGGGTCCGCACGGGCTGACTTCCCTGGTGGTGATGCACGCACGCTTTATCGTTCTGTAAAACGCGTGTTGCAACTGCCTGACGAAACACGCCTTTTCATGTGCCATGACTATGGACCTAACGGCCGTGACATTGAGTGGGAAACCACAGTTGCTGAAGAGCGTGAGCACAATATCCACGTCAAAGACGGCATTTCGGAAGACGAATTTGTTGAAATGCGCGAAACGCGGGACGCAACTTTGGACATGCCGAAACTCATCATACCATCGCTCCAAGTCAATATGCGGGCAGGACAGATGCCGCCAAAAGACGAGCATGGTGACGTGTTTTTCAAGGTGCCGGTGAATAAGCTTTAACATGGCATCGGCTCTAAGATTTTTGAAATCGGTGCTTGGCTTGTCGAGAGATGAGCAAGCGCCGAACAGGAGACGCAAAATGAACATCAAGCAGATCGACAATCAATTCTATGTGTCTGGCCAAGTTGGCTATTCTGACCTCCAAGACCTTGCTGACCAGGGCATCAAATCTCTGATTTGCGCGCGGCCTGACATGGAAGAGGGCAATCAGCCTGTATTTGACGAGCTTGCGAGTGAAGCGAAAAAACTTGGGTTTGAGACGCTTCATGTGCCCATTCGACCAGGACAAGCTTGCGGTGACGATGTGGAAAAGTTCGCCACCGGATTTGATAAAATGCCTAAGCCAATTCTTGGCTTTTGTCGCTCTGGCGCCCGTGCACATGCCCTTTGGGAATTGAGCAACGAAGCACGCGGCAACTAATCCCCGGACATCTGTTATCTTGTAAACTGGTTTAATGCGTATGCGATTGCCCTTCAAATTAAAGCCGTTGCCCATCTTCGAGTGGGGCCGTGAGTACAATGGCCACACTTTGACAAGCGACTTGGTCGCGGCTGTCATCGTAACGATCATGTTGATCCCGCAATCGCTCGCATATGCCTTGTTGGCGGGCTTGCCACCACAAATGGGCTTATATGCCTCCATCCTCCCTTTGGTCGCGTATGCCTTGTTTGGGTCCAGTAAAACCCTTGCGGTCGGGCCCGTGGCGGTGGTCTCCCTTATGACCGCCGCCGCAGTTGGTAAATTAGCGCTGCAAGGCACAGAGGAATATATTGTTGCTGCAATTGCATTGGCATTCTTGTCTGGCTTGATGCTTTTAGTGATGGGGCTTTTGCGACTTGGTTTTATTGCCAATTTCCTCTCGCACCCCGTTATCTCGGGTTTTATCACCGCATCAGGCATCATTATTGCCACAAGCCAACTCAAACACATTTTGGGCATCGATGCGCATGGCCATAGCCTATTTGAGTTGGCCCAATCCATTATAGCCCATCTGGGTGACGTAAATTGGCCAACGCTTGTGATTGGCGTAACAGCAACCGCATTTCTTTTTTGGGTGCGCAAAGGGCTGAAGCCCTTGTTGCAGTCTTTTGGGTTGGGCGAACGTTTGGCAGATATTGTCGCCAAAACCGGACCAGTGTTTGCGGTAGCACTTACGTCTCTCGCTGCGTTCGGGCTCGGCTTGGGCGGGCAGGGTGTTGCGTTAGTTGGCGATGTGCCGCAGGGTTTGCCTGGCTTGCAAGTACCAACACTTTCTCTCGATCTCATCTTTTCGCTCGCGGGTTCAGCCGCGTTGATTTCCATTATTGGGTTTGTTGAATCGGTGTCAGTCGCGCAAACCTTGGCCGCTAAGCGCCGTCAACGTATCGACCCTGATCAGGAACTAGTCGGCCTTGGCGCATCAAATGTCGCCTCTGCAATCGGCGGCGGGTATCCCGTCACCGGCGGTTTTGCGCGCTCGGTTGTCAATTTCGATGCAGGCGCTGAAACACCTGCGGCTGGCGCATACACCGCGGTCGGGATAGCACTTGCGACACTGTTTTTGACGCCGCTTTTGTTCTTTCTGCCAAAAGCGACATTGGCTGCAACGATTATTGTTGCGGTAATGAGCCTTGTGGATTTTTCGATCCTCAAGCGCACTTGGAACTACTCCAAAGCTGACTTTGTGGCCGTTACAACCACGATGGTCGTAACCTTGATTTGGGGCGTGGAATTGGGCGTCACCACTGGCGTTGTAACCTCTATCGCCATTCACCTTTACAAGACATCGCGGCCGCATTCAGCGATTGTGGGTTTGGTGGAGGGGACCGAACACTTCCGCAATATTGACCGTCACGCCGTCACAACGCACCCCGAAGTGCTATCTCTACGTGTCGATGAAAGCCTTTATTTCGCCAATGCGCGGTTCTTGGAGGATAGCGTCTATGACCTTGTGGCGGACAATAAGCAACTCAAGCACGTTGTTCTTATGTGCCCGGCCGTGAACGCCATCGACACTTCCGCACTTGAAAGCCTTGAGGCAATCAACGAACGCCTTGATGCACTCGGGGTCAAATTGCACCTTTCCGAAGTGAAGGGGCCGGTGATGGACAAGCTGAAACGCACCGACTTTTTGGACCATATGTCGGGAGATGTGTTCCTGTCGCAGTACCAAGCAATTTGCGCCCTTGCACCAGGCACCTGCGCGCAGACCGCCAAGGCAAACGGCGCTGCTCATTAGCGCCAACTCGCCAACAGGCTGGCGACCAAAATCATGTTCGACGTAACGAAATGTAACCAGCGGAACGGATTTACAAGTACAACGTTTGACATATTGAAAAATATGGATTTGTTTGAGGTTCGAATTTTGTGAATCGGGGACACAATGAAACGTTCTGAAGTCAATGAAATCATCCGACAGGGTGATGAATTTATCCGCTCTTTTGGCTACATCATGCCGCCATTTGCTTATTGGACGCCGGGTCAAATGAGAGACCGTGCCGACGATATGAAGGGCCTGGTGAAAGCCGGCATGGGGTGGGATATCACCGACTATGGCCAAGGCAAATTTGATGAGCTTGGCCTCTTTCTCTTCACGACGCGCAATGGCGATGCGGCGGACCTGACCAAAGGCACCGGTATGCTTTATGCCGAAAAGATTATGATCTCGCGAAAGGATCAAATCTCGCCAATGCATCGTCATAATGTGAAGGCCGAAGACATCATCAACCGCGGCGGCGGTACGCTGACGCTTGAGCTTTTCGCGCCTGCCGAAGATGGTTCGATTGACGAAAAGGCTGACGTGACCGTGCCGGTTGATGGCGTATTGCGCACATTGCCGGCGGGTGGAATTCTCCGGCTTGACCCGGGCGAAAGCGTCACGCTGATGCCTGGCGTCTGGCACGCATTTTGGGGCGAGGGCGCTGACGTGTTGATTGGTGAAGTCTCCACGGTGAACGACGATAAAACCGACAATGTGTTCCGCGACCCAATTGGCCGCTTTTCGCAAATTGAGGAAGACGAAGATCCGCTTTATTTGCTGGTGAGCGATTACGACAAGTTCTTCGCGTAAGTCGCGACCGCTGGTCAGCTTGATTTTTGTTTTGAAGTCTAAGAGTGTCGGATATTTCGACACTCTTTTTTATGGGCCAATGAAAATCATACTCATGCGCCACGGGCGCCCGGAACTTGATCTGGATGAATTGCGCAAGCAAAAAGTTGCGCCAGCCGATTTTGCGCCTGTACTGGCCAAGTATGAAGTTGGTGATCTGGCAAATGGCTCCCTGCCGCATGAAGAGGCAATCGCCATCGCAAAGGCCTGTTCGCGCCATTTTACCTCCACTTTGCGGCGCGCTCGCACTTCTTGTGAGCGACTGGGCATTGCAAATGATGTAACGACGCACGAACTGTTCGTGGAATCGCCGATACCGCACACCAACTGGCAACAGCCTAAATTTGGCGCTTTGACCTGGAGCATAATCTTTCGTGTGGCTTGGCTGGTGGGATTTGCTCAAAACGGCGAAGCGATTTCGGATGCCAAACGTCGTGGTGCACAAGGTGCCGATTTGCTGGAGAAGGCGGCGGCCGAAGGTGATGCGTTTTTGCTTGGTCATGGCATTATGAACCGGGTTCTGGGAGGGGAACTGAAAAGGCGTGGGTGGTGCAAGACGACCTCCAATGGCGAAGACTATTGGAGCTTCGCAATCTTTGAGAAATAGTTTGCGCAGCACAAAACCCCGCTAGCGAACGAAAGCCGCTGAACGGTTATCATTTGATGCGAAGCACGAGGCATTTATTGTCTCGAAACAAGCGCAAAGAACAAAGTGAGACGCAAAACGCCTCGTGCGACAGCTTTTTGACGCGCCAGCGAACGAACCCGAGGTGCTCACCCTTCTATCCTCTTCCCCGCATCCACACCTTCCTGCAACAAGGTGCGCGGCGCATTTGCGCCAGTTGGGTGCAGACCCAACAATGGCTGACGGGTATCTTCGGCGTCAGACTGGTCCATTTGCCGTTGCGTGACCTTGCCGCGACCGGCAAAGCCAACTGCCCTTCAAATGCCTCCGCCATTTCGTTGATGACCGCATGGAGGCTGAAGTGTTTTGATTGTAAGTCAGGCGGAAAGGGCGGGGATAAGTTTTTGACTTTCCCCGCATTTATGGCCTGTTATCGGGGATAATTTCGCGCAATTGCGCGTAAAGCGGCAATGGCTTCTGGCTCATGCCGCTTGAAGTCTGGATCAGCCGAAAACTTCACGATCACCGTTTTGCTGGCGGGATCAACATATATGAACTGCCCCCAAATGCCGATGGCCACGAAATCTGTCGCACTGCCTTCTGGCAGCCACCACTGATAGCCATAACCCCAATACTGATCGATCTGCCCGCGGTCCAAATGTTGCGCTGACGTGTTCGTAGCACGCTCGATCCAATCCGCACTCACAATTTGCTTGCCTGCGCCCGCGCCTTGATTGCTGATTAAAACGCCAAACTTCGCAAAGTCCCGAGCCGTGGCGTTTAAACCCCAAAAGGAGAGCACATTGCCGTAATTATCCGTTGTCCAATTGGCATCGCGGGTCGCGCCCATAGGCTGCCAGATTTTGACCGACAAATAGTCTGCAATCGACATGCCGGACACTGTTTCAACCAGTTGCCCCAAGCTTTGGGTGTTGATGCTGGCATATTCAAATTGCTGCCCCGCTGCGCGGCGTGAACCATAGTCTCTGATCACATCAGTGATCGGGCGGAAATGCAAAAAGAGCTTGTTGTAAATGGT
>ENA-ORCV01000952-ORCV01000952.1-marine-metagenome-genome-assembly--contig:-NODE-952-length-12077-cov-2.786750_pt1 | contig 12077 bp, 14 predicted proteins | sample MGYA00237779_ERZ508509 | MGnify/ENA primary metagenome ERZ508509 (study PRJEB26180, sample SAMN06268772) | marine metagenome | isolation source: Bioluminescent Bay, La Paraguera, Puerto Rico | place... | reverse complement strand
CTTTCCGCCGCCGTAATTGTCGTTCCCATCGCCAAGATCACCGGGCTTGGCCCCGTGCTTGGCTATCTCGTTGCAGGCATCCTTATCGGCCCATTTGGCCTAGGCCTTGTAGCTGACCCTACCACCATTCTGCATTTTTCCGAATTTGGTGTGGTGATGATGCTCTTTCTCATTGGGTTAGAGCTGCAGCCGCGTGAATTTTGGCATATGCGGGTGCGCCTTCTGGGCCTCGGGATACCGCAAGTACTCATCACCGCATTGGCCATCGGCGGCATCAGCATCACGCTTGGATTGCCTTGGCAAACCTCCATCGTTATCGGCTTGGCGCTGGCGCTTTCATCCACCGCGATTGTGCTCAAAATCATCGACGAGCGCGGGATCATGCAGCGCAGCACGGGCCGCTCAGCTTTCGCAACATTGCTGGTGCAAGATGTGGCCGTGATCCCAATTTTGGCCATTATCCCGTTTTTGGTGATCCCAGAACTGGCGGCCCACGCGCCAACAGATGCCCATGGCGCTGACGCAGCACATGGTGCTGAATCAAACGACGACGCTGTGTGGCGCATCGCTTTTGTTTTCTCATCCATGTATCTCGCCGGGCGCTATTTGTTGCGACCTGTCATGCGGTTTATCGCCCGCACCGGCGTCCGCGAAATTTTCACCGCGCTATCGCTCCTTCTCGTGGTCGCCGCAGCTCTGTTGATGGACTGGATCGGCATTTCGCCAGCGCTTGGCGCCTTTATGATCGGCGTCATTTTGGCCGACAGCGAATATCGGCACGAGCTGGAAAGCGATCTTGATCCGTTCAAGAGCCTATTGCTTGGCTTGTTTTTCATCTCGGTCGGTATGTCGATTGAGTTTTCTGTGCTCACCGAAAATTTCGGCATGATCTTTGGCCTCGTCTTCGGCCTAGTCGCGCTTAAATTTGCAGTGTTGTTCGCCCTTGCGACGATCTTTAAAATGCACATCACCGACCGCATTTTGCTTGCCACCTTGTTAGCTCAGGGCGGTGAATTTGGGTTTGTGCTGTTTCAGTTTGCTGTTGGTGCAGGTGCCATGGCGCCTGACGTGGGCGATGTATTAAACGTTACCGTTGCCCTTTCCATGATGCTGACGCCGGTATTGCTCATACTGTTCGACCGCGTTATTGCGCCGATGCTCATTATCGACACCAGCGACGAACGCCCGCACGACGACATTAGCGTACGCAACCGCGTCATAGTTTTGGGCTATGGACGTTTTGGGCAAATCTCCACCCGTTTGCTCACCGCACAAGGGTTCGAGGCGACGGTTATCGATCATGACCCAGAGCAGATAGAATTGATGAAAAAGTTCGACGCGAAAGTGTTCTACGGAGACGCACGCCGTCTTGATCTGCTGCGTTCCGCGGGTGCAGATCGCGCCGAGCTGATGATCATTTCGATCCACAATCCAGAGATCGTTTCTGAGATTTCTCGCATGGTGCGCGAGCATTTTCCGCATATTCGGATTTTGGCCCGCGCCCGCGACCGAAACCACGCGCACGACCTAATGGATATTGGCGTGCACGAACTCGAACGGGACACATTCCACTCAGCCCTGCATCTCGGCATTAAGGCGCTGATCGCTCTTGGTTACACTGAAACTCGCGCCAAACGCCTCGCTGCGGCCTTCGCCGCACATGATGTGGAAATGCTGCAAGAAGCCTATGCCTTACGCGGCGACGATGAAGCCATGATCGGCCACGTAAAAACCGCGCGGGAATTGCTTGCGCAAGTAATGCAATCTGACCTTGAAGACTTTGAAGACGAAATCAAAGCTGCCAAGAAAACGGAAAACTCGAACGAAGCAACCAACAAAGGAGTGTAAATGCACGCCATACGTCACTTTGACATCTGACAGGGGACGACGCCTTTGAAGACAGTGCGATGAAATGACACTTACCGATGGCTATTGCCTTTTGTGGCGGTAGACTTCGAGCGAGACGCGACACCACTCAATACATTTTGCCATGTATCTCGCGAGCAGGAGTTGGAAATAGCCGCTACGGCAATGCGGTGAATTTGTCCCTCTTTTATCAAGCCTGTACCGCCTTCGACACGCGCAGTGTCTTGGGCGCAAGAGTAAACGGAACCCTGATCCTTGTTTCACCTCAAAACAAGGATTCAGGATGTCACACCACCAAAACTCATCGTTCGTTTGCGAACGATGCCACCAACATGTATGCGCACTCACAAATGGCAGTTACCGCAACCACTGCCCGGCTTGTCTATGGTCTAAACATCTCGACAATAAACCTGGGGACAGGGCAAGCACCTGCGGCGGTCTTATGGCCCCTATCGGGGTCGTCCAGCATAAGAAAAAGGGCTGGCAACTGATCCATCGGTGCACCCAATGTGGGCACGAACAGCGCAACAAAATCGCCGAAAACTGCCTTGAGTCCGACGACTTCGACCTCATCATCAATTTAATGGTGGATACTGTGCCGTGAGTTTTGGCGTTAGACGTCCAAACGCCACTGCTTCACCAACTCAATTGGCGCATAGTCGATAATTTCAATGGCATTGAACACCATTTCAATTGGCTCAATCTTTGTCGCAGCAAATTTGGCGGCAGCAGCTTTGTTTGCCGGTGAGATTTGCGCGGCCAATGTGCAGTGCGGCTCCCACTTCCCGGGCTGGAAAGCCGGACGACAATCTCCGCTATCAATGTGGGATTGCACCGCGTGAAACAGTGCTTGCAATCGATCAATTTTGCTTGGCATCAACCAAAGGCCCAACTGTTCACGCTCAACCAGTTTCACTTTGGAAAACTGAACCCGAATTGGTGCTTCCTTTTTAAACGATTGCCCAAGCATTTTTTGGAGAGCTGCACCGTCTATGGCATCGCACATGGCAAGCGTTATGTGTGGCGGGTAGTTAAGGCTTTTCATATAGGGCTCATCTTCAAGCCGAGCCACCTCTTCCCAAATCGGTTCAATTGCTTTTGCACTTTTATTCCGCGCCACTAATGTAACTGCGCCGCCCATAAGTATCCTCCCCAAAGAGACGATTTCACCATTATCGTCCCTTGGCCAATCTTGGTGATTGGTCTAGCCTTAAATATATCCCGCCCACAATTCAGAATTTCACCTATGGCCATCGATCTTGCAACCATTGATCTGACCACAGTCACGATTAGTTTCCTCGCAGTTTTTTTGGTGGCTTTATCAAAATCGGGCCTTGTGAGTTCGCTCAGTTTTGTCGGCGTGCCCCTTTTGTCCATGGTTATGCCCGTCACAGAATCTGTGGGCATCATGCTGCCAGTGCTTTTATGCATGGATGCAATTGGACTTGTCGCTTATCGGCGCGAGTTCCACTTGCCCAACCTCAAAGTTCTTTTGCCGGGGGCCATCGCGGGCATCATAATTGGCTGGATGCTATTTGCCTTCATATCAGAAGGCATGGTCCGCTTAATGGTTGGTCTCGTCACCATCCTTTTTTGCCTCGACCACTGGCTGCCTTTGCGCAAAAGTTTGGAAGGTCTGCCCCCATCAAAACCTTGGGGCGTTGCCTGGGGCACCTTTGCCGGGTTCACCAGTTTTGTAAGTCATACCGGTGGCCCGCCATTTCAAATTTACATGCTGCCGCAGCGCCTAAAGCCCGCGCTCTACGCCGGCACCTCGGTGATTTTCTTTGCCGTGGTCAATTCCACCAAGCTCGTGCCTTACGCCTTTTTGGGTCAGCTTTCACCGTCAAATCTCACGCGGTCCGCCATGCTGATGCCGATCGCAATCATTGGGATGCTTGTTGGCGTGTTTTTGGTGCGTCGGATACCCACCGAGCTTTTTTATCGCCTTGCTTACATCTTTGCGTTTTTGTTGGCGCTAAAGCTTATTTATGACGGTGTATTGAGCACCTTTGGATAACAAAAGGCCACGATCAAGATCGTGGCCAAAATCACATACTAGTAAAAAGCTGTTCTCACCTATTGTCGCGTCTGATTTTGCAGTCGCGAAATCTCGTCTTTAAGTTCGAGTTTTTTGCGCTTTAGCATGCCGACTTTAATGTCGTCAGTCGCGGGATGCTGCAATTCCTTGAGGATCTCGGCATCAACCGCAGCGTGGCGGCGTTCTAGCGCGTCGAGGTGGGAAGTGTTGCTCATGTGATCTTCCTTTCTCTATATGAACCCATGCAGTGTGACAAAAAAAAGACGACCTGTCCAATACCGAAAAACGTACAAATTGCCGCAATTTTGCGCCGCGTTTTAAATGTTTGTGCAATGATTTGTATTATGAGCTACGTTCGCGAAAGCCAACAATTTGGAATCACACAGAAAACGGCGACCAGATGGTACCTTTAACTCCAGAGCAACGGGCCACGTTGGGCATGGAATTGGCGACAAAACGCCAAGAGCATAAAGATTTGGACGCAGCTATACACGCGCTGGCCAACGCGGGCACAGATGACCCGATGCTGGTTCAACGACTCAAAAAGAAAAAGCTCGCACTAAAAGACCGCATTATCGAGCTTGAGCATATTCTTTTGCCGGATATCATCGCCTAAGCGCTTCGAATAGCATTCCCAGCAGCTCGGTTTCATCGTCTTTGACGAACTTGCCTTTTGCGCGCCAAGCAATGGAAAGGGCACATTTCACAAACGCCCACTTGAGAAGCCGTTCGCGGTTCACATCAAAGCTCTGCGACCAATGATCCGCCAACAATTCAATGCGGTGTCGATCAAAAACCAATTCGCGCGCGCCTTTTGGATTACGAAACGCATTGGCCAACTCGTAGGTGCGCTCACCAACAACGCCCTTCGCATCAAACGCACAAAACCCGCGCTCACCGAGACGAACATTGTCGTGATGTAGATCACCATGTAATGGACGCATGTCTGTTTGACTATCGAGCATATAACGCGCTTGCTTTTTTGCCTCGTCAATCAGCCCGACCTCACGTTGATCGGCATCTGCGCTAAATGCCAGACGAAACAAACTGCCAAACCAATCTTCCAAGTCGGGCCAGTTTTCAGAAACCTCAAATGAGTACTGATGGAGTTTCTTCGCGACTTTGACAAGCAACATGCAAGATTTTTCATCTTCACCATCTCGTGTCAGATCACCGAGAGATGGCCCGTCAAGCCATTCAATCAGTGCCAACTGATCGCTGACCTCAAAGACATGTGCTGCCCCATTCCCATCTCGACTTGATAAGAACTCAAAACCCTTTGCTTCGTTGCGCATACCCTTTTGATGATAAAGCTTTAACGCCGCATCTTCACCACTTGCTCGGGTGACGCGCCAAATGGTGGCAAAAGGTGTGTCTTCAACAAAGCGTGGGTTGTTCAGTTGAAGATCACTCAAAATACTGGGTTGTGGTGCAAATTCAAATTCCATGGCCGAAAGCTACAAATTGGCCGATTTTCCCGCAAGACTGATCAAACCAATCAATCCAAATAAAGCAAATTAGACTTGTGGCGACTTGCCCAAAAGCCAAAGCTGATGTAAACGCCCTTTTTGACGTAACGCGAGGGGCCAAAGATGCCATCGAACCCGCCAATAGCAATCGTCATGGGCAGTCAGTCTGATTGGGCCACTATGCGCCACGCTGCCGAGACACTAGATCAACTCGACATCGATTATGAAGCGCGCATTGTTTCCGCGCACCGCACACCTGATCGCATGTATGATTTCGCCAAAGCCGCGGCCGACGATGGTTTCAAAACCATTATTGCTGGCGCTGGCGGTGCCGCCCATTTGCCGGGCATGATCGCTGCGCTAACCCACCTCCCCGTATTTGGCGTTCCGGTGGAAAGCCGCACGATGAAGGGGTTGGATAGCCTTTATTCGATCGTGCAAATGCCTGCAGGCATTCCGGTAGGTACATTGGCGATTGGACAAGCAGGTGCCACAAACGCCGCGCTTCTTGCCGCAGCGGTCATCGGTCTCGAAGATGAAAAAGCACGGGACGCGCTCATCGCATATCGTCAAAACCGAACAGAGCAAGTTTCAGAGTTTCCAAGCGATGATCAATAAGCTGCCGACAGGCGCAACCATTGGTATTTTGGGCGGTGGCCAGTTGGGCCGCATGATGGCGCTTGCAGCGCACCGCCTTGGCTTAAACACGCATATTTTCTGCCCAGACCCAAACAGTCCAGCATTTGACGTGACGCCGCTCAAAACCGTTGCCGCATATGAAGACCTGAGCGCACTCAAAGCATTTGCGCAGTCGGTTGATTGTGTCACCTATGAGTTTGAAAATGTACCCGCAGAAACAGCGGCTGCAATTGCTGAAACAGGCACAGCGCTGTTTCCATCCGCAAAAGCATTGGAAGTCTCGCAAGAGCGGTTGGTGGAAAAGACATTCATTCAAAATGCAGGCGTTGACGTTGCGCCTTTCGCCAAAGTCGATAGCCAAGAAGAGCTGGAAGCAGCTGTTGCAGAAATCGGCCTACCGGCGGTCCTCAAAACACGGCGTTTTGGTTATGACGGCAAAGGCCAAACAATTCTGCGCGACAAAGCAGATATTGCCACCGCCTTTGATACGATTGGCGCGCAGCCTGCTATTCTTGAAGGGTTCGTTCCGTTCAATAAGGAAATCTCCGTGATTATCGCGCGCGATCAAAAAGGCGCGACTGCTGCCTACGACCCGGCTGAGAATGTGCACAAAGACCACATTCTTTACACCTCAACAGTGCCGGGCGACATTGCACCTGAACTTGCGGAAAATGCGAAGAGCATCGCCACCAAGCTAATTGAAGCGCTCGACTATGTCGGCGTGATGGGCGTTGAATTTTTCGTTGTCCCGTCTGAGGGTGGCGACCAATTGATCGTGAATGAAATCGCACCGCGCGTCCATAATTCGGGCCACTGGACCGAAGCCGCTTGTCTTGTGGATCAGTTTGAACAGCACATTCGCGCCGTCGCTGGATGGCAATTGGGTAAACCAGTGCGTCACTCTGATGTGGTGATGCAAAACCTGATTGGCGACGAAATTGATGAAGGCATGAACCTCACAGATTCGAACGTACAGGTGCACCATTACGGCAAGACAGAAATCCGCGCTGGCCGCAAAATGGGGCATTTCAACCGAATTTTAGGGCCCAATCGGGCGCAATAGCATGAAAAAGCCCGTTTTTTCGGCGCAAACGCTGGACAAGCGGGACTTGGTTTGCTATTGACCGCCCCAACGCTTGGCTAGCAAAGCTGGCCGAAGCGCTTTTGGCTTTTTGTCAAACGCGCAAATTGATTTTAACTCTTTAGAAGGTGGTGTGCCGCGTGCAAGTCGTCGTTCGCGATAACAATGTAGATCAAGCTCTCCGGGCTTTGAAAAAGAAACTTCAACGCGAAGGTGTATTTCGTGAAATGAAGTTGCGTAACTACTACGAGAAACCTTCTGAGAAAAAAGCCCGTCAAAAGGCTGAAGCTGTTCGTCGCGCTCGCAAACTTGCTCGTAAGCGCGCACAGCGTGAAGGTTTGGTAGGCGGCCGTCGCTAAGCGACCCGTTTCTCTAAACTAAAAATTCAAACGCCGCTGATTTTCAGCGGCGTTTTTTTATGCATTTGGTTGATTGGCTTCTTCGATCACGTCTTGAAAAACTTGATCAAAAACCTCGTCCGGTTGTGCGCCCGAAAGCGCATATTTGCTTTGGAAAACAAAGAACGGCACACCCTGAATGCCTTGCTGCCCTGCGCCAGCTGCGGCTTCCTCGATCTGCTTCTGCAAATCTTCGTTGGTCACCAGCTCCACTACCTCTTCACGCGTGAAGCCATTGGCTTCACCAATGTCGGCCAGCACTTCTGGATCAGAAATATTTAGGGCATCAATATAGCAGGCGCGCGACATCGCCATCGCCACATCATGTTGTTTGCCTTTGGCCCGCGATGCCGCAATCAGCACTTGTGCAGCCTGAGACGGATGACGCCATTTCTGCTTGCGCATATCAACATCGAGGCCGGACTTTTTCGCTTCCGCTTCCAAACGATCCCACATCGGTCCCGGATCATTGCCATATTTGCGCTTAAGCATGGCCACAACGTCTTCGCCCTCTTTTGGTGCGTTAGCGTCCAAAAGATATGGGTGGTGGTTCACTTCCACCTCAACGCTTTCCGGCAACCGGCCAATGGCGGCGTTTAAACGATGCATACCCACCAGGCACCACGGGCAAACCGGGTCGGAAAACATATCAATACGGATATTGGTCATAATTGTCCCTTTTTGCCGGCAACCTAGGTGATTTGAACCAACGGGCCAAATCACGAACTAGCGAGAATGCTGCGCGTAGAATGGCTGGACCTGTTCCCACATCCCGTCAGCCCATAGGCTGTCGTGATCGCCCCCTTCTACAATCCACAATTGTTGTGGATAGGGTGCGAGACCATATAGGCGTTCCCCAAAATGGACCGCGATCACATCATCTGCTGTGCCGTGACCAATGAAAAGCGGCTCCTGCACATTTTTGATCCACTCCCTAGACGGGTATTGATCCTGCATCACCAAGTCGACCAGTAAAAACGGGTAGCGTTCTTTGGCCACATCCACGGTCGCGGTATATGGACTTTCCAGCGTCAGCGCCAAAGCATCGCGTTCTGACGCAACGTAGGTCGCCACACCAGAACCAAGCGAACGCCCCCAGAGCAATATTTGATCGCCCTTTTCGCTTACCCAGTCAAAAGCAGCCAACGCGTCTTCCAAAACATTGGGTTGGTTTAACTCGCCTGGTGATCCGGGAAATCCGCGATAGTCGAACGACAAAAAGCCATAACCATCTGCCATAAACTGCGTGAAGCGTTCATGCTCACGGGTGAACGACCCGGTATTGCCACGAAAATAAATGATCGTCGGTTTGCCCGCGCTCGAAGGCGCATACCATCCATGCAATTCTTTGCCATTGCCGGTCGGAATTTTAACAACTTGCACATTGGATATGCCCAACTCTTCAGGGCTTCGCGTTGTGCCAGCGACGCTATACTGCAAATCACGTTGAGCAAAATGCATGTAGATATGCACGCCAAGATAAAGAACAAGAATAAGCGCAAGCAGCCATTTTGCTGCAGCAAAAATCGTTTTCATCAGTAATCCTTTAAAGTGTTTATTTTCGCACCAGCCTCACGGCTTCGCGAAACTTTTGTATGTGCGGAGAAATGCCATTTTGCAGCGTGTTCGTCCAGTAAAGGGTATGCGTAATCAGCCGCAAATTTTTAAACCGAAACTTTGAATAGCTTATCTTTACATTGTGCTCGCGGATACCGCGGCCAAAATGTTCAATACCGCTCACCGGACCACCCAACACGTCACCCTGCCAGAAAAATAGTGGATGATGCTCATCATACATATTGGTCCATTTCACCGTTGAAAACACGGCACCATGATGCGCATAGGAGCGTGGTGCTTTCAGCGCCCACTCTGCTGGAGATTCTGGTATCGGCAACCCAGCCGTTTGCTCGGAAAACTCCAACTTATCGGGTGTATAAAGAACACCATAGTCTTCGTTATATGTGCGCGGCGGGGCCACGGGTAGCAGACGTTCTTCTTTTAGCTTTTCGAAATTCTCAACGCCCCGGGCGATTAAGAACTGCGCATGGCTGAGCGGCGAGCCGAAGGTTACAAAGTCGGTTATCTTCCAATATGCACCCGTGATCTTGCCATGCTTATCGGCAACGCTACCTGTACGGCGGATCGCTTCAGCCACCTTGGCTTGCACGGCTTGGTAGGCCTCAACAGTCAACGCATTCCAAAACCGACTTTTGTGATTGCGCACAAAGAAATCATGCTCATAAAGCGCTTGGCGCACCCTGTCGCTTGGCGGGTTTTCGTTGGTGGGTCCCAACTCTTCCCACATCAAATGCAAAATGTCGTATGCCACAACAGAGCCAAGCGAGTGCGCAACGATCACGATCCGATCATATGTCGGATCTTTATGCAGGTCTCTGAGCAGACTTAACCCACGCTCGCGCACATCATGGCGGCGGCGTACCGTGTCGGGATGCGCACCAAGATAACCGGCAACGTCACCAAGATACGGCAAGAAAAACGCTGCGGTGAGCAAAGAGATTAAAATGGTACCGCCCACAACAGCGGTGCGGACTTCCACCCCGCCTATGCCGAACAAGGTGTAATAAACCAGCACCAAAATGACCAAATAGGCAGGCCAGCGCAGGATCCAGCGTATTTTTGGGATCGCATGGCCCAGCCAAACCATTAAACCGAGGTTTAATATCCCCAAAAATGTGACCTCATAAACGTCCAGCCGCGCGCTGCCGCCATCCACCTGCCACCATTGCAATTCAAAAATGGTGCCGACAGCCAACAGAACCACCCCAAAGGTCACAAGGCCGATCAATACGATGAGAAAACATAGGGCCGACCATGGCCAAACCATGCGCGCCGACACAAATTCAGGCCGCACCAAAACAATCCGCAGCAACCAACGCCACAAATTGCTCAGCTTTGAATCATCTAAAATGTCAGCGTAATAGAACTCGAAAAAGTCGGTGCGCTTGCCATCAATTGCCGTTGGCGTGGTGATCCGCTGCAAATCATGACTGCCGGTTTTGCAATCCGGCACAATCCAGCTTTTGTTGCCGTCAGCTGTTGCATGTCGATCACCTGGCGGCAGCACAGAATTGTCACTTGTCCAAAGCGTTTCAACGATGCGCCGCATAAGGCCCATCGGGCGCTGTTCGCCCATGCCATGCACAACAACAATTGCCTGCTTTTCACCCGCCACCGCTGTACCCTCAGTGTAAAACTACTTGCTGCACGGTGGACCAATTCTTTGTTCGAAACAAGGTGGGCGAAAGGCTAATTCTGTTGCACATGCTGGTCAGCATTCCGCTGAACGCGACGTAATAATGAAAACAATTGCTCAATCTCCTCGTCCGAAAAACCAGCCAAAAGAACCGCATTGATTTCCTCGTAAATCATACGGAGTTGCTTTTTCTCTTTGGCTTTTTCTGTTGCCGAAAGGATGATCGAGCGTCGGTCTGTTTCAGATGGCGTTTTGGTAACCAATCCCGCCTTTTCCATTCGATCCACAAGTCGAGAGACCGCTGGTTTTTCGGTTCGTAGGTGTATGGCGAGGTCAGACACACTTATCTCGTCCTGCCACCACAAAACGACCAGCACCACCCATTGTTGTGGTGTCACACCGTGTGGTTCGAGTTTTTTCCCGAGCACCTGTTGAGCGCGGGCGGCGACATTTGAGATTAGTCGTCCGACGGAGTGCTGCGCCGGTTGAAGTGGATTTTCGATCATCATTCAGTTTTTAGTTTACATGGAACTCATTTTATATTACATGTAAACTAACACATTTCGCGACAACTGCAATGAATAAGGATATGGCCATGGAAAAATCGTCCGTTCTAAAGTACTCGCGCACCATGCGCGCCCTGCATTGGCTGCTCGCGTTCTTGCTGATCGCCTTATTGATTGCTGGGATGGTCATGGTCAATTCAACGGATGACGCGACAAAGTTTGCCATTGTCCAAATTCATGCACCTCTAGGCATTTTGGCTGGGCTGTTGCTTTTGGTACGCATCTTCTTCGCCTTTAGGCATCCTCGCCCGGCACCTGACCCCAATTGGTCACCTATGGTGAAGTGGGGATCAAAGATCGTCCATATATTGCTTTACATATTGCCGCTTGCTCTGGTTTCAACAGGCATTGGCACGATGGTGCTGTCTGGTCTTGGCCCCATGCTGCAGAGCGGCAATTTGGGCCCGTGGCCTGACATGTCGATCGTACCACCAGCGCAAGGGCACAGCTTGTTCGCCAAACTGTTTATGGCGAGTTTGGTGTTGCACATCGCGGGTGCGATTTACCATCAATGGATCATCAAGGACAATTTAATCGGGCGCATGATGCCAGGTAAGTAAAATGGGGCGCCCTGCGGCGCCCCAAAAGCCACTTAGCGTTCGTTCACTTCGATCACATGGTAGTAAGGCATTGGCTCATTTGGATCGTAGTCACTCATATCCATGAGTTGAAAAAACTCCATGCAAACAGCCGAGTTCATTTCCTTTTCGATGACATCGTCCATGTCTTCTTTGCTGCGGAACATCACAATGTCCATATATGAACCGTCGGCAGCACGAACCAACTCGCGGCGCAAAACGCCT
>ENA-ORCV01000949-ORCV01000949.1-marine-metagenome-genome-assembly--contig:-NODE-949-length-12124-cov-2.390388_pt1 | contig 12124 bp, 9 predicted proteins | sample MGYA00237779_ERZ508509 | MGnify/ENA primary metagenome ERZ508509 (study PRJEB26180, sample SAMN06268772) | marine metagenome | isolation source: Bioluminescent Bay, La Paraguera, Puerto Rico | place... | reverse complement strand
CAGCCTGGCGGCCGTCCGCATGCCGAACGCATGGCACTGGACATGGCGGGTGAGGCGGCGCACGGGGCCACCGCCTATGTCACGCTTGAACCATGCGCTCACACCGGACAGACCCCGCCCTGCAGTGACGCCCTCATTGCCGCGGGCATCGCCCGCGTGGTGGTGGCCTGTACCGATCCCGACCCGCGCACGTCTGGCGATGGCATCCACAAGCTGGAAGCTGCCGGTATCGAGGTCATACAGGGCATCCGCGAAGCCGAGGCCACATCCCACCATGCCGGCTTCTTTTTCCGGCTGTCGCGGGGATGGCCACTGGTCGCCATCGATGCGCTGCCGGCGAGCTATGATCGCGTGGTCTCGGACTTCGGCGAAGAGGAGGTCCTCACCGCCCTCAAGCGGCTGGGTGCGGAAGGGCTGACCCGGCTCTGCCTTGTGCCCGGCTCGAAAGCCGCCCGGGCCGCGCTGGATGCGGATTGCGTCGATGTCAACGCGAGTGAGACGCACACGCCGCGTTAACCCAATACCCGGATAATTTTCCTTCGATTTCCGGAATATGGGCCCGACATGTCCGACCGCGTGCAATACAAGACCATGGACCAGGCGCAGCTTGATGAAGCCTGCCGCCGCCATGAGCTGTTGTGGAGCGGCCGGCCGGGCGGTGCGCGAGCCTCTCTGACCTATTGCGTACTGGATGGTCTCAGCCTCGCCAATCGTGACCTGTCCGACGCCGATTTCACGGGCTCGACGCTGGTCGGGGCCGATTTGTCGGGCTCGGTTCTGAATTCCGCGAGCCTGTATGGCTGTGATCTGCGGCGGGCCAATCTGGCCGGTGCCTCCCTGCGGCGGGCCGATATGCGCGGTGCCGCCCTCCGCGGTGCCAATCTGCAAGGGGCCGACCTGTCCGAAACCGATCTGCGCGAAGGCACGATTGCCCAGGTCGACCGCGAGCGTGGCCTGGCCGTCCTGAAACACCGGACCCGCCCGGGCGAGATGACAATGGCGAATTTCCAGGGCGCCAATCTCTCGCGCTCGAAGATGTCCGGGTCTTCTGCCCAGAAAGCCGATTTCACCGATGCCGTCCTGCTTGGGGCACGCCTGGTCCGCGCCAATCTGCGGTCGACCGTGTTTTCCGGGGCCAATCTGGAAGGCGCCGACCTGTCCGGTGCCGACCTGACCGATGCCGACATGACGGATGCCGTGCTGATCGACACCGCGATGACGATGGCCCGGCTGGACAATTGCGACCGCACCGGCGCGTTGACCGACAAGCCGGTCGGCAAGGCGATGCGCGAGCTGGACCGGCCGGTCGAGGACATGATCGAGGACCATATCCGCTGGTGTGCGACCGGCGGCAAGGAAGGCCGCCCCTCCTCGTTCGATGAAACCGATTTGCGGCCCCTGAAATCGCTCGCGGGCAAGACGCTGACCGCCTTTCACGCGCGCGGCGCAACCCTGTACGGGCTCGACATGGAGGGCGCTCAGCTCCAGGGCGCCCGGCTGGAGCGCGCAGACCTGCGCATGACAAGCCTGCGCGGGGCCGATCTGCGCGGGGCGGACCTGACCGGCGCGAAGCTGAACAATGCGGATTTGCGCGACTGCAAGCTGGGGCCGCTCCTGCTTGAGGGCGACCGTTTGCTGCCCGCGACGCTGGCGGCAGCCAAGGTCCGCTATTCCGACCTGGCCGGCGCGGATTTGCGCCATGTGAAGGCGACCGGATCGGACTTTTCCTATTCCACGCTGCTGGGCGCGGATGTCCGCAATGCGCTGTTTACCGGGTCCTGCTTTACCGGAACCCGGGTAAGCGAGACATTCCTCGAGGACATTGCGAACGCCGACGGCGCCGTCGATCTCGACGCGGCCTGACAAAAGAAAAGCGCGCGCCTGAAGGGAATAAGGCGCGCGCTCTCGCTGTGCGTATCAGTTCAGGCGTCAGGCGGCTTTCGACTTGCCACCCTCGATCACCTTGCGGCTCTTCGCCGTCGTGTTGCCGATCGAGATCCGGCGCGGCTTGGCGCTTTCCGGGATTTCACGGCGCAGGGTCACGGCCAGCAGGCCGTTTTTCAGCTCGGCATTGTCGACCACCACATGGTCGGCGAGATGGAAGCGGCGCTCGAAGGCGCGCTCTGCAATGCCGCGATAGAGGTAGTTCGGCGCCTCGTCTTCCGACCGGCTTTCCTTGCGGCCGGAAATCGTGAGCACGTTTTCCTGGACCTCGACCGTCAGGTCGTCCTCGCCGAAGCCGGCCACGGCCAGCTCGATGCGATAATCATTCTCGCCGAGTTGCTCGATATTGTAGGGCGGGAACCCGGTCGAGGGATCGGTCTTGGAGGCGGAATCAATCATATTCGCCAGACGGTCAAAACCGACGATGGAACGGTATAGGGGAGAGTAATCAAGGCTTCTCATGGTCTTATCCTCCTTCAGAAGCGACAAGCGATAGCCCGGTTCAAAGCCGTAGAACCGGACCGGTTGCCATTGCCGTTCGGACCGCCTTCATGGCCGGCCCCGGCAATGTACAGACCCCGTTTTGGCGGCCTGCATAACGCTAGTTGGGTATGCGGATCGCCGCTTGCAAGAGGGGCGGCACATCTTTAGGCGTAGGAGCTCTACAGTTCGGGAATTCGGGGAGTTTTTCATGCAGCGTAAAGTCTGGCTGACCAGCCTGTCTGCCCTTGTCCTGGCCGCTTGCAGCGGCGGAGAGACGCCGGAAACGGCCGTTGATGACGCAACAGCCGCGATGCCGGAAACGGGCGGCGGAACCGAAACCGCGATGACCGAAGACGGCGGTCCGGAAGCCGGCACGCTGGACTGGGCGCTGGCTGGCGACTGGCGCGGCGAAAACACCAGCCGCGACGGATTCCGCCACCCCGGCGAGACACTGGATTTCTTCGGCATTGATCCGGCCTCGACCGTGATCGAGATCTGGCCCGGGGGCGGCTGGTATGCCGAGATCCTGGCGCCCTGGATGAATGCCAATGGCGGCACCTATGTCGCCGCCCATTTCCCGGCTGACAGCGAAAGCGATTATCGCCGCCGCAGCCGCGCCGCGTTCGAGCAGCGCTTTGCCGACACGGCGCTGTTCGGTGACATCGCGATCCGCGACTGGGGTCCGGGCAATGCCGGGCTTGGCGAGGCCGGCTCCGCCGATGCCGTCCTGACTTTCCGCAATGTGCACAACTGGATGCGGGGCGGGTTCACCGAGCGTGCCTTCACGGATTTCTACGAGGTCCTGCGCCCGGGCGGTGTGCTCGGCGTGGTCGAGCACCGCCTTCCCGATACGCGGGAACAGGACCCGCTGGCCGGATCCGGCTATGTGCAGGAAGCCTATGTCATTGCCATCGCCCGGGAGGCCGGCTTCGAACTGGTCGAGTCGAGCGAGATCAATGCCAACCCGGCCGATACGGCAGATCACCCGAACGGCGTCTGGACATTGCCTCCGTCTCAAAGCGGCTGGGATGCGGAAGGGTTCGACTCCTCGCCCTATGAAGCCATCGGCGAAAGTGACCGGATGACCCTGCTCTTCCGCAAGCCGCTGACCAGCCCGGCGCCGGCCGAAGAGGACGAGACCGACTAGTCCGACAGCAATGCCATCGCTTCGGCATGGAGCGATGGCGTCGCCGCGGCGATCAGCTGACCGGTCGAGAAATCCGCCTCACCAGCCCAGTTGGTGATCTTGCCACCGGCCGATGCCACGACCGGTACGAGCGCATGGATATCGTGCGGTCCGAGCCCGGTCTCGATCACCAGGTCCACGCCTCCCGCTGCAAGCAGGCCATAAGCATAGGCGTCCATGCCATAACGCGTCAGGCGCGCGGCTTCGCGAATGCGCGAGAAGCGCGCGTAAAGCTCGCCTTCAAAAAGATAAGGGTCGGTGGTGGCCAGGATGGCGCGGTCAAGCCGGTCGACCGTCGAGGTCACAAGCGACGCTTCGCGGCCAGCGGCCAAAAGGCGGCCCTCCGCCCGTGTTCCCGAAAAGCGTTCACCGGTATGCGGCTGGTCGATCACGCCCAGCACCGGCTGTCCTTCGAATGTCAGGGCGATCAGCACGGCCCAGGTGGGTGAGCCGGCAATGAAGCCACGCGTTCCGTCGATCGGGTCCAGCGTCCAGGACCAGCCATTCGCGGACGGTTTGAGCGGAAATTCCTCGCCGAGAATGCCGTCTTCAGGGCGTTCGGCCTCGATCAGGCTGCGCATGGCGGTTTCGGCGGCACGGTCGGCCACGGTGACGGGATCGAACCCGCTTGCGGCCTTGTTCTCGACATCTATGCCGGCACGGAAGTGCGGGAGGATGGCGGCACCGGCGGCATCTGCCAGCCGGTGCGCCAAAGCGATATCGTGATCAAGATTGCGCGTCGACATGACGCTGACCTAACAGCAAGGCCAGCGCTTGTCAGCACATTGCGTCTCAGGCTGCGTCGTTGGCCGGCTCGGACGGTTCCAGCGACTTGGCGAGTTCGAGCAGACGCTTGCGCGGGCGTTCGCCGAGCCGGTAATAGGCCCGCACGAGATCCATGGTTTCTTTCTGCGAGAGAATGTCGGCGGCCATGACATCGTCGCCATCGTCGCGCTCATCTTCCTGGACCAGCCCGTCATAGAAATACTGCGCCGGCACATCGAGCGAGCGGGACAGCTCGAACAGGCGGCTGGCGCTGACACGGTTGGCGCCACATTCGTATTTCTGGATCTGCTGAAAGCGGATGCCCACAGATTCGGCGAGCTGTTGCTGGGTCAGCCCCAAAAGGCGGCGGCGGCGGCGCAGGCGCTTGCCAATGTGAAAATCGATCTCGTTCGTCATCGTTTCGGCTCCGATAATCGCTTCTGGTCCTACGTCCCCTCGACGTATTCGCGCCAGAGGGGAGCAAGGGCCGTGCCGCCCTTCCCCTGGAAAGCGATTTACCTTTTATTTCCTATGCTTAAGAGACGATTCCGACCCAGTCCGTGGCGGCGAGATCGGCCAGCACGCGATTGATGACTTCATGTGTGGTATCGAATGTCCCGGAACGGGTCACACGTTCCTCGTCGAGATAAAGCGCGCGGTTGATTTCGATCTGGACGGCATGGCGCTGCTGTCCGGGCTTGCCGTAGCAGGCCGTCGTATAGCCGCCCGCATAGGGCCGGTTGCGGCGCACCGCGAAGCCCTCCTCGCGGAATATCTGCTCGACCCGTGCCATGATCGCGGGATCACAGGCCGTGCCGTGGCGGTCGCCGAGCACGATATCGGCGCCTGCAGCGGCGATGGCCGGCATGGAGTGGAAATCGAGCAGAATGGCGAGGCCGAAGATATCGCGGGCCGATTTGAGCTCGACATCGATCGCGCCGTGATAGGGCCGGTAAAACTCGGCAATCCGGCGGCGGCCCTCAGCGACATCCAGCTTCCGGTCATAGAGCGCACGGCCATTGGCGCTGATACGCGGAATGACACCGAGCCCGGCCTGCACGTGAGGCGTGGCGCCGGCGCGCGAAGCGCTCACCCCCTCGAACAGCGCCGGATCGAGCTCGCGCGTCGACCGGTTGGGATCGATGAAGACACGCGGGAAAGGCGCCAGGACCGACGTGATCCCGCAGGCCGGTGCCGCCTCGATCAGCACATCTATATAGGCGTCTTCGGACTTGCGCAGCGCGTCCAGCGGGATCCGGGTCTGGGCCAGCAGATCGGGCGGATAGGTGCGCCCGGAATGCGGTGACGTGGCGAGAAGCGGCGTCGTGCGGGAATCCGGCCGGCGCACGATCACGGGATCGGCAATCCTCGCGACGATAGCCGGGGCCGGATCCATTCCGGGATTCGAGATGGCCAGATTGGTTTGCGACATATTCTCACCTTTGCCGGGTCCGGAAGGCCGGTCAAGCATTTCACGGCGCGTTCAGCGGACTTTTACCTTAATGCGCTATCAGAGCCGCTGAGACTGGATTGGTGGAGATCGCAAAATGGCGAAAATCCTTCTTGCAGAAGACGACGGGTCGATGCGGGATTTCCTGGCCAAGGCCCTGAAAAGAGCCGGCCATGATGTTGTGGCATGTGCGGATGGCGATGAAGGCCTGTCCGTGTTCGAGGCCAACAAGGACGGCTTCGACCTGCTTTTGACGGATATCGTGATGCCCGGCATTGACGGGATCGAGCTGGCCCGGCGCGCTGCCGAGCTGACACCGGCGCTGAAGATCATGTTCATCACCGGATTTGCCGCCGTGGCGCTGAACCCGGGATCGAGCGCACCGACCAATGCCAAGGTGCTGTCCAAGCCCTTCCATTTGCGCGAACTGGTGGACGAGGTCGATCGCGTGATGGCGGCCTGACCAACAATACCGGACAGGAAAAAGGCCCGCTCGGTGTGAGCGGGCCTTTCTGATTGCAGAACAGCGGCGGACTAGCGCGCCGGGTTCTGGTCGGTCGGCATGCCACACTCATTCGCCAGCCAGCTTGTCAGCTCGGTGAAGAGCGTCAGCTGGTTGTCGAAATTGAGCGTGTTCGAGAAGTGGTCGGCATCCGGCAACTCGACAAAGCGATGCGGGATGTTGTTCCGCTCGAGCGCCTGGACCATGAAGCGGCTCTGATAGATCGGAACGCGCTGGTCCACCTCGCCATGGATGATGAGCAGCGGGACGGTGATATCGCCGGCAAACTCGTTCGGCGACATGCCGGCATAGCCTTCCTGGATCAGCTCACCACCGATGCCCGGTCCGCCGAAATCGCGCTGGATCACGTCGAGGTCCGACACGCCAGCGCCAGCGATGGCACAATTATAGACCGGGGGTTGGCGTACGGCGGCCGCAAAGGCGGCATAGCCACCATAACTCCAGCCGAACATGGCGACCCGGTCCGGATCGGCCAGGCCCTGATCGACCAGGTAACGGACCCCGTCATCCTTGTCGTCGGACATTGTGATGCCCCACTGGCCCCAGCTCGGCAGCCAGTGGTCGAGGCCATAGCCTTCCGAGCCACGGTATTGCGGCTGCAGCACCATGTAGCCGCGATTGGCGAGCACAGCGGCCCATTCGTCATAGGCGCGGGTCTCGGAGACCCAGGGTCCGCCGTGCGGCAGGACGACAAGCGGATAAGGTGCTTCGCCGAACTCAGGCACAGTCAGGATGCCCGGAATTTCCAGCCCGTCGCGCGCTTCATAGGTAATGAAGGCTTCACGGCCGAGAGCCGCGTCCAGCAATTGCGGGTAGGACCGGCCGATGACGACCGGCTGGCCGCCCGCGATATAGTAGTAAACGCCCGGCTCCTCGGAGGATTGGGAGAAGACCAGCATCTGCGCACAATCATTCACGCAATCCTGGATGACATTGCGCGTGTTCGGGAAGGCCGCATCGACGACGTCCTGTATTGCGGCCATGCGTTGATTGATGAAGGCGTACTGGCGTTGACCGTCCGCGTAAAAAGCAAAGCCGGCCAGTTCCGCTTCGCGATCGATGTCGGGCTCGAAAACCGGGCCCAGCAGGTCGACATCCTCGCGCTGATAGATCGTCCGCGTGATGGTACCCCGTTCGAGATCCATGATGTGAGCGCCGACGGTGTTTTCGCCGTTGTGAGCCAGCACATAGGCCCGGGTGTCATCATCGGGGTCAAAGCCGACAACGTTCACACCGGTCGTGCCATAGCGTTCGTAATCCTCGAGTTCGAACGAGAAGACTTCGCGCCACTCTGGATCATCCGGATCCGGGCGCCAGAAATAGTGAACCGTGCGATCGGCCCGATTGATTTCCGTGGCAAACCGCGGATTACCTTCCTGGTCGAGCTCGTAGCCGCCATTGAAACGGCCGCTGCCGCGCAGGATGCGGGTCTGGCGGCCGGTCCGGATATTATAGCGATAGAAGTCCGGCGTGGACGCCCGGCCGATCGACTGGTTCCGCAAGTCGTCGATATTGGTCTCATTGCTCAGACCGGCCGTCCGGATGATGATGTTATCGGGATCGCCACGCATGATGCGTACGATCTGCGTATCGTCGGCCAGCTCACGGAATCCGCCGCGCCCATCCCAGCGAACGATCGCCTGCTTGTACTCGTAAACGCCCTGGTTAACGTCCTCGATACGTTCACGGACCTGCTGGCGGAACCGGACATAAAGATGTTCAGGTCCGACCCATGCCATGTTGAGGATTTCCATCCGCTCCGCGCCCAGCCGGACCGGGTCGGCCGTCAGATCATCGGTTGGACGCACTTCGATGATGTAATTTCCGTCCCGCGCCGTTAGCCGGCGCATGGCAATATGTTCGCCATCCGGTGACAATGCGACATCCGCAACAGCGGCGTAGGTGGCAAAATAATCGAGTGGTACGACTTCGCCCTGGAGGGCGGTCGCAGCCGATGCCGACGTCAGTGCGGCGGCGGCAGCAAGGATCAGCTTACGCATCATGACTCCCCTGAAAACTGTCTGTCCCGTTCGCACATAGATTGCGCGCAAGCGCCTGCAAGCGCAAGGCAGCAGTCAGCCCTGGATGCAGGCTTTGTCAGCCGGGTCGCGGCATTCCGGCCAAACGAAAACGGCCCCGGATTTCTCCGGGGCCGTCTCGTTTCGGGATCCTTCAGGACTAGAAGGACTTGCGAACGCCAAGGAACCACTGGCGACCGCGGAGGTCGTAGCCGATACCGATCGGAACGTTACCGATGGCGAACACGCCACCTTGGTCAACGGTCGGCGGAGCCTCGTCGAACACGTTCCGGATACCGAAGTTGACCACCCACGTGTCCGGCGTCCAGGAGACACCGAGCGTGTGCGTGTAATAGTCTTCGGTCCAGTAAACCGGCGTACCACAGTTGGTGAGACCCGTGCCGGCCGCGTTGACCTGACGGCAGGTCACGCCAGTCGTGCCCGGATTGTTCTCTTCACCGCCACCGATGTACTGGGTGAGCCAGGTGAAGCGCCAGTTGTCGCGGTCAAGAGCGACACGGACGTTACCGGTCCAGTGCGGAGATTCGGTTTCACCGGCATTGTCATCCGGCGTGCCCTGAACGTTGAAGATCTGCTCGTTCAGGCGGGTTGCGCGGGCGTCAACCGTGACACCCCAACCGCCGAACCAGGAGATTTCGTCGTTATAGACAACGTTGAAGTCCACACCCTTCGAGGTGATCGTACCGATGTTGATGAACGAGGCATCAATGAAGTTCAGGAAGCCCTGACCATCACGCTGGATACGATTACAGAAGGCAGACTGGAAGCCCGGGATCGTGTTGTAGCAGTCACCCACGATGAAGGCTGCGGTCGGCTCGTTCACCGAGTCGGACACAGCGATGTCGTAGTAGGTCACAGCCAGACGAAGATCGAAGGCTTCGAACCAGGGTTGCTCGGCCACGATACCCCAGGTCTGGGACCGGGACGTTTCCGGATCCAGAAGGGTGGTACCGCCCGATGCCGTTTCCACCGAGGTGTTCGGCAGGAGGTTACCTGCGAGACCCAGCGAGAACGGATCGACACCGGCTGCCTGACAGTTGGCGATCGTGATTTGCGAACGCGTGTCGAGGTTCGGGACGTAAACCAGCGGCGTGGCCGGGTTGTTGTCGTCGTCGACACGGGCTGCGGTCGGCACGATACACGGGTCGGACACGGTGGCGAAACCGGTCTGACCAGCGAGGAACTGCTCGCGGGCGTTCGGTGCACGATAGGACGTGCCGTACGAACCGCGGAAGTTCAGCCAGTTGGTCGGACGCCAGTTACCCTTGATCGAGTAGGTGAAGTCCGAACCGTAATTGCTCTCGTCCGTCCAGCGGGCGGACAGGTTGAGCGTGACTTCCTCGGCGAAGCGACGGCCACGGATCGGAACGATTTCCGTTTCCGCGAACGCTTCCCAGAGATAACGGTTACCCGTGGCACCCCGGTCAGCCGAGCGGAAGATGATGTCGCCGCGGCCGAAGGTGTCGTCAGCCTGCGACGTGATCGTGTCACGGCGATATTCGAAACCGAGGACGAGCGGAACGTCGGTGCCGTTGTTCAGGGAGAACAGCGTACCGGACGTCGTACCACCAACGAGCAGCTGCTCGTAAACGGTGCGGATCGTCGCCGGAGCCAGCAGGTAATCCATTTCGGCTTGCGAAAGGACACCGCCACCTTCCTGGTACAGCGAAGGCTGGAACAGGTTGACCGGCACACACGGAACATTGTTCAGGAACTCGCCGCCGAAGGCGCCGACTTCATTGTCCGGGATACCGTCACCATCGATGTCGATACCGCAGACCACCTGGCCGTTCGGCAGACGGACCGACGTATTCAGCGAAAGCTGGAGACGGTCATTGTCGATACCGACGAAGCGGCTGAAGCCTTCCGAGCGCGCATAGCTCGCCCAGATGTCATAGTTCCAGGAGTTGAAGAACGGCAGGTCGCCACGGAAACCGAGCACAGAACTGATCTGCGTGATGTCAGCCGTCTGGCGATCACGATCGCCGTTGAGCTGGACAATCGGAACCACATCGAGATTGCCGAAGTTCACACCGAACAGAGCCAGACAGTTCACACCATTCGGGTTCGAGGTCTGGTTACACGGGTTGTACGGGTTGTTGCCCGGAACCGTCGGGAAGAAGCCCGGGTCGATCGAGAAGATCGACGTCTGACGGTTGGCAACCAGCAGCTCGTAGTAAGCCGACGTGTTGCTGCCCCAACCGATGTCGTGTTCGCCGTAGCTGTAGAACGACCAACGCTGCTGCTCCGGAATGAAGTCCTGCGTGTTGTAGTTCGATGCAGTGAACTGGTTGTAGAACGGCGACGCGTAGTCGAAATCCGACGTGTACGGCCCCGGATTGCCCAGCAGGCGGTCGAGCGACCAGACGTTGGTTCCCAGCGGTCCACCGACATTGCTGCTCAGGTTCGATTCCGAGAAGTTCGGCACCAGCATGTTGGTGAAACCCGGCGTGTAATAGACCGAACCGAAACCGACCGGAATGAAAATCCGGTTGATCAGCGACGTGTAACAGTTGGAGTTCGCGCCGGTGTACAGGCCGACATTGCGGCCATTGTTGATGTCACCCGGATTGGCACCCGAGAAATCCCAGGTCGAGACATCGTCTTCGCGAATGATGCCGTCATTGCCGATTTCATAGTTGCGCGGGCAACCACGGGTGAAGTCACGGTCACCGATCAGCTGAGCTTCGGTTTCCGAGAACTCGAACGCAAAACCGGCGAAGCCACGGTCGGAGTTGATACCCCAGGCCGCTGCAAACTGGGTTTGCTCGCCACCGCTGTCGAACGGCGTCTGACGGTTGTACTCGAATTCCACGCCTTCGAAGTCCTGGCGCAGGATCACGTTAGCCACACCGGCCACAGCGTCCGAACCGTAGATCGAGGACGCACCATCAAGCAGAAGGTCGATCCGCTCGATGATCAGGCCCGGAACCAGCGTCAGGTCCGGCGAGGTCGGCGCACCACCGATACCGGCCGGTGCGAGACGGCGGCCGTTGATCAGGGTCAGCGTCCGCTCGGGGTTCAGACCCCGGAGGTTCAGCTGAACCGAGCCCGGGCCGTTGTCGAGCACGAAGCCGACGAACGTGGTGTCGATCTGCGTACCGGTCGCTTGCGATTGCGCCTGCAGGATTTCCGCAGCGTTCACAAGGCCGACTTCGCGGGACACTTCGCCCGAAATCACCTGAACCGGAGACAGCGAGTTGAATTCGGAGCGCTGGATACGCGAGCCGGTAACGACAACCGTATCCTCTTCTTCCTCTTCCTCTACCGCCTGTTCATCTTCATCGACGTTCTGCGCATACGCAGACGCCCCTGCCAGACCCGCCGCAGCGAAGCCTGCCAGAATGGTCGAGCGCAGGAGGCGCTCACGATCCCAGAAACTGCTCACTGTCATACCCCTTCATGACTTCTATCTTGGTTCGCCGCAGAATTGACGCCGAGGCGAACGCGCACAGCCGGAAAGTGGCTACTTTCCTGAGCGCACTATCCCCATACTGAGAACGCTCGTAAAGCGTGCGCCCCATCTTCGCCGTATTTCAGCCGTGAATGTTGCATAAAAGTCATACGGCCTTCAGGTGGGCGTCATCCGCAGGCCAAATGCAGCTTCGTCTTGCGTTGTCGGCGGAGCGACGCTAATAGCTCGCCTCCCTTAGATGGACGGGCGCGTAGCTCAGCGGGAGAGCACTACGTTGACATCGTAGGGGTCGCTGGTTCAATCCCAGCCGCGCCCACCA
>ENA-ORCV01000948-ORCV01000948.1-marine-metagenome-genome-assembly--contig:-NODE-948-length-12144-cov-2.678959_pt1 | contig 12144 bp, 14 predicted proteins | sample MGYA00237779_ERZ508509 | MGnify/ENA primary metagenome ERZ508509 (study PRJEB26180, sample SAMN06268772) | marine metagenome | isolation source: Bioluminescent Bay, La Paraguera, Puerto Rico | place... | reverse complement strand
TGCCAACTGTTTCCAGCAATACAGCCTGGCAACACGTGACATCACGCCATGCGCTTAACAGGGTGTTCGTCGTTGATGCCAAAGAAAAGGATCTGCCGCGACTGTTGAACCTTGATCCGGCATTTGCTCACGCCATTTGCCCAATTGACTTGTTCGACGGACCAGTGAGCCTTTCTGGTCAATTGCCACAAGGGTTTTGGACTGCATCCCTGATCGCGAAAGACGGAAGTGTGCCCTACTCGACGACAAGTCGCACAAACTCAAATTCAAACTTTGATGTCGCGATTTTTACACCCACGCAGTCGCAAGGATTGGCCGCGGGCGAATATGAGCTTGCGCCGGGTATGACAATCGTAAAATCAGAAGTTTCTGAGCTGATTGCGATTGTACGCGCGTTGCCGACGCATCGGGGGCAGCTCCCTGCATATCTATCTCAGCTCAGCGAATTGGAATGCGGATATATCGAATAGCCGTCGCGGCTATTTTAGGTACTCATCGTCGGTCGGTTTTTCCATCTGCGTTGCATAACGAGACTGTAACATCGGAAATTTCTTGTCGTGATTATACGCTTCATCCGCAAAAGGATCACAGAACTCGCCATTTTTGGCGCGGCCGACCAAAGTCGCCATTCTGTTTAGCTTTTCATTTGCGGCATGTGCCTCCTCGTGCGGTGTTTCAACCAGCAACCGATTGAGTGCAACATCATATGATTTGTATCGATAATCAACAGCGCGTGCGAACCAGTTGATGATATTTTTGTTCTCATACTCACGCGCATAAACTTGGGTTTTCACGCCCTCATTGTTGGCGTAAAGGCCTTTTAGCGCGACTTGGCGACGGCGTTCGATCTCCATCACCTTACATATGGCTCCAAATGTGCTTGGCAACGTCTTAACGTCGCTTTGAACATCTTGCGCAAGGCGCAGGTAGCGGCCACGAGATGATGCATATTCATCAAGGCGCAAATGGCGGTAATATCTGTCGGTCCTGAAATTGAGATCTACCGGTTTGCTTAACCTTGTGCGTTGCATCTCGACAGAATGGTCAAACATCCAGTCGTGCGCATGATTCGCGATGAGGAAGCGCCAGACGCGATTGCGCATGTCTTCTTCTTCATTGGTCAGGTTGAATAACGATACCGGTTCTTTGTTTTGATGCGCGATCATCGCACCAGCACGAGGCAAAATCTCATCGTGCAAAACATCTGACTGGGCGCGCCCAAAGTCACCGACTGGTCGTGCGCAACCAGCCAGCGCCAAAAGTGCGCCGAACACTATAACTTTTTTGGACAAACTAACGATGTTTGTTACGCCGCTTTCGCTTTGTTTTGCGTAGCGCTTCATCGCCATTTCGTCGTTCATACCGTACTCCGGGAAATAGAATGAGTTCACCAAACTTGGACTTACTGCGTCCGTCCCGTAGCGGCGGTGACCTTTTTAAAAATGACACGATCTTCCCCATGGGAGACCCTCGCGTTTCAATGTGTTGTCAGACTTTTTTGTTCACAAGACGTTTCATCTCAAATTGTATGTTTGCATTTGCATGTGCCTAACCATTAAGAAATCGTCAAGGTTAACAGTCTGCTAACGAATTGGTGGAAATAGTACCTTAATTGATTTGTTTTGAACCAAATCCGCATTTTCTGGGCAATTATGATTGGCTTTCAACCATACGAGACATTCCAACTGTTAATTGAATCGGGCGGCATTGACCGCGCGAACACGCTGTTGGTTGCAGCATGTGACGCTTTTGCTAGGCGCCCCAAGCCAATGGCAACAGAGAGAATGCAGTTCGAAGCTTTGGCCCAACGGTTGTTTCCCGCTGCTTCTCAACCAGCTCGCGCGCGCGCTGCCCTAAAGCTCGCAGGTGCGCCGGAACTCTCTCCGATTCTCGAACAGCTCGTTGTTGAGAACATTGGCGATCAACTCGATTCGTTTCTGGAAAGTGCCGAAACCGTTTCAGAAGCTCTCCTTCTCAACATTGTTGAAACAGGAAATGTCAATCAGGTCGCCACGATTGCCAAGCGCAAAGATTTGACCAAGAAACTCGTGAGCAAGATTTTTCCGGTGAACAGCCGCAAGGTTTATCGCGCACTGGCTGCCAACAATTCAATTCACTTTGCTGGTCCATATCTACGCGCCATTTCCAAGGCAGCGGCCATGGACCAAAATGTTTCGAGTTCACTCGCGGCACGTGAGGACTTTGACAAAGCCTACTTGCTTCCAGCCTTTTTCGATTTGCAGGAAAACGATCGCATCGAGGTGCTAAAAGCATTCCAAGGTCGTAAAATTCCGCGCACGAATATGCACCGGACTTACGAGCATATTTCAGTCGCAACGTCTGAATTCACGCAAGCAATGATGAAATTGCTTTCCAAGAACCGTCGCCCGGAAGTCACGCGCCTACTGACACAAGTCACCGGCCTTGATGAAATGCGGTGCGGCGAGATCGCACACGATGTAAGCGGTGCAGCTTTGTTCGTTGTCCTGCGCGCATTTGGCTGCAACGAATATGATGGGTTGAAGGTTTTGATCCACGCGACAGCGCATGATCGCAACAGCTCGTCTGCTCTCGCTCAATACACCCGCATGTTCAAACAGATTTCGCCTGAAGCCATGGTTTTTGCGATGAGCGTGTGGCGCGGTGATGTTGAGATTACATCTCTTGTTCGTGAAGCAAACTCCGCGCCGATTTCGCACAAGCCTGTCGCGCCATACTCACGTCGCACGCCAGATTTGGACAAAGCGGCTGATCAGGCATCAGATGCGGTAGAACGCGCAATGCAAGCAGTGCAAAACCTACGATCAAGCAAAGCATCCTAAAGAGAGCTTACTACCTCAAGGCCGATGTCGTCGTTTCTTGTTTCGACTGATACCACCCAGAAATCTGGGTCGAACTCTGCCTCCTGCGCCAATCGCTCACCGATTTTCATCGCTTCAACGCGGTCAAATCGAAGGACGAATTCGCGTCCTTCAGCGTCTGGGTTTGCAGGTGCTGGGGAATAAAGGGACATGGTGCCATTCAGATGGTCGACTTCCACCCAAATTTGGCCAGCGTCGGGATCGCCTTTTCGCGCGATGACGCAAAAGTCTCCACGATCATTGATGCGCCGCACCAAAGCGGACACCCAAAGGCTGGTTTTTAAGCGTGCCACAAGGTCACCTTAAAACTTTGCATTTGCCTCTTTGAGCATTTCAATTAACTCAGGGGAAACAACACCCGTCTGCCGGTAGTTATAAAAATTCTCAAAGCGCCGAATTGCAGTAGCCGTTGCTTCGCCAGCAATGCCATCGATCTCGCCAACATCATATCCGAGTGATGCCAATCCTCGTTGTGCTTTCATCGTTAGCTCACGCTGAGCGACGTCTGATTTGTTGGCGTCTGCTGTAGCTTGCTGAGCGATTTGCAAAAGCGGGTCGCCATTACTCGTCACCGGTGTCGGCATTGCTTGCGGCGCTGCACTCTGCTTCTTCACCGTGCCAGTGGTTAGGATCGCGATCAGATCATCGCTGATCGCTCCAGTTGATGCGAGACCATTCTCCAGTTCGAATGCACGAATTGCGGCTGCGGTCTTAGGTCCATAGTAGCCATCAACTTTTTCTTTAAAATAGCCAAGTTCAAATAGCTTTGACTGTACCAAAAACGCGTCTGGATTGCCGGTGACTGGCCCGAAGTCCGTCGTGGACGGGGAAACTGATGCGACCGGTTCTTGTTGTACAATCGGTTGCGTTACCGGGCGACTCGGCGCTGGTGTAACAGGTGCGACAGGCGCAACTGAATTTTCAATTGCAGGCGCAAACAGCGGCGCAGGATGCACATCCGATTGGAAATAGAGTGCATTTGCGGCGGCCCAACTCAAGCTCGTTGCCAGCGCAAATGCAAATGCCGTGTTCGCAGGCGATTTCGCCATCAACGCGAACACTGGTTTTGCAAACTTCAAAGAAAAGCTTGGCATTTTAAACTCACCACCATGGTCGACATTCGCATAGTTTGCCATATCACTAATCCCCAATCTAGCCCGCGCGCTTTTCGCCAGCGTGCATCACGCGGCGTTCTTCTTCTTCGAAACGACGGTCGCTGAGCTCTTCCAATACTTTTTGTTTTTCCCTCGGCATCGGCCCATCAATCGGCAGTTCGACAGTCATCGTTGTCCCTGAACCAACCGTCGAACGAACATGCAATTCGCCGTCATGCAGCTCCACCAAACCTTTAACAATAGAAAGGCCTAGTCCGGTGCCTTCGTATTTTCTATCCAAACCATTTTCCGCTTGGAAAAATGGTTCGCCCAACCGCTCTACATCGGCTTTCGAAATACCGATACCTTCATCGGTGACCGCGAACAAAATTGACTTGCCGCGTTGCTTGATCGAAAGCCTAACCGACTGACCTGGTTCACTAAACTTAATTGCGTTCGTCAGTAGGTTGATCATCACCTGACGGCAGGCGCGCTCGTCGGCAACAACAGTTGGCAATAGCGGAGCGTGTTCGGTGACCAGTTTAACGCTCTTCTGGTCTGCCGCGCCTTTAACGATGGTCATGCAAGGTTCGATTAAATCTTCTGGCTTCATTTGCCCAGTTTGAATTTCAAACTTGCCAGATTCTAGTTTGGACATATCCAAAAGCATGGTCACAGTGTCGAGCAGATGAGTGCCTGACCCGCGAATCAAATCTACATATTCTTTGTGGCTTGGAGACAGCTCGCCGCCAATATCGTTGAGCATCATATCAGAGAAGCCAACGACAGCATTAAGCGGCGTGCGCAGCTCATGGCCAATTGTCGCCAAGAATCGTGACTTTGCATGACTAGCGGTCTCAGCCATTTTCTTGGCTTCTTCCAGATCATTTTCTTGCTGTTTTCGGCTGGTGATATCGCGAATAATCGCAATCACTTCAGCACGACCATCGCTCGCGCAGCGCTCGGAAACAGAATTCAGCGCAACTTCGAGCCAAACAAAATCGGAACCCTCTTCGTGGTCGCAACGCATCCGAACATCGATGGTTTTTGACGATTTGCCACGTGCAACACCAGAGAGTGCTTGCAAGTATGCAGGCCGATCAAGCAAATGCATGCGCTCGATAAAGCCATCGCCCATCAGCTCATAACGTTTGCACCCGTAAAGTGCTTCCGAAGTATGTGAAAGATAAACGAGCTTGCCTTCGGTATCATATTTAATTACCGCGTCGCGCACGCTTTCCACCAATTGGCGGAAGGCGCGTACTTGCTCGCGCTCCCCTTCCGAAGAACGTCGTGTCAGCGAAGAAATTCGACCGACAAGCTGCATCAACGCAATCGCATAAAACGCCAACGAAGATGCGTTGCCGAACGCCCCTTTGTAGGCAATGTCAGCCGGATTCAAGATGATTGACAGTGTCAGCAAGGCTGTGGTTGACGCCACAATCATCCGCAGGCGCAGATCAACTTTGTTGAATGCCACAAATCCGATTGAAGCGATGATGAGAGCCGCAGCGGCACTGTTGGGCGCAACCCAAACGCCAAAGAGAATTGCGAGTGAAAGGATAACGAGCTGTCCGGTATGACGTGCGCGTACGGTCGCGGTTTTTCCAAGTGCCGCGCCCACCATCATCGCGCCGCCCAAAACAGCGCTCAAAGCGCCCAAATTGTTTTGAGACAACAAAAATAGAACGATGCTCAGCGGGAAGAGGCTTACGCCAACCCAGCTCGCAAAGCGCGCGCTTTTGGCCGCTGCTGCCTGCCCGTTGCGGTTGATTGTGCCGCCGCTGTAAAAAGCTTTCGCTGCTTTAAGTGCAGCTTGTGCAATACGCATTACTTACTTGCCACTCGTTACAATTGAATGTGACCCACCATTGTAATGAAGAAACTAAGACAGAATTAAACTGCCAACTTTGGCTCCTTTATAAGGGGGGGTTTTTCCTGCTTTGGTAAACAAACCCTTGTCGGCAAAAAAACTGCAGATCGATAAAATTTTAACAAAAGTTCGAACGTTGATTTCACACCCGTTGGCTAAGTTGGTCAGCATCAGGAGTGAATTGGCGAAGAAAATGTTTTTGTTACGCTGTGCATTTTGGCTAGGGGTTGGATTTGTGGTCATCAAACCATTTGCGTTTGATGCGAACACAGCAAGTGCAGTCGCCAATGAGGTTTATGCCCAAGGCAAAGTCGCCACTGTACAACAAATCGCTTCCGTGGATTGCCAAGACCTAACATGTAGTTTGGCCCAAACCACCGCAATCGCATCCATTGGCAGCACCAATGTGCCATTCATCAATTCACCGAACGCTGGCGACGTGAGTGCGCCAACGCCTCCAATGCGCCCTGCTTGGGCGGGATAGATTTATCTGAGACCGCATCACTTCCCCGATGCTACTCCAATATGCGGTCTTGCCCTAAGCCGTGGTTGCCTTCCCCAGGTGCCACGGCATTTTTTTTCATGACTTGCCCAACTGATTGCGTTAGGTAGTTGGCAACGTGCTGACGGAGCCCTCTATGACATTTGAAGAAATCAAAGAAAGTTTGGAATTTCTCGATGACTGGGAGGATCGCTACAAATTCGTCATCGATTTGGGCAACGAATTAGCACCGCTAAGCGATGATGAGCGCGTGCGTGAAAATCGTGTCGAAGGCTGTGTTTCGCAGGTCTGGATTGTTTTTGGCGATACCGAAAACGACAAGCTCACGCTGCGTGGCGACAGCGATGCGTTGATCGTTAAAGGCTTGGTCGCGATCGTTGTTGCTCTTTACTCTGGCAAGACAGCGCAGGAGATGACTGACACCCCTGCCCTTGAGATATTCGAGGAAATCGGCATGAGTGAACACCTAACGTCGCAACGCGCCAACGGCCTCAAGTCGATGATTGAGTATATTGGTGCTGAAGCGCGCAAACGCGCTTAGCACTTTTACAATTAGGACGCTTGTCGGTTTGCACTGTTTGGACCAACGGCAATCTCGTCGATACCCCATTGCGCCGCGACCATTTCTAGCGCCATCCGCAGCACAACTTTTGCGCTGCGCTGTGGCCAGCCCATTTCAAATTCGATGAGCTGCAATCGCTTTTCAAATCCACAAACATCAAGCAAAATTCGACGACAATCTGATGGCAGTTGATCCAACAACGAAGATAGTTTGCGCCGATGATCAATAGCCATGTCGCTTACGTCATGGCCGCCACCAGCCCCTCCCGGCGCTTTTGGGAGCGCGAGCGCACTTAAGTCTTGCGTGACATGGTTGCGTAGTTGCGCGCGGGCGATGACGTTGCTGACTTTCGCTGCGGCAAGGACGTGATGCGGTGCAAGGAAGGGCTTTTCACCGGACGTGGAGCGTGACAGCCGTTTAATGACGTCATTTGCCGAATCTACAGCACTGTTCGTCGTTGTTGGCTCTTGACCGCTACATTGAAGGCGTTGCCGTCGCAGCCAACCACTTGTTTCACTGCAAGCGTGCGCATGGCCCGTTACATCTAAGATCACAACACCTTGCGAACGGAGATCTAAGACCTTTTCTTTCGGCAAGGAGCACTTTTTCCCCTTTAGTGTGAGATAATGAATGTCACCCTCGATTCGTTGAACCGGCCGTTTGAGGAGCATGTGAACAAACCGCGCTTTTCTTGATTTGAAGGCCATTAGTAGAACCTCTTACAAGCTGCGGACTTTGAAATACGCGCAAACGAAAGCACCTGCTCCAAACTGGTCAACACCTCATCAAACTCTCGATCGTCACGCATGTCTTCAACGCGCGCGCAGGCATGGCTGACCGTTGTACGGTCACGATTAAACAAATTCCCCGTGCGGGTTAGCGTGTAACCAAGTGACACGTGGGCGACATACATGGCGATATGCCGACAAAGCGCGATATCCGCGCGCCGCCGCGATGTGTCCAACACTTGTGTTGGGTCAACGCCATAGGTGGCGGCAACAATATTTAAAACATTTCTGAATTCGGCAAAGCTGCTTGACCCACAACAAGCGAGTTGCGGTGCGGTATGGGGCGGCAAATTATGTCTGATATTTGAACTTAAAACATGCATTTTCATTATCACTTCTATAATAGGTATATATTCCTATACCGTGATAACAATGAGGCGGGGATAATTTTAAGTGGGTGAAATTGAGTAAAACATTGAAAACTATGTAATAGTTTCATTCACTATCACATTTTCTCAACTTCAAATAGAAAAGGGCGCTAAAAGCGCCCTCACAACAATCGGAAAATTTTCCTGACTATTTGCTTGGCTTTCGTCCAAGTCCCATTTCGCGCGCGAGTCGCGAACGGGCTGCCGCATAATTTGGCGCAACCATTGGGTAATCAACGGGCAGATTCCATTTCTCCCGATATTCTTCCGGCGACAAATCATAGTGCGTACGCAGGTGACGCTTCAAAGATTTGAATTTCTTACCGTCTTCGAGACAAATGATGTAGTCCGGCGTGATCGACTTTTTCACAGATACGGCAGGTTTACGCACTTCAGCAACTTCTTGCGGACGCGCATTGGTTAAACCTTGAAGTGTTTCATGTACATCCACAATCAACTTCGGCAAATCGGCCTGTGAAATGGCATTGTTGCTTACATAAGCACTAACAATGTCAGTACACAATTCAACGATTTCCGAAGAATATTTGGTTTCTGCTTGTTTATCTTGTTCCACTTATTACCACCGTACTTAGAAAAAGGCGCAAGTGTTTCAACTTCACCATAGCGAGCACTACTATGCGCAAATTACGCTACAATCAAGAAACTATCATATCAGAATATGTGCGCGTCTCAGAACTGAGACATTTGGACGCTTCAAGAAGCATCGTCCATGTCGTTGATTTTGGTGCGTTCGTCAAGTCTGTATCCGGCAACATAGGCAGCGCGTGCCAACAAATGCGATGCAACAGGTGCGGTTAGCAAGAAGAACACAAAACCAGCGACCGCGCGCAACACAACAGATCCTTCTAGCGAGAATATAGCAATGGCAAGCAGCGCCAAACCTGATCCGAGCGTACCGGCCTTCGACGCGGCATGCATACGCGTGTACAAATCTGGCAACCGCAGGATACCGATCGCCGCCGCCAAGCTAAAGACAGCGCTAATGATCAAAATACCGCCAACGAGATAAAGCAAAAATTCCTGCATCATGGCTTGGACGCCTCCGAATTCTCTCGGTTGGCCCTTATTTGCCAACGCTGAAGGACAAATCGAGCAAACGCCACCGTTGCTAGAAAACCGACAAGGCCAAGTGAAATCGCAATGTCGAGATAAAGCATGTAGCCTGTTTTGATCGCGATGACGGCGATAAAGCCGATACCAATTGAAACCAGCATATCCAGCGCGAGAATGCGATCTGGCAATGTCGGCCCACGGACAATGCGCGTGATGACCAACAACAGGGAAAGCGTGAGCAAGCCTAAAGTTATGCCAATGGAAATATCGAGAAACGTTGCGCCACTCATTGCTCAAATACCTCCAAAATTTTGTTTTCAAACCCTTCGGCAATGTCTTTGATTAATGCCTTTTTATCCGGCACCGATATCGCGTGAACATAAAGTGTTTTGCGATCATCTGTTACATCAACGCTTAGCGTTCCCGGCGTCAATGTGATCAAGTTTGCCAGCAAGGTGATTTCCATGTCCGACTGAACGCGTAGCGGAAATGCAATTATGCCAGGCTGAAGCTTGGAGCGCATGTTAGGCGATAGCACCAACGCCAAGACTTTGATGGCACTCAAAACAAGTTCGTAAAGGAACAAACCTGCTAGTCCTATGGCCTTTGGAAGTCGGCTGATAAACTTTGGCTGCACCACTTGCGATCGAATGACCCACAAAGCCAGTGCGCCAACGACGCCACCCAATATGAGATTGCCAAGGCTAAATGTACCAGTAATCGCGGCCCATGTGATCGCCAGTAAAACGGCGACTGCAAGAATGGTCATTAGCTTGCCCCTCCAAATACCGAATACTCATAGCCCTGCGTTTGCAAAACTGACGCACCAGAGCTCAGCCCTGCCTCAAAGTAGATGTTCGGGAATAGTCCAAGTGCGACGATTAGTGCGACCAGCGCGGCGGTTGGCACGAGACCCCAGCGCACGCCTTTGCGATCAAGCGGCTTGAGGCGATCATTTGGAATTTCAGACTGCTTGCCTTCTCGGCCGTTTCGCCAGAACACATGTGCCCAAATGCGTGTACCCGCTATAGAGGTGAGGATTGAGTTCACCAACAAAGCAGCAACCAACCACCAATGATAAGCACCCATTGCGTCCATGCCTGACCCAGCAAGGCGCACTCCAGAGTTCACCAACACCATCTTTGGCCAGAAACCAAGGAATGGCGGCAAACCAGCGGTGGCAAACACAAGGATAAGGAAAATAATCGAAAGCGGCGAACTGGCGCGGTAAAGACCGCCAAGATGACGGATATCACTCGTACCGCCGATACGTTCAACCAGCCCGCTGGCGAGGTAAAGTGCTGTCATGGTAAGCATCGAATGCACAGCATAAAGCGCAATGCCCGTTCCGCCCATTTGCGGCCCAAATGCTAGACCCGCCAACATTGCACCAATGCCGCCCATTACGAAGAAGCCGAGAGCACGGCGAATGTTTGTCTGGGCGATAGCCCCCATCGGTGAGAGAACTAGCGTTAAGCCAGCAACCACCATCATCACAGGTTGCAGCTGATCAAACGACTGCGGAATCAGCATGAAATGCACCCGCACAAGGGCGTAAATGCCGACCTTCGTCAGCAAGCCCGCAAACAGCGCCGAAACCGCTGGATCCGGCGCGTGATAAGAGGCAGGCAACCAGGAGTTCACGGGAAATGCGGCACCCTTCATGGCGAAGGCGAGGAAGAACAAGGCCGCCACGGCAGATATGGAACCGTTTTCGACATATGGCGCTTTGCGCATGATGTCGGCCATGTTCAAGGTACCAACCAAGCCATAGGTGTAAGCAATCGCGATCAGGAATATGGTTGTGGCGAGGAAATTCAAGAAGCCATATTTAACCGCCGCATCGAGTTGTATCTTACGCCCGCCAATCACCATAAGGCCAAACGATGCGATCAGCATGAGTTCGAACCAAACATAAAGGTTGAACAAATCGCCCGTTAGGAACGCGCCTGAAACACCGGACAACAGCAGCAAAAGAAGTGGGTGATAACCATAAAGGTTTTCACGGTTTTCAACTTCACTTTGTACATACAGAACCACAAACAGCATCACTACGCTGGCGACAAGCGCCAACAATGCGCCAAAAGTGTCCGCGGTGAAGCTGATGCCAAATGGTGGCAACCAGTTGCCCATGGTCATGGTCAGCGGCCCATCGGCATAAATCCGTCCGAGCAAATAGAAATTGCTCAAAACTGTGCCAAGGATGACCGCGAAGGAAAACGGCGCCTGCAATTCAATGCGGCGGCGGAACATCAGCAAAATCGCAGCGCCAACCATTGGCAATGCAATAGGCCAAACGATCACCCAGTCCGCAACGGATGTTGCGACATCCAGCATAGCTGGTGGAAGATCTTTAGGTGTCGATGCAGAAGAAGAAGCCACTTTAATGCACCCCCCTAATAGCTAAGCGGTGGCCGAGGATCGTCCTCAGGTTCTGCCACACGCATCGTGTCTGTGTTGTCAGCATTAAGCTCCTGATAAGCGCGATAGGTCAGCACAAGCAGGAATGCAAAGAGTGAAAATCCGATAACAATCGCAGTCAAAATCAACGCTTGGGGCAGCGGATTGGCAATCTGTTCCAGCGGCTTATATTCGCCTTCAGGTACAATTGGTGGCACTTCTCGGGTGACGCGACCGACGGTAAAAATCAACAGATTGACCGCATTGCCCAAAATGGCAATGCCAAGCAGCATGCGGATCAGCGACCGTGACAAGATCAAATAAATCGCGACAGTGAAGAATAGGCCGATTAAGACAGCAAGGGCGTGTTCAATCATTTTACGTCCTCGTCTTCTTCTAGCGCCAAGGCAATTGTTGAAATGGCCCCGACCACAACAAAATAAACCCCAATATCGAACAACATCGGTGTTGAGAGCGCGAGTTCCGTGCCATCAGCAAAATCGAGGAACAACCAAAGCCCCATCAAAAACGGCACGCCAGAGAACAGCGACAGAAAGCCCGCAATTGCGGCTAGAAACACGCCCAATCCAGCAAAGGTGATGGGGTGGAAAACCAATGCCTT
>ENA-ORCV01000947-ORCV01000947.1-marine-metagenome-genome-assembly--contig:-NODE-947-length-12162-cov-4.306661_pt1 | contig 12162 bp, 12 predicted proteins | sample MGYA00237779_ERZ508509 | MGnify/ENA primary metagenome ERZ508509 (study PRJEB26180, sample SAMN06268772) | marine metagenome | isolation source: Bioluminescent Bay, La Paraguera, Puerto Rico | place... | reverse complement strand
CCGCCAAGCCGAAGTCGTCGCGCAGCTCCTCCAGCGAGCGCGGGGCGCCGCCGGCCACCAATGACGCGACGGCACGGCGAACGGCCGCCGCATCTCGCGAAGCCGAGCGAGCGCGCGGCCGCGCGGCCAGGACGACGTGCCCGTCCGGCCGGACGCGCACCACGACCTCGTCGTTGACGACCAGGGCGTGGCGTTCGAGGAAGGGGCCCAGCCCGTGCAGCCGGCCGCGTTCCAGACGAAGCTCCCAGGCGTCCTGCGCTTCGGGATCGTAGGCTTCGAGCGGACCGTCGTCCGGCAACGCGGCGCGGCCGCGGCCCGGCAGCAGGACGCTTCCGCTGCGGAGGCAGACGCGCGTCAGGGCGAAACGGATCTCGGCAGGCGTCCCGGACGTCGTCACCGCATCACCTCCAGGCGTTGGGATCCCCGAAGACCAGCCGCCGGCGTCGACGGCGGGCCGGTGCGGGCGCGCCTCCACCTGCCGCCGTGGGCTGCGCGGGCTTCGCGGCGTCCTTGGCGGCCGTCCCTGCGGCGCCGGCCGCGCCGCCCTCGGACTGCATTTCCTGGACCAGCGGCTGGCCGCCAGCCTCTATCTGGACGTCGCCCGGCCGGAGCGAGCCGACGAGATCGCGGCCTTCCTGCGCGGGCGGGACGACGTCTCCGCCGTGCTGCCCGTCGCGCGCGCCGAGGCGCGCATCGATGGCTGGCCGATCGAGATCGAGGGCTTCACCGACGACCCGCTCTATCGTGAAACCTGGCCGCTGCTGGACGGGTCGGGCGACTGGGGCGCCGTCGCCGCCGGGGAGGCCGCGCTGATCAGCGAGCAGACGGCGCGGCGGTTCGGCCTGTCGCGCGGCGACGCGCTGGTCCTGCCCGCGCCGTCCGGCGACTGGGCCGTGGCGGTTGGGGGGATTTATTCCGATTACGGCAATCCGCGCGGTCAGGCGCGCGTGGCGCTGTCCGTGCTGCAGGACCGCTGGCCGTCCTCCCCGGTCGACAGTCTGGAGGTCGTAGCCGAGCCCGGCGCGGCGCCGCGGATCATGGCGGATCTGCGCGCGGAATTCGGCGGGGCGCTCGGCCCGATGCTGGAGCAGGAGGCGATCAAACGCCTGTCGCTGACGATTTTCGAGCGGACATTCGCGGTCACCGCGGCGCTGAACGTGCTGACCCTTTCAGTAGCCGGCGCGGCGCTGCTGGCCAGTCTCGCGGCGCTGGCCGAGCAGCGCCTGCCCCAGCTGGCGCCCGTCTGGGCGCTGGGCGCCTCGCGCCGCAGGCTGGCGGCGCTGGAGATCGGCAAGACGCTGGCGCTGGCGGCGCTGACCGCCGTGCTGGCCATCCCGCTGGGGATCGCGCTGGCCTGGCTGCTGGTCGCGGTCATCAATGTGGAGGCGTTCGGCTGGCGCCTGCCGCTGCACGTCTTCCCGCTGCAATGGGCGGGTCTGTTCGCGCTGGCCCTGCTGGCGGCGCTGCTGGCCGGCGCGGGGCCGGCCCTGCGCCTGGCGCGCACCCGCCCCGCCCGTCTGGCCCAGGTGTTTTCCAGTGAGCGCTGACCGCTTCACCCGCCGCGCGCTGCTGGCCGGGATGGCCGGCCTGCCCACACTCGCCCGCGCGCAGGGATTCGCGGGGCTAGGCCAAGTCGCGTCCGGATATTCCGAAGTCACGCCCGGCCGTGCGATCACGCCCGCCGATCTTGGCCCCCATCCGGGTTTCCGCACCGAGTGGTGGTACGTCACCGCCAATCTGAAAGGGCCGGACGGGGCGGATTATGGCGCGCAATGGACGCTGTTCCGGCAGGCGCTGCGGCCGGACGGCGGCGGCGAAGGCTGGGCCGACCGGCACGCCTGGATGGGCCACGCCGCTATCACCTCCGCGGACGCGCACCGCTTCGCCGAGCGGCTGGCGCGCGGGGGAACGGGACAGGCCGGCGCGACGGCCGATCCCTTCCAGGCCTGGATCGACGACTGGGCGCTGGGCCTGACCCAGCAGCGCCCCGACGACTGGCTGATGGCGGCCGCCGGGCCGGACTTTTCGGTCCGCGTGTGGCTGTCGCCGCAGGGCCCGCTCGTGCGCCATGGCGATGACGGCTACAGCGTGAAATCGGAGGCCGGGCAGGCCAGCCATTATTTCAGCCAGCCCTTCTTCGCCGCCGAGGGCGCGCTGGATTTCGGCGGCGGCGAAATTCCGGTCCGGGGCCGGGCGTGGCTGGACCGGGAATGGTCCAGCCAGCCGCTGGCCGGCGATCAGGAGGGGTGGGACTGGCTGAGCCTGCATCTGGCGGATGGCGCGAAGCTGATGGGCTTCCGCCTGCGCGGCGCGGGGGCGCCCTTCCTGTCCGGCACCTGGATCGCGCCGGACGGCACGCCGCACCCATTGTCCGGCGATCAGATCGTGCTGACCCCGTCGCGGGAGCGGGAGGTCGCGGGCCGGCGTCTGCCGATGCGCTGGCGGGTGCAGGTTCCGGATCGCGGCGTGGACGTCACGCTGAACCCGCTGAACCCGCAGGCCTGGAACGGCGGCTCGGTGCCCTATTGGGAAGGCCCGGTGCGGGCCGAGGACGGCGCCGCCGAGGGCTATCTGGAGCTGACGGGGTATTGAGCCGCATTCCCGGCCTTGGGCGCGGAATGATAAGGTGCCGCCGAACCCCGCGCTGAAGGAACGCCCCATGACCCGCCCCCTGAAAGGCCAGGCCGCCATCGTCACCGGATCGACCAGCGGCATCGGCAAGGCGATGGCGATTGCGCTGGCCGAGGCCGGGGCCGATCTGGTCATCAACGGGCTGGGCGATCCCGACGCCATCGAGGCCGAGCGCGCGGCGATCGAGGCCGATCACGGCGTGCGCGTGCATTTCCATCCCGCCGACATGACCAAGCCGGGCGAGATCGCCGCCATGGTCGCCGACACGGTCGACCTGTACGGCCGGCTGGACATCCTGCTGAACAATGCCGGGGTCCAGCATGTCAGCGCGGTCGAGGATTTCCCGATTGAAAAATGGGACCAGATCATCGCGATCAATTTGTCCAGCGCCTTCCACGCCACGCGGGCGGCCGTGCCGCACATGAAGGCCGCCGGGCGCGGGCGGATCGTCAATCTGGCCTCCGTCCACGGACTGGTGGCGAGCCCGTTCAAGTCCGCCTATGTCGCCTCCAAGCACGGCGTGGTCGGCTTCACCAAATCCGTGGCGCTGGAGCTGGCCGAGACGGGGATTACCTGCAACGCGATCTGCCCCGGCTTCGTGAAGACGCCGCTGGTGGAAGGCCAGATCGCCGACCAGGCCAAGGTCAACAAGATGAGCGAGGACGAGGTCGTGCGCGACATCATCCTGGCCGCCCAGCCCAGCAAGCATTTCATCGAAATGGACCAGATCAACGGCATGCTGCTGTATCTGGTGTCGGACGCCGGGGCGGGCGTCACCGGTTCGGCGCTCAGCGTCGACGGCGGCTGGTCGGCGCGCTAGCGGCGGCCCGCCCGCGCTGAATCGCCGCTGAGTCCGGCGCCCGGTTTCGCTTGGAAGGGCGCGGCGAGTTTTCTATAGATCGGCCAATCGAGACCGCTGGAGCGCACATGACCATCCCCGCAATGATCGCCATCGCCATCTTCATCGTCGCGATGGGCGTGCTGAACATCATTTCCACCGGACGCGTCGACTGACCGCTTCGGTTCTGCTGATCCGGTGAGCCTCGCGCTCCTTCTCCTTCTTCTCGCAGGCGGCTTTGTCATCCTGCTGCTGACCGCCGACCTTCTGGTCCGCGGGGCCGCGGGACTGGCCCTCAAATCCGGCCTGCCCCGGCTTTTCGTCGGCATCACCATCGTCGCCTTCGGCACCAGCGCGCCGGAGCTTGTGGTCGCCGTCGACGCGGTGAGAACGGGTGCGCCCGACGCGGCGCTGGGCGCCATTGTCGGCTCCAATATCGCCAATGTGCTGCTGGTGCTGGGGGCGCCCGCGCTGGTGTGCGGCGCGATTGCGGTGACCACGCCCGGCCTGCGGCGCAACGCGGTCGCCACCATGGGCGCGGTAATCGCGCTGATCGCGCTCAGCATGGACGGCGCGCTGACCTTCATCGATGGCGCGATCCTGTTCGGCCTGATGGTCGCCTATCTGGCCTGGATGTATGTCCAGGCCCGGCGCCCGGGCGCGAAAGACCCCATTGTCGCCGACCTGACCGAAGAGCTGGAGGGCGACGAGAAGCTGTCCGGCAAGGCCATCGCCCTGATGATCGCCGGGGGCCTGATCGGCCTGCCGATTTCGGCGGCGATGATCGTGCGGTCCGCCGTGGCGCTGGGCGAATCCTTCGGCGTGCCGACGCACATTATCGGCCTGACCGTGCTTGCGCTCGGCACCTCCCTGCCGGAACTGGCCGCCGGGATCGCCGCGGCCGCGCGCGGCCATGGCGAGGTGACCATCGGCAATGTGCTGGGGTCGAACCTGTTCAACGCGCTGGGCGTGATGGGCATCGCCGGAATGGTCGGCGTCATCCCCGTTCCGGACCAGATGCTGGGCGTCGATCTGTGGCTGATGGGCGCGGCCATGCTGGGCCTGAACCTGCTGATCTTCCTGCGCCGCCCGGTCGGCCGGCTGATCGGGGCGGTTCTCATCCTGACCTATGGGGCCTATATCGTCTGGCTCGGCGGGGCGGCCGGCTTCTGACCGCCCGCTGAATTCGCATTTTCGAACGCTCGCAGTTCGCGCCACCTGCAGGAAAAAAGCGCATGATGTCCGCACGCACAAAATCCGCCCGGCTGGAAATCTCCAAGGATTTCCGCTTCGAGGCCGCCCATTATTTCGGCCATAAGCCGCAGGGGCACGCCTTCCGCCGCATCCACGGCCATAGTTTCGAGGGCAGCGTCACCCTGTCCGGCGAGGCCTCCGACGAGACCGGCTGGGTGCGCGATCTGGTGGAGATCGGCGAGATCGTCGATCGCATGACGCATGACGAACTGGACCACCGCATGCTGAACGAGATCGCGGGGCTGGAGAATCCGTCGCTGGAGAATCTGTGCGCCTGGATCTTCGACCGGCTGTCGGACGCCCTGCCCGGCCTGACCGCGGTGGAGGTGCGCCGCCCGTCCTGCGGCGAGCGGGCGAAGCTGAGCCTCTAACCGGCCAAAGAAAAAGGGCGGCCCGACGGGCCGCCCTTTCCGGTTCGAAGACCGTCCGCGCTCAGGCGAACAGCTTGGCGTATTCGCGCCGCTCGCGGTCCTTGTGCAGGCCGTCATGATAGGCGGCGCTGGCGATCAGCGGGACGACCGTGGTCGCCTCGGCGAACACCATCTGCTCCCACACCGTCTGCACCTTGCCCCAGCTCGCGGCCTCCTTGAGCGTGGAGGAGGAGCAGGCGCCGTCGCGCACGTCCGCCACGGTGATCTGCACAGCGTATTTATGCATCGGCGCGTCGTGGCCCAGGATTTCGGCGCACACCACGGTGTCCTGCACGAAATTCTTCGGCACGCCGCCGCCGACCATGAACAGGCCGCTGGTCGCCGCCTTCAGCTTGATCTCCGTCAGCTCCCGGAAGTCGGCGATCGCGTCGATCGTCATATAGGGCTTGCCCTCCTTCATCCGGTCGACCTGGTGCTTCACCAGACCGAACCCGGCGCTGGAATCGGTGAAGGCCGGGCAGAAGATCGGCACGCCGCGCTCATAGGCTTCCTGGACCAGGCTGCCGGGCTTCTTCGCCCCGCCTTCGGCGAGCCATTTGCCCATTTCCTTGATGAATTCGCGGCTGGAATAGGGGCGCGGCTCCAGCGAATTGGCGATCTCGTAGATCGTCGCGTCGCAGGCCTGCAGCTCTTCCTCGTCGATATAGGTGTCGTAGATGCGGTCGATATAGAGCGAGCGCAGATCGTTATCGTCGCGCGTCGGATCGCCCTGATAGTGCTTGAAGCCCAGCGCCTCGAAGAAATCCATGTCGACGATGGACGCGCCGGTGGAGACGATTGCGTCGACCATGCCGAAGCGCACCATGTCGCGATAGACGTGCATGCAGCCGCCCGCGCTGGTGGAGCCGGCCAGGGTCAGGAACACCGCCCCGTCCTTTTCCTTCAGCGCCATCTGATAGATTTCGCTGGCGCGCGCCACGTCGCGCGAGGTGAAGGACATTTTCGACATCGCCTGCACCAGCGGGCGGGCGTCGATTTGGGTGATGTCGATATGCTCGACCGGGGTGGAGAGCAGCTCCGCCTTCCGGTTGCTGGTGGTCTGATCGTTCATGGCGTTTCCTGTTTCACAAGCGCGCGGCCCGGCGGGAGCGCCGCCGGGCCGGCATGTCTAACGCGATATCGTGACGGGAGTCAGGCTGCTGGTCAGGCGGCGCTTCAGAAGCCCTGACGGGCGCCGTCCAGCACCGCGACCGTGGCGTCCGAGTAATAGCCGTTGAAGCGCGTCGCCATGGTCTGGCCGTACGCGCCCAGCTGGCCGATCTCGATCCAGTCGCCTTCGCCCGCATCGGCGGGAAGACTGAACGGCCCCTCCATCCGGTCCGCCGAATCGCAGGTCGGGCCGAAGAAGCGGTATTCGCCGGCCTCCTCGCACTCGGCGCGGCCGTCGCGGGCGATCAGGCGCGCGGGATAGCGCCAGGCGAAATTCGCCGCGTCATAGAGCGAGCCATAGGAGCCGTCGTTCAGGAACAGGTCCCGGCCCCGGCGCAGCTCGATCCGCGCGCAGGTGGACCCGCCCTCGGCGACCAGCGCCCGGCCGGGTTCAGCCATCAGGGCGCAGCCCGGGAAATGGGCGGCGGCGGCCGACTCGATGGCCGCGAAATATTCGCCCATGTCCACCGGCTCCATGCCCGGATAGCGGGACGGGAAACCGCCGCCGACATCCAGCGCGTCGACAGCAACCCCGGCGCCGTCCGCCGCGGCGCGCGCATGCGCGATGGCGCGGGCGTAGGCGTCCGGGTCCATGCACTGGCTGCCGACATGGAAGGTCAGGCCCAGCTTCGCGGCCATCGGGCGCGCGGCGCGCAGCAGTTCCGCCGCGCCCTCCAGAGACGCGCCGAACTTGCCGGACAGGTCCATCAGCGCCCCGCCCCCGGCCGGCACGGCCAGGCGCAGATACAGGGTCAGGTCGTCCGCCCCGCCGGTCTCGCCGATGATCTTGCGCAGCTCCTCGGCCGAATCGAAGGCGAAGGCGCGCACGCCGGCCTCATAGGCGGCGCGGATGGCGCGGCGCGGCTTCACCGGATGCATGAAGGCCATGCCGGCGCCCGGCAGGATGTCCTGGATCAGGGCGATTTCCCGCGCCGAGGCGACGTCGAAATCGCGCACCCCCGCGGCCCACAGCGTGCGCAGCACGGCCGGGTGCGGATTCACCTTCACCGCGAACATGGTGTGCCCGGCAAAGCCGTTCAGGAACAGCTCGGCCGCCGCGGCGATGCGCTGGGGGTACAGCACGAACAGCGGATCGTCGCTGTCATGCGCCGCCAGCGCCTCGTCCAGCGAGGCGAAGACCGGAAGACCCGGCGCGCCATAGGCGTCTGGAAGAATGGAGGGGACCGCCGCTAGAGCGGGGCCGCCGATTACCTGTTGCATCCGTATGGAACCTTGACCATGCCGCCGCGGCCCATGCCCGGCGACTCTTCCGAAAGCGCGGGCCATACGTATCCGGCCCGCAGGATCGGGTTCGGCGGGCCTTAGGCCCGCACGGCGTAGGTCAATTCCAGGACGGCCGCGAAGAAGTTCCTGTGGCGTTGCGACAGGAAGGGCTCGCGCATTTGCGAGTCGCGGGAAAAGTCACGCAGGGCGGGATGTCGAGCCATCGCCAAGGTCCCTTGTTTGATCAGAGGCGGGGACATATCCGCCAAACCAACGAAACAAGGCGTCTTGCGTTCGCTCGTACTGACCTCAAACGGCAGTCCGGAAACCGGAATACGCCGAAAGCGTCGTAGCGTTACAGTGTCGCCGAGCGCGCAAATAGGGTCGTTTTGCCTGTGACGCAAGGGAATTTTCGGTAACGGGCCTTAACGATTTCAGTGGGCTGGTCCGCAGGGGGCCGGCGTCAGCCGCCGGCCTCCTCCTTCTGGTCCTCTTTCGGGGCGCCCGGACGGGTGGCGCTGGGCGGATCGGAGGCCGGAAAGGTCTCGTCCAGACCCTCTTCCAGCTCCTCCTCCATCTCCTCGTTCGACTCGCGCGCCGCGTCCCGGTTCGGGTTTTCGCCGCGCTGGCCGCCCTCGGGCCTGGTTTTGGAGCTGTCGTTGGAGCTGTCGCCGGTCATGCCGCCTGCCTTTCGTCTCCGAAGCGGCCGTAAAACGTCTCGCCGCTCTTCGCCATGTCTTTCAAAAGCGCAGGGACGGCAAAAGGTTCGCCGTAAGCGGCCTCAAGCTCGGCCGCCCGCGCCACGAAGGCCTTGGCCCCGACCGTGTCGATGAAGCTGAGCACCCCGCCGGTGAACGGCGCGAAGCCCCAGCCGAGGATGGAGCCGACGTCGGCCTCGCGCGGGTCGTCCACCACGCCCTCTTCGACGCAGCGAGCGGCCTCGATCGCCTGGCAGTACAGAACCCGGTCCCGGATTTCCGCGACCGTGGGCTGGCCCGCGTCCGGCTTCACGCCGCCGTCGGCAAATTGGCCTAGCTCGCCCCACAGATGCTTCGGGCCGTCTTCGGGATAGACATAGAAGCCCTTTTTGTTTTTCCGCCCAAACCGCTCGGCCTCCATCATCGCGCCCAGAATCCGCTCGGTCGGCGGGTCGGCGGCCTCGTCGCCCAGATCCGCCTTGCTGGCCTGCAGGACCTTCCAGCCCAGATCGATGGCGATCTCGTCATAGAGCGACAGCGGACCGACCGGCATGCCGGCCAGGCGCGAGCCATTCTCGATCAGCGCCGGGATCACCCCGCCTTCCAGCATGTGCATGCCCTGCTGCAGATAGCGGAAGACGCAGCGATTGGCGTAGAAGCCACGGGAATCCTCCACCACGATGGGCGTCTTCTTCAGCGCCGCGACCAGATCGATGGCCCGGCTGATCGCCGCGTCGCCGGTCTTGCCGCCGCGGATGATCTCCACCAGCAGCATCTTCTCGACCGGCGAGAAGAAATGGACGCCGCAGAACCGCTCCGGCTCCGGCCCGTATTCGGCAAGAGAGGTGATCGGCAAAGTGGAGGTATTGGAGGCGACGACCGTCTCCGGCCCCACCGCCGCATAGATCTGTTCGATGACCGGCTGCTTCACCTCGCGCGACTCGAACACCGCCTCGATCACGATGTCCGCGCCGGCGAGCAGCGAATAATCGGTGGTGGGCGTCACGCGGGCCAGCGCCGCGTCCATCCGGTCCTGATCCATCCGGCCTTTCGCGACGCGCCCGGCCAGCGAATCCCGGATATGGCCCAGGCCCTTGTCCGCGCTGTCCTGGTCCCGGTCGATCAGCACGACCTCGATCCCCGACTGCGCCGCGACATTGGCGATGCCCGCGCCCATGAAGCCGGCGCCGACGACGCCGATCTTCTTGATCTCCGTCTTTTCCTGACCGGCCGGGCGGCGCGCGCCTTTCTCCAGCGCCTGTTTGGAGATGAAGATCGACCGGATCATGTTCCGGCTTTCCGGCATGCCCAGCAGCTTCGCGAAATAGCGCGTCTCGATCCGCAGGCCGGAATCGATGTCGACCTGCAGGCCCTCATAGACGCAGGACAGGATGAAGCGCTGGGCCGGGTAATTGCCCCAGGTCTGCTTCTTCAGCATGGACGAAGCGGCCATGAAGACCTGGATGCCCTTGGGGTGGTACGGCCCGCCGCCGGGGATGCGGTATCCGTCCTGATCCCAGGGCTGTTTCGCCTCCGGGTTCGCCTTCACCCAGTCCTTCGCCGTCTGCACCAGATCGTCCGCGGGCGCCGTGTCGGCGAGGCCCAGCTCCTTCGCCTTGGCCGCGTCCACCTGCTTGCCCTGCAGCATCAGGTCCAGCGCGTTCATCGCGCCCAGCAGGCGCGGCATGCGCTGGGTGCCGCCGCCGCCGGGCAGCACGCCGACCATCGCCTCGGGCAGGCCCAGTTTCAGCTTGGGATTGTCGCTGGCCGCCACGCGGTAATGGCAGGCCAGCGTCAGCTCCAGCCCGCCGCCCAGCGCCAGGCCGTTGATCGCCGCCGCCACCGGCTTGCCGCAGGTCTCCAGCGCGCGGAACGTCTCGTTCAGCGCGATGAAGGTGTCGTAGAGCAGTTTGGCGGCGTCCTCCTCGGACAGCTTCTCGGCCTGCGCATGGACCGAGCCCAGCTCGTCCAGATCGGCGCCGGCGCAGAAGCCGCTCTTCTTTCCGCTGGTCAGGACCGCGCCCTTGATCGCCGCATCGGTCTTCAGCCGCTCCGTCCATTCGGCGACCTCGCCCAGCACCTCCTGGCTCAGCACGTTCATGCTGCGCCCCGGACTGTCGAACGTGATCAGCGCGATCCCGTCGTCATCGATATCGAGGGTGAAATGTTTCATCGGCGGGGCTCCCCGGGCGTATCGGATTTGGCCGTCTTCCCGGCGTTCGCCGCCTGAAGCGCAGCGCCGATCGCGACGCCCAGCCCGGCGCCAATGGAGACGCCCATGGCGATCCCGACGCCGACATTGTTCATCGCCGCCCCGAGCGCCACGCCCAGCGCGACCCCGATCCCGACGCCGAGCGGGATGCCGAGCGCGATGAAATTGCCGTCATTCGCCGGCGCAGGCTTGTATCTGAGATTGGCCATCGCTTGCTCCTAGACCCGCTCGATCACGGCGGCCGCGCCCATGCCGCCGCCGACGCACAGCGCCACCAGTCCGGTGGACAAATCCCGCCGCTCCATCTCGTCCAGCAGCGTGCCCAGGATCATCGCGCCGGTCGCGCCCAGCGGGTGGCCCATGGCGATGGCGCCGCCATTGACGTTCATGATCGCCGGATCGATGCCGAACGTTTCCTGGTGATAGAGCACGACGGAGGCGAAGGCCTCGTTCAGCTCCCACAGATCGATATCGCCGACCGCCATGCCGGCCTTGGCGAGCACCTTCTTCGTCACCGTGATCGGCCCGGTCAGCATGATTGTGGGCTCCGACCCGATAGCGGCGGTCGCCACGATGCGCGCGCGCGGGGTCAGGCCCGCCGCCTTGCCGGCTTTCTTCGAGCCGACCAGCACCGCGCCCGATCCGTCCACGATGCCGGAGGAATTGCCGGCGGTGTGGACCCAGTCGATCCGCTCCACCTCCGGATATTTCTGGATCGCCATGGAATCCAGGCCGACAAATTCGGCCAGATCCTTGAATGCCGATTTCAGCCCGCCGAGGGTCTGCATGTCGGTGTCCGGCCGCATATGCTCGTCATGGTCCAGCTGGACGAGGCCCAGCTGGTTTTTCACCGGCACGATGGATTTGGCGAAGCGGCCGTCGGCCCATGCCTCCCCCGCGCGCTTCTGGCTTTCGACCGCCAGCGCATCCACATCGTCCCGCGAATAGCCGAACTTGGTCGCGATCAGGTCGGCGCTGACGCCCTGCGGCACGATATTGTGGTCGTATGTGACCGCCGGATCGGCCATCAGCGCGCCGCCGTCGGAGCCCATGGGCACGCGGCTCATCGACTCCACGCCGCCGCCGATGGCGAACTCCGCCTCGTCGAAGGCGACCTTGGCGGCGGCCATGTTCACCGCCTCCAGCCCCGACGCGCAGAAGCGATTGATCTGCACCCCCGCGGTGGTCTGGGCGTAGTTGGCGTTCAGCACGGCGGAGCGGGCGATGTCCGCCCCCTGTTCACCGACCGGCGTGACACAGCCCAGGATCACGTCGTCGACCAGCGCGGTGTCCAGCCCGTTGCGGTCGCGGATCGCCTCAAGCTGCTGGGTCGCCAGCGACAGGGCCGTGATTTCGTGCAGCGCGCCGTTCTTCTTCTTGCCGCGCGGGGTGCGCACCGCGTCATAGATATAGGGCTTGGTCATACGCGCCTTTGTCCTTATCCGCGCGCCGGCATGGCGCGCTCGAACACCTCATAGGGCCCCTTCCAGTGCGGCAAGGCCCGGATCCGTTCCCGCCAGGCCGCCGTGGCGGGGTTCTCCTCCAGATTTAGGCACGTCTCGCCGTCATAAAAGACGTAGCCGGCCAGAGAGAGGTCGGCGATGGTCGGCCGGTCCAGCGCGATCCAGTCATGCGCCGACAGATGCTTCTCCACGATCTCCTGCGTGGCGAGGAAGCGCGCCTTGTAGGCGGCGGCCGCCTCTTCCGGCTTGCCCAGCACATAGG
>ENA-ORCV01000946-ORCV01000946.1-marine-metagenome-genome-assembly--contig:-NODE-946-length-12165-cov-2.431089_pt1 | contig 12165 bp, 13 predicted proteins | sample MGYA00237779_ERZ508509 | MGnify/ENA primary metagenome ERZ508509 (study PRJEB26180, sample SAMN06268772) | marine metagenome | isolation source: Bioluminescent Bay, La Paraguera, Puerto Rico | place... | reverse complement strand
GGCGAACCCGCTCCACCATGGAGGAAAAGCCGTTCGAGCGTTGCGGGGTCAGGTGCTCGCCAAGGCCCAGGTCGTTGAAAACCTGGTGGGCATCCGTTGCCAGGATTTGGCGTGCCGATTTTCCGGAATACATCGCGAACAGGATAGCGATGAGGCCACGCACGATATGAGCATCGCTGTCCCCGAGAAACTCGAGATGCGCTTCCTCGCCGTTTTTTTTTGTCACCGACGTCGACAGCCAGACCTGGCTCGCGCATCCCTGGACCTTGTTCGAATCGGTACGCCTGTCTTCCGGCAGGGGGTCGAGCTTTCGGCCGAGCTCGATGATATACCGGTACCGGTCTTCCCACTCGTCTAAAAACTCGAAATCGGAACGGATTGTCTCAATGGACATGGCTCGCCACTCTTTGTTCGGCCCTATCACTAGCCGATCAGGCGATATCTGAAAACCGCATTGGCGTGGTCCTGCGGTTCCATACCCATAAAGATGGTCATCTGGTGGAAAAAGAAAAGGCACGCACCCCGGGCGGGAAAGGGCAGGGGGATACCGTCCCGTGATGCGTGCCTGGCAGATCATAGCTGCCGGTAAACTCGTCTCCTGCCATGCGCCTGTCTGTCGCCGGCCGGATTGCCCCTTGTACCTGCCATGGTGAATTCATACGCCATGGCCCCCTTTGGAAAAACCGCCCCCCGATACGCCCACGGCCGCGTACGTATCGCAAGACTCCGGATCAGACGCCGTTCTCGGACGGCACTGACCAGGTCGGGCGAAGATCGTCAGCCGTCAGCGTGTTCTGTGCCTCGCGGCGGAAGAAGGAGGGGCGGCGGCGCGCACGTTCCTCATCAATCTGAAGGTCGGTCTTCGCGGTTGCGTCCTGGAAGAAGTCCATCAGCATCTTGGCGCCGAACTGTGCTTTCTTGCTGAAAGTATCCGCCGCGTCCTTGGATGCCTCGCAGACATCGGGATTGCGCGTGCAGAACGTCGTCAGGTCACGCACGGCCGCTTCGGCATTGCCGTAAACGACCTTTTGCTCCTGTTCGTCGGTTGGAAGAAGCAGGATAAGCAAACTGAGCCAGAAGGCTGTTCTGATCAAAAACATGGTTTTGCCCTTTCATTGCAGGTTCGATCTCTCGAACGATGCGCGAAAGCTAGCAGAGGCAAAATAAGGAATAAGAAAATACCGAAGTAAGACTATATTTTAATTCTAATTTAATTTTATTAAAACTTGTTTATATTTTTAAAAATTGCAACTATATTAGAAATTGTCGAAATATATAATCAATAACTATTCGAATTCGATTCAATTTTTATTCAAATTATTGGACCGCCAAACCATACAAAAAATGGCAAATTTCTGCGCTTTCTGTCCAGCATTACCATCAGGCACGAATGGCAAAAATGCCATGCCGGACGAGCCATGAAGGCGCAAATCCCAATTATCACGCACGTCCGGTCGCGGGAAAGGCCTCTGTCTCAGCGCATGGTGCGCTCATGCCGCTTCTAACCGGCTATTAACCATGCGGCGAATTGAGAGAAAATTGGCGTCAAAATTCCGGGCATACGGCGCCCGGTGGTGCCTCAAGCCGTCCTTCCTTCAGCTTTCATTAAATGGCGGGGAACATACTTGCCCGATCGTTGATGGGGCGGTGCGCAAGCACCGGTTTTTGAATTGAACATTTCGGACAACACGCAGGCTTTGCGGCGGTACTTCGCGTCACTGGTTCATGAGTCTGTAAGGACGACACCGATTGCAGCCAGCCGCCACCAGGCTTTCATAACGTCTCATCTTGTAGGCGGCTTTACCGCGCTGGCCGTATTCCCGGTTTATCTCGCGACAATCGGGCAGCCCACGGTGCTGACTGCACTGGTGTTTGCATGGCTTATGACGCCGGTCCTGATTGCCGTATTCCTTTCCAAGACGGGCAGGCTAGGAGCAGCGCATCTTGTCTCGGCGCTCAACCTTGCGGGTATAGTCACTGTCGCGGCGGGTCTGACCGGTGGTATCACCTCGTTCCTGATAGCCTGGATGGTCGTAGTGCCGCTAGAAGCCGCGCTTTCCGCGGACCGCCGTGTTGTCGTAGCCTCGATCGGGCTGGCCGTCATGGCCCTGGCCGGTCTGGCCATAATAGATGCCTTGTCGTTGCTTCCGCCGGCGCAGCCTATGTCATATTCGCCCGCTCTGCTGGCACTTTTCGGAACCCTGTCTGCTGTTGCTTACGCTGGTGGTCTCGCTGTTTCGGTGCAAAGTGTCTACGAGCGATCCGATGAGGAGATTCGCAAAGGGGAGGAGAAGTATCGTCTGCTTGCGGAGAATGCGACGGACATGATTACCCGCCACGACGCCAGGGGGCATGTACTGTTTGCGTCCGCCGCCTCCCGGCAAATCATTGGGCAGGCGCCACATGCTCTTAACGGAAACGGCCTGCTGAACCTGGTTCACGTTGCAGACAAACCGGCGTTTCTGATGGCGTTCAGCCGCTGCATGCAGCAGGGAGAGCCGGTCTCGGTCGAATTGCGGCTGGCGGCGGATACGCCAGATGCGGTGTCGGGTAAAAGCGAGCCATACCGCTGGGTTGAAATGCGCTGCCGTCCCGTCGTCGCAGAGGGCTTTGGCGGGAATGACTTCCATAGCCGCGAAATCGTGGCCGTGACCCGCGATATTTCAGCACGCAAGGCACAGGAGGACGAGATTCTCATGGCCCGGGATGCGGCTGAAACCGCCAACAAGGCCAAGACCCAGTTCCTTGCCAACATGAGTCACGAATTGCGCACACCGCTGAATGCAATCATCGGATTTTCCGAGATCCTGGTTCGCGAAATGTATGGCCGGATCGGGGAAGAGAAATATCGCGAATACGCGCACCTGATCCACGAAAGTGGCGAACACCTTCTCAGCGTTGTCAATGAAGTGCTCGATATGTCGAAGATCGAGGCCGGTAAGTTCGAGATCGTTACCGAGCACTTCGAATTGCAGCCACTGATGCAGCTGTGCTGCGAGATCATGGGAGCGCAGGCCGAAAAGAAACAGATCGCAATTGGCCTGGACGTCGAGCAGGGCTTGCCCGAGCTTGTCGCCGACAAACGCGCCTGCAAACAGATTCTTCTCAACCTGCTGGCCAACGCGGTCAAGTTCACCGACACGAACGGGTCGGTGAATGTAAATGCCAGGCGTGTTGGACCCGATATTGAAGTTGCTGTTACCGATAACGGCATAGGTATAGCCGAGAAAGACATCGCCAAGCTTGGCAATCCCTTTGTGCAGGCGGAGAGTTCTTACGACCGAAGCTATGAAGGTGCGGGACTGGGACTGTCGGTCGTCAAAGGGCTCGTGCGACTCCACGGCGGCACATTCAGTATTGAAAGCCGCCTGGGCCACGGAACACAGGTTGTTTTCAGCCTACCCATCGAAGGCGCCCCACTGCAGGCGCCGGAAGAGAGTGAAACGCTCATGACGCTGAAACCCAATGCAGGTGAAGAAGCCCGTCATCACGAGCCGGTGAAATCCAGGATTGCAGTCGGCGCTTAGAATCTGATTCCTCGGGCCTCTTTTCGGGATCCTCTTGAGCTGTTTAGCAAACGTTCATGTTAGCTTGGTCATAATGGCCACCAGTCGCTTCCACCTGTCTTGGTGTAGAAGCGCGGTCGGGTATCAGTTCGGCGGGTAGAAGGGGTGATGGCTACCTTGCAGGCTAGGTTTATTCTGTTGGCGTTCGTCCTGATGGCGGCGGCGATTACCTATAATGCAGCTTTCTTGCAGAGCGGTTCGCACCCCGCACCCATGGCATCGGATGCCAACGCCCGTCACGGCCAATCGGTTCGGACAACGCAGAGCATGTCCAAGCCAGCCCGCACGCTGCCTAGGCACACGCAGCGAACGCAACCGGTATCGGCACAGTCGGATACCGTCCTCGCTGTGCAACGTCACCTGACAGACCGCGGTTACGAACCGGGACCGGCCGATGGTGTGTTGGGCGACCAGACCCGGGCCGCGATCATGGCATACCAGCATGACAATAAGCTTCCGATTACCGGCGAGTCGTCGGGAAAGATTTTGAAATCGATGATTTTGGGCAGTTCGTCCGACGAGTCCGCTATTCCCGCAGGTTCTTCTCAGCTGTCTGCGGAAAGTGCGGCGCTCGTGAAGTCCATTCAGAAAACCCTCGGCAAGCTCGGATACGATGCCGGCCCCGTCGACGGTCTAATAGGTGCCTCGACAAACGCAGCGATCCGCAAGTTCGAGAAAGACCGCAAGCTGCCGGTGAAGGGGCGGATCAGCGGCCGGCTGGTGAGGGAACTCAAGGAGGCTTCCGGGGGCAGCCTGAGTGTTATAGCGTCAAACTGATCTGACCGCGATTCTACCGCCTGTCGACGCTCCACGGACCTCGTTCAATGCGCCTGAAATCCGAACTCTGGATCAAAGCCTATCTGCGGCTGTGCCGGGTGAACGACGCACCGGCGTTCGTAACGCGGAGGGGACAGGCCGACGGCGGCGCCATCTATATCAAGGTCAACCGGCTGAACGGGCATGCCGATCTCTATGCTCCTGCTCCTGCGGGTTTCGATACAGGGACCGACAGGCTATGGGCGATCGATCCCTCGCATCGTGAAACCATACATCAGGACATCGAGGTTTATTTAGCCCGCCAACTCGAATTCGATCCCGACATCTGGGTCGTGGAGGTGGAGGACCGCGATGGCCGACATTTCCTTGGCGAGAGCCTCGTGGAAATCTGAACTCGGTGCGTTTCATTTATCCACATCCATTAGCGCTTTCTTAACCATACCGGTGCCCTAATCGGTACAGGCATCAGGTCATAGATGCCGCCGAGTAGTTCCAACGGGGAGTACATTTATCAACGCGAGGTCCAGAGGGCACCAGAATGGGCACGATCCTGCAATTCCGCCAAACCGATGCGAGCAACCGCTCCAGCGTTGTCCCGCGGCCCGGCTTGATGTCAGCCGGCAGCACCTCTGCTGAAATCATCATTTTCCCGGGTGTACGGATTGAACGGGAGAAAGAGCCGAATCATCCAACGGAACCGGTATCCGGAAAGCGCACCAGGAAGGCAGCGCGCCGTAAGATCTGAACCGGTCCCCATGCGTTGAGTTGTGAGTATCGTAATGAGTCGTCGAGCCGCCCACTTCACTCCTGCCTATTTGCCCGGCGCATTACGCGCTCTCCTCTCACTGTCCGGAATTCTCAAGACCCTGCTGATCCCTGTAGTCGCATCCCACATGCTGGCGGCATGTGCGGTTGAGGGCGATTTCGGAAGAATACAGCCTACTTGGGTGAGCAAGACGGCAGATGAGTTTCTTCTCAATGCCAACATCATGACACGAGGGCTCAACCGGCCCGAGCTGGACCGTTACGAAATTGTCCTCAGGGAAACCGGTTCGGTTCTGTCGCAGCCGCTCGAATTCGCACCCCAGATCCAGGACATGCCGCTTCGTCACCCGCTGCCGCCGGATGAGGGGCGTTATGAGCGCAACCCCACCGCGGTCCCCCCGGAGGCAATCGGTGGTGCCCTTGACCGCGATCACCAGATGCTGACCCAGTTCGGAGAGGCAGCCCGCAGGGTTATTGATACCTATAGCCAGCAGATGGAGAGTATCCTGCGATACGACCCCAATCTCAGGTACCAGAAGATAGAAGAGGCCCGCGCGCGCTTGCAGGAAAACTTTGGTTATATCGACTCCGTTTTCTCCGCATTCGGACATAAGCTGCAGGCCTATCACTATGCGATCGGCGAGTTACGCTACCGCGACGACACCGCCTATAGCGGTGAACTCGAAGCATCTCTGGCTCACTTGCGCGACCGCACCGCCGCGCTTGAATACGAGATAAGACATCATTTCGGTGCCGTCTTGGCGCGGTCCGAGCGCCATACGGCCTTCGCGATGGCGCGCTCTCGCGGCAGGTTTGGCCGACGGGAACCCTACGGTCAGCAACCGGACTTGCGGCCGAGAGCGCAGAACGATCCCTACGCTCCCGCTTCACCTCCATTGAAGTAGGTTCTGAACCAAGTGGGCCTACCGTCCGGAAGCTGTCTTTGCCACATGGTTGGAGCAGGTTCCGCGATTAAGCGCGGCCTCAGTCTGCGAGGCGTAGCTCCGTCCAAGCAGTGGGGCGCGGATCACGGCAACCCCTTCCTTCACCGGGGAATCGACAAGCACCAGGTCCTCGATTTCATCGAGCAGGCTTGCCCCGGCCTTGAACCCCAGCCGATCCTTCCTCGAGATGATGATCTCGATCTGGTTTCTTTTCAGCTCGCTGCCTGTGATGGCATAAAAATTCTCGCCACTCGGTGTGTAAAAGGTAATGAGCCACAGGCCATCGAGAATCTGCGTGCTGAGGCGAACCGGCCCGCTCTCGAGATTGAACCGGCAGATCGCATAACGGACATCCGGCGCCATGAGCGGCAGGCTCTGATGCGCGGGGTTGGCGGCAGGCAGAACGACCATCCTGTTGGAGTCGGCGAGGGCGCTCACGCGCGCCCATGCATTTTTGGGCGCTAGATGCGGCAGGCTGAGTACTGCGATGAGGTGGATGAATGCGCTCAGGAAAACGAGGCTCAATATGCCTGCAATAATTTTTCTCATCGGCACAGGACCTTGCGTATGCTTGGTAGGTTCGGAAACACGACGGCTGCGTCGGCGGCGATGCCGTCAGCGTGCCTGACGCCATAGGCCCTCAAGACAAGCTTCAGCGTTCCGTCGTCCGCTGACGGCAGCCAGTTGCCAGGCCTTGCCGTGCGCGCCAACACAATCCGGAACGACCCGTCTGCGCGCCGCGCGATATCGGTGCGGTTGAAGGAATGTCGCTCGGCTTTGTTGGGGATCAGGCGGCCGGTTCCATCGTAGAGTGCAATACTCCACCACGCGGCGTTGATGGGCCGCCCTTCCACGACATACTCGCACTGGGCCCTGAGCGGTAGCCCCTCGTTGTCCGTGCCAGCAAAGAAATAAAGCGCTGTCGTCGCGTTGATTGGCAGACGGCCGGCGCGAGCCATGTGGGCGATCGTGTAGGGGTCTGCATCGGGCTTGCCGGCCGAATGCCACACCGACCATGGGCCGATGCGTGCGGTCGTGAACGCGGAGCCTTCCTCGATCATGTACCAGGCAGAACCGAGGCCTGCCGCAAGCGACACGATGAACAGCAGGAGCAATTGGAGCAGCGGGCGCACGTCAGGGTCTATCGCTGCAGACTGGCACGCTGGTCATTACGCTCCTGGCCTTTCTCTGGAGATTTTTCCGCCGCATCGGGAGACGGTGTGCGGCCAGTTTGGGCTGGCACGGTTTCTCCCAGCGGCGCGGCCGTCCTGAACAACTTGCGCAGGGCTTCAAGCGCATTGATCGTTTCAGGCGAAATCTTTCTCAGAGACGGGTTGGAGGCGGCGACGCGCGCATCAAGCTGTTGCAACTGCTCCAGCCGCTTCTGTTCGGCAATCTGCCCGGGATGTACCGGCAGGCCGGGTATCTGTGGAATGTTGTAGTCCGTATGGGCGCGCATCATGTAGTCCTTCCACGCCATGGCGGGCAGGTTGCCGCCGGTAACGCGGCCGGTGGGGGAATAATCGTCGTTTCCGAACCACGTTCCGGTAACGTACTGGCCGGTGAAGCCCATGAACCAGCCATCACGCCACGCGGAACTCGTGCCCGTCTTGCCAACAGCCCAGGTGAAGGGCAACTGGGCGCGCCTGGCAGTTCCGCTCGAAACGACCAGCGCGAGCATCGAATTCAGCTGCTCGATCTTGCTGCGTTCGAACAGGCGAACCTGTGCGGGCTCGTCACGTTCGTGGATATAGAGGATCTTGCCATGCGAGTTCCGTACTTCCTCGATGGCATAGGGCTTCACCGACATTCCACCATTCGCGAACACGGCGTAGCCGCCCGTATGCGCTAGCAGCGTCAATCCGGTATCGCCGAGCGCCATGGAGCATGTTTTCTTCACATGCGTGTGCCCGATCTTGTGCACGTTCGCCAGGACTTTCTCGCGGCCGACATCGAGCGACAGGCGGACGGCGACTGTATTGAGAGACCGCATCAGGGCGTGTTTCATGGGTAGGGCCCCGCGGTAACCGCCGGAATAGTTGCGGGGAGACCAGCGGCCGCACTGAACGTACCCGTCAACGACAGTGGTGTCGGGCGTATAGCCGTTTTCAAGCGCTGTCAGATAGACGTAAGGCTTGAACGAAGAGCCGGGCTGCCGGTATGCGTGGGTGGCGCGGTTGAACTGGCTTTCGCCATAGTCGCGACCTCCGACGAGGGCCCTTACCGCGCCGTCCTTCTCCATCGAAACCAGCGCGCCCTGTTTTGTTCTCCGTGCGCGGCCATGTTGGCGCAGAATGTTCTGTATCGACTCTTCGGCAGCCTTCTGCAGACCTATATCGACGGTCGTGCGCGCGGTCAGGACATATTGCCCGGTGTCCCGCATGATGCGTTGCACTTCTTCGAACGCATAATCCAGGAACCAGTCGGGGCTGTAATAGTCGGTCCGGTCTATGATCTCCGCGGGGTTGAGCTTGGCGCCGTGAATCTGGCCCTCGGTCAGGTAGCCGGCCTGGACCATATTGGTGAGAATCTCGTTGGCGCGCGCGCGCGAGGCCGGCAGGTCGATGTGCGGGGCGTAACGGGTCGGCGCCTTGAATAGCCCGGCGAGCATCGCCGCCTCGGCCAGCGTGACGTCGCGCACGGATTTGCCGAAGTAGAATTTCGAAGCCGCTTCCACGCCGAACGCGCCGCCGCCCATGTAGGCGCGGTCAAGGTACAGTTTAAGAATTTCGCGTTTCGACAGCCGGGCTTCGAGCCAGATGGCCAGGAAGGCCTCGTTGATCTTGCGCTTGAGAGAACGTTCAGGTGTCAGGAACAGGTTCTTCGCCAACTGCTGGGTGATGGAGCTGCCGCCCTGAACCACGTCCTTTGCGCGCACGTTTTCCACCAGCGCGCGCAGGGTCCCGAGGAAGTCGATGCCGATATGGTTGAAGAACCGCCGGTCTTCCGTCGCCAGGGTCGCCTTGATCATGTGCTCGGGAATTTCGTCCAGTGGCACGGCATCGGAATGCAGGATTCCTCGCTTGCCTATCTCGTTGCCGTAACGGTCGAGAAACGTGACGCTGAACTGGCCGGCCGTTTGCCACGCCGTCTTGGTTTCCTCGAAGGCAGGGATCGCGAACGCCAGCATGACCAGCAATGCGCCTGTGCCCATGGTGGCGCCCTCTGACACGAGTTCGTTTAACCAGCGCCGCCAGCCTGCAATCTTGAACCGGGCAAAGAAACTGGAATAGGAACTCCACCAGTCGCGGAAACCTTCCCACGTGCCGAACAGGCCCGAATCGATCCACGAGTCGAGCGCCAGCAGGTTGACCCGCTTCCTCTTGCCGGTTGGCTTGAAAATCCAGTCTCGCACCGAGTTTCTCCCGACTTTTCCGGCTTTTGCACCGGGTCGGATTCCGGACGGCGATTGCCGCGTCGTTCGTGACGATTTATACGGGATTTTCGGGCAAATCCATGACAAGTACAAGCGAGGCCTGCCGGTTGGCCCTTTCTGACGAAAAGTTCTGGAAAACGAAATCGCTCCGCGAGATGAACGACGAGGAGTGGGAGGCGCTTTGCGACGGTTGCGGCCAGTGCTGCCTGGTCAAGCTGCAGGACGAGGATACGGATGAGCTCCTGCACACGAGGCTGGCCTGCAAGCTGCTCGACATCGGCGCCTGCCGTTGCACCGACTACGATAACCGGCACGAGCGCGTGCACGACTGCGCCGTTGTTTCTCCCGATACCGTCGAGCGTCTCGACTGGCTGCCCCACAGCTGCGCGTACCGGCTGATCGCGGAAGGCAAGGACCTCAAATGGTGGCATCCGCTGGTCTCCGGCAACCCTGAAACCGTGCACGAGGCCGGCGTTTCCGTGCGCACCTGGGCGACAAGCGAAGAGGGGGTGCCGGAGCACAAGTTCGAACGATTCGTGGTCAGGGATCCCTCGATCCGCAAGGTTTTGACCGGTGAGTGATCGCTCAGTCGCATCTTTATCCATGGCATTTCAAAGCTTTAGTCTGCTGTTGAGCATTTCTTGGAATAAAATAGGAATATATTCTTGACAGCGTGACGCTGCTGGAGTAGGTTTCTGTCACTGTCCGACAGTTGCGTGAATGAGCGGCGCGGTCGGGCGCTTCACCACAGCGATGAAACGGATTGAACGGGCGCGCCGCGTGACACGCAAACGTAAGCCATCGGCGCGGCGCGGGGATATCATCGCGCGCTTTTACGCGGCGCTGGACCGGAAAATGAAGGAAATTGAAGAACGGCTGCAAGGTTCTGGCGAAGGCCACAGTGCCGCCGACAGCGAACGCGACGCGCGCACGTTGACCTCGCTCGCCAGGCTGTATGAAAAAATCGTCGACCTCGAAGGTGCGGAGGAAAAGAGCGAACAACAAGGGGAAGCCAACGGCGGAGGCCACGATGCGGACCGCCAGCGCGAAGCGATTGCTGAGCGTATCGCTTTTGCGCCAATTACCTATTCCCAAAACCGGGACACCGTAATGACTATCGCCCAGATCCGCGGCCACAACGCCGCCTGGGACGCAATTTGCCCTGACGGCGAATGATGCCGAAGTTCCCCTCGGCCGCGTTGCACAGCCGGCATTAAAGGGGCGACCTGAATGCGGACAGGTTATTGTTCATCTGCGGTTCATGTCGCATTCCATATGGTGGCATTGGAGCATCTACGCGAGGCAAATGATGAAACGGGTATGGAGCACGCAAATGCGGCGGGCCGCGGCTGGTCTGGGCTTTGCGGTTGCATTGTTTGCCACGCAAAATGCCATGGCTGCATGCATGTCGTTCGCGGAAGCGCGCCAGGCTGGCCTGTTCTCCAAGTACAACCTCAAGCCCGCTGCCGCTGTAAAGAAATCCGTTGAGTCCCGGACAGGTGGAAAAGCAGTTTCCTTCGAGGTTTGTGAACCGGGTCCGACATACAAGGTCACGGTGGTTAGCCCCGGAGGCGTGGTTTCGCAGGTGAACGTGCCAGCGCGTTGACGCCGGGCTGCCGGTAGCGGCAAACGCTGAATGTATGGGAGGCGCACCTTGAGATTACTGGTTGTCGAAGATGATGAAGACCTGAATCGGCAACTCGTTGCCGCGTTGAGCGATGCCGGATACGCGGTTGACGCGGCGACCGATGGTGAAGAAGGCCATTTTCTCGGCGATACCGAACCATACGATGCCGTCATTCTTGATCTTGGTCTTCCACAGATGGACGGGATCAGCGTGCTCGAGCAATGGCGCCGCGAAGGGCGTTCAATGCCCGTTCTAATCCTCACCGCAAGGGACCGCTGGAGCGACAAGGTGGCCGGAATGGACGCGGGCGCGGACGATTACGTCTCCAAACCCTTCCATATGGAGGAAATCCTGGCTCGTGTGCGCGCATTGTTGCGTCGCGCCGCCGGCCACTCGACCAACGAGATCGAGGTGGGCCCGCTACGCCTCGACAGCCGGACATCGCGCATCACTGTAAACGGCACGCCGGTCAAGCTGACATCTCATGAGTACCGTCTGCTTGCATACCTGATGCATCATAACGGACGGGTTGTTTCACGCACGGAGCTTATAGAGCATCTGTACGATCAGGATTTCGATAGAGATTCCAACACGATAGAAGTTTTTGTTGGAAGGTTACGGAAAAAAATACCCGATGGCCTGATCGAAACGGTGCGGGGTCTGGGTTATCGGCTTGGAAGCCAGGACGATGCGGACTAACTCGCTTGCTTTCAGGCTCTTTATTGCAGCGGCAGTCTGGTCCCTGGTCGCTCTGCCGCTTACTGCATTCATCCTGGTATCCGTCTACCGCGGCACGGTTGAGCGCAGTTTCGATGCAAGGCTTAACGTGTACCTGACATCGCTGGTAGCCGGTGCGGGGGCACGCGCCAACCTTGCGGAGAACCCGCCAGGGCTGCGCGATCCCGTCTTCAAGCTTCCGTTTTCAGGCTGGTATTTCCAGATCGCGTCGCTCGAGAAAACCGATATCCCGCTGGCAACGTCTGAATCACTTCTCGATCAACGAATTGCCCGTGCAGACAAGAGCGCACCCGTTTCTGGCGAACGCAACATCCACCGGTTCTACGCGCAAGGGCCCGAAAATCAGCGTCTCAGGATCCTAGAAAGGGAAAT
>ENA-ORCV01000944-ORCV01000944.1-marine-metagenome-genome-assembly--contig:-NODE-944-length-12168-cov-2.751882_pt1 | contig 12168 bp, 7 predicted proteins | sample MGYA00237779_ERZ508509 | MGnify/ENA primary metagenome ERZ508509 (study PRJEB26180, sample SAMN06268772) | marine metagenome | isolation source: Bioluminescent Bay, La Paraguera, Puerto Rico | place... | reverse complement strand
CCGCCGCCATCACGGCATGGAGCACTGGCTGCCGCTGTTCCACGAGCGGCTCGACACGTTGTTCGACTATGTCGGCTCGGCACCGGTCATGCTCGACGCGCTGCTCGAGGAAGCGCGCATCGAGCGGCGCGACCACATCGCCGACTATCATGCCGCCCGCGTCGAGGCGCTGGAGATCGGCGACGGCGAGCATTCCCCCTACAAGCCGCTCGACACAGACGCCCTCTACCTCACCGAGCAGCAGTGGGCCGACGGCCTGACCGCGCGCGGCGTCGCCGCGCTGACGCCCTTTGACGTGCCCGAAACCGAGGTCACCGGCCCGGTCTTCGATCTCGGTGCGCGCGAAGGCCGCAGCTTCGCCCACGAACGCAACGACGCTGCCGAAAGCCTGTTCGACGCCGCCGCCAACCACGCCCTGGCGCTATCGAGGTCCGAGCGCCGCGTCGTCGTCGCCTGCTGGAGCGAGGGCTCCCGCGACCGGATGGGCGACATGCTGTCCGACCACGGCCTCGAACGGCTCGAAGTCGCCGAGGACTGGCAGGCCGTGCAGGCGCTTCAGCCGGGCAAGGTGGCGCTGACCACCCTGGGCATCGAGCGCGGCTTCGAGGCGCCGTCCTTCGTCGTGATCGGCGAACAGGACATCCTCGGCGACCGGTTCGTCCGTCCGAAGCGCAAGTCGAAGCGCGCCGCCGATTTCCTGACCGAGCTGACCAGCCTGTCGCCAGGCGACTACGTCGTTCATGTCGATCACGGCATCGGCCGCTTCGTCGGCCTCAAGACGATCACCGCCGCCGGAGCGCCGCACGATTGTCTGGAACTGCACTATCACGGCGGCGACAAGCTGTTCCTGCCCGTTGAGAACATCGAGCTTCTGTCGCGCTACGGCTCCGAGGACGCGACCGCCCAGCTCGACAAGCTCGGCGGCCACGGCTGGCAGGCCCGCAAGGCGAAGCTGAAGGAACGGCTGCGCGAGATGGCCGGCGAGCTGATCCGCATCGCCGCCGCCCGCGCCATGCGTCCGGCCCCGATCATGACTCCGCCCGAAGGCGCCTTCGAGGAGTTCTGCTCGCGGTTTCCCTATGACGAGACCGACGACCAGCAGAGTGCGATCGCCGCCGTCGTCGACGATCTGGCGGTCGGCACGCCGATGGACCGGCTCGTCTGCGGCGACGTCGGTTTCGGCAAGACCGAGGTGGCATTGCGCGCGGCCTTCGTGGCGGCCATGTCGGGCCGGCAGGTCGCCCTGGTGGTGCCGACGACCTTGCTGGCGCGCCAGCACTACAAGACCTTCGTCGAACGCTTCCGTGGCCTGCCAATCAAGATCGGCCAGGCCTCCCGGCTCGTCAGCTCCAAGGAATTGTCGCAGGTCAAGGCCGGGCTCAAGTCCGGCGAAATCGACATCGTCATCGGCACTCATGCGCTACTCGGCAAGACGGTGGGCTTCCGCGATCTCGGCCTGCTGATCGTCGACGAGGAGCAGCATTTCGGGGTCGCGCACAAGGAGCGCCTGAAGAACCTGCGCGCCGAGGTTCACGTCCTGACGCTGACGGCGACGCCGATCCCGCGCACGTTGCAGCTGGCGCTGACCGGAATTCGAGAACTGTCGCTGATCGCCACGCCGCCGGTCGACCGGCTCGCCGTCCGTACCTTCGTGACGCCGTTCGATCCGGTCGTGCTGCGCGAGGCGATCCTGCGCGAGCACTATCGCGGCGGCCAGACCTTCTTCGTCTGTCCGCGCATTTCCGACCTCGAGGACATGAGCGCCTACCTGCGCGACTCCGTTCCCGAGGTGAAGGTCGCGGTCGCCCACGGGCAGATGCCGCCGACCCAGCTCGAGGACATCATGAGCGCCTTCTACGACGGGCGCTACGACGTGCTGCTGTCGACGGCGATCGTCGAATCCGGCCTCGACATTCCGACCGCCAATACGCTGGTCGTGCACCGGGCCGACATGTTCGGCCTAGCCCAGCTCTACCAGCTGCGCGGCCGCGTCGGCCGCTCCAAGGCACGCGCCTATTCCTATTTCGCCGTTCCCGCCAACCGGAAGCTCACCGCCGGTGCGGAGAAGCGCCTGAAGGTACTGCAGTCGCTCGACACGCTCGGCGCCGGCTTCATGCTGGCCAGCCACGATCTCGACATCCGCGGCGCCGGCAACCTGCTCGGCGAAGAGCAGTCCGGCCACATCAAGGAAGTCGGATACGAGCTCTACCAGGCGATGCTGGAGGAGGCCGTCGCGAGCCTCAAGGACGGCGCCGAGGTGGAGGAGGGCCAGTGGTCGCCGCAGATCACGCTGGGGACCGCCGTTCTGATCCCCGACCACTACGTGCAGGATCTGGAGCTGAGGCTCGGCCTCTACCGGCGCCTGTCGCAGCTAACCGACGAACTCGAGGTCGAGGCCTTCGCCGCCGAACTCGCCGACCGGTTCGGGCGCCTGCCTGTGGAGGCCGAACATCTTCTCGACGTCGTTCGCGTCAAGATATTGTGCCGCGAGGCCGGCATCGACCGGCTAGAGGCCGGACCCAAGGGGCTGGTCATCGGCCTGCGCAACAACCGCTTCGCCAATCCGCAGGGGCTCGTCGGCTTCGTCGCGGAGGAAGGCCATCGCGCCAAGATCCGCGCCGACCACACCATCGTGCTTCTGCGTGACTGGTCGACGCCGGAGGATCGGCTGCGGGGCACGACCACGATTCTGCGCCGCATCGCGGCACTCGTGGAAACGGCGGACGCCGCCTGAGGGCCGATCCTTCTTGACGGTCGGAGCCGAAGATGAGGCCGGCACCGCCACCCGTAGGCGAACGCTCAAGCCGGCGCGTCCGCGCCCTCCGGCTGCGCTGCCTCGGCCAGCGCCTTGTCGATGGCGTCGGCGAGCACGTCGCCCGTCTGAGCGCCCATCACGCCGAAGCTGTTGGCGAAGATGAAGCAGGGCACGCCGGTGACGCCGATCTTCTGGGCGGTCCTGATTTCCCGCTCGACCAGATCGACATCCGCGTCGCCGGCGATCAGTTCGGATACGAGGTCCGCATCCATCCCGGTTTCGCGGGCGACCCCAATCAGCGCGTCGGGGCTTTCGATATCGCCGCCCTCCAGGAAATACAGGCGGAACAGCCGCTCGACGACGGCATCCTGACAGTCCGCCGTTGCCGCCCAGCGGATCAGGCGGTGCGAGTTGATCGTGTTCGGCGTCCGCCTGATCGCCTCGAAGGCGAACGGGATGTCTTCCTCGGCCCCTGCGTCGCGGATGCGCTGATAGATCTCGGCCGCCCGCTCCGGTCCGCCGAATTTCTTCTCCAGATACTCCTTGCGGTCGACACCGCCCGAAGGAATCGTTGCATCGAGCTGGTAGGGGCGCCAGCGCACGTCCACCTCGACATCCGGCCTGAGCGCCAGTGCCTTTTCCAGCCTCCGCTTGCCAATGTAGCACCACGGGCAGATCGTGTCGGAGATCACGTCGAGCTGTACGGGATCAGGCATCGCAGTCCTCCGTTGCATCACCCGGCACCGGACAGGCGTTTCAGGTGGCGGTCTCGCGTAGTTGCGCCCGCAGCACCTTTCCGTTGGGCGTGCGGGGCAGGGCATCCATTACGACAATCTCGTGCGGAACCTTGTAGGCGGCAAGGCGCTCGCGTGCAAATTCGGTCAATTCGTCCGTATCCAGAGCCGTTTCGTCACGCGGCACCACGCAGGCCCGGATGACGGAAACGCCGGTGCGGGGCTCGATCGCAACAGCAGCGGCTTCCGACACCCCGGGATGGGCACACAGAACACCCTCGACCTCTGCCGGCGACACCCGGTAGCCGAGTACCTTCATCACGTCGTCGCGCCGGCCGGCCGGTCGGATGTAACCGTCGGCATCCATGCTGGCCAGATCGCCGGTGATGAACCAGTCGCCGCGGAACGGATCCTCATCCGGACGGTTCCAGTAGCCGAGCATCAGTGCCGGATCCGACCGATGCACCGACAAAAGCCCGACCTCACCCGTCGGCAACGGCTCAACGCCGTCCTCGGTCGGCAGAATGGCGACGGCGCGGCCGCGTTGAGGCTTGCCAGGCGAACCGAGACGGGGCTCAACCCCCGGGGGCGAGGAGATATAGGTGGAGACTTCGCTCATCCCGAAGGCTTCGTGGATTTCCCGGCCTGTCCTTTCACCCCATTCCGATGCGATTTCCGGCCGCAGCGGCTCTCCGGCGGCAAGCCCGTGACGCAGCGTCGGGATTGAGCTAGCGGATATATTGCAATACTTCAGGACTTGACGATAAACCGTTGGCACAGCGGCAAATAGCGTCGCTGAAAACCTGTCGATAAGCCTGGGCCATGCGTCCGCCGCACGCTCCCCGGAGTAGACGACGCCCGTCGCCCCGTTGACCAGAGGGTCGAGCAGTCCGGTGCCGAGCGTATAGGTCCAGTTCAGCGAGCCGGCATGTAGCATGACGTCGGCCGACGTCATCGCGTACCAGTCCGCATACATCGGCCGCCGCCCCCACAGCGCCCGATGGGCATGGAGCACGCCCTTTGGCCGGGACGTCGCGCCCGAGGTGTAGACGAGATAGGCCGGATCGTCCGCGCGCGTATTCGCGTATCCGCCGCGCTCCGCGGTTTCGGCACGGGCCAGAAAGTCGGCTTCGGGGATCAGCCGGTGGCGTTCGCCCACATCTCCGGTCGGCAGGTCGGGCGCTGCGATGACCAGCGCAGGTTCGGTGTCGCCGCAGATGAACTCGATATCGGCGCCGGTAAGCTGTGAGGATACGGGGATCGCGATCGCGCCGGCAGCCGTCGCCGCCAGAAAGGCAACTGCGGTACCGGACGTATTGCCGAGCCGCAGGAGAACCCGGTCTCCAGGCTGCACGCCGAGACCGGCAATCGCCGTGGCGGCTCTGAGAACCGCGTCTTCGAGACCAGCATATGTCCAGATCTCGTCAAGCCGTGAGTCGCCCGCGTCGTGCGCGACGATGAGGGCGGTCTTGTCCGGAGTCTCCTGGACCTGCCGGGCAATGCAGGCCTCGGCAATATTGAACCGGTCGGGCGGCAGTGCGCCGCCATAGGCACGCGCCGTGATCGCCTGCTTCACGCGGCGAGCTCTGTCGCGATTGCCGAGCGCAGGACACCGCCATCGCCGGACCGCGGTATCTCGAGGACCGCTACGATCCGTTCGGGAACCATATGCGGGGCAACGCCGATCTCGCGCAGATACGAGCGGAAGGCGGCAAGCGAGCAGTCGCCGCCCGGCCGCGGCACGACGGCGGCGACGACTCGTTCGCCGAACAGCGGATCGGCGACGCTGGCGGCGGCCGCGTCCAGGAACCCGTCGTAGCTTCTGAACACCTCGTCGAGGCTTTCCGCCGCGATGGCGAGCCCGCCCGTCACGAAGGTCTCCTTGCGATGGCCCTGCACGGCCAGCACCGGACCGTCATCGTTGGTCAGCCGGCAGCGCAGGCCGGATTCCCGGAACCCGTCGGGATGCGGCTTGAACCGGAACGACGTATCGGTCTCCACGCCCTTGGCCGGAAATTCGGCGGTGGGGACCTGCGGCCCGCCGAGCAGCAGCGCACCGCTCATCAGGGCGCCGGGGACCAGTTTTCCGCCGGGCCGGAACATGGCGCCCGGCATCCGCGCAGACAGCAGAGCCTGTTTCGGATCGGGCTCCTGCACCTCCTCGTCTTCGCTCATACCGGCAACCGCCGCGACGGGAAGCACCAGCGCCTGCCGGCCAGAGGCGGCCGTGATTGCCATTTCGTCAAGCGACACGACGTCGGTCATCGTCGGATCGGCCGGGATCACCCCTTCGGCCGGCGCAAAGGATTCCGGCGAGGCCCAGTAGCGGATCAGCCGCATGCGCCGGTCCGGGTCCAACTGGGAGGCCAGGTGCGTCAGGTGGCCCGGCATGACCAGATGCGTGGCGGCAACGCGGCCGATCTCGCGGCAGAAGGCAGCCGATGTCACCGGCATCACGAGGATCAGCTTGCACCCCGACAACAGCCAGGCGGCAAGCCCGCAGGCGATGCCGGCAAGCGAAGTCGGCAGGAGCGTCGTCGCAACCGCAGCCTCCGGCCCGATCCGCGCGTCGATCACGGTTTCCATCGCCGCGGTCAGCCACTGGTTGTGGCTCCGTGCGATCGGTTCCAGCCGGCCTTCCCAGGACGCGAAGGTCAGGATGGCGACGTGATCGGCCGGATTGCCGGTGCGGGGCAGGCCGTCGCCGCCCTCGGTCGGGGCATCGGCGGAGAGCGCCGCGTTCAGCGCCTGCACCCCGTCGGGGACCTCGTCGCCGAAGGCGAAGATGTTGCGCACCGACATCGTATCGATCGCCGCCCGCATCATCAGGTCGGCGTGGTCGTTCGGCCCGATCCGGGTGGCACTGACCAGCGCGACCGGGGCGAGCCGCTCGAAGGCCGACTTCAGTTCGCGTTCGCGCCAGGTCAGGGGGAGGGCAGCCGGAATCACGCCGGCCCTCAGCAGGGCAAGATGGGTGATCAGCGTTTCGGCCGTGTTGCCGAGCTGGACGGCGACCACGTCGTCCTGCCGCAGGCCGGCATCGAGAAAAACCGCCGACAGAGCCGAGACCATCTGGTCCAGCCGCTTCCAAGTCAGCTCGGCGGGGAACGAACGCTGCCAGCCGATCCGGTCGCCGCGGTCGACGAGGGCGACTTCGTCGGGCCGCGCCTTGGCGTTGCGCGCGAGGATCCCGTCCAGCGGAACCTTGCCCCACGTCCCCGCTTCCACATAGCGCTCCGACGAATCCCGATCGGCCAGAATCATCGCTATTGCCCCTGCTTCCTAGTCGTCCGCCCCGGTTGTGGCCCGGTCTTCCGTAGACCCGTCGCCCGCAAACCCGTCATCCGCGTTCCCATCGGCTTCCGCGGCATCGAGGTGCCACCACGAATCAAGTTCATAACCATACAGCGAAGTGGCCTCCGGGCGCCCGATCCGCGTCCAGCGCGCCACCCACTGCTCCGGCAGGTGGTAAAGCGGCACCACGTAGGTTCCCGACATCAGCAGCCGGTCGAGCGCCCGCACCGCATCGACGAACGCGTCCCGGTCCCGGGCCGAAAGCATGGCGTCGATCATCGCGTCGACGGCCGGATCGGCGACGCCCATGTAGTTGCGCGTTCCGTCTGTCCGTGCCGCTTCGCTACCCCAGTAGAATTTCTGCTCGTTGCCCGGCGACAGCGACGAGAACCAGAAATAGGGCATCATGTCGAAATCGAATGCCTGCCGGCGCCGCTCGAACTGGGCGCTGTCGACCTGCCGGACATGGGCGCGGATCCCGGCCCGTTGCAGGAAGTTGACGTAGGACAGCGCCAGCCGCTCCTGGTCCGGCGTCGCCACCAGGACCTCGAAGGACAGCGGCTGTCCGGTCTCCCTGTTGGTCATGACACCGTTGACGAGGACGTAGCCGGCCTCGTTGAGCAGGCCGATCGCCTTGCGCAGGACAGCGCGGTCGCGCCCCGTGCCGTCGGTTTCGGGAACGGTATAGGTGCCGTCGAGCACGTCGGGCCGGATCCGGTCGATCCAGGGGGCCAGAAGCGCCCGTTCCCGTTCGCTGGCCGGCCGCCCGTGCGCCGACAGGTCCGATCCCGCGAAGTAGCTCTGCGTGCGCTGATATAGGCCGTGATAGAGGCTCCTGTTGATCCATTCGCCGTCGAACAGCATTAAAAGTGCTTCGCGGACCCGGATATCGGAGAAGATCGGCTTCCGGGTGTTGAACACCAGTGCCGACATGCCGCGCGGCACGCCGTACTCGAACTCGTCCAGGGCGACGTAGCCCGACCGCTCGGCGGGAAAGAAGTAGTCGGTCGCCCAGCGTGACGGATTGTCTTCCGGCAGCACGTCGACGAGGCCCTTCTTGAAGGCCTCGAACAGCGCGTTGTCGTTGCGGTAGTACTCGTACCTGATCTCGTCGAAATTGAACCGGCCGCGGTTGACCGCGAGATCCCGGCCCCAGTAGTCCGGATCGCGCAGGTAGACGATGCTCTTTCCCAGGTCAGCCTTTTCGATGACATAGGGTCCGCTGCCGATCGGGTCGACACTGCCGCTGCTCTCGAAGTCGTCGAACTCGTAGTGTTCGGGCGACAGGATCGGCATCAGCGCGATGATCAGCGGCATTTCCCTGTCCGGCGGCCCTTTGAAGGTGAATCGCACGGTCTGGTCGTCGAGCTGCTCGGCTTTCTCGACCTGGCTGTAGTAGGTCCGAAAATTGGGTCGGCCCTTGGTCTTTAGAAGTTCCCAGGAAAACAGCACGTGTTCGGGCAGCACCCGCGATCCGTCGGAATACCGCGCCTCGGGCCTGATCCGGAACGTGACCGAACTCCGGTCGTCGGGAACGTCGACGCTTTCCGCCAGCAGGCCGTAGAGGGTGAACGGCTCGTCGAGCCCGCGTGTCATCAGGGATTCGAAAACGAAGTCGCGCAGGCCCCTGGCCGGCACGCCCTGCACGATGAACGGATTCAGGCTGTCGAACGATCCCACGACGCCAAGCGTCAGCCGGCCGCCCTTCGGGGCGTCGGGATCGACATAGCGAAAGTGTGAAAAATCGTCGCCGTGCAGCGGTACGCCGTGCATGGCGATTGCCTGTGCGGGATCGGCCAGCGCAAAGCCGTCCCCCAAGGAAAGCAATGACAGCGAAATCGCCGCCAACGCGGCTCTCAGCGGCCTTGGCGCGCCTCTGGGTCGTGAAATCATGCGCCAGCTGGAAGGCCTCGGAACGATTCGAACTATGCCAGCTTATATCACGGCCGGACGCCAGGGCCGCGACATTCGCAGCAAATGCCTTCTCCCCGGCTGGAAATCCATTTCGATCCGCGCTATGCGGATGCGGCGATGCGGCCATGACATGCTGTCGCCGCAATTCACCGCGAGCTAGCACCACGAGTTTCGCCGCGCCTGCGTCATGGATGACGTTGTTCCGTGATCCGCCGCGAACACTTACGACCAGAATTCGAGGAGCACTTATGTTGCCCGTACACGAAGAAATGACGCGCCGCCGGACCGGGCTGGTTCGCCTGATTGCAGCGGGCGCCGTCGCGCTTGCATGGATGGCCGCTCCCGCCGGCGCCCAGACCTCAGGTGGCGAGCAGCCGGCAGCACCGGCCGGCATTCCCACCGGCGACGCCCAGCTCGGCAGCTGGATCAAGCTGTGCGCGCCCGACCAGGCCAACGAGGGCAAGGATGTCTGCCTCGTCACCCAGGAAGTCCGCACCGAAAGCGGCGAATTCCTGGCTTCGGTCTCGGTTCAGGAGTCGAAGACGGCCGAAGGCAAGCGGCTGATCCGCGCGGCGGTTCCGCTCGGTACGCTGATCCAGCCGGGCATCCGGGTCCAGATCGACGAAGGCAAGCAGGTCGCCGGCAAGTACGTCATCTGCCTGCCCAATGCCTGCTATGCTGAGATGGAAATCGACGATTCGTTCATCGACAGCCTCAAGAAGGGCAACAACCTGGTCGTCCTGGTCATCAACAACCAGGGCAAGGCGGTCGGCATCGGTCTGACGCTGATCGGTTTCACCAAGACCTGGGACGGCCCGCCGGTGCCGATGGAACAGCTCGCCCAGCAGCGCCAGAAGCTTCAGGACGAACTCCAGAAGCGCGCCGAGGAAGCCCGCAAGAAACTCCTCGACAGCCAGGACGGCGAGGCGGCGAAGACCGAGTAGGTCCGGCTTGGAACGGTCCCGGGTCGGAAACAGGCCCTGCAAATGAAAAACGCGCGTCCGGAAGGGCGCGCGTTTCGTTTTGTCCGGTCAACGCGCCTCAGTGGCAGCGTTCTTCCCGGCTCTGATAGACCCCGTCCTCGACGCCATCGAACACCTCTGCGACCTGGGGGTGGCGCACGGGCTCGCCGGTCTCGTCGGGCAGCAGATTCTGCTCCGAGACATAGGCGATGTACTCGGTGTCGCTGTTTTCCGCGAACAGGTGATAGAAGGGCTGGTCCTTCTTGGGACGCACGTCCTCGGGAATCGCTTCCCACCATTCCTCGGTGTTCGAAAACGTCGGATCGACGTCGAAGACCACGCCCCGGAACGGGTAGATGCGGTGCCGAACGACCTGACCGATCTGATATTTGGCGGTTCTGAGTTTCATCATTTCCAACACGACGCGGTCTGCTCTACGGCAGCGAACCGACGAGAATAATCGCTTGTGTTCGTTGCGGAATTGTTGTTGCGGCGCGAAATCCTGTCAAGGGACGGAACGGAAGGTCGGCTCCGCCCACGTAGCTTCCCAGCGTCAGAAACCGTACCGCTCGGCCAGTGCCGGGTCCTTTCGGGCCATTAGCCGGGCAAGATCGACCATAACCTTTGCCTGTTTCCAGGTGGCGTCGTCCTGCATCTTTCCGTCGATCATGACGGCGCCCGTCCCGTCCGGCATCGCCTCGAGGATGCGCACCGCAAGCTTCACTTCGTCCGGGTCCGGGCTGAACACCGTCTTTGCAATGTCGATCTGCGTGGGATGCAGCGACCAGGCGCCCGCGCATCCCATCAGAAACGCGTTGCGGAACTGGGATTCGCAGGCTTCGGGATCGGAGAAATCGCCGAACGGCCCGTAGAACGCCTTGATCCCGTTCGCCGCGCAGGCGTCCACCATCCGGGCGATCGTGTAGTGCCACAAATCCTGCTGGATGCCGGCGCGGGCCTGCCCTTCGACGGGATCGGGAAGGACGGCATAGCCGGGGTGGCCGCCACCGACCCGGGTGGTCTTCATCGCGCGCGAAGCGGCGAGGTCGGCCGGGCCCAGGCTCATGCCGTGCATGCGCGGGCTGGCCGCAGCGATCGCGTCGACATTGTTGACGCCTTCCGCCGTCTCCAGGATCGCGTGAATGAGGATCGGCCTGGCAAGGCCGTTGCGGGCCTCGAGCTGGGCCAGCAGCTGGTCGAGATAGTGGATGTCCCAGACGCCCTCGACCTTGGGCAGCATGATGACATCGAGCTTGTCGCCGACTTCCGTGACGATTTCCACGATATCGTCGAGCACCCACGGGCTGTTGAGCGCATTGATGCGCGTCCACAGGCCCGTGTCCCCGAAATCGTTGGCCTTGGCCATCTCGATGAAGCCCGTCCGCGCCGCTTCCTTGGCGTCGGCGGGGATCGCGTCCTCGAGGTTGCCGAGCACGATGTCGACCTGGCTGATCAGCGCGGGAACCTTGGCGCGCACCTTTTCGATATGCGGCGGGACGAAATGGATCATCCGCTCCGCCCTCACGGGCAGCTCGCGATAGGGGTCGGGCGCGCCGACGGCGAGGGGGCGGTAGAAGTTGCGCGGCAGTTTCATCGAGGTCCGTTCCTGTTCAAGCGGCCGACAACATGTCGCCGCCTGCGCCGCATTGCAACAGGGGCTTCCGCGGCGCAACAATCCGATCCGCCGTTGACCTGCCGCCTGCAAAGGCGCTACGCCGGTCACGCGCTGCAGTCAGGCCGCATGGCCTTCCGGGATTTCGTGTTTTGAATCAGGTTCTTTCGCTGGCAATGCCCTTCTTCGGGCTGATCTTCCTCGGCTATGTGGGCGGGAAGATCATCAGGAAGCCGGCGGACGGTCTCGCCTGGCTCAACATCTTCATCGTCTATTTCGCGCTGCCGGCGCTGTTTTTCCAGCTGCTGTCGGAAACCCCCTTCGAGCAGCTCGCGCAGTGGTCCTTCGTGCTCACCACCACGTTCGCCACCTATTGCGCGTTCTCGCTGGCCTTCCTGATCGGCTATCTCGTCACCCGCGGAAACATCCGGGAATCGACGATCCAGGCACTGGTCGGCAGCTATTCGAACATCGGCTACATGGGCCCGGGCCTGACGCTTGCAGCCCTCGGACCGGCCGCGACCGTGCCGACGGCGCTGATCTTCTGCTTCGACAACACGCTGCTGTTCACGCTCGTGCCGCTGCTGATGGCTCTGGGACGCGACGATCACGTCAGCGGCCTGTCGATGGCGCTCGGCATCGCCAAGCGGGTGCTGCTGCATCCCTTCATTCTGGCGACGATTGCCGGAGTCGTGGCCGCCTATTTCCAGTTCAAGCCGCCGCAGGCGATTGACACCATGCTGACCTACTTGCGCTCCGCCGCCGCGCCTTGCGCGCTGTTCGCCATGGGCGTGACGGTGGCGCTCAGGCCGATCAAGCGCATTCCGTGGGAGCTGCCGTTCCTGGCCTTCTGCAAGCTCGTGTTCCACCCCGCGCTCGTGCTGGTGCTGCTGAGTG
>ENA-ORCV01000943-ORCV01000943.1-marine-metagenome-genome-assembly--contig:-NODE-943-length-12173-cov-2.885086_pt1 | contig 12173 bp, 12 predicted proteins | sample MGYA00237779_ERZ508509 | MGnify/ENA primary metagenome ERZ508509 (study PRJEB26180, sample SAMN06268772) | marine metagenome | isolation source: Bioluminescent Bay, La Paraguera, Puerto Rico | place... | reverse complement strand
ATCGGCCATGGGCAGATTCAGGTCCACGCGTACCAATGCGACTTTGCCGGTCACATCGCCGAGGTCATCGAGCGTCTTGAACGTGCCCATCGCCAATTCCTTACAACAGGCCGGCCATCACTCCGGCAGTGTCGATCATGCGGTTGGAGAAGCCCCATTCGTTATCATACCACGATACCACGCGAGCGAGCTTGCCTTCCATCACCGAGGTTTCGAGACTGTCGATGGTAGAGCTGGCCGGATGGTGGTTGAAATCCGAGGAGACGAGCGGCTTGTCGGTGTAATCGAGCACGCCCTTCATCTCACCTTCCGACGCGGCCTTGAGCGCGGCGTTGAGTTCCTCAGCCGTAGTGTCGCGACCAGGCTGGAACACAAGGTCAACCAGCGAAACATTGGGCGTCGGGACGCGGATTGAGGAACCGTCCAGCTTGCCTGCCAGTTCGGGCAGGACCAGACCCACCGCGCGGGCAGCGCCGGTGGTGGTGGGGATCATGTTCTGCGCACCGCCGCGCGCACGGCGCATGTCCGAATGCATCTGGTCCAGCATGCGCTGGTCATTGGTGTAGGAATGGACCGTGGTCATGAAACCGCGCTCGATACCCACCAGCTCGTTCAGAACTTTCGCCACTGGGGAGAGGCAGTTGGTAGTGCAACTGGCGTTGGAAACGATCACATCGTCCGAAGTGAGTATGCCGTGGTTCACGCCGTACACGATCGTGGCAGATACATTCTTGGCCGGTGCAGAGATCAGAACGCGCTTGGCACCGGCATCCAAATGCGGCTTGGACGCTTCGTGGCTCTGAAAGAAGCCGGTGCATTCGAGCACGATATCAATACCCATCTCGCCATGCGGCAGGTTTGCCGGATCGCGCTCGCTGGTTACGGCGATGGTCTTGCCGTTCACAACAAGGTTGCTGCCATCGACTTCCACCGTTCCGGGGAAACGGCCATGCGTGCTGTCATAGGCAAAGAGCAGCGCGTTGGCATTGGTATCGGCCAGGTCGTTGATCGCCACCAGTTCCAGATCGTGATCGTCACGCTCAAGGATGGCGCGCGCCACCAGACGGCCAATACGTCCGAAACCGTTGATCGATACTTTCGTCGCCATGGACCTGTCTCCTGATTAGTTGGCCAATTTTTCAATGATCTGCGGGACGATCTTGCCAGCAGAGAAACCGAAATGCTCGAATAGAGTTGCTGCCGGGGCCGAAGCGCCGAAACGGTCGAGGCCGATATTGAGGCCATCCACGCCCGTATAGCGTTCCCACCCCTGCGTGACGCCAGCTTCGATCGAGACTTTCAGCGCATTGGCGGGAAGCAAGTCGGCCTTGTAGGCGGCATCTTGCTCGTTGAAGAGTTCCTGACACGGCACGGAGACCACATCGGCACCGATGCCCTGTTCTTCCAGCGCCTCGGCTGTATCGAGCGCAACACTCACTTCCGATCCTGTCGCCAGCAGCACGACTTTGCGCTCGGCACTGGCAGCTTTCAGGCGATAGGCACCCTTGGAGCAACGATTGGTGAGCGCACTCCAATTCTCGTCACCCTCCCCGCGCACGGGTGGCAAGCCCTGGCGGGAAAGCGCTATGACCGAAGGAGTGGTCGGCGTCTGCAGCGCGAGCGCCCAGCATTCCGCCGTCTCGATAGCGTCAGCAGGACGATAGACGTTGAGGTTGGGGATCAGGCGCAGTGACATGACCTGCTCCACCGGCTGGTGGGTCGGGCCGTCCTCGCCAAGACCGATGGAATCATGCGTCATCACGTAGACCACACCGGCCTTCTGCAAGGCGGAAAGACGTATGGCATTGCGCGCATAATCGCTGAAGATCAGGAAGGTGCCGCCATAGGGCACAACACCGCCATGCAGCATCATGCCGTTCATCGCGGCTGCCATGCCGAATTCGCGAATGCCGTAATAGATATAACGACCACTGTAATTGCTGGCGGTCAGCGGTTCGGTGGAGGCTGTCTTGGTATTATTCGAACCGGTAAGGTCGGCCGAGCCACCGATCAGCTGCGGCAACTTCTCGGTCAGCGGGGTCAGCGCCATTTCGGAGGCCTTGCGACTGGCGACCTTGGGCGGATCCTTGGCCATGGCACTGATATGCGCTTCCAGAGCAGGCGCTGCGAGATCGGCGACGCTCATTAGCTGGTTCTCGAGAGCAGCCTTCCTGCCGCTGGCCTCAAGCGCAGTCTTCCACGCAGCATTGGTTTCCGCACCGCGCGCGCCCAACGCGCGCCAGTCGGCCATGATCTCTTCCGGAACCACGAAAGGATCATGCGGCCAATCGAGCTCAACGCGAGCCGCGGCCACTTCGTCCTCACCCAAAGGCGCACCATGCACGCCCGAAGTGCCCTGCTTGTTTGGCGAACCTTTGCCGATGATGGTCTTGCAGGCGATGATCGAAGGGCGCGGATCGGAGAGCGCCTCGTCGATGGCAGCACGGATGCTGGCATGGTCATGACCATCGCAATCGACGACATGCCATCCGGTGGCGCGATAGCGAGCACGCACATCTTCGCTTGATGAAAGGTCCACAGAACCATCGATGGTGACGTTGTTGTCGTCCCACAGCACGATGAGATTGCCGAGCTTGAGATGACCGGCAAGGCCGATGGCTTCGTGATTGATGCCTTCCATCAGGCAGCCATCACCGGCGAGAACCCATGTCCTGTGGTCAATCACATCTTCGCCGAACTTGGCGTTGAGATGACGTTCGGCAATCGCCATGCCCACCCCCATCGCCAGGCCCTGACCCAGAGGGCCGGTAGTGCATTCAACGCCATCGATCAGGAAGTTCTCCGGGTGACCGGCGCAGGGGCTGCCAAGCTGGCGGAAATTGCGAATGTCATCCATCGTCGGCTGCGCGTAACCGGTGAGGTGGAGCAGCGAGTAGATCAGCATGGAGCCGTGGCCCGCCGACAGGACGAAGCGGTCACGGTCTGGCCAATGCGGATCGGCGGGATCGAATTTCAGGTAATCGGAATAGAGAACCGTGGCGACATCGGCCATGCCCATCGGCATGCCGGGATGGCCGATATTGGCGGCCTGTACCGCATCCATGGTCAGCGCCCTGATGGTATTGGCCATCAAGGTCAAACGGGCCGTGTCGTTGCTCATGGAATTCTCCACCGGTGAAATCTTGCTGGTTCTATCGCGATTCGGATGCGCGCTCATTGGGGGAGCCGCGCCCCTTACGTCAAGCACGCTCACCCCCTATAGCCAAAGCCATGCTGCACTGCAGCTAGGCTTATTCACAGCTTCGCCCAACAAGGCTTTGCCGTCATTGCATGTTTCCGGTAAATGACATCTCATGGAGGAGGAACGCATTGCGAAGGCCTTGGCCAGGATCGAAGCGGCAGCACGCCGCATCGAAAACGCTGCGACCAAGCCTGTAGCCTCACAGTCGGACCCGGAGCTTGAACAGCGTCACGAAAGACTGCGTGAAGAGGCTTGGGCAGCGCTCTCGGAGATCGACAGTCTGATCGAGGTCTTGGAAGCATGAGCAATGTAACGCTCAAGATCGGCGGTCGCTCCTACCGCATAGGTTGCGCCGAAGGCGAAGAACAGCATATCGCCAAACTGGGGGCGACCATCGACGCTAAGCTGGAAGCGACTCCGGGCATGGCAAGCCAGTCCGAGCTGCACACATTGCTCTATGCAGCCCTGCTGATGGCCGATGAACTGGACGAAGCGCGCAAAGGTACTCAAGCTGCACCAAGCGCCTCTAAAGGTGCCGCAAATGTCGCAGAACCGCTGGAAATGATGGCAAATCGGCTGGAAAGCCTCGCATCGCGTCTTGAGGGTGCGGGCGCAAGCTCCTAAATAGCGCCGCGGCGGGACTGCCCGGCACGAGCCGTTTAGAATATCCCTGAGGCTATAAGCAATCCAAGGGAGCTGTCCCTACCGGGGTCACGGGTTCGTCCTGGCGGCCCTGGATATACGGCGCCCACCTGACGTTGAGGCGTCAGAGGATTTCCCGGTAACGACCCATGGTGGTTCCGCCACATTGTTTGTCCCGTACACCCGCATCCGCGGGTGTGTCCTCCCGGCTATTCCCTTCGCTTCGCTACGGGGCCGGTCCGGGCGGGCGGTCGCCCTTGCGGTCGCTTGCGCGCCCGTTTCCGACTGCCACCATCGCGGTCTTCCTCTTCGATTGCCTGCCACCGTTCGTGTCGAGCGAAGGCGCAAGGTGTCTCGACTTCGCCTGGCATGGACGGCAAAGGGATCTCCATGACCGATATAGCCCAACAAAAGGCCGTATTACGCAAACGATTGCGCAAGGCCCGACGCGAGCACGCCGCTGCGCTGCCGAAAGAGGTGAGCGCGCTGGTGTTCAATCGTCCGCCCGCCCCATTGCTCGATCTGGTACCTGAAGGAGCGACAATCGGCCTCTATCGCGCCGATCCCGGCGAAGCGCCGGCCTTCTCCTACACCAGATTCTTCCATGAACGCGGGCATCCCGTCGCCCTGCCCCGTATTACTACACTGAAAGAGCCGATGGTCTTTCATGCGCATACGGACCCCTATGAGGAGAGCGATCTGGTAGGTGGGCCGTTGGGGTTGCGCCAGCCATCGGGCGACCTGCCCGAAGTGGTGCCCGACGTGCTGTTCATGCCGCTGGTGGGATTTACCGTCGGCGGCGACCGATTGGGCCAAGGTGGCGGCTTCTATGACCGCTGGCTGGAAGCCCATCCGGACACGATCGCTATCGGCATGGCCTGGGACATCCAGGAAGTGGACGATTTGCCGGTGGAGGATCACGACATGCCGCTCACCGCCATTGTCACCCCCACGCGCATATTGGGGCCGTTCTGATGCGCACCGAACCCACCTGGCGGATCCCCGTGGGAATATTGGGCCTGTGCCTCGGATTGCTGGTCTATGGTCTGGTGATCGCCCGCTATGCGCCCGACATTATCGGAAGCTGGCCCACGCTGGTGCAGACCGCGATCTACATCGTGCTCGGGCTGATTTGGCTATTACCGCTCAAGCGGTTTCTCATCTGGATGGAAACCGGGCGTTGGGGCTGAAATCGAATTTTCGAAATGTCCCAAGTGGCGCGAGTGACGAGACTTGAACTCGCGACCTCCGGCGTGACAGGCCGGCGCTCTAACCAACTGAGCTACACCCGCATAAACTTGGGTTCGCACCGCTTGGGAGCCGCGCCTCTAGGGCAGGTGCAAAAGCCTGTCAACTAGCCTCGAACAAGGTTTTTCAAACAAGGTGATTTAGGCTGATATTCAGACCGCAACAGGAGCCCTGATCACGCTTTGCGGGGTGTAATCTCGTACTTCAAAATCCTCGAATCGGTAGGAGAAGATGTCTTCCGGTTTGCGCGTAATCGCCAAGCGCGCTTGCCCTTCAGGTGTCCTGGAGAGTTGCTCCTCAACCAGATGCTCGTGGTTGAGGTAGAGATGTGTATCGCCACCCGACCAAACCAGCTCTCCCGGCAAATATCCCGCCTGTTGCGCCATCATCCGCGCCAGCAAGGAGGCACCGAACAGGTTGAACGGAAGGCCCAGCGCAACATCGCAGCTGCGCTGGTAGAGCAGGCAATTGAGGCGCGCGGTATCGCCCTCGCCCGCGACATGGAACTGATAGGTCTTGTGGCAAGGCGGCAGCGCCATGCCGTCCAACTCCGCTACATTCCAGCCCTCGATAATATGGCGACGGCTACCGGGATTGGCCTTCAGGCTATCGACCACCTGCGCAACCTGGTTGATGCCCGGCCCCGACACGTAACTACCATCCGCTTGCCGCTCATAAGTCGCCCAATTGACCCATTGCTTGCCATAGACCGGACCAAGGTCGCCCCATTCCTCTGCAAACGCCTCGTCGGCAACGATCCTAGCCTCGAAATCCTCCTGGGAAATATCCTCACCAGTCTCCTGGCGATATTTAGCCAGCGGCCAATCGCTCCAGATCGTCACCTTCTCCTGCAGCAATGGCCGGATATTGGTGTTGCCGGTGAGGAACCACAGCATCTCCTTGGCCGCGGCCTTCCAGAACACCCGCTTGGTGGTCAGTAGAGGGATCCGATCGTCCGACAGGTCGAAACGCAACTGCGCACCGAAGATTGAGCGCGTGCCCACACCCGTGCGATCCATTCGCTGGTCGCCATGCGTCCAGATTTGACGCATCAGGTCGAGATATTGCCATTCGGGATGATCGGGATTGCTGCGTGCCTCGCTTGTCATGACTTTGGGCTATCACCTCAAGCAGGCGGGCGGCAACTGCCTCACACCTCGATTCCGCCCGATAAGGGGCGCTTATTCACCGCTTTCCGGTGCTCACGCGGAGCAATTCCAAAACGGGCCCATCTCTATGCTTGCAAGCCTACCAAGTCGCAGCTATTGGGCCGCCTCTGCCTCGCCTTGCGGCTTCCGCAAGGACGATCGGTCGGGGAGTAGCTCAGCCTGGTAGAGCACTGTCTTCGGGAGGCAGGGGCCGGAGGTTCGAATCCTCTCTCCCCGACCAGTTTTCAGCCAAATCGCGATCGACCGGGCCGGAATCCGGAAACTGGCGGCCAAAATCGTAACAATTCCGTCGCAAAAGGCGTTTGCCTCCTTGCTATTGGAGGCCGCGATTGCCATTGGGGGCAGCGCCGGACCACCATGTGAGTTGCAGCACCCGTCGCATGACAAATCTTACCCATCCCTTCCTCGATCTCGATGGAGACAAGCTGCGTGAAGAGTGCGGCATTTTTGGCGTTATCGGGGGCGCGGATGCGTCCGCCACCTGCGCGCTGGGGCTCCACGCCTTGCAGCATCGTGGACAGGAAGCCGTTGGCATCACCAGTTTCGACGGTGCGGAATTCTTTACCCGCCGCGGATTGGGCCACGTGGCCGACAACTTTTCGACCGAAGACGCGCTGGCCGAGCTTCCGGGAAGCATGGCGGCGGGCCATGTGCGCTATTCCACCACGGGTGGAGCGGGCATGCGCAACGTGCAACCGCTCTATGCCGATCTCGCCAGTGGCGGCTTTGCCGTTGCGCATAACGGCAACATCTCAAACGCTCGCAAATTACGGCAGGAACTCGTTGAAAAAGGGGCGATCTTCCAATCCACTTCGGATACGGAAGTCATCATCCACCTGGTTGCAACGAGCCGCTATCCCACCACATTGGACAGGCTGGTCGACGCGTTGCGGCTGGTTGAAGGCGCCTATGCGCTGATCGTGATGACGCCCAACGGCATGATTGCCTGTCGCGATCCTTTGGGTATTCGCCCGCTGGTGATGGGCAAGCTGGGCGATGCCACCATTTTTGCCAGCGAAACGGTGGCGTTGGATGTGGTCGGGGCGGATTTTGTCCGGCAAGTCAATCCTGGCGAGTTCATCGAGGTGGATTTCGAGGGCAAGGCGCGTTGCCACCGTCCCTTCGGCGAATATCCTGCGCGTCCGTGCATCTTCGAGCACGTGTATTTCAGCCGCCCCGATTCGATCTTCAACGAGCGTTCGGTCTACGAATCGCGCAAGAATATCGGCATGGAGTTGGCCAAGGAAAACCCGTGCAATGCGGATCTGGTGGTTCCCGTACCGGACAGCGGCGTTCCGGCGGCGATCGGTTACTCGCAGCAATCAGGCATTCCCTTCGAGCTGGGCATCATTCGCAGCCACTATGTCGGCCGAACATTTATCCAGCCATCTGATGGCGCGCGCCATGCAGGCGTGAAGCGCAAGCACAATGCCAACCGCCTGCTGGTCGAAGGCAAACGGATCGTCCTGATCGACGATTCCATCGTGCGCGGCACTACCAGCCTCAAGATCGTGCAGATGATGCGCGATGCCGGCGCCAGCGAAGTACATTTCCGCGTCGCCAGTCCTCCCACTGGCCATGGTTGCTATTATGGCGTCGATACGCCCGAACGCTCCAAGCTGCTCGCGGGTCGGATGGACCAGGCCGCCATGCGTGAATTTATCCAGGCGGATAGTCTTGCATTCGTGTCGATAGATGGCCTCTATCGCGCAGTCGGCCTTGAAGACCGCAACGATGCCTGCCCGCAATATTGCGATGCCTGTTTCACCGGCGAATATCCTACGTCTCTGACCGATCTTGCCGACAAGCGCGAACAGGAAGCACAACTGGACCTCCCGGTAGGAAAAGTCGCCTGATGTCGGACAAGCCGCTGGAAGGCCAGATCGCCGTTGTCACCGGCGCAAGCAGGGGAATTGGGGCCGCCACGGCGAAGGCACTCGCCACCACTGGGGCCCATGTCATCATTACAGGCCGCAATGTGAAAGACCTTGAAGCGGTGGAGGATGCTATCCACGACGCCGTTGGCACTTCAACGATTGCTCCACTGGACCTGACCGAAAGCGACTCTATCGGGCGCCTCGCCCATGCGGTAGCGGAACGGTGGGACCGGCTCGATATATTGGTGATTTCGGCGGCCATGCTGCCGACTCTGACGCCCGTCACACAGATCGAGCAAAACCAGTTCAGCAAGGCAATCACACTCAACGTGCTGGCAACGCAGGCGCTGCTGGCGGCTTTTGACCCGCTACTCAAGCGCAGCCCGCAGGGGCGCATCATCGGCCTCACCAGCTCTGTCGGTGCCGAACCGCGCGCCTTCTGGGGCGCCTATGGCGCAACCAAGGCAGCTTTCGACAATCTCCTGTTGGCGCATGGCCAGGAGATCGGGCGTATTTCGGAAACCCGCGTGGCCGTGATCGATCCCGGAGCCACACGTACAGCGATGCGCGCACGCGCTTATCCAGGGGAAGACCCGCAAACGGTCAAGCCTCCGGAGGCGGTGGCCGAGCGGATCACTGCACTACTGGTAGATGGCTTTGAGAACCTGCATCGCGAAAGAGTGGAAATATCCGCTTAACCAAATTCAACAAGCCTTCCGTAAGCAGCATCCGACATTCTGTGAAAAGCATGGCTATGATGGTCATGTAAGTTACAGAAAAATAATCGAAAGAGTTTGGGCGATGACTCTACAGAATGTCGAAGGTCGTTACGAAGTTGCAGCTCAGGAAGACCGGAGCGCTCCGCGCACCAAGATCCTGATCCCGGCAACGCTGCGCGCATCAGGGATGCGTTCTTTCCAGACGGTGGTGAACGATCTGTCCTTGTCGGGCTTTTCGGCTACTGCTGTTACACGGATGCATCCCGGCTCAATCTGCTGGCTGAGCCTGCCCGGTCTTGAATCGCTGCAGGCAGAAGTGGTCTGGTGGGAAAATTCGCAGTGCGGCTGCGCCTTTTCCAACCTGCTGAGCCCGATCGTGCATGACAACATCCTCGCCCGCTATCGCGGCGATGGAAGCTATAACGGCTGATAATTGAGGGGCTAGGAGCCCTTCACCAAAGTGACCTGGCTCACGGTGATCCCGCCGCCGCGGAATCCCCCTTCGCAATATTGCAGGTAAAATCGCCATAATTCGCAGAAGCGCTTGTCGAACCCTTTCGGCAGGCTTTTTTCGCGTTCAGCGGTATCGAAACTCTCGCGCCAGGATTTGAGCGTTTCGGCGTAGTCGAGGCCGAAATGCTCTTCGTCGGTCCATTGCAGTCCGCGTTCTTCCGCCAGGCGCCGGAATTCGCTGCTGCGGATCAGAAGGCCGCCGGGGAATATATAGGCCTGGATGAAATCGGCATTTCGGGCATAGCCTTCAAACAGTTCATCCTGCATGGCAATGAACTGGATCGCCGCCCGGCCTCCCGGCTTCAGGTTCCGCGCGATGCAATCCATGAATGTGGGCCAGTATTCGCGCCCCAACGCCTCAACCATCTCCACGCTGACGATCGCATCGTACTGGCCGGAAGTGTCGCGATAATCCTGCTTGCGGAAATCGATACCCAAATGTCGCGCGCGAGCCCATTCCAGCTGCTCGTCAGACAGGCTGATGGCGGTGACATCAGCTCCTCGCGATGCGAAATGCGATGCGAGCGCGCCCCAGCCACACCCGATTTCCAGCAGGCTTTGCGGATTACCGAGTCGTTCGGACAGGCGTTCCCATTTGCGCTTCTGCGCTGCCTCCAGCCCGTCACGTGAAACATCATAGGCGCTCGAATAGCTCATGGTGGGATCGAGCCATGCGCCGTAGAAATCATTGCCAAGGTCGTAATGGGCGTGAATGTTCCGCTCAGCCTGAGTCTTCGTATTGCGATTGAGCGCGTGGAAATGGCGCGCCAGCCAGCGCCAAGGGCCCTTGGCGCGACCCGTTTCGCCCAAGGCAACGCCATTGGCCATGAAGATGGCAAACAGCGGAACCGGATCAGGACTGTCCCATTCCCCAGCCTCGAAACCCTGATAGGCACCAACCGAACCCGCGATGGCGAGGCGCATCAACGCCCGCCAGTCCTTCACATGGACTTGCGCTTCGAAACCGGGATTGCGACCGCCCAGCTTTCGACTGCTGCCATCGGGCAAAGTCAGCTGGATGGAACCCTTTTCCAATCCGCGATCAACATTGTTCAACAATCTCGCAAAGGCAGGAGCAAGCAGGCGAGAGACCAGGCCGGGCTTCACCCCGAACCGCTGCCCCGCATCGAGCAGCACCGAACCCCTCTGCGCCTTCCCCGACATGGTGGTTAATATGACGTGTCTATCGGCATGTCACAAGGGGTGGGGAACGGAGTTAAAACTCTTGTGGTTCACACACTTCGGCGGGCAATTCGATGGTGAACGCGCCCTCCCCGCGTCCGGAGAAACGGGCATCTTGCAGGAGGTAGCGCCCATCCTGCGTGACATGGATGAAGGGCGCGCGCGACCAGAAGAGGAAGGGTGCGGCCTCAGGTACGGCGGCGATAATATCGGGCTTGTCGGTTTCGAGCAGGTCGAAATCGCCGAGTGGGACATTGTCGACGAGATAGCGACCATCCGATCCGGTGATGACCTGTCGTTCCCAGAACGCGATTGGTAGAGGATTGGCGATCGTCACCCGATGCCGTGGCCCGCTCGCGAGAGAAACCTCGGAAATCACCGCATTCACGCCGATATAGGCCAGCATCACCACCAGTGCCGTGCGCGCAGGCTTCATCCATTCTCCGCCGCGCTTTTCCCTTCGCAGCGAGATCCACACCGATCCGATTAGCAGCGCCCACAGCCAGACGTCGATGATGAACAGCACATCACCATAGAACCACTGGCTCGAGAATGGTTCGAGCAGGCGGATGCCGTAGACGTTCATCCAGTCGAGCGCCGGATGCGACAGGCAACCGATCAGGCTGAGCAGGTAAAGCCATGTGAAATTGATCGGCAGGCGCTTTTCGGGCCGCTTGCCGCGTTTCGCCTGCCAGCGATCCCAGCCCCATAGCAATCCGGCAAGGACCAGCGGCAGGATCACCCACGCAATCGGCCCATGCGTAATACCGCGCCGAAAACCGAGGTGCCCCTGCCCATCCAGCCAGAAGAAGCACGCAGCATCAATATCGGGCAAGTTCGCGCCGAGGATCAGCGCGGGCATGGCCAGCCCGGTCTTCTTCTTGAGGCCGCACTGGCCCAGCAATGCGCCAACAAGGCTGTGGGTGAGATTATCCATTGCTCACCCCATCCATTCCTTACAGGTGCGGTCCGCCTTCGGAATCGACCACCCAGGTCTGGCCCTTGCCGAGCAGCTTGGCGAGGCTGGTATCCTTGCCTTTGGTCGCCGCTGCGCGTTCTGCCGCCACACCCTCATCAAAGGTGGGGTGCGGATCATTGTAGAGCACGCCCAGCGCCATGGGGAATTCGCCAAAGCGCAGCTCCACCAGCATATGCGCCAGCGCGCGGTTCTTCACGTCGTGCACGGCAACCTTGGCCGCTTCCCAATCGCCATCGACGACATCGACGACCTTCAGGCAGCAATTTTCGCGGTCGAGCGAGAGGCCCTTGGTCCCGCCTGCGTAGAGCAGAGGTTCGCCATCCTCGACCCACAGCTGCTGGTCCTCCGCGCCCTTGGGCGCGGCGAAATCGTGGAACACGTCCTTGTTGTAGACGATGCAGTTCTGGAAGATCTCGATAAAGGCCGCACCCTTGTGCTCATGCGCAGCGATCAGCACTTCGGGCAGTTTCTTCGACACGTCGAACCCGCGCGCCACAAAGCGCGCACCACTTCCCAGCGCAAAGGCGCAAGGCCGTGCGGGATGATCGACCGATCCGATCGGGGTGGACGGGCTCTTCGTGCCTTCGCGGCTGGTGGGCGAATATTGTCCTTTGGTCAGGCCGTAAATCTCGTTGTTGAACA
>ENA-ORCV01000941-ORCV01000941.1-marine-metagenome-genome-assembly--contig:-NODE-941-length-12199-cov-3.206814_pt1 | contig 12199 bp, 10 predicted proteins | sample MGYA00237779_ERZ508509 | MGnify/ENA primary metagenome ERZ508509 (study PRJEB26180, sample SAMN06268772) | marine metagenome | isolation source: Bioluminescent Bay, La Paraguera, Puerto Rico | place... | reverse complement strand
TGCCGGTGATGATGAAGCTGATGAAGAAGGCGGGGACGAGATAGGCGAAGATCAGCACGCAATATTGCGCCACCTGCGTATAGGTGATGCCCTTCATCCCGCCCATCACGGCATAGACGAAGACGATCCCCATGCCGATGATCACGCCCAACGTCACCGAGACATCGAGGAAGCGGGAAAACACGATCCCCACGCCGCGCATCTGCCCGGCGATATAGGTGAAGCTGATGAAGATCAGGCACACCACCGCCACCACACGCGCAGCCTTGCTGTAATAACGCGAGCCGATGAAGTCGGGCACGGTGAACTCGCCGAACTTCCTGAGGTAGGGCGCCAGCAGCAGCGCCAGCATCACATAGCCGCCGGTCCAGCCCATCAGGTAGACGCTGCCGTCATAGCCCGAAAAGGCGATGATGCCTGCCATGGAGATGAAGCTTGCCGCGCTCATCCAGTCCGCCGCGGTCGCCATGCCGTTGACCACGGGGTTCACCCCGCCGCCGGCGACGTAGAAATCACTCGTCGATGCCGCGCGCGCCCACACGGCAATGCCGATATAGAGCGCGAAGCTGGCAAGCACGAAGATATAGATAAGGGTCTGGGTTTCCATCGCGACGCCCCTCAGTCTTCGAGATCGTGCTTGCGCTCCAGCCGTTTCATGGCGTGAGCGTAATAGAAGATCAGCACGATGAAGACGTAGATCGAGCCCTGCTGCGCAAACCAGAAGCCGAGCGGATATCCACCCAGCATGAACTGGTCGAGCCAGTCGCGAAACAGGATCCCCGCACCAAAGCTGACTGCGAACCAGATCGTCATCAATATGCCCAGCAGGCGCAAATTGGCCTTCCAATATGCGCCGGTTTCGGCGGTTTCTTCACCCGTTTCGTTATCCACGATGATCCTCTTTCCTCTGTGTTCTTTGTTATTCCTGAAAGTCCCAACCCGACCATTTGTAAGGCGCGGCGCGGTAGAAGGCGTCGATCCGTGCGATCCCGCCATGCTCCGGTTCTAGCTTGAACAGGAACACGCCATTCAAGCTGAGCGGCGTGATCATGTTGTCGGTCATGCGGCTGGCAAATTGCTCGCTTGTGTCGGTTTCGGCCACCTCGCCGCGCGGCCCGGGATAGATGACCTGCCCCACGCCCGGCGCCTCGAAGGACATGACAGTTCCCGGCTGGTCAAGGCGGACAAAGGCAATTCCAACGCCGTGCGCTTCGTCGGTGACCGCCTGCAGCGCGCCGATGCGGAAATTCTCATAGAACCCGCTTCCCATCTGCGCCTTGCATCCCAGCGCATAGGGGCGGAAATCAGGCTGCTGCGGGTCAAGCACCGGGGCAACGACTACATTCGTGACCTGGCGGCCGTTGTCATAGCGCCGGCATCCTGGCGCGAAGCCGATTTGCATCATCAACTCTTCGGACTGTTCCCCTGTCGCGCGGGCAAAATAGCGGCCGATCACGCTCTCGATATGCAGCGCAGACACCGCGCCCGCCGCCGCCAGCGAAGGATCGGCAGGCCCAATCCGCGACCCGTCCATCGTATTGGTGAGGAAGGGCTGCATCAGCGATACGGTGCCGCTGCGTTCGCCGGTGAATTCCTCGCGGATGGGTAGCGTATCGATGCGGGCAATCTGGCCGTCCCGCGCCACCAGCCGATAGGCCAGCACACCGCGCACGCTCTGCTCCTCGCTTTCGACGAGGCGGATCACCGTATCGCTTGTCGCAAATTCGAACCGATAATCGAGCGTCGCGGCTGGCGGATAGAGCGCCGGGTCGGTCACCCCTTCGAGCGCGGTGACGGTGTTCCACATGCCGTCCCATGGCTCCAACTCGGCACCGTTCTCGACATAGGTGAAGTCTTCGGTCACCGGCAGCATGCGATAATCGCCCGCGATGAGCGCATATTCGAAGCGGTCGGCCAGTTCCTCCGCACTCGGGACATCCTGCGCCGCAGCGGGCGTGGCGAGCAGCGCCGCCAAGGGGATCATCCAGCGCGCGCTCATGGGATCACCGTAATATCTGCGGCATCGTCCCATTGCGGGGGATTGCCATAGGGGGTTTCGATCAGCGTCATCTCGATCCGCTGGATCATGCCGTCCTTCAGCTTGAAGCCTTCCACCACGGTCAGCCCGCGCGGAACGTTGAAATAGGGAGGCAGCACGAAGCTGTCGCCGGTCGACAGCGGCAATTCGCGCACCGTCCCGTCATGATCGAGATAGACCATCGCCATCAGCGCCTGCCGTTCCTCGTCCACCACCAGGAAGCGCCGGTCACGGATCTGCGTCACGAAACCGAGCATGCCCATGGCCCACTGGTTGCGGCAATCCATGGTGCGGAAATCGGTGTTGGTCGAATGGCCATAGGCCTCGCGCGTTTCCAGATTGGTGGTCTTGAGCGCGTGCTCCAGCCGGTCGCAATCCTCGTTGAAGAAGGTGTAGTCACCGCGCCCGTCATTGCGAACCATGGAGGTGAAATAGCGGTTCACCGTGCGGATCATGTCCTCGCGGGAGACGCGCTGCTCTTCGGGCACGACGGTGAACCACACATCCTCGGGCTCGCCCATTTCCTCGTAGCGCGCATGGCCACCGGCATCGCGGATGAACATGGTCTCTATTTCGGCAATCTCGCCCTCGGCCACGCGCAGGCGCAGGTCGAGCATGGCGGGGGCACCATGTTCGAACACGGTCATGATCGCGCCGACATTGCCCGTCTGCGGATCGGCAAAGACGTGGCGATAGGTGCCCAGCGCATCGAGCGTGGCCCAGCTGCCCTCGCCCGGCAAAAGCCTCGCGCCATTTTCCGCCACCAGCACGCCGTCGGCCAGCGGCACGGCCCCCAGGTCCTTCGCCACCATCGCCTGCAGGTAATTGTCGAGCACGCCCTCCAGGCAGGCCCGGTCGCATGTTGCCTCTTGCGCCTGTGCAGGCACCGCGGCCACGCCCAGCGCTGCACAGCATGCGAGAAATTTCCTCAGCATCCCCTTCCCTCCAATGGCGCAGCAATCTAACGGTGAAGTTCGATCCGGCAAGCGGCAAGGTCCGCGAAACACAGGAAAACAGACATGGCCCGCATTCTCGTCCTCTATTACTCCTCCTATGGCCACAATTCGCAGATGGCCGAAGCTGTCGCCGAAGGCATCCAATCGGCGGGCCACGATGCCGATATCCGCCGCATTCCCGAAACCGCGCCGGAAGAGATCGTGAAGAACTTCGGCTTCTCCGCGAATGAGGACCATGCGGTGATCGAGGGCCCCGATGCCGTGGGCGAATATGACGGGCTCGTGCTCGGCTCCCCCACCCGTTTCGGTCGCCTACCCAGCCAGACGGCGAGCTTCCTCGACACATGCGGCGGGCTGTGGGCATCGGGCGCGCTGATCGGCAAGCCCGGCGCGGTCTTCACGTCCAGCAATTCGCAGCATGGCGGGCAGGAGACGACGCTCTTCTCCATGATCACCAACCTGCTGCACTTCGGCATGACGATCATCGGCCTCGACTATGGCTTTGACGGCCAGAACGGCGTGGAAGAGGTCAAGGGCGGCGCCCCCTACGGCGCCACCACCATCGCCGGCCCCGACGGCAGCCGCCAGCCGAGCAAGGACGAGCTCGACGGCGCGCGCTACCTCGGCAAGCGCGTGGCGGAAACTGCGGCGAAACTGGCGGGGTAGGTTCCGCTCAAGAAGAACCCGTCTTGAGGGGAGACGGCTTCTGTGCCACCATCAGCTGATCTTCTTGATATAAAGACGAAAAAGCGATGGAATTTGAATCAATTTCTCCTGAAATACGCGAAGAAGCGATCAGGCTCGCGTCGGAACTCAAAACGGATGTCGCGGAACATCTCTTTTCGGGGCGTCCTAGGGAAGCCGAAGCCGCGATACGCAGACTGATGCAAAAGGCGTATCCCTGCAAACTCTTTGGATTGATCCTCGCAAAATCAACTGACGGCCTTCAATTGCATGGCTGGAATCAAATGTGTCGCATTGCGGCAGTGCCGAGAATGACTGCACTCAAGGCCAATTTCTCGTGGCATTGCTTCACTGGCATGATCGAAGGAGGTGGAGAAACCCTGCATTTTGAGGCTGGAGGCTACTCGGATACGAAGTTCGACTTTGCTGGGACACCACTTCAGGAAGTGCGTGAGCTGGGGCGCGAATATCCCCAACCTTGGGTGTCCGGCCAAGATATGGATGCGAGAGACTTGGCCTTGTCCGGGATGGCATCAATCCTCTCCGTCAGGTACGATTATTCCGATCGTGAAGAGGAAGGTATTGAATGGACGAGAGCCATTCAAGAAAGAGCTTTTTTTGAAAAAGCGATTTGGGATCTGGCCGACTGGTGGTGTTTTGCAGCATTCGCGGCGAAGATGCAGGAAGCGATGTCCGCACAACCTTTGCCCAGAGACATCCCGCTGATTATCGGAAATCACGATTTCGCTCTTGGTGCACCACAGGTGATCCTTATGGGACGAGGGGAATAATTCGAGATACGGTGACAATTCGGAATGCGCTCGCAAGCCACACACAATCGGAATTACGGCGACACTTTACTTTACCCCCTAATTGCCTGTCTCAAGCAATGCGCGCGGGGACACGCAATAGCATGTCCCCGGGTAAGCGGGCACTTGTCGATGGGCGTGTCGCAATCCCTCTTTCCTACACCCCGACCATCACCGCACAAGCGGCGCAACTCCCTTCACGGGGCGGAAGAATTTTCTCTCTTTGGACCGTGTTAAATGTGTAAAGTCCGCGCGCTTGATCGAGCGCAATTGCGCTGCCCACCGAGCGTGCCAAAGCACCGCGAGCGACGCTTTTTCAAGGGCACGGCAACAGCGCAGAACCGTAACAAAATGTAATAATTGCGCGCTTCCGGGGCTTAACTATTGCTCCACCGTGTTGAGGGAGTATGGGACGGGCATCGTACGGGGTGAATGAGCTCTACCGAGGGTGAGGGGTTACGAAATGACGCAAGACGACCGCAATCAGCGGCGCGGGAATGCCGCGCGCGGCTCAGCCAGGCTGGTTGATTCCATCCCTGACAAGGGACGCCGGTCCTTCCTGCAAGGCGCGATGGCTTCGGGCATAGCGGCACCGGTCGCGCTCGCCTCTTTCGGCAGCACGCAGGCGGCAGCGCAGACCGCGGTCAACGCTGGCCCAGCGCCGAGTGCAGCAGCGGCCAAGCGCACCGGCCTGATCGTGCGCGATTTCTCCGATCCCTATCTCGAGCTGATGCGCCTGCTGCGCGAAGGCGCCGAGGTCGAGCATGCGGTGATGCTCGAGTATCTCTATTGCGCCTTCTCCATCAAGGACAGCTACCAGGGCCTGATCGGTTTTGGCGCGCCGATGGCGACCAACGTGTTGGGCGTAGCCGTGCAGGAAATGCAGCACATGGGCGCGGTCAACCGCTTCCTCGTCGCGCTGGGCGGTAGCCCGCATCTGGCGCGGCAAGACTTCCCCTATGAGCCCGACATCTACCCCTTCCCCTTCGCACTCGAACCGCTGAGCCGCAAGTCGGCGGCCAAATATGCCTATCTCGAAGGGCCGGCCGATATCTTCAGACCAGACGCGCAGCGTTCACCCGAGGACGCGCAATTCGGCAATCAGGTGATGGCCGACATCGGCGATCTGCCGCGCCCCAACCACGTTGGCAGCCTCTACCGCAATATCCTCGAACTGTTCGATGAAGCTGCGGCCCGCCCCGGATTCCCGCTCTCCCCGGCACAGGGGGAGGAATGGAAGGCCGGCCTGATGCATGTGATGGAAGAAGGCGAGCACGATCACTTCAATTTCTTTCGCGACCTCCACCAGGGCAAGCATCCGGCCTTCGCCAATGCGGGCGTGGACAATGTGTGGGACCTGCCAACCGATCACGAGGCCTATCCGTCGCACCAGCTGTCGCTGAACCCCACTGCCTTTATCGGTCACCCCAACCAGATCGCTTCGGAGGATGCGCAGGCGATCGCATGGCTCGGCAACCTGCATTACTGGGTGTCGCTGTGCCTGCTCGACTTCTCCTATCGCTTTGGCGACGAGGACGCGATGCAACTCTCTGTCTCGCAGATGATGACCGGGCTGTGGCCGCTGGCAGCCGAACTGCCGAAATATGGCATGGGCATGCCCTTCGATCCGCTCAGCATGGGATATGCACCAGGCACGGGTAAGCAGCAGAACGGCCAGTTCATCCTGGCTTTAGCGAGGGAAGCGCAGGAGTTCTCGCGGACCATCGAGCACCTGTTGCCCGCGCGTTACCAGGACAATGCCGAAGGGGTGATCGAACTGCTGGGGGCGAGAGGTTTGGCCCTCGGGGACACGCAATAGCATGTCCCCGGGTGAGGCAGGTGCCCGGCCCGCGCGCCTTTTCGCACCCTTCGCGGAGAGGAAGGCTTTTTTCTCTTTGGACAGTGTTAAATGTGTAAAATCCGGGTCCGCACCGCGGCTCTTTTCGGGGACACAGAATACCATGTCCCCGAAACAGCCATCGCGAGTAGCCTTCGCCTTCCACCCGCGCTAACCTCCCCAACATGCACGAAACATCCGGCGGACTGACACCATTCGATCTTGCGGCCATGCTGGTGGTGGCGTCGGCCCTGCTGGGCACGATCAACCATCACTGGTTCAAGCTGCCGCATGTGATAGGGCTGACCGTGATGGGTGCGGTAGCGGCATTGGGGCTGCTGGTGGCCAATGCCTTCATTCCCGGTGTGACGCTGGACGATACGGTGGCGCGGCTGCTGAACGAAATGAATTTCACCGACACGCTGCTCGACGGAATGCTGAGCTTCCTGCTGTTTGCGGGCGCGTTGCATGTGAACCTCGACCGACTGCGCGCGGACTGGGTGCCGGTGCTGCTGCTGTCCACCGTGGGCGTAATCATCTCCACCCTCATCGTGGGCCTTGCCATGTGGGGCGTGGGCAGCCTGCTCGCCCTGCCGATATTGCCGATCTGGTATTTCGTCTTCGGCGCGCTGATTGCACCAACCGATCCGGTCTCGGTGCTCGGCGTGCTCAAGGAAGAGAATGTCCCGGAAAGCCTGCAGGCGACCGTGGCGGGCGAAAGCCTGTTCAACGATGGCGTGGGCATCGTGGTGTTTGTGATCCTGCTGGGCGCAGCGCTGACCGGGCAGGATTTTGCGCTCACCGAAGGCGCACGGCTGTTCGTGATGGAAGCAGGCGGCGGCGTGCTGATCGGCCTGGTCGCGGGCTATATGGGCTATCGCGCCATGCGATCGATGGACGAATATGCGCTGGAAGTGACGATCAGCCTGGCGGTTGTCATGGGCGGCTATGCGCTGTGCAGCTGGCTGCATGTTTCGGGGCCGCTGGCCATGGCGGTGGCCGGCCTGCTGATCGGCAATCACGGCGTAACCTATGCCATGAGCGACATGACGCGCGATTATGTGATCAAGTTCTGGGAAGTGGTGGACGAGTTGCTCAACTCGGTCCTCTTCCTGCTCATCGGGCTGGAGATGATCGTGCTGGTGACTGGCTGGAACCATGCCTGGCTGGCACTGGCGGCGATCCCGATCACTTTGGGAGCAAGAGCCGCTGCGGTAACGATCTCCACCCGCGTAGTCCCTGCGGCACGACCGAAAGCGGAAGGTGCTTGGGGAGTATTGTGGTGGGGCGGATTGCGCGGCGGCATATCCATCGCCCTGGTCCTTTCGCTGCCTGCAGGTGAGACCAGAGACCTGCTGATTGCCGCGACCTTCGCCGCGGTATTGTTCAGCGTGCTGGTGCAACGCGCCACGCTGGGCCGCTTCATCGAGCGTAGCGATACAATCCCGCATGGCAACGGCGCGCCGGAGAGCCTGCAATAATGGCGAACATCCCCCAACCGCTCGACGTCGTTTCCCCCGCCCGAATCGCGCAGCTGGTGGAGGAAGTGGGTATGCGCAAGGTCGCGTTACCCTTCTGGCCATTGCTGACACTGGGCGTGCTGGCCGGCGCCTTCATCGCCTTTGGCGCCATGTTCTACACCATGACCGTGACCGGCAGCGAGCTGGGCTTTGGCCCCACTCGCTTGCTGGGCGGTGCGGCCTTCTCGCTCGGCCTGGTGCTGGTGATTATCGGCGGGGCGGAACTGTTTACCGGCAACAGCCTGATCGTGCTCGCGCTGGCCGACGGCAAGGTGACGCTGGCGCAATTGTTGCGCAATTGGGGAATAGTCTATCTTGGCAATCTTATCGGCGGCGTGGCCACCGCGATCTTTGTGCACCTCTCCAGCATACTCACCATGGGTGACGGTGCAGTGGGAGCAACTGCCATCGCCATAACCGAGGGCAAGCTGGCACTCGCGCCGCTGGAAGCTTTCACCCGCGCCATCCTGTGCAATGTGCTGGTCTGCCTGGCCGTATGGATGTGCTTTGCCGCGCATCGCGTGTCGGGCAAGGTGCTGGTGATCCTCTTTCCCATCACCGCATTCGTAGCGCTAGGCTTCGAGCACTCGGTGGCGAATATGTACTTGCTGCCCGTGGGCATGCTGCATGCGGGCGAATTCGCCTTCGTTCCGGCATTGCAGAACCTTGCCATTGTGACGGCGGGCAATGTTGTCGGCGGCGGCGTGCTGGTCGCGCTGGTGTACTGGCTGATCTACCTGCGCGGCAAGCCGCAAGGCTGACTTACTGCGGCTCCGCCATGATCGCGTTTTCCAGCGCATCGTAGCCGTCGTCGGCGGGCGCAACCTCGGGAAGGACCTCATCCTCCTCGAGGTCCGAGTAATCGTCGTCATAGCCCATCAGATGATCGATGCTGCAATCTGGCAGGGGTTCGTTACGCAGCTCGGCGATATCCGCTTCGCGCAGGCAGAGATAACTCCTGCGCGTGGCCGTATAGGGATCATGGCTGTCAGAAATTTCATCCAGACGCTGATCGAAATCGATCCGGTATTGCAGCGAGTTCACTGTGTAGGCCGGTATGGCATAATAGGGGGTGTCGAATGGCTTGCCCACCGCGAGCGGCAGCACCAGCTGGTCCAGCCCCGATCCCAGCAGGTCGCGCACGGTTGTCGCACCGACCAGCGGCAGGATGAGGAAGGGGCCCGGCCCTACTCCGTAATAACCCAGCGTATTGGCAAAGCCGTTGCGGCGATATGGGAGGTTGAAGGGCTCTTCCTCTGCAACATCGATCAGCCCGCCAATGCCGATGGTGGTGTTGATCGCGAACCGTCCCAAAGTCTCGATCGCCTTGCCCGGCTTCAACTGCAGCAAGTAATTGATGAAGTTCACCGGCTCCATGAGGTTGCGCAGGAAGTTCCTGAGGCCGTTGCGGACCGGCTTTGGGAGGTCCTCCTCATAAACTTCGGCCATCGGCTCCACCACGGCGGCATCGACCTTTTGCGTCACGCGAAATGTCGTCTCGTTCACGGCGGCCATCGGATCGCCCGGAGGTGCACCGGCCGTCCCCTCCACCACAATGACATCGCTATCTTGTGATGCTTGGTCAGCATTCTCCTCTTCGGTGCCCGCTGCCTCCACAGGAGCCTCCAGAACAGGCGCATCATCCAGCGGCTCTGTGGCAGGTGGAGGGGTGACCGTAGATGCTGTCGCAAGCAGGCCTGCCTGAAATAGGGGAAGATACATCACGGCTTTCCGATACAGTTTGGAACCTTACCATGCCCTTGGAGTGCGTGAGAAACAAACATTAACCATGGCAAATGCCCCCAGAAATCTCTCGTACTGTCCGAAAAACCCGTTTTCAAATCGATGGTTGGTCGGTCTTTCCGCAGAATCTGAGGGCAAATCGCTCCCCGCACTTTCCAATCTATCTTCCTCGTCCGATAATGTGGGCACTTCCGGTCGATGGGATATGAACCATGATGTTCAAGGAAAAAACCCAGCACGGCGCCCTTGTCGGATGGATGACGGAGACCACGGGCGATCGTGTTATTCTGAAGATCCAGAGTGTCGACAAGCCTCCTCCTCATTCGGAAGAGGATGTTGGCACCTTCATCCTGATGATGGACAAGAACCAGGCCGTACAGCTGGGCAATACGCTGTTCGAAATGACCGCCCAGTCATCACCTTGGGAGGTGCGACGAAAGAAGAAACCGCTAATTGACCGGTTGCTGGGCGCCTGAGGATCGAGTCTAGAACTCAACCCCGAGTTCCATACCAATGATCCGCCCCTTGTTGATGGGTGAGAAGGTACCAAAAGCCGGTGCCGGATCGAAGGGCGCATTGTCCCCGTCGGAGAAGGGGCCACCTGCGAAAGGCAAAGCTGCATCCGCGCCAAACTGAACTTCGTCGAGCAGGTTTCGTCCAAACAGCGTCAGCGTTACGCCGCAATCGAGGCAACTGACAGAAATTGAGGCATCCAGACGCTCCGATCCATAGTTGAAGCCCCAATTGTTATCCGAATAGGCATAACGGTCGCGATGCTGAAAAAAGACGTTTGCGGACAGCATCTTGGATCGGGATAGAGCAGTCTCATAGCTGGCCGTCATTCCCCAAGTTACCCGCGGGGCGCGCGGAAGCTCCAGTGCAAGGTCCGCATCGTCAATTACGCCGTCGCCCGACAGATCGAAAAACACGATTTGATAGTCGGCATCGGTCACACCGAGATTGGCCGATAGCGAGAATCCGTCTGCGGGCTGCAGACGGGCATCCAGTTCCAGTCCCCTGATGCGGGCGTCGGCTGTATTGTAGATCGACTGGGCAAGACCTGCGGTAAGACTGGGAACAACCACTTCGCGCTGGAGGTTGTCGACCTCCGACCAGAAGATTGCACCCTGAAGGAATACCAGATCATCAGGCGATTGCCATTTGCTGCCAACTTCGAAAGTGTCCACACGTTCGCGATCGAAGGCGGGAGAGCCAAGCGCGGACGAAACTTCCTCGAAAGCATCAGGCTGGGTAATGCGGAAATTGTATCCGCCCGATCGGAACCCTCGCGACCAGCTGGCATAGATGCGCGTATCCTCGTTGGCGCGCCAAGTTGCCACCAGGCGGGGCGAGAAATTGTCCCAGCTGCGCTTGTCGGCGAAGCCGTTATTTTCGCCAGCCACGCGTTCTCCGGTGAAGGGACAAGTTGCGAGGATTACAGAACATTCAGTTCGCGTTCGCACGTAGGTGACAACTGCATCCTTCTCTTCGCGCGACCAGCGCAAGCCGGCCTTGAGAGAGAAATAGGAGTTCAGGTCGATGTCGAGCTGGCCAAAAAGCCCATAGACATCATGCTTCTGCATACCGCCACCAAACTGCGGCGGGGCACCCAGAAAGCTGAGATCGCGCGCTTCGTCGTAGCCGACCTTCTGGTGAAATAAGTAGCTGCCCGCGACGAAACGAAGCGGGCCATTGCCAATTTCATAGGTCAGTTCGTTGGACCACTGCTCCTGCTTGGTTTCAGTATCCGAAGCGAAGATTGGCGTTGGCGAGGAATCGATATCGTTGCGGGTCAACTGGTCATATTCACGCCAACCAAAGATATTCGTAAGCTTGCCCGAACCCACCGCATATTCGGCGCGCAAGGTGGCAAAGAGGTTTTCGCTGTCATGGAAACCGCGTTCATTGACAGAAATCTCGAACGTGTCGCGGGCAAACAGGCCGTTATTGTGCGTAGGTGCACCATCCCCCGAACTGTCGGTCCATTCCAGCTTGCCGACCAGAATCAGCTTGTCACCCAGTTCAGCCTTGAGCGCGCCACGAAGCACGGTCGTCTCGTCACCGCCATAGGCTGCACCATCGAACAGGTTTGTAAAATAGCCACCATCATCGCTGTGCATCGCGCCGAGCCGTATGGAAACAGTATCGGTCAAGGGGCCTGACAAGACACCGCGCGCCGAGAACATGCCCGTTCCGCGGCCGCCGTCCACAGGTCCCTCGTAAGAAATGCGTGCATAGCCGGTCCAGTAATCGGTCGGGTCGACGGTTCTGACCATGATGGCCCCGCCGGTGGTATTTTGCCCGAAGGAAACGCCCTGGGGGCCACGCAGAATGTCGATTTGGGCAAGGTCCAATGTATCGAACACGGACCCGGCATTCATGCCCATGTACACGCCATCGACAAACAGGCCGACCGCGGGATCGACAGAGGGTATCGAGCTGTTCACGCCGAGACCGCGAATGGCGAAGTTGGCAACGCCCTTGAACGTGCCGACGGTGTCGAGCGACACATTAGGCGCAGCATATGTGAGAGACGACAGGTCGCGAAACTGGCGCCGGTCGAGTTCCTGTGTGGCGATCGCGGTCACCGCACCCGAATATTCGAATACGCT
>ENA-ORCV01000940-ORCV01000940.1-marine-metagenome-genome-assembly--contig:-NODE-940-length-12228-cov-3.041396_pt1 | contig 12228 bp, 14 predicted proteins | sample MGYA00237779_ERZ508509 | MGnify/ENA primary metagenome ERZ508509 (study PRJEB26180, sample SAMN06268772) | marine metagenome | isolation source: Bioluminescent Bay, La Paraguera, Puerto Rico | place... | reverse complement strand
TTGCCAATCATCCCCTACCGCACGCGAGATCTTACGCGTCTTCTGCCCGGTACAGCACGTTCTATGCGTCGCATGGAAAAGATAACGGGCCGATCTGACGACATGATCATTTTGCGTGGGGTCAACGTTTTCCCGACGCAGGTTGAAGTGCAGGTCTTGGCAGTGGATGGTCTTGCGCCGCACTTCCAAATCGAATTGACACAACAGGGCCGAATGGACGCCATGTCGATCCATGTAGAGGCAACGGCTGATGCCGCAAGTGATGCGGCACGAGAGGCCGCAGCGAAAACACTAACGAAAAAAATCAAAGACAATATTGGCGTTTCGGCCCGTGTGATCGCGAAAGAACCGGGCGGGGTTCCTCGGTCACAAGGCAAAGCCGTGCGTGTAATTGACAATCGAGACAAAGGGTAGGGCGCGTGGTTCGCACAATCGCAAAAGATCACGAAGAAAAACGGCACGCTATTCTGAAAACGGCGGCAAAGTTTTTCGCCAAAAACGGCTATGATCGTTCGTCCATGAGCCAATTGGCGATTGAGTGTGGTGTGTCAAAAGCGCTGATCTATCACTACTACGATAGCAAAGAAGCGCTTCTTTACGACATCATCTACACCCATCTGAATGACCTTGTAGACGCGGTTAATGCGGCCAAACCAAGTGATGACCCTGAACAGCATTTGCGCAATCTGGTCCACGCCATTCTCACGCAATATCGCGATGCGGATGCAGAGCACAAATTGCAGCTAGATGCGACCAACGCGCTGCCAAAATCTAACCAAGAAACCTTGGCGGATTTGCAAAGGCAGTTGGTAGTTACACTTTCAAATGCCATCAAAGAGACCTCGCCTGCCTCGTTTGACGACAAGCCGGAAAACCTTCGACCTGTCACAATGTCTATGTTTGGCATGCTAAACTGGTTCTACCTTTGGTACCGCCGAGGGAAAGGGATCACGCGACAAGATTATGCGGACCTTGCAACAGATTTGCTGCTGGGCGGCATTAAAGAGATTGGGCAGAAATAGGCCCGATAAAACGGGGGTCGAGCAAGGAGGAAAGTTCGGCCCGATGAAAAGAGTAATGTTCATTAGGGAGGTAGAGATGAACAAGTTTTTCAAAATCGCAGCTACCGCTGTTGTTGCAATGACAGCTAGTGCCAATGCTTTGGCAGCTGATCATAATCTTACTATTTCAAGCTGGACCGGACCTGGCCACGGCATCAACGCCATTATGTGGCCGAACCTCATCAAAATGATTGAGGAAGCGACAGACGGCAAAGTGACCGCTGAAGTGAAACTTGGCCTGGCTCCGCCGCCAGCTCAAATGGATTTGGTCATGGATGGTGCTGCCGACATGACCATTATCTTCCACGGCTATCAACCAGGTCGTTTCGTTGGCACAAAGCTGATCGAATTGCCAGGGTACGAAGGTAACGCAGAGGCAGCGTCGGTCGCATACTGGCGCGTTCACGAAGCACACCTCGCATCGCTCAATGAGCACCGCGGTGTGAAACTGATGGGCTTGACGACACATGGCCCGGGCCAAATTCACTCAAACAAGGAAGTGTCTACGCTTGCTGACTTGAATGGTTTGAAAACACGTATCGGCGGTGGTGTTGCTGGCGACGTTGGTGCAGAGCTTGGTTTGATCGGTATTCAAGTGCCAGCACCGAAGGTATACGAGACTTTGGATTCAGATGCTGCTGATGCTGTAGCGATGCCATACGAAGGACGCAAGGGCTTCAAGTTGACTGAAGTAGCAGAAAACGTGTTTGAGATGCCGGGTGGTTTCTACCGTGGTTCGTTCGCTTTCTTGATGAGCCAAGAAACGTTCGACAGCTTGCCTGCAGACATCCAAAAAGCCTTGAATGAGAAGGTGTTTGGCGAGCCAGCAAGCCGTATGCTTGGCGCTGCATGGGATGAGATCGATGAGATCGGCCGTGCAGCTACGCTAGAAGCAGAAGGCAACTCAATCACGATTGCTAGCGATGCTGACCAAGCCGCTTATGGCGAAATCGCCAAACGCGTGACTGACAAGATTTTGGCTGAACTCGAAGCTGCGGGCATTGACGCTCAAGCCGCTTACGAGATGGTCAAAGCTGAAATGGCTGCGCAATAAGCCTTTGTCGATTTGACGTTGTGGCGCGGCGCGGGGCAAATTTGTTCCCGCGCCCGTCAATTTGAGCCGAGGTATCTCAAAAATGAAATCTGCCATGAGTTTGATCCGACAACTCTCGCATGTGCCCATTTTGTTGGCATCTGCGGTTTTGTTTTTGCTGATGTTCATGACCTTTGCGGACGTGATTATGCGCTCCACTTTCAATTCTCCAATTGAAGCCGCGACCGAATTGACCCGCATGTTTATGGCTATCGTTGTGTTTCTCGCATTGCCCGTGATCAGCGGTAAGCAAGAACATATCGTTGTAGATTTGGCAGATCCTTTGTTCACCAATCCTTGGGCGATTCGCATTCGTGACGGACTGATCAATCTCGCCTGTGGCGTGATGCTTTTCTGGCCCGCCCAACGGGTTGTGGTTTTGGCTGAACGCGCCCGCGATTATGGCGACGTGACAGAGTATCTCGCGATCCCTCAGTTCTATATCGGATGGTTTATCGCCATTATGACTTTTGTAAGTGCGATTGTGTTGGTCGCGCGCGGCCTGATCACCTTGATTGCGCCTCAGCTTTTGGAGACCGAAGAAGAATGATCGAAGCTGCTATTGGCTTTGCGGCCGTCCTCGTTCTTGTCTTGTTGCGCATGCCGATCGCCTTTGCGATGGGCCTAGTGGGCATGATTGGCTATATGCACGAAACCAGTTTTCGCGGCGCGCTTTCAATGGTCTCACGATTGATCATTGATACCTCGCAAGACTATGGCCTTTCAGTTGTGCCACTCTTTATCCTGATGGGTCTTTTCGTCAACAAGGGCGGCATTGCGCGCGAGCTCTATCAAGTTTCCTACGCATTCCTCGGCCACCTGCGCGGTGGCTTGGCCATGGCCACCATTTTGGCTTGTGGCGGCTTTGCAGCGATCTGCGGATCGTCCCTCGCAACAGCCGCGACGATGTCCAAAGTGGCGATGCCGCAAATGCGCAAATATGGATATGAGGACAGCCTCTCAACCGCATCAATTGCGGCGGGTGGCACACTCGGCATTCTCATTCCGCCGTCTGTGATTTTGGTGATCTACGGCTTGCTCACCGAAACCTCGATTGGCAAACTCTTCATCGCGGGCATTATCCCAGGCATGCTCGGCATTCTATTTTACCTGTTTGCCGTGAAGTACACCGTTTCACGCAATCCAAATGCTGGCCCAGCGGGCGAACGCACAAACTGGGTTGGACGTATTGGCGCGCTTAAAAGCGTATGGGCGGTTCTGCTCCTGTTTTTCCTTGTGATCGGTGGGCTTTACGGCGCGCTAGATGTGTGGCCAATCCATCTCACTTTTTCGCCGACAGAGGCAGCAGGCATGGGTGCCGCAGGGGCGTTTTTGATTGCATTGTTCCGCGGCAATCTGAACCTCAAAGCCGTTTTGGAAGTTCTTAAAGAAACAACGATTACCACAGCTTCGCTCTTCAGCGTTTTGATTGGCGCGTGGATTTTCTCCAACTTCATCAATGTGGCGGGCCTTACCGAAGGTCTGCGCGATGCAATTACGGCGCTTAATCTCGCACCTTGGATGGTGATGGCGATCATCCTGGCGATTTACATCGTTTTGGGCATGATCTTTGAAAGCCTTTCCATGCTGTTGCTCACCGTGCCGATCTTCTTCCCACTTGTGGTTGGGCTAGGGTTTGATCCGGTGTGGTTCGGTGTCGTTGTGGTGGTGGTTACAGAAATCAGCCTCATCACACCGCCGGTTGGCCTAAACGTCTTCATCTTGAAAAACGTTGTCGGGGACGTCTCCACCGGCACGATCTTTAAAGGCGTAACCCCATTTTGGGTGGCCGATATTATACGCTTAGCGTTGCTCGTTGGCATCCCAGCTCTATCGCTGTTCTTGCCGTCTCAGATGTAAAGAGGGCGAGTATGTCGTTTGACGAATTGTGCGCACGAAGCTTGTGATGCTGTTGGTCTAAAACGGCGTTGTTTTTGGCCCAAAATTTTGGTACGGTTAGGCATCAGATCGCCGGGTCAACGGCGCTGATTTCTAGGACTAAAACTGTGAAACTACTGACGAACGTTGAATTTGAGCAATTGCTTAAATGGATGGCGCTTGCCTTGGGTTTGTGCAGCACCGTCGCCATTGTGCAGGGCTGGCAGCTGGCCGCAATGTTGTTTGGACTACCATTTTGCCTGATTTGGGTTTACTGCGGCTGGCTCCGTACTGAGCGGCAACTGAAATACATCAATATTGTATTTTCAGTACTGTATATCTACGGGATAGCGCGCTACTTCGCTCTTGGCGGTTAAGGTCCGGGACTCACCCAAAAAAATGATCAAGCTCAGCCTTAAAATGCAAAAGGCTTGGCACAATCGCCACGCACATATCGGCAATTTCGTCGGTAGGGTCGAGCATGTCGGGCACCATAACGGTGGCGATGCCCGCGGCGCTGGCTGAACGCACACCATTGTGGCTGTCTTCAAAGGCAAGACACTGCGTGGGATTAACGTTTAACCGTTCAGCAGCAGTTAGAAATGGTTCGGGGTGTGGTTTGCCTTGTGACACATCCAAACGGGTGACAATCGTATCAAAATGATGGTGCAAATCTGCGCTTTTGAGGTGATCGTGTGCGCTGGCCCCTGTAGACGTGGCCACTGCGATCGGCACCTTTCGGTTGTCGAGGGCTGAAACCAGCTCTTTCGCGCCGTGCTTTAGCGGGATGCCCTTTGCCATTTCGTCATGGGCACGTTCAACCAGCACGGTTTCGTACGTCTCAACGTCAAAATCTTTGCCAAAAAACTTGTGATAGATCGGTGCGTTTTCGCATTGCGGAATGCCGACAAAAGCCGCGAACATTTCGTGGCTCATTTCGTGGCCCCACTCAGCGCAAAGTTCTTGCATCACCTTTTTGTAAACCCGCTCGGTATCAAGCAGCAGCCCATCCATATCGAAAATCACGGCTTCGATTTTCTCGGGCCATTCGGTAAGGGCCTGATCAATAATTGGCTTTACAGCGGTCATCACTAAGTCTCAAATCATCTGGTTCGAATCTGCCGCGAAAGGAGCAACAGATCAATGCAAAAATATGTGGCGCTAATTCGTGGCTTAAATGTGGGCGGACACAATAAACTCGCCATGAAAGATCTCAAATCCATGTTAGAGGCGGCAGATTGTGAAAAGGTTACGACCTACATCCAATCTGGCAATGCCGTTTTTAGACACAAGTTGGATCATGATGCGCTGACCAAGCATCTCGAAACGGCCTTCGAATGTGCATTTGGTTATGTTGCAGATTTTGTGTTGCGCTCAGAAAAAGAGTTAAATAGCGCTTTTGAAAATTACCCGTTCTTTGATGAAGGGCGCGAGCTAAAGTTCATGATGACCGGTTTCGCCAAATCACAAATGATGCCCGATGCGCAATCAACTTTCGATGACGTTGCAATCGAAGGCGAACTTGTGAGTTCAACCGGAAACGAAGTTCATTTTTATTTTGGCAATGGTTCAGGCCGCTCAAAGCTGGCGGCGCTGAACTTTTCGAAAAAAGTTGGTACGCCGGTCACTGTTCGTAACCGACGCACCATTTCAAAACTCATAGAGTTGATGGCCGCGCTTTAATGAACGTGGCTGTTGGACGCTTCGCCCGTTTTAATCTCATGGATGGACTGTTTCAAAACTTGCCAAGCAGAAGACAAGAACAATCCGGCCATAACGATAGCGACAATCAAATCGGGCCAACCCGAGGCAAGGCCCCAAACGCCGAGCGCTGCAATCATCACGCCCACATTGCCAATCGCGTCATTGCGTGAACATAGCCATACCGATCGCACATTTGCATCACCATCTTTATACGCCATGAGGATCAACACGCTGGCCACGTTTGCGGCAAGCGCTAAGAACCCAATCAGCCCCATCACCTCAGCTTGTGGCACGCCGACAAAGAAAAATTGATAGATCGTGCTGCCCGCGACCCACATGCCCATGGCAAATAGAGTTAACCCTTTAAACAGCGCGGCGGTTGCGCGCACGCGCTGCGCTTTTCCGATCACCCAAAAACTGATCGCGTAAGTTACGCCATCTTGCAAAAAATCCAGGGCATCTGCCTTTAGGGCCTGAGATCCAGACAGTTGACCGCCAGTCATCTCAACGCCGAACATCACCAGATTGATGATGGTGACCCAGATTAGGCGCTGTTTATAGTCGCTCGACATGCCATCAAATGTCTTTGTTTGGCCGCAGCATTTTTCACTCATTTCCGACGTGTCTTTCTTGTTCTTTTTCAATCGTTGGCTTATGTGTAATTGCTCTAGCGACTAGAGGTTCAAGTGAAAATGTCAGAAAGAATTCAAGAATTTTCTATTGGTAGTCTTTCTAAGAAGAGCGGGGTGAAGATCCCGACCATTCGCTATTATGAGCAGATTGGCATTCTCGATGAGCCAGGTCGTACAGAAGGCGGGCAACGTCGTTATCCGGTGAATGCGCTGGAACGCTTAAGCATGATTGCCCATGCGCGCGACCTTGGCTTTTCAATTGATGCCATTCGCGAGTTTATTCGCCTCAGCAATCATCCCGATGCGCCTTGTGAAGATCTTGACCAAATCACCGAACGTCATTTAAACGATGTGAGCAATCGCATTGAAAAGCTCACGCGACTGCAAGCGGAACTGCAATCGATGCTCGACAATTGTCAGCATGGCACGGTTCAAAAATGCCGCATCATGGAAGTCCTGAGCGACCACACTCAATGCCAGACTGAGCACTAGGCGTCCTGCGCCATAAATTTTCCACCCTTTTGGTCGCCCCGCCAAAGGGGTCATTTGCTTTTTAAGGAGCTATTGATGACCAACGATTTGCCGATCCTCAAAATTGAAAATCAACGCTTGGCCCAGCAAATCGCATTCATCATGGAAATGGACAAGCTCAAGTCTGTCGATCGAATGACCAAGATCGTATGTGAAGATCGGGTTGAAAATGATGCAGAGCATTCATGGCATGTGGCGTTGATGGCGCTGGTGTTGGCACCATACGCGAAAGCAGAAGTTGATATTCAACGCGTCATTACATTGTTGCTCATTCATGACGTGGTCGAGATTGATGCCGGCGACACCTACATTTACTCAAACGCGAATGCAGATGATCAATTTGCAAATGAATTGAAGGCTGCCAAACGCATTTTCGGTTTGTTGCCCGATGAACAAGCAAAATTCCTCACTGAGGCGTGGCAAGAATTTGAGGCACGAGAAACGCCAGAAGCAAAATTTGCAAAAGCCATCGATCGTTTGTCACCATTTGTATACTACGCTTACGCGGGAGAGGGTTGTCTGATTGAGCAGGGCGTCAATGTCGACATGGTGCGCAAGCAAATGGTGTCGATCGCAGACGTCAGCGAACCGCTGCAAGAAATGTTTGAGAAATTGTTGGCCGCCTACGTCGAGTTCGGCGTTGTGCTCAACAGCGACGGTAAGCCTTTCGGCCCAAAGCGCGATGTTGAACTCGGCAAGAGCATGGCAGATTTCAGCTTCGGCGATCCTGATCTACACCAGCGTATGCAGTTTGTTATTGAGCTCGACGAGCTGAAATCGATTTTGCGGCAAACTCAACTGGTTTCCGTCGACCGGTTGGAGAATGACGCAGAGCATTCCTGGAATTTGGCCATCATGGCGGTCTTGATGACCGAATATGCCAACCAGGAAATTGATCTGCTCCGTGTCCTCAAAATGCTTCTCATCCACGACATTGTGGAGATCGATGCTGGGGATTCGCCAATTTACGACGCTGCGGCAAAAGAAGATCAGGAGGAGCGCGAGCTCAGAGCAGCAAAGCGTTTGTTTGGTCTTTTGCCGCAAGAAGTGGGCGAAGAATTTATGGCGCTGTGGCAAGAGTTCGAAGCGCATAAATCCAACGATGCGCAGTTCGCTCGATCTATGGATCGCCTGTCGCCGCTTCTGTACAATTTCTACACAAAAGGCGTGCGTTGGGCCAAGTTTGGGGTGTCAAACAAGGATGTCCTGAAGCGGCTCGTGATCATCAAAGACGGATCAGACATGCTTTGGGATTTGGGCCAAAGCATCATCGAGCAGGCAGTCGAAAATGGGTTTCTTAAGCGGTTTGTTGATGAACGTTTGGAGCGCTAACCTGCTCTTCAGTCGCCAATTCAGGTCCAAACACGATCTGATTGCGGCCATTTTGTTTGGCTTGGTACATGCAATGGTCAGCTGCGCTCACCAGTTGCGTTAGGCTTTGCCCTGCCATGTGCATGGTGCATCCAATCGAAACGCTTAAACGCAATTCGCCCTTTTCATCATGAAAGGAGAGTTTGCGCACCTTGCGCCGGATATTCTCGGCGACAGAGATGGCCTTTTTTTTGTTGGCGTTCGGCAAAAACAAACCAAATTCTTCGCCGCCCAGGCGTCCCGCGCCCAGGTCCTCGTCCACATGCTGAGAGATAATCTTCGCGACTTTACGGATTGCGCTATCACCAACCGCATGGCCAAATCGATCATTTAGTTTTTTGAAATGATCGATATCGATAAACAAGAAACACCCCGCTGTTGGGCCTGATTTAGGTGTTGTCAACTTCTCTTCCACCGAGTGCAAGTAAGATGCCCGGTTGAGCAATCCAGACAATTGGTCGGTGCTGGCGGTAATAGCCAATTTCTTAGAAAGGGCGATCAACTGTTGCTTTTGACGTTGAATGTAAAAACCAATTGGAAACGAAACGACGCATGTGATGATTGCAGACAGCGATAAACGGCGCGCCAAATTCTCAGGTTCAAGCTGAGAGTAGATGGCAAAAACCAGCAGTTCCGCAAACAAAAGCGCGAAAATCATTATGCGCGCGGCTCCAGCGAATGCGGGTGACACTTTAGTTTTTTGCTTTGTGCTGTTCTCGTTTGCCATTTTGGTACAAACCATCAATTTTCATCAGATTTGCATCGATTATATTCTTTGTTTGTTAAATGACCCCTCGCAAAGCTGGTTAACAATGACTTAAAGCCTCTTGGGAACAATCATGCGTTGACCTTGCTGATGCAAGCTCCTACAACCGTCCAGCAGCGTTCCAAAAGGAACTGAAAGCGATTCCGGTGCGGTTGACCCAAATAGGGAACCAAGTCCGCGAGCTGCTCGACGTTAGTCTCTTGCGAACTCTGCCTCTTATTTGAATTTCAGAGGTAGAAAATGAACAAAAATACTCTTTCAACAATCGTCCTTTTTGCCGCGACAGGCGCAGCATTTGCGCACCCGGGTCACACCGAAGAAGTGGCGGGACACACCCACTCAATGCTTGATCTTGCTCTGATGAGCGCTGGCCCAATTGTGCTCGCTATCGCGGCGATTGCATATTTCGCAATCAAGCGTGGAAAACAGTCGTGACACGTAACTTCGATATTCCAAAAGACACAGCAGTCATGCTGTGCGGCCACGGTTCGCGCAACAAACTCGCCGTTGGTGAATTTGCACACCTTAAAGATCGGCTCAAAGAGAAACTTGGCGATGTGCCGGTCGAATATGGCTATCTTGAGTTCGCTGATCCAGTGATCCATCACGGTCTAAATCAGCTCAAAGACGCCGGCGCAAAACGCATTTTGGCAGTGCCCGGTATGTTGTTCGCTGCGGGCCACGCCAAAAACGATATTCCTTCTGTGCTCAATACCTATCAGGCGCAGAATCCGGACGTAGAAGTTATCTACGGCCGAGAATTGGGCGTAGATCTGAAGATGATCCGCGCGGCAGGCGCCCGTATTGAGGAAGCGCTAAAGGAAGCAGGCGACGGCGTTCCGCGCGAGCAAACACTTTTGGTTGTTGTTGGCCGCGGCGCTTCAGACCCAGATGCAAATTCAAACGTCGCCAAAGTCATGCGTATGCTTTGGGAAGGTATGGGATTTGGCTGGGGCGAGGTTGCTTATTCTGGTGTAACATTCCCACTTACAGCACCGGCGCTTCGACATGCTGCAAAGCTGGGTTACAAGCGCATTGTCGTTTTCCCATACTTCTTGTTCACGGGCGTTTTGGTGAAGCGCATCTATTCCTATACCGACGAAGTCGCAGCAGAATTTCCAGATATCGAATTTATCAAGGCAGGATATTTGAACGATCATGACTTGGTGGTCGATACCTTCCTTGATCGGATCGAAGAAACCCTTGAAGGCACCAACGTGATGAATTGCCAAATGTGCAAATATCGCGAACAAATTCTTGGGTTTGAGGCCGAAGTTGGCCTGGCGCAAGAAAGTCATCACCATCATGTCGAAGGCATTGGCGGTGGCATGGAAGATTGCCCTTGTAATGGCGATTGTGATGCATCTTGTCGGGACGAAGAGTTCTGCAAGAAACATGGCCTTGAATGGACGCCTGTGCATTCACACGATCATAGCCACGACCATCATCATGACCACGGCCATTCCCATGATCATACGCATGATCACGGGCACCATCATGATCACCACCACCACCCTTATCCATTTGCCGACCATCCGTTGGGACCAAAAACCATGGAGAAATCGGCGACCAAAAAGGGGTAAGCCAATTGGAGTGGTTGCGCGAACCAGAAGCGATCTACCAAGAGAGCTTTGCCACCATTGAACGTGAAGCGGCGTTGGAACAATTCCCCGCCGCTTTGCGCGACGTTGCCGTGCGCATGATCCATGCTTGCGGTATGGTCGATCTGGCCGATGATATTGCGTGGCGTGGAGACGTTGTGGCGGCGGTAAACACAGCAATCGCTACAAGCAAACCGATCTTTTGTGATTGCGAGATGGTGCGTTCTGGTGTCATTCGTCGGTTTTTGCCGAAAGGTTTTGAACCAGAATGTAACTTGAATGATCCGCAAACGCCCGCGCTTGCCAAATCACTTGCAACGACGCGGTCAGCTGCAGCAGTTGAATTATGGAAGCCAAAACTTGAAGGCGCGGTTGTGTTGATCGGCAATGCGCCAACAACCTTGTTTCACTTGCTAGAGTTGATCGAGACGGGCGGTCCTAAACCAGCTGCGATCGTGGCGGCACCCGTTGGTTTTGTCGGGGCAGCTGAGTCCAAGCAAGCACTCATCGAAAGCCAAAACGATTTTCCATTTGTCACTGTGTCTGGCAGACGCGGCGGATCAGCTATCGCAAGCGCTGCCTTAAACGCGATCATAAAACAGGGGAGCTGGAATGACTGATTGTTGGCTCAACGTTGTTGGTGTTACGGCGCGCGGTACCCAATCTCTAGCGCCCGAGCAAAAGGCGTTGTTGGATAAGGCAGAGATCGTAGTTGGCCCGCCCAGATCGTTGCCAAAGGTTCGTGACGTTGATGAGCGATTGGTGCCTTGGCAAGCACCGCTGACCAAGATGATTGAACAAATCTTGTCGTTTCGCGGCAAGCCAACAGTGATCCTCGCGACGGGTGACCCCACTTGGTTTGGTGTCGGCGCGACATTGACCAAGCACCTCGATGACAACGAATTTGAAATTCACCCTGCGCCGTCTGCATTTTCGCTCGCAGCTGCGCGGATGAAATGGCCCCTGCAAAATGTTCAATGCATTTCGGTGCACGGGCGACCGGTGGAGATATTGCAAAGCCACATAGTGCCGGGGCAACGAGTTTTGGCGCTCACAAGTGACGCGACAACTGTTAAAGCGATTGCAGAAATACTGGTCGAAAGAGGCTATGGCGAAAGCCGGCTGACGGTTCTCAACGCCATGGGCGGAGAAACCGAAAGTCGTGTCGAATTCACGGCACGCGAACATTCAAATAATGGCGTTGGAAATCTCAACACGGTGGCGATTGATTGTGTCGCAGAGGTCAACGCACCTTTGTTGCCGCGATTGCCGGGTTTGCCGGATAGTGCATTTGTGCACGATGGTCAGCTCACAAAAAGAGAAGTGCGCGCTGCGACTTTGGCCAAGCTTGCACCATTGCCTGGGCAACATCTTTGGGATGTGGGGGCGGGGTGCGGTTCTGTTGCCATCGAATGGATGCGTTGTGCTCCTCGCGCCACATCGACATGTTTTGAACGACAAGCAACACGCATTCAAATGATTGAGAAAAACCGGACGCGTCTTGGCGTGCCGGGTCTGAAAATTGTTGAAGGCGAAGCACCAGCTTCATTCGCAGATGCGCCACAACCAAATGCGGTCTTTATCGGCGGGG